>FWPU01004882.1_pt1 | contig 30365 bp, 24 predicted proteins | sample 2228361 | NCBI WGS metagenome assembly FWPU01 (sample SAMEA103939777, study PRJEB20133) | metagenome | reverse complement strand
ATTCCATCACCATGAAGTAGCTAGTTCCCTGCACGTCGAAGTCAAAGACCTGTACGATGTTCGGGTGGCGCAGTTTAGCAACGGCCTGTGCCTCGCGCTGGAAGCGGGCGATGAAGTCCTCTTCTTCCGACAGGTGGGGGTGCATCACCTTGACCGCCACGTATCGGTCAAGCCCCGGCTGGTAGGCCTTGTAAACGTCCGCCATGCCCCCACGGCCCAGCCGTTCGATGAGCTGGTACCGTCCCAACGTCTGTCCCACTAAGTCTGTCATATATGTCGTCCCCTCTGCGACCGGGATGCCGCTGGATGCTCCTCAATTGGCTGTGATGATGATAGCACGCTTGTCTGAATAATAAAACCTGGTTTGTCCACTTTGCGGAAATAGGGGTCTGCCGGGTGCGTTGAATCCGGGCGCGCCTCTCTGTGCCCGGTCTCCTCAAATCAAACAGCGGGTTGGGGCCAGAGTAAACGGAACCGGCTGGGGCAGGCGGTTGAAGTCCAACTTTACAGTTCGTGCCTGATCTCCGTGGGAAAGTAACAGTGGTGAGCGTCGCAGACTCACAGATGGCCGCTCCCCTCAGCCCAATCTGTGCTGCGCGATGAGATATTATCGTCTGCCGTCTGCACCGGTCGTCGGGGAGGGCTGTGAGCGTAATAGTTCAACAACACTGCCGACCACTCCGGTCTCGCCTTTCATCTGCCCAAGTCCGATTTCAAGCAAGGCATACTGATCGGGCGCGGCCCTGTGAACCATCCGCATGAATTCACCGGAGAACTCGTCAAACTGCTGGCGGCAGGCTTCCACAAGCACTGCACCGGCCTCAGCTATCCCACCGGTCAGGGCGACTCTGTCGGGGAAGAAGATGGCGTACAGGCTGGCAATCAACTGTCCCAGATGCCGCCCGACTGATTGGATGATCTCCACAGCGATTTCGTCAGAGCCTTCGCGTGCAGCCGAGATAACGTCGGAGGCAGGCACAGGACGGCAGGGGCTTTCACCCCGTTGCTCACACGCTGGTGGCTCACCCCTAACAGGCGCCCGACCCGGCGCAGGTTCAGCCCGTCCACGGACATCCGAACAGCCTGCATACGGATGGCGTCACAATAGCCCTGTTCTTTCGGTTCTGGTGTGTATTTGGCGCCACACACCCTACACTGATAGCGCGGGCTGCCTGCTTGGGTGAACCCGGCTTTGTTCCGTCTTTCTGTGCTCTGGCACTTGGGGCATTTCTTCATGCCTTTATCTTGCTACATGCCCACTGCTATTTACACTCTCAGCTCCCCCCTGCACACCAGCGGATCGGGTGCTATACTCCCAAGCAGGCCTGTTATGGGAGGCTATTAAGACATCTGGCAGGCAGGGAGGAACGATGGCTGAGGCCACGCAGTCGCCGATGGTGAAAGCCGATGAGACCTTCGTCACGATTCTCAACCCGGTGACACGCCAACCGGTGGGTACAGCGCCGCGCCACACGCCGAAGGACGTAGCGGAGGCTGTGGCGCGCGCGCGTCAGGCTCAGCCCGCCTGGGCGGCGCTGCCCTTCAGGGAGCGGGCGCGGGTCGTCATCCGCTTTCACGACCTGATCCTTGACGAGCGCGACGATCTTTTTGACGTGATCCAGTCCGAGACAGGCAAGTCGCGCCGGGACGCGTTCGTTGAGCTGTTTGCAGTTGCCACCGCGGCGCGCTACTACGCCTATCACGGAGGACGCTTCCTGAGGCCCCGCCGCGTGCGCTCTGCCATCCCCTTGCGCGACCGGACGATAGTCGTCTACCGGCCCGTCGGTGTGGTTGGCATCATCGGGCCGTGGAACTTCCCGTTTGTGTTGAGCGTTGGGGATATCATTCCGGCGCTGCTGGCTGGGAATGGCGTCGTGTTTAAGCCTGCCTCGCTGACCCCGCTGACGGCGATGTGGGCTGCCGAACGCTTCCGCCGGGCGGGGTTACCCCCCGATCTGCTGCACATCGTGACGGGGCCGGGCGGCGCCCTCGGCAACGCACTGGTTGACTACGCCGACTATGTGCACTTCACCGGCAGTACGGCAGTCGGACGGAAGGTGGCTGAGCGTGCGGCCCGCAACCTGACCCCCTTCAGCATGGAGCTGGGTGGCAAGAACGCGCTGATCGTGCTACCGGATGCCAATCTCCGCCACGCCGCTCAGGTCGCCGTTGAGGGAGCGTTCAACAATGCCGGGCAGGTGTGCATTAACTTCGAACGGCTGTACGTGGACGCGAAGGTCTACGACTCCTTCCTCGACATCCTCGTGAGCGAGATCAAGAAGCTGCGGCTGGGTAGCGACCACACGTATGAGTGCGACATGGGGTCGCTGATCAGCCAGGAACAACTTGACACCGTCGAGGCCCATGTCAAGGAGGCAGTGGCGAAGGGGGCGCAGGTGCTCAGCGGCGGCAAACGGCGGCCCGACCTTGGCCCGTACTTCTACGAGCCGACCCTGCTGGCAGATGTCACGCCCGACATGGCCGTGCACAGCGAGGAGACGTTTGGGCCGGTGCTCTCGGTCTACAGGGTGGAGTCGCTGGAGGAAGCCATCCGCCGGGCCAATGACAGCCGCTACGGCCTGTACTTCGGTGTGGCGACGCGCAACCACCGGCTGGGTCTGTTGGCCGCCCAACAGCTTGAGGCTGGGACGGTCGTTGTCAACGACGGCTACATGGCCTGGGCTGCGGTCGATGCTCCGCTGGGGGGCTTCAAAGAGAGCGGCCTCGGGCGGCGGCACGGGCCGGAGGGAATCCGCCGCTTCACCGAGGTGCAGACCGTCCTAATTAACCACACGCCATGGCAGATCAGCAGTGGCGAGACGGCGCTTGCCCTTAACGAGCGGCTGGCGAACGTGCTGGCCTGGCTACTCAAGGTGTGGCGGCGTATCCCGTTTCTGCGCTAGCTGGTTCGCGTGCCCCCGCCGGGCTTGACGGTTCCCTGCTCCGACGCTATAATCCACCTCTAGATGATACTGAGTATCATTTGTCTAATACTGAGTATCATTTGTCTATACATATGGAGGAAGTGGAGGAAGGGTTGCGATGAGGCGGATTGGTGCGGTGGTCGGGGTTGCACTTGCGACCTGGGTGGCCCTGGCGGCCTGCTCGGCGTCAGGGGCCGGAGCCGACGGTGCAGGCGCGGGTAGCGAGGCCGTCCCGGCGCTGGAGCCGGTCGATCTCGGCGCGGGCGAGAAGCTCCGCGTTGCGGCGACAACCAGCATTGTGGGCGATGTCGTGACGCAGGTCGGCGGCGATCTGATCGAACTGACCACGCTGATGCAGCCCGGCCAGGACCCGCACACTTACGAGCCGACAGCACAAGATATTGCGTGGATTGAGCAGGCGCATGTGGTCTTCGTTAACGGGCTGGGCCTGGAAGGGAGATTGCTCGACACGGTCGAATCAGTGAGCGGCGTGCCCATCGTGCCCGTCTCGGCAGGCATTGAACCGCTGGAGGCGGGGGACGAACATGAAGGCGAGCATGAGCACACCGGGGCCGACCCCCATACCTGGATGGACCCGACTAATGTGATCGTGTGGACGGACAACATCGCGGGAGCGCTGGCGGCGCTTGACCCGGCGCACGCCAACACATACCGGCAGAACGCGGACGCCTACGCCGGGGAGCTACGCGGTCTGGATGCCTACATCGCGGAGCAAGTGGCGGAGGTCCCCCCTGAACAGCGTAAGCTCGTGACCAATCACGAGGCGCTTGGCTACTTTGCGCGGCGCTACGGCTTTGAGGTGATTGGCACGGTGTACATCGGGGCCGCGCAGCTTGCCGAGCCGTCGGCGGGCGATATGGCGCGGCTGATCCAGACGATCCGGGAAGAAGACGTGAGGGCGATCTTCATCGAGACGACCGTCAGCGATGCGCTGGCACAGACGATTGCCGGTGAGATCGGGCACGAGGTGGGCGTCTATACGCTGTATACCGGGTCGTTGGGCGAGCCGGGCAGCGGTGCTGATAGCTACATCGGGATGATGCGTGCTAATATAAATACGATAGTTGAGGGGCTGGCGGGGCCGTAGCTGTTGGCCTTCTACCCGGCGCAAATGCGGACACAACCCGGCAATGAGATGGCAGCGAGAATTGAGAGCGGAATGCGAAGAGAGCATGCCATAGCGCGCGGCCTGACGACCTACGGCAAGGAGCACGTCGCCCATGCCGAGCCGGGCGCCCCGGCGCTGGAAGTGCGCGGCCTGACGTTTACCTATCCCGGTGCGCTGCGCCCGGCGCTGGAGGACATCCATCTTAAGGTTGAGCGGGGCGAGAAGGTGGCGCTCGTCGGGCCGAACGGCGCGGGCAAGTCCACCCTCATCAAGCTGGTGACCGGCCTGGAGCGCGCGCCCGGTGATACCATCCGCATCTACGGGCAGCTGCGCGAGGCCTGCTATCACCGCGTTGCCTATGTTCCACAGCGCGGAGATGTGGACTGGCGCTTCCCGGTGACAGTCGAGGAGGTGGTCATGATGGGCCGCTACGCTCATCTTGGCTGGCTCAAGCGGCCGCGCCGCGCCGACCGGGAGGCGGTGATGCAGGCACTTGAGGCGGTGGGCCTCGCCGACCTGGCCGACCGGCAGATCGGTGAGCTTTCCGGCGGCCAGCAGCAGCGCGTGATGCTGGCCCGCACGCTGGCTCAGAATGCTGATCTGCTGCTCCTCGATGAGCCGCTCAACAACCTGGATGTTCCGACCCAGGAGATGATCTTCCACGTGCTCGAAGACCTGGCCGCGCAGAACAAGACGGTGATCGTCAGCACGCATGACCTGGGCATCCTGCCCATTCACTTCAGCCGGGCGGTGTTCCTTGACCGGCGGATCGTGACGGATGGCCCGGTTGATGAGGTGCTCACCGCCGAGACGATTGCCAGAGCATACGGCGTCCGGCTGTGCACCGACTGCGAGGAAGAGGAAATGATCCAGAACGCCCTGCGCGGCGTGCCAGGGGCATCGGCGCGTAGGAGATAGCGGGCCAGAGCAGGCGCTGTGTCTGCCTCAGGCGCCCGCCTGCCGAGATGGGTTGTGGAGATGGCGGTTCAGTCGCTGGTCAACTGGCTCATCGAGCCGTTTACGTTCTCCTTTATGGTGCGCGGCCTGCTGGCCGGTCTGCTAGCCGGGGTGAGCTGCGCGGTGCTCGGCACCTATGTCGTCTGGCGGGGTATGGCCTTCGTTGGCGACGCGATGGCCCACACCATCCTGCCCGGCGTCGTGATTGCCTTTCTGGAGGGCATCAATCTGTTCGTCGGCGCGCTGATCGCTGCCGTCCTGACCGCCATTGGCATCGGCTGGTTTAGCCGCGACCGTGAGGTGCGGGAGGACACAGCCATCGGCGTGATGTTCTCCGGCTTCTTTGCCCTCGGCATCCTGCTCCTGAGCCGGGTGCGCTCCTACCAGGACCTGACCCATATCCTGTTCGGGGACATCCTGGGCGTCGGCCCGCTCGACTTGTGGGTGATCGCCGCCGTGACGACGCTTGTGCTGGCCGCTGTCGCGCTCTTTTACAAGGAACTGCTGCTGACCTCGTTTGACCCCGGTCACGCGGTTGCCATTGGCCTCTCGCCGGAGGTGGTGCGCTACGGGTTGCTGGTGCTCATCGCGCTGACGGTTGTGTCGGCCATCCAGGCGGTGGGCGTGGTGATGGTGATCGCGCTGCTGGTTACGCCGGCGGCGGCGGCCTCCCTGCTCGTCAGGCGGCTGCCATCGATCATGGCGCTGGGCACGCTCTTCTCTGCCCTGGCGGCGTTGGTCGGGCTGTATGCATCTTACTACGCTAACGTGGCTTCCGGGGCGGCCATCGTGCTTACGCTGACCGGCTTCTTCCTGCTGGCCTTTCTCTTGGCGCCCAAGCGCGGGCTGGTGTGGCGAGCGGGGCAGGCCGGGTGACATTTATCTCCGGCAGGCGTGACATATGGCTTTTCGCGGGGAGGCCATATGTTGTATTATAAGGATGCCCTTACAATTACACCTGACAGACTACGGGAGGCTCACGGTGTTCGGAGCCGGTAGCGCGCGCAAGCGGCATCACCATCACCATCACCACACCCACCGGGGCGCGGACGACGAGCACGCGCGCCGTGGTTGCTCTCGCTGCCCGGCGGATGCGATCCCGCTTAGCCTGGCCCCATGCAACGAGTGCCTGCGGCTGGTCGGCATCGAGGGCGGACACATGCTGCGCCGGCGTCTGGCCGAGCTTGGCCTGAACGTGGGCAGCGAGGTGCGCGTCTTGCAGAGCCATGGCGGCGGTCCGATGATTCTGGCCGTCAAAGAGGACGCTCGTATGGCTATCGGGCGCGGCATGGCGCACAAAATCCTGGTCTGCCCCGCGAACAGCTCTGAGAACGGCGCATGAGCGGGTGCTGCGAACCTATCGCCAGCCAGACCCCGACCGGAACTACCGAAACCCACTCCAGAGTGGGTTTTTCGCGCTCTGAGGTGGTCATTGCGCTGGCGGGCAACCCCAACTCCGGCAAGAGCACCATCTTCAATGCGCTGACGGGCGCACGCCAGCATACCGGCAACTGGCCGGGCAAGACCATCGAGAAGAAAGAAGGCCACTTCAGCACCGGGGGGCGAGAGGTCGTGCTGATCGACCTGCCGGGTGCCTACAGCCTGTCGGCTTACTCGGCGGAGGAGATTGTCGCGGCGGACTACCTGCTCGACGGCCAGCCGGACGGGGTGGTGGTCATTGTCGATGCGGGCAACCTGGAGCGCAACCTGTATCTGGCCGTCCAGATCGTCGAGATGGGGCTGTCGGTGGTCATCGCGCTGAACATGGTGGATATGGCAGAGGCGCGCGGGCTGCGCATCGACGTGGGGCGGCTGGCACGCGGGCTGGGGGGCGTGCCGGTCGTGCCCACCGTTGCGCGCAGCGGGCGCGGCCTGGACGCTCTGAAGGCGCAGATCGCCAGTCTGGCCGCCCATGATGCGCACGGCGTGTCGCGGGAGTCAGCCCGTACGGGCTTCAGGCTTGTGGATTACGGGCGCGAGATCGAGCGCGAAATCGCCCGCCTGGAGCGGGTGATCGCCGACTGCACGGCCCTGGGTGGGCGCTACCCGGCCCGCTGGCTGGCGGTCAAGTTGCTCGAAGGTGACGGTCAGGTTATCGCCCGGCTGCGCCGCCAACCGGGCGACGATGCGGAAGGCATCGGCACACTGCTCGAAGCGGCGGAGGCTGGCCGTGAGCGCGTCAGTCGGGTGGTGGGCGACGAGTGTGACATTGCCATCACTGATCGACGCTATGGGTTCATCAACGGGTTGGTGCGTGAGGTCGTGACGCGGCCCCCGCTCGACCGCCGCACGCGCTCGGACCGCATTGATGGGGTGGTCACACATCCCATCTTCGGCCTGCCGATCTTTGCCGTTGTGATGTGGCTTGTCTTCCAGCTTACAGCCAACGTATCGGCCTATTACGTGGACTGGATCGATGGCGTAATCAGCGGGCCGGTCGTGCGCTGGGTGGTGGCCCTGCTCGGCCTGGCAAGACTGGGCGGCACATGGCTTGAAGCGCTGCTCGTGGACGGCGTGATGGCTGGGGTCGGCGGGGTGCTGGTCTTTATCCCGGTGCTGGCCTTCATGTACTTTTTCATTGCCGTGCTGGAGGACAGCGGCTACATGGCCCGCGCCGCCTTCCTGATGGACCGCTTTATGCACCTGATCGGCTTGCACGGCAAGAGCTTCATCCCGATGCTGCTGGGCTTCGGCTGTTCGGTGCCCGGCGTTTACGCCACGCGCACGCTCGACAACGAGCGCGACCGACTGCTGACCGGGCTGCTGGTTCCGTTCATGAGCTGCGGGGCGCGGCTCCCGGTCTATCTGGTCATCGGCGTGGCATTCTTTGGCGCGCGGGCGGGGACGCTCGTCTTCGCGCTGTACGTGCTCGGCGTGGTGATGGCAGTGCTGGCCGGTTTGCTGCTCAAGCGCACGCTTTTCCGCCTCAAGGAAGAGGCCCCCTTTGTGATCGAGCTGCCACCTTACCGCTTGCCCTCGTTCAAGGGGCTGCTGATCCACACCTGGGAGCGAACCAAGGGGTTTGTCGAGCACGCGGCGACGGTCATCCTGCTGGCGACCGTCATCGTCTGGCTGCTGACGGCCATCCCGGTCGGCGTGTCGCCGGGCGAGCAGGCCGCCTTTGCTGCTGTGCCCGCCGAACACAGTGCGCTGGCGGCGGTCAGCCGGGGGCTGGCCCCGGCCTTTGAACCGGCGGGCTATGGGAACTGGCAGTCGGCTTCGTCGCTGGTGACCGGTTTCATTGCCAAAGAAGTGATCGTCTCAACCCTCAGCATCGTTTATACCAGTCAGGACGGCGCCGCGCTGCCTCCCGGTGAGCCGTCCCCGACTTTCTGGCAGGACCTGGGCGCGATTGGCGGCTCCTTCGTGGAAGCGACGTGGGATACACTCCGTGCGGCGGTCAGCCTGTTGCCCGGCCTCGACCTGATGGGCGAAGAGAAGGACGCTCCGACCAGCACAGCGCTGATCAGTGCGCTTCGGGCGGCCTTTACCCCACTCTCGGCGGTTGCGTTCACGGTATTCGTGCTGCTGACTGCCCCCTGCGTCACGACTCTGGCTGCGCTGCGCCACGAGTTCGGCGCCCGTTGGATGGTCTTCAGCGTCGTGTTCATGCTGGCTCTCGCGTGGGTCATGTCGGTGCTTGTGTACCAGGGGGGGCTGATTCTTGGCCTCGGATGAGATAGAATCAGAGTCGTTTAAGCGTTTCTCCAGAGATATCTCTCAAACACTTCTGGTGAAACACTCAAGCCCACGGACCCGGACGATGGGGCACATGTCTCTGCTGAACAGCATTCTGGAAACGATTGAGCATGCCGACGGGCCAGTCAGCCTGACCCAGATAGCCCTCGATCTGCACATTGACCCCACCGCGCTTCAGGCGATGATCGATTACCTGGTGCGCAAGGGGCGCCTGCGGGTTGTGGGGGCTGCGGACGGCACCCTGTGCGCGATCACCGGCTGCGCCACCTGCTCCTCGGCAGGGCCGGTTGCCTGCCCCCTCGTGGTCAACGCCCCCACGCGCTATGAAGTCGTCAACGGCAGGAAATAGCCCCGGCTACCTCTGCAACGCGGCAAACCCTCCCTGCGTATACACCTGTGACACGTGGCCCTGCTCTGCTGTCTCACCAGGAGTCAATCATGAACTGGCAGAAGGTCTACAACCCTATCCTGGCGGCGTTGCTGCGCTCGCCTTGGCATGGGCTGGTCAGTGGCTCGGTGCTGCTGCTGACGTTCACCGGGCACCGGAGTGGGCGTGCCTACTCGACGCCCGTCAACTACACGTGCGTCGGCAATGATCTGCTGATCACGTCCCTGCCGGGCCGGACGTGGTGGAAGAATCTGCGTGGCGGTGCGCCCGTCACGCTGTGGCTGGCGGGGCGCAAGGTGAAGGCCATCGCGACCGTCGTCGAGGATATTGAAGGGGTTGCTGCCGGTCTGCTGGCCGTGTGCCAGTGTGTCCCTGCCTACCAGCGCTACCTTGGCCTTGAACTGGGCGCGGACGGCCAGCCGCTCAACCCGGAGCGGCTGGCGCAGGCCGCGCGGGGCCATGTTATTGTCCGCATCACGGGTGTGGGCACTCAGTAAGCTCATCGGGTTGGCGGTCCGGGGCAAGGAAGGGCGGTGCATGGCCTGGCGCTCGTGAGGCTCTGGGGGGCCGGCGCGGGCCGTGAGCGGCGCGGCTGGCCCGGCAGAGCAGCCTCACACCTGTTCCATCTTCTGAGTTCCCATCGCTGGCGTCCTTGATACGCCGTTTTTCGGTGTACAATGGGTGCATGTGATACGAGACGACAAGGAGGGAACTCCTGCGTGGATCTTCAACTGGAAAACCGGGTTGCCCTGATCACGGCTGCCAGCAAGGGACTGGGGTTTGCGACTGCCTTGGAACTCTCCCGTGAGGGTGCGCTGGTTGCCATCTGCTCGCGTAACGAGGCGCACGTCAACGCTGCTATCGACGCCATCCGCTCCGAGACCAATTGCCCCGCGCTGGGCGTCCCTGCCGATGTGACCCAGCCCCGCGACATCGAGCATCTGGTTGAGCGGGTGGTTGAAGAGTTCGGCGGGCTTGACATCCTCATTACCAACGCGGGTGGGCCGCCAAGTGCTGCCTTTGAGGAGATCAGTGATGAGATGTGGCTTGACGCTGTGAACCTCACCCTGATGAGCGCCGTGCGCCTGATCCGGGCCGCGCTCCCCCACCTGCGCCTGTCTACGGCCCCGGCTGTTCTGACGTTCACCTCGTACTCGGTCAAGCAGCCGATTCCCAACCTGATCTTAAGCAACAGCATCCGGATGGCCGTCATTGGCCTCACCAAGACGCTGGCGCTGGAGCTGGGGGCGGAGGGCATCCGCTTCAACAGTATCCTGCCCGCCTGGACGGAGACCGAACGGGTTCAGGACCTGATGGAAGCGCGCGCCCGGCGGAACGGTACGACAGTCGAGGAGGAGATCGCAAAGCAGACCGCCGATAGCCCTCTGGGGCGTATGGCTACCCCGGAGGAGTTTGCCAAGGTAGCGACGTTCCTGGTCTCCCCGGCGGCTTCCTACGTGACCGGCGTCATGCTTCCCGTCGATGGGGGGATGGTCAAGGCTACGCTGTAATTCAAGGCTGCCAGGCCTGGCCGGGTGGCGTGTGATCCCAGAAGGCACGACGGGTGTCATGCCTGTGGGATTGCCTACCTGTGCAGCTTTTCCCCATCGGGATGGGGCTGGCTTAGCCACCCGGCTGCCAGGCAACGCTCAGCCGCCCCGCCGAGAGCGTACTCAGCGCCGCCTCGAAGCCTGTACAAGCGTCTGCCGGGAAGACCACCGCCAGCCGCACATCCCCGGCAAACGCCTCGTCCACGACTTCGCCGCCGCAGGTGCTCACCAACCGCACCACCGGCTCATACAGGCTATACGAGACGTTGATCGCGCCCTGCTTGCGCTCGACGCGCTCCGCACGCGGCAGCGCCGCCAGCGCCTCCTGAGCCGCTCCGGTGTAGGCCCGCACCAGCCCGCCTGTCCCCAGCTTCGTCCCACCGAAATAGCGCGTGATCACCAGCACCACGTCGCCCAGGTCCGCCCCACGCAGCACGGCCAGCGCCGGGCGGCCAGCGGTACCTGCCGGTTCGCCATCGTCGCTCATCCCCTCGGTGATCGTCGCCCCATAGCCGATGCGGTAGACGTACACGTTGTGCGTCGCGTCATGGAACTCCGCCCGCACCCGGTCGATGAACGCCCTGGCCTGCTCCACGCTGCGCGCCTCACCGATGGTGGCGATGAAGCGCGAGTTGCTCACACGCGTCTCGACGCGGATCGTCCGGGCCGGGATCGGGTAGCGGCTGCCGCTCATGAGTGTTCTCGAGTCTGCCTGTTACTCCAAACACGCTATCAATGGCGCAGAGGAGTTCTTCCGGGTCACGGGGTAAGTCGTGCGCGATCAGCGGCCTAATATCCGCCCGCAGCCCAGCTCGCTACCGGTCAAAAGCGGCTTGTGCTGGGGTTGGGGATCGGGTTGTTCGCTCACGGCACGATCATCGCCCCCTGCTCGTCAACCGGCAGCACCCACGTCCGCGCTTGCTGCCCGGTTGCCTGGGTGAAGGCGTCGCCCATTGCGGCGGCAATGGCCTCGTGTCCGCCCGGCGCAAACGCGATCAGTGCCGGGCCTGCCCCGCTGATCGCCACCGCCGCTGCGCCGTGGCTGCGGGCGGCCTCGACCGCGCGGTCAAAGCCGGGTATAGCCTGGCTGCGCACCGGCTCATGCAGGCGGTCGCACATCGCCTCGCCGAGCAGGTCGTAGTCCTCCTCCTGGAGCGCGTGCACCACCAGCGCCGCCCGCCCGATGTTCGACGCAGCGTCGCGCAGCGGCACGGCGGGGGGCAGCGCCGCCCGCAGCTCCCTGGTCGAAAGCCGCACCGACGGCAGCGCGACCGCGACGCGCAGGGGCGGGACCCGCACCCGCCGGTAGACAAGCCCGCAGTCGCCCTGGCTGCTGATCACCAGCCCGCCCAGCATGGCCGCCGAGGCGTTGTCCGGGTGCCCTTCGAGGTCGCAGGCCAGGCTCAGGAGCTGGTGCTCGTCAAACGGGTTTCCGAGCAGCGCGTTTCCCGCCAGCAGCCCCCCGACCAGCGCCGCCGCGCTGCTCCCCAGTCCGCTGCCGGGCGGGATGTGGTTGGTCAGCCGGAAGCGCAGGCCCGGTGGTTTGGCCTCACACGCCTTGTACACTGCCAGCGCCGCGTGTACGACCATGTTGCTTCGGTCGCGCGCCAGTTCACCCATGCCCTCGCCGTGCACCTCAACCGCCAGCCCGTCGGAGATGGTCTGTACTTCGACCACGTTACGCAGGCCCAGTGCCATCCCCAGGCAGTCGAAGCCGGGGCCAAGGTTGGCCGATGTAGCCGGGATTGTCACACGCACTGTGTCCATGCTGTCTGCTCGCTCAGGTCGAAGCGTGCACCTCACCACCGTTCCCGTATCTGCGCTTAGGATAGCGAAATGGCGGCCCCGTAGCAAACCCCGTGCCGGGCGTGTTCACGGCATGGGCGCAAGGATGATCGCCGAGTCTATCCGGCGGCTAGTGATGGGCAGCACCGCCCGGACAAGCTCGATCACCGATTCGGGGCGGTGGTAATCGCACGCCACCCCCCACACGCCCCGGTAGCGGCGCTCGGCCAGGCTGGCCCGCTCCTCCTCGGAGAGACCGCCGTCGCGCACCATCTCCCCATCTGCCCCCACCCACACGTAGACGCGGCTCAGCATGTCGCTGAGTCGGCGGCGGCGCGTCCGCTGGCGCTTGAACTCCGACCCCGTGCGCTGGGCGCTGTGGAGGGCGTCCTCCATCGCTTTGAAACCGCGCAGGAAGGCGTGCGGGTACACGCTGGGCATCAGCGCACTGAACACACCGATGGCGACTACCAGCGGCTCATTCTCCCGGTAGCGCATTGCTCCCTCGACGGCCTGCGTGAAGTGCTCCTCCCATTCGCTCCATTTCTGATCGCGTTCCAGCGTGCTGAACGACGAGTCGCGCTCGAACAGATGTGCAGCGACGCGCAGATAGGCCAGCACCAGGCTCTCGTAGACCGGCAGGCTGAGTGCGCTGATTGCCTCGTATTCCGCCTTGGAGAGGTGCTTGATGTGCTCTAGTGCCCTCAGAATGTGTTGCGAGTCCTCTCTTGTCACAGGCGGTGTCCCCTGGGTGTGCAAATGCTTCTGGCGGCTGACCATGTGTTCGCCGCGTCGCTGGCGTGGATGGCCGGGAATAAGGGGGTGACGCTGTTGTCTTGATTTTAGCACGGTTCGTCTACCCGCAGGGGGGCGGAACGGCGGTGTACTGAACCAACGTCCGTTTTGAAGGGGATTACCGGGCTGGTTTCCGCCGTCGGGTGTGCAACAAGTGACGAATCTCCCTTGACAATCTGCCCACATCCGTGTAGCATAACGCCTAACAACAGCATATCAGCACGCGCTCTTATCCAGAGAGGTGGAGGGATCGGCCCTGTGAAGCCTCGGCAACCTTCCCCAGACCGTTTCGGCGAGGAAAGGTGCCAACTCCGGCAGAAGCGTAGCTTCTGAAAGATAAGAATGCCGTTTCGGCCCCCTCTTTATCTTTCAGAGGGGGTTATCGTTTTTGAGGCCCCCGCGATGCTTGCCATCATCTGAGCTACCCTCTAGATAGGCGCTGGCTGGAATTCTTTTGGGGGAGAACAGCCGGACCATGACGATCACGACCGACGCCCGAACGCCCGGCCCGTCCACGCAGGCGGTGCATGCCGGGCGCAGCCGCCGCCAGCCACACCACGCCCTGACGACGCCGCTTGTCCAGACTGCCACGTACACCTTCGACGATACCGCCGATCTGGTTGGCTTCATGCAGAGCCGTGTGTGGGGCGATGGCGCGGATCGGGCCGAGTACGGGCGTTACGGCAACCCCACCGTGCGCGCCGTTGAGGCCCGCTTGGCCGCGCTGGACGGCGCGGAGGATGCCCTGCTCTACGCCTCCGGCATGGCGGCGGTCACCAACACCCTGCTCAGCATCCTCCCGACCGGCAGCCACGTCATCCTGACCGATGACTGCTACCGCCGCACCCGCCAGTTCGCGCTGACCTTCCTCAAGCGCCTCGGCATCGAGAGCACCCTTGTTCCGATGGGCGACTACGACGCGCTAGAGTCCGCCATCCGGCCCAATACCCGCCTGATTGTCTCCGAATCGCCGACCAATCCCTACCTGCGCGTCCTCGACCTGCCGCGCCTGGTCGAGATCGCCCGCCACCACCGGGTCAAGACCATCGTTGATGCTACCTTTGCCACACCGCTCAACGTCCGCCCGCTGGACTACGGGGTTGACTTGGTCGTGCACTCAGCGACCAAGTATTTCGGTGGCCACAACGACCTGCTCGCGGGCGTCGTCGCTGGCCCCAAAGACCTGATCTCCGCCCTGCGCGACAGCCAAGGTGTGCTCGGCGGCGTGGTGGATCCGCATGCCGCCTGGCTGCTGGAGCGCGGCCTCAAGACGCTGGGGCTGCGCGTCGAGCGGCACAACCGGAATGCGCTCGCCATTGCGCGCTTCCTGGAAGATCACGCCCGCGTGCGCCGCGTGTGGTATCCCGGCCTCGACTCGCACCCCGACCATGCAGTGGCCGCTGCCCAGATGCGCGGCTTTGGCGGCGTCGTCAGCTTTGAGCTTGACGCCACCCTGGAGGAAACCAGCCGCTTCGTGGACGCCCTGCGCATCCCGACCATCGCACCCAGCCTGGGCGGCGTCGAAAGCTTGGTCGAGCAGCCTGCGCTGATGTCATATTACGACTTCACCAGCGAGGAGCGCGCCCAGATCGGCATCTCCGACTCCCTCGTCCGCTTTGCGGCGGGCATCGAGGATACCGAGGACCTGCTCGACGACCTGGCCTGCGCCCTGGCAGCCTGATGGCTGACGGCTCGCCCCACACAGCCCGAAATGGTGATGGCCGATCTAACCGACCAGCACGTTGAGACCTGGTATCGGCACATCCGCGCCCTGGCCCATGACATCGGCCCGCGCGGCTCGGCCACCGATGGTGAGCGCCGGGCAGCGGAGTACTGCGCGGGCGTGCTCGCTGACCTAGGTCTGGCCCCCCAGGTCGAGGCATTCGTCGGCGCACGCTCGGCCTGGCAGCCGCACCTGATTGTTGCTTCCCTGATGCTGCTCGCTTTTGCCCTCTATCCACTGCGCGGGCGCATCAGCGCTTGGGTAGCCGCCGTGACTGCACTGGCTGCGCTCACGTGTGAGGTCCTAGAGCTGATGTTCCGCCCCAATCCCCTGCGCAGGCTGATCGCCAGAGGCCCCAGCCAGAACGTCTTCGCCGTGCTGCCGCCGCGCGCCGAGCATCGGCAGGACCTGATACTCATCGGCCATCTCGATACCAACCGCGCAGCGCTGGTTTTTGCGTCCAACGGGTGGGTCGATTTCTGGCGTATCACCGCGCCGATCATCTTCTTTTCGTTCTGTATACAGGCGGGGCTGTACATCGCTGGAGCGGTTATGCAGTGGCCGTGGGCATGGCCCGCATCCGTCCCCAGCGCCTTCTGTGCGGCGTTACTGGCTGCTGTCTGCCTTCAGGCTGAGTCTAGCCCGTACAGCCCTGGCGCGAACGATAATGCGAGCGGGGCCGGGCTGGTGCTCGCCCTCGCGCAGCGGCTTGCCTCAGAGCCGCTGCGCCACACGCGCGTCTGGTTCGTCAACACCGGCTGCGAGGAAACCAAGCACTACGGCGCCATCGACTTTTTCCGCCGCCATGCCGCCGGGTTCCTGTGCCCGGTGGTCGTTGTGTTCGAGATGCTGGCCCGCGATGGTCCGGCTTGGCTGGAGCGCGAAGTGATCGTCCCGCCCTTTGCTTACCGTGCCGACCCTGAGCTGGTGGCTCTGGTGCAGCAACTGGCTGCCGGGCGCCCGGACTGGCGGGTTTCCCCGGTGCGTATCCTGGGTGGGCACACGGAAATGGCCGATGCTCTGCGCCTGGGTATCCCTGCCCTAACGCTGATCGGCATCGGCCCGGACGGCGCTGGTCTGGGGTACAAAGGGCCACCTCTCTACTGGCACCAGCTCGGTGACACCGTCGATCGGGTAGACAGGCAGGCGATGGCACGCAACTACGGCCTGGCGTGGGCCTTTATGCAGGCGTTTGATGCATCCAGCGCCCGCAGGTCGTATACCACGATCAGGTCATCCTCGTAGGCTGGATCGGCGGCGGCGAAGTAGCTCTGCCAGAACTGCGGATCGTAGCTCTCCGGGCGCCGTGTCGGCCCCCAATCCACTTTGTGAACGATCACATATCGGAAGTTAAGCGCCCTCAGGTGCTCAAGGGCTGCCGGGTAGTCGAGCCTGTGGCAGTCGAGGGGGCGGCCCTCGTTCCAGGCGCGGAGCAGCGGGTCGGACTCGACGAAGCGGTATGCATCCGCCGGCATCCGCGCGACCTTGCCATCGAGGATTGGTTTGTGATGCATGGTTTGCAGGTACATATAGTATCGGGGGAGTTTCGTGTACTGGCTGCCTATCGGCAGGTCGATGATCGCGTACATCTCGCCGTCACGCGCCACCTGCCCGTAGAAAGGCGAAGTCCCTGCCAGTAGGCCGGTCAGAGGAGCAGGAGCGTAGGCCACAAGCAGCAGGGCTGCAATGCCCCCCACGATGGCCGTCCGGGCAGTCCGTCCAAGCGCCCGGCTGTGCCGGGTCAGGGCTATCAGGCCGAAGGCCGTCGTAACCGCCGCTCCGAGGTTGGCAACCAGAAAGAACCGCTCCGGGGAGTGCAGCGCCCTGACCAGAAAAAACGGGGTGATGAGCCGTAGGGGCATCGGCAGCCACCGGATCGCATGCCGCCCGATGGTCAATGTTGCGCCTAGGCTCAGGATCGCAAAGACCGCCACCATCACCGGCCAGACGAAATGTTCCCGCTGCCGCCGCCAGATATCCACCCAACCCAGTGCGATCAGACCGAGGCCAGCCAGACCGACGTAGTTGGCAGGGTACTCATCGAGGCCGGGCGCATCCAGTCTGAGGTCGAGGATGTCAGCCACATGCGTGTATATCTGGGACGGTATGGTGGGAATCGAGTTCCGGAAGGGAATGACAAATGTTCCCAGGTTGGTACGGCGGGTACTGCCGGCGATGTCATATTCTTCGACGGCGTAGCCCACGTATCCTCGGTTGGCCGCAAAAGGCAGCAGGATAGGCACGATGAGCAGAGTGGTGGTCACTGCAAACAGCGTCAGGGCTTTCCACAGCCGGGCATCCCGCCAACGCCGTTCGCGAAACAGCCACCACAGCGCATACAGGCCGCCTGCAGCGATGGCCAGCAGCGTTACCTTGACGCTGTAGTAGGCGGTCAGCGCCAGCGCCCCAGACGCGAGGATCGTATCGCCTGCCCGGCGGGTGTGCAGGGCGTGGATGAAGGCCAGCATGAACAGCGGCAGCAGTTCCGTGTGACCGGCATGGGGTGTGCTGAAGAACATCCAGATGTGGGCAGGCCAGAAGGTGAAGACGACTCCGCCCACCCATGAAGCTGCGCGGTTGCCCGTCAGGTAGAGGATCAGCAGGTAGGCGAAGTAGCTGCCCGCCCACAGGGCCAGCAGCGAGTTGAGGTTGTAGGCGGCCACATCGCCGAACAGGGCAGCCAGGGGTACGTGGGTGATCATATACACCCAGGGGCGATCAGCGAAGGTCAGGTCCAGCCCGCGCGGGTAAAACAGCAGCGATGTAGACGGCCTCAGGATGGGGCTGGCAAAGGCCGGGTCATGCGGCGCGAAGATCGCCTGCGCCAGCCACCAGTTTCTCCACACAATAGCGTAGGGATCGAAGGTGTTGTGAGTGGGGAGCAGGCTGCCCAGCTTCACAGAGAGGGGGTAGGTGAAGACAAGGGTGACTTCTGCAAACAGCGCCAGCGCCGCCCCGTCGCGCCTGAACAGGTAGGCGGCCCGTCCGAGCAGCCGTGCGGCGGGCGATCCGGGGGGTGCAGTTGGCGGCTCAGGCATCGCGAACCCACCGGCGTATCCGGTCAGCGCGAAGAGCAGCCAGCGCAGGGCGGCTGGTGAGAAAACCAGCGTCAACACAGTCGGGGGAGGGGCATCGGCCTGCACGCCCAGGTGCGCAAGCAGCGCTGTCGCCCCCCACAGACCTGCAATGGCTCCCCAGAAGAGGGGCTTCCGGGCTGCATACCGGCGCAGCGCTGCCTCGAACCGGGTCAGCTGTCCCCTGGCTATGATGGTCGCCAGCGCCGCCAGTAGCGTAGCCCAGACCAGCGCCATAAGGCCGGTGACGGCGAACAATGCAGCAGCCGGACGGCTGCTGGCGATCTGGCGCTGGAGCGCTGCCGCCCCGGCGACCGTCACGGCCAGGGCCGCCAGCATTCCCGCCAGCAATCCGATCACGGCCAGCGTCTTGGCCCGGCTGTGCTGCTCCCGGAGCCGCAGATAGGCCGCCCCCCCGGCCAGCAGCAGCGCGGCGAAGACAAACGTCACGAGCGGACGGCTGCGCGCCCCGGCGGGGACTCGCGGGGCCAGCAGCCACCAGTAGAGCAGCGCGAGAAGGCACAGGCCGGTCACGGTGCTCCACAGCCGCAGAGGGCGGGCAGCGAAGCGTCGGAAGCGGGTGATGAGATCGCCCAGACGCTGCCGGTACAGGCAAGTGACAGCCCGCAGCGTCAGCCCGGCCCACGCAACCGTCATCAGGTGATAGGCGGCTAGGAACACCGCGTACTCCAGCGAATACCGGTTCAGGATGGCTGGCTGGTCGCTGACGTGCAGCCACAGCTTGGCTGCCCCGACAAGCTGGTACAACAGCAGCACAGCCGCGCAGGTCAGGATAACGCCCGCTGTCAGGTTGTGGAATGACAGCCCGCGCCTGAGCCGTGCCGCAATGGCTGCCCAGGGGACGAAGATCATGGTGTAGGCCAGCGTGACAACCGGCGCGGCCCGCACGGCGGGATACACCGCGCCTCGGTAGGCGGTCAGGCCAAGGTAGGCCAGCGCCAGCCCTCCCAGCCCGGCCAGCGTTCCCCACAGCAAAAGGGGGCGCTCGACGAGACGTCTCTGCACCCAGTTGAGCCAGCCGAGGCGGCCTGTGGCTGCGCCGTAGGCGAGGACGCCGCACAGGCCGGCCCAGGTGGCCAGGAAGATGTGGTAGACTACCAGCAGGGTGAAGAAGTCAGGGGCGTAGCGGCCCAGGATGGCCGGGGTGTTACTGGTATGTGCCCATAGTCTGGCGGCCCCGGCGACCAGAAGGGCGAGCATGGCAAGCGCCCCGGCCAGCGCGAGCCAGGCGCGGCGCGGGGTGAAGGGGGTGGGCCGGTTGGGAAGGGCGTCGGGCGTTGTGGAGACGGTTCTGGTTGGCATGTCCGATCAGCGGTTGGTTATCTGTGTTTCTAGGGGATTCTCGAAAAGCTGCGCCAGCGCCTCAAACACAGGTGGCAGCGTCACCGGCTCGGCTTGCGCGCGGAGCACAAACTCCGGGTCCTTCAGGCCGTGCCCGGTCATCACGCACACCACCCGCTGGCCACGCAGATCCACTTCGCGGCGGGCAATCCGCTTCCGCAGCCCGGCGATTCCTGCCGCTGAGGCCGGTTCGACGAACACCCCTTCTGTCGCGGCCAGCATCCGCCACGCCTCAATGATCTCCTCATCGCTGACCGCCAGGATGTGCCCGTCCGACTCGTCGAGCGCCTGCATGGCCTGGTTCCAGCGTGCCGGGTTGCCGATCCGGATCGCCGTTGCCACCGTTTCAGGGTGAGGGACTACCTCACCCCGCACGAGGGGCGCCGCCCCCTCGGCCTGCACGCCCAGCAGGCGCGGTGTGCGCTGCGCCTGCCCCGCCGCGCAGTACTGGCTGAAGCCCATCCAGTAGGCGGTGATGTTCCCCGCGTTGCCAACCGGCAGGCACAGCCAATCCGGCGCGTCTCCCAGCGCGTCCACCACCTCAAAGGCAGCCGTTTTCTGGCCCTCCAGCCGGTAGGGGTTGATCGAGTTGACCAGCGTCACCGGCAGCCGCTGCGCCGCCTCGCGTACCAGGCGCAGCCCTTCATCGAAGTTCCCGCTGATATTGACGACCTCCGCGCCGTAGGCCAGCGCGCCCGCCAGCTTGCCCTTGGCGATCTTGCCCTCCGGCACGATCACGATGCAGCGCAGCCCGGCCCGTGCGGCGTAGGCGGCTGCCGAGGCGGCTGTGTTCCCCGTGCTGGCGCAGATCACGGCCTGTGCCCCTTCTGCTACGGCCTGGGTGATAGCCACCGTCATGCCGCGATCTTTGAACGAGCCGGTCGGGTTGAGACCCTCATATTTGAGGTACAGTTCAAAATCCCCGCCGAGCCTGGCGGCCAACCGGGGGGCCGGGATGAGGGGTGTGTTGCCTTCAAGCAGTGTGACCGGCTCAACGCCGGGCGTGAGGTTGATCAGCGGGCGGTAGCGCTCCACGACGCCCGGCCAACGTGGAATAGGGGGGTGCTTTGTGTCCATGCCCCCTATTGTATCCGATTATGCGCTTCTTGTGGTGGGAGATTGGCAATCAGGGCAAGCACCGCAGCGGTGGCCGCACGGCTCACCGGCTGCCCGGCGTTTGCGCAGGCGCGTTCCGGGTTTTACCTTCCCCGCCCGGCGCGCCCGCTGGGGCCAGCGGCAGGCGGATCGTGATGGTTGTCCCGACGCCCACCCTGCTCCGCGCCTCGACCGTCCCGCCGTGCGCCTCCACGATGGTCTTGACAGCGTATAATCCCTGGCCGACGCCGCGTACATCGAGCGGGCCGCCGTCCCGACGCACCGGGTGGCCCCGGTAGAAGCGGTCAAACACATGCGGCAGGTCCTCCTCGGAAATGCCGACGCCCTCGTCGCTGATCACCAGGCAGGCCTGCCCATCCTCCTGGCGGGTGCGCACGATCAGCCGCCCCCCGTCCGGGCTGAAGCGGCAGGCGTTGTGCAGCAGAGCATCAAGCGCCTTCTGCATCCGGCGGGGGTCAGCTTCGACGAGCAGGGCGTCATCGCTTGGGGCGAAGTGGGGCGTCAGTCCCATCCTGACCAGCTCGCCGTCCCAGGCGTTGAGTGTGTCGCGCACCAGGCCGCTCAGGTCGGTTGGTTCCCGCCGCATCGGGCCGTCATCCCCGTTGCGCGCGTCGGTCAGCTCAATGATCTCGTCGATCATGCGTGCCAGGGTCTTGGTCTGCTCCAGAATGGCACTGAGCGCCCGGTCATGGACTTCCGGCTTGAGGCGGTCTCCCCCCAGCCGGATCACATCTACGTAACCCTTGATGACCGTGAGCGGGGTGCGCAGCTCATGCCCGATATGATCAAGGAAGCTGTCCTTGGTGTGCTCGGCAAGGGCCTCCTGGGTCATGTCCCGCAGCACCAGCACGTCGCCAAGCGTGCCGCCTTCCGGTGCGCGCACACTGGCGATGCTCACCCCAATCGTGCGCTCGCCTATCTCGATCCGCCGCTGGATGGTTGCCCCGCTCTCGCTGCCCGGCAGTGCCTCGACCGGCTCGCGCTGAAAGCCTTCGTGTGTGCTCAGTAGCGCCACTGCCGCCGGGTTCGCCAGAATGATGCGCCCTTCCGGATTGCGCAGCACCACCCCGTCGGCGATGCTGCTCAGGATCGCCCCGCTGCGCGCGTTCTCCTGTTCAAGTGCCAGGAACACCGGGCGTACCAGTCGCATGATGAGGACACCCCCCGCCGTAAGGCAGGCGGCCAGCACGGTCAGGACTGCGATGAGGAAGGAGATGTCGTTGGCCAGGAAGCGCTGCACGCTCCCGAACGGCCCGCCCGCCAGAGAAGGCAACAGGTGGGCAGGCTCGGCCCCGTGCAGCAGGGCCAGAACGGCCAACGCTACCGCTGTGCCCGCCGCCAGGAGGATAAACGGCAGCAGGCCCTTCCACCCGCTCAGGCGGGCTGCGCCCGGCGGCAGGCCCGGCGGCGAGTCGGGTGCGCCAAGCAGGATAGGGGACACCATGTCGGTGCGCCGCGCCCGTCTCCGCTTGATGGGTTTCGTGTCCACGCTGAAACTCCTGGCTTTGTGGGGGCCGGCTCTGCGCCTCCTTAGCCGGCCAGCGCCTGCCGCGCGCTCACGACCTGCGCCACGAGGTCGAGCAGATCATCCATAGGGGGTAGCGGCTTGTAGATTAACTGGTCGGCTCCGGAGGCCTGGAGATAGTCAGCAGCATCCGTCCCGCCCAGCTCGTAGGCGGTCATCAGGATCACGCCGATGTTGTGCAGCTTGGGGTGCTGCCGGATCAAGGCTCCGATCTCGTGGCCCCACGGCCCCGGGATGCGGATGTCAAGCAGGGCCACGTCGGGCAGCGGGGGTGGCGGGTCCTCAACGGCCAGATACGCGCTCGCCTGATGCCCATCCTGGAAGATCAGCGCGTTGAAGCCCCACAGCTCGCACATGGTGGCAATAATATCGCGGATAGCCTGATTGTCCTCGACGACCATCCACGTCATGTTTGTAGCCTGCCGGTTATCCATCCCTCTGACCTCGGGGCAGTACGGTATACGCCATCGACGCGCTATATACAGATTGTATATGATACCGGTCGCGGGGCAATCGCCCTGCGATACTATGTCGCGGAACGGCGCCTGCTCCGCGGGGCTTGGAGGTGGGAATCGTCGAACCCTTTGCCCTGTTCACATGGCGGATTACTATGCTTACTGCCCGATAATCTGTATACTTGTCGATGATCGATCTTGTTGTCCCAGGAGGCCGGGCAGCCATATCAGGGAAACATCATGGCTATCGATCCACGCTGGTCCCAGTACGCGGTCGTTCGCACCGTTGGGCCGGGCGAGTATGTCTTCAAAGAGGGCGATCGCAGCGACGAACTGTACCTCATCGTCGAGGGTCAGGTAGCCGTCATCAAGGATGCGGAAAGCCCGACGCCCGTCGTGCTGAGTTACAAGGGCGAGGACGAGCTGATCGGCGAGGTCAGCTTGCTTGGCGACACACCCCGCACGGCGTCCATCCTGGCGTTAGAGCCGACCACCCTCCTGGTCATCAACCGTGACGACTTCTGGCGTCTCTTCGACGAGAAGCCTACCTTTCGCCAGATGGTCGTCCGGACCGTCATCGACCGGCTGCTGGCCGCTGACGAGAGCCGCGTGCATGCCGCGGCGACCGAGCGGGCGCTCTTTGACCGCTTGTTTGCCCTCTCCAGCGAGAACGAACGCCTGGCTGAGGTCGTGCACCTGCGCCAGGAAACGATGCGCTTCATCGTCCACGACCTGCGCAACCCGCTCAACCTAGTGGTGATGGCCCTCAACCTGATCGAGTCCGACCCTGACTACGGCGAAAATGCCGAGACGCGCCGCTTCCTGAAGATGGCCTCCGGCGGCGTGCAGCGCATGTTCGCCATGACCGAGTCACTGCTCGATGTCGAGCGGTTAGAGAGCGGCGCCGCCGCTCTTCACATCGAGGCCCTTGACCTTCGCCGGGTGGTGGACGAGGCCGCCGACCAGTACCGGTTGCTGGCCGACTCTTCCCAGATTGCCCTGGAGGTCACCCACGAGGATGGCGAGCTACCGGTTATGGGTGACTACGAGCGGCTGGTGCGGGTCGTCACCAATCTGATCGACAACGGGCTGAAGTTCACCCCCACTGGCAAGCAGCTCGCCGTCCGCACGAGGCGTGAGGGCAGCGAGGTGTGCGTCTCCGTTGAAGACAGTGGCCCCGGCATCCCCGAGGATCAACGCACGCGCATCTTCGACCGCTTTGTCCAGGTCGGCACCTGGCACGACCGCCCGCGGGGCTTTGGCCTTGGCCTTACCTACTGCCGTTCGGCTGTCCGCGCCCACGGCGGGCGCATCTGGGTCGAGGACGGTGTGAACGGGGTAGGTTCGCGATTTGTGTTCACGCTGCCCGCTGCATCGGGGCAGACTGACCCCTAATCCCCCTCCAGCAGGGCAGCCAGCGCCTCCGGTGTGAGCGCCTCCAGCGTGCTCACTACCCGCTCGGCCCCAGCCAGTTCCTCGGCGCTGAAAGTATTTGTCACCGCCACACACACCATGCCCGCCCGGTGGGCGGCTTCCACCCCGGCTATCGAGTCCTCGATTACCACACAGCGCGCCGGGGCGATCCCCAGCCGCCGGGCAGCCACGCTGAAAACCTCCGGGTCAGGCTTGCCGCGCGCTACGTCCTCTTTGCACGCCCACGTCCTGATCCAGGGTCTCAGATTGAACAGCCTTAGCACGATTTCGAGGTTCTGGAACGGGCCGGACGTGGCGATGGCCTGCCGCCAACCCGCCGCGTCGCAGGCCCGCACCAGCTCCAGCGCGCCGGGGAAGGGCCGCAGCCTGCCCGGTGTCAGCGCCATGTAGCGCGCCTCCTTGGCCTCGCTGATCGCCTGGACCCGCTCAGGCGAAAGCGACCCGTCGGCCAGCTCGGCCAGAATCTCCGCATCGCTCCAGCCAAACATCGGGTTGAAACGCTCGCGGTCCAGCTCGAAGCCCAGCTCCTGGCGGACGATCTGCCGCCAGGCCTCGAAGTGTACAGCGTGCGAGTCAACCAGCACGCCGTCCATGTCCCAGATGATTGCGCGTTGGGTGTCCATCGTAGTATCCTCAATTCACGTCGGGGCGTGGTGATGCCGGGCGCTAGTGTGGCGCCGACGCAAACTATACCCCGTGTTTCCCTGAAAGTCATCCCGGAGTGGCTTCCGGGGATGGTGGGGTGCCAGCACCCCGGTTCACGAACGCTGAAAGATGCCCGGAGAGAACGACGTCATGACCCTTTCGCGCCGCGCGTTCCTCAAATCCGCTGGCCTCGCGGGGGCGGGCCTCGTGTGGCAGCCCCCCGCCCGGCAGTTGGCCGGGGAGTTCCCACCCGCCGCCGACCAGCCGCTCACCCACTGGGACGGGTCGCCCAAGGGGCGTATTCTCCTCAACGTCATGACGGTCTACGCCCACCCGTCCTGGAAGTCTCCGGCGATGGGCTATTACTACTGGAACGACGTTGTGACCGTGCAGGGCGCGGTTGCGGGCTACGGCCTGTATAACACCAACTCTACCTGGCTCCAGGTGGACGGCGGCTATATCTACTCGTCGTGGGTGCAGCCTGTGAGTGACATTCCCGACAACCCCGCCGCGCCGATTGGCGACGGCGGGGCGTGGGGTATGGTGAGTGTTCCATTTACCTGGACACGCGCCGAGCCGTCCGACGAGGGCCGGCGGCGCGAGCGGATGTACTACAGCACCGTCCACCGCCTTACCGGCCTGGAGAACGGCTACTACCGCGTCGAGGAGATATACGGCGGCATCGCCTGGATCAAGGCCGGGCATGTCCGCCTCATCCCGCCGGAAGAGATCACGCCCCTCTCACCTGACGTGCCCGCCGAGGCCAAGCGCATTGAAGTCAGCATCGGCGAGCAGACGCTCTGCGCCTACGAAGGCGACCAGATGGTCTTTGCCACCCTTGTGGCGACGGGCGTACCCGAAACCCCGACCCCCCTCGGCGAGTTTACCATCTACCTGAAGCGGCACGGCCAGCGGATGGTCGGCGGGCAGGGCGAAGGGCACTACAACCTGCCCGGCATTCCCTGGATCGGCTATTTCACCCCCTCCTACGCTGCCATTCACGGCACCTACTGGCACAACGACTATGGGCGGCGCCATTCGAACGGCTGCGTCAACGTCCATCCCGAGGCGGCCAAGTGGCTGTTCCGCTGGACAACCCCCTTTGCCAACTACGGGGCGTTCGGCACCTCCGACGATCCGCAGCAGGGCGTCGTCGGGACGAAGGTGATTGTGAGATGGTAGCGGGGAGTCGGCGCTGGGCGGGCCTCTGGCCCCTTGCTCTCCTGCTGGCTGCCGCCGGGATGGCTGCCTGCGCGCCCGCCCCGGTCACTGCCGAAGTTCCCGACGCGCCCGCCGGCTCCCCGGCTCCCCGTGACGCCGTCATGGGCGGTGTGGTCGTGCGCGATGCCCTGCCCGGCTCGGCCTCCGGACCGGTCACCATCCTCTGGGCAGGGGACACGCTCCTTGCCGACGCCGCCCAGGAACGGCTTGAACAGAACGGCTACCAGTGGCCGTTTGAGCACCTGCTGCCGCTCCTTGACGCCGACTATATCATCGTCAATCAGGAGGGGCCGATCACCGTCCTTGAGGAGAAATTCGACCCCGACCAGCGCTGGAGCTACAACGCCCAGCCCGAAGCCGCTGCCGCCCTCGCCGCCGTCGGTATTGACGCGGTGGGCCTGTCCAACAACCATGCTATGGATCGTGGCCCGGTGGGCTTGGCCGACACCATCCGCCACCTGGACGAGGCGGGCGTGCGCGCCTTTGGCGCTGGCCTGAACCTGGCCCAGGCCGAGGCCCCTCTGCTGATCGATACGCCCCACGGCGCAGTTGGCGTGGTTGGCCTCAGCCTCGACTGGGGTGCGAACCGCACCGCTGGCCCGGAGCAGGCGGGCACAGTTGTGATCAATGAGCAGTCGATCCGGCGCGGCTATGAGCTGGCCCGTGCGGCTGGCGCGCGGTGGGTTGTGGCCTATGTCCACTGGGGCGCGAACTACGAGCCGGTGGGCCGCAGGGAGCGGGAATGGGCCGCTGGGTTTGCCCGCGCCGGGTATAGCCTTGTGATCGGCCATCATCCGCATGTTCAGCAGCCCATCGACGTGATGGACGGGATGCCGGTTGTGTACTCGCTGGGTAACTTTGTGTTTGGCTCGAAGGGACGCTTTGACCGGGATTACCCCGGCTACGGCCTGATCGCCGTCAGCGTGTTGGGGCCAGATGGGTTCGAGTCGCTGCGCTTGCGCTGCATCCTGACAGACAACTACCTGGTGCAGTACCAGCCCCGCCCCTGCAACCCCGCACAGTCCGAGGCCGTGCTGAGCAGCCTCCACCCCGGCGTTGAAGTCCAGGAGGGGGTCGGGGTTTTCGACTGGTGAGCGCTGATTGCCCACCCCTTCCCCCGCGTATCTTGACAGCAGGCCAAAACCGGGCTTATGCTATGTGTAGCGCAGTGGAGTCCCTATGGGGCAGGACTCCGCCGCCTGTTGGTTTGCTGGCCTTCCCATCCACATCTTCCTCACCTCCCCCTAGCAGCCCGGACGCACAGGGGTGTGTCTCTGGCTAACCATCGGGATGGAGCTTCCCTGTATTCCTATCCTGTCTCGCCCGCTCACCGATAGCCCCCTATCGTCAGGACGTTATCAGGCGGCCATGTTGGATTTCCGTCAGGGTTCGGTAGTAAGGGGGTAGGGCAGAATGGACTATTATCTGAGGCCGGGTAATTCTCTGAACGTTGAGCATAGCCGCCGGACGGCGTTTGAACGTTATGACACGCTGGTCTCCGAAGTGCTGAACGATCTGAAGTTGGCGCTCTTTCCACATGCCTACTACGTTCACAGGGTTGAGGACGGCAAATGGTACCTCTCACCGCCCAAGCACTCGATGCGCATGCACCCGGTTGAGGTCAGGCTCCGCTTTGACACCCGCAACCGGCCGGTAGCCTTCCAGGTTATTAACTACCTGTCCTGGACGGCTCCGGTTGAGTGCGAGCTGTCATACACGGCCTTGAGCAAAGCCATCGAGAAGCTGTTTCCCCGGCTGGCAGGGCCGTCGGCTGGCTCTACCGCCTCTGAGGGGGAGGGGGGCATCCAGACCCCTGATCTCGCAGGCTAGGCTGCGTTGTCTCCGGCGCAGTGGAAGGCGGGGACAGGGCAGCAAGCAGCGATGCGCTTGATGGCCGTTGGCGGCGATGAGGAGCAATCAACAGCCGCGCCCCTCGGCTGGAATGAAACCGCCGAAGTTCATTTCCGTCCATGGCGCACAGAGCGGCTTCTGACGAAGCCGCTCTGTGCACGCTGTGCTGTTCGCTCACCCACAACCGCTAACACTCGCTGTACCCGCAGGCATAGCACTTCCTACACCCCTCCTCGTTGACCACCGCCGCCTGACCGCACTCCGGGCACAGGTCGCCGAACCGGAGGGCCATCTGGCCCGGCGCGGGGGCGGGCGCGGCGCTACCTGACGGCTCGCCCGCGCTGGACGGGTCGGAGTGGCGGTCCTGAAGGTACTCAGCCAGCACCTGGGCGATGCCATCGGGCAGGGAGCGGACCCGGTTGGGGCCGAGACCCAGCGAGCGTCCACCGCCGATGCCCTCCAGTTGGCGCACCACCTCTTTGAGCCGGTCGTGGGGCGCAACGGGTGAGAGCAGGCGTAGAATGTAGCTGATCAGCCGGCCCAGCGCCTCGCTGACGGCTGCCGTCTCGCTGCCCGCCTTGGCGGTGTGCATGAAGACCTCAAACGGCTCGTTCTCGCCGTTCTCGTTGACGGTCACAAAGGCAGTCCCCATCGGCGTCTCCAGCCGGTAGGTGAAGCCGGGCAGCACGCGGGCGCGCGGCTTCTTCGGCTCGTAGCCGAAGAGGGGCAGCGGCGCGGGTGCGCTGTCCAGCGGGGTGGGAGCCTCCGCCGTCTTGGGGGCGGGTGCAGGCTCCGGCTTGGGCGTCGCGGGGGCGGGTTGTGGCTCCATCACCGGCTCCTTACGTGGCTGATCCGGCTGGCGCTGCCGGGCCATCTCGGCAGTCTCCAGCACCACTTTCTCGCGCGAGCCGGCTACGTAGACCGTCAGGCCCTTGCAGCCCAGCTCCCAGGCGAGCATAAACGCCTTTGCGACATCTGCCTCAGTAGCGGTGGCAGGGAAATTGCACGTCTTGGAGATGGAGTTTGAGACAAAGCGCTGCATGGCAGCCTGCATGTAAACGTGCTCCTCAGGCGTGATGTCCGAGGCGACGACGAACACATCGCGGATGGAGGCCGGCACGCCGGGCACGTCCTGGCATGAGCCGGTGCGGTTGACCTGCTCGATGATGCGCTGGCGGGTGGGCGCGTCCAACCCAGCGTCAACCAGCGCTTTCTCAAAGAGCGGGCTGGTGTACTGGAGCTGGCGGCGCACGCCGCCGTCGTCGAAGTAGCGGATGTAGGCCAGCGCGAAGACCGGCTCACAGCCGTAACCCTCGACGCCCGCCACGGTCGAGATAGTGCCGGTCGGGGCGATGGTAGTATGTGCGCCGTTGCGGATGCCGTGGGCCTTGATGCCCTCCGCCACAGCTTGCCAATCGAGGGCGGGGCGGCCCCAGTCGCGGGTGTAGGGCTTGAGCGGCGTGGGCGGCTCCCATTTCAGATCGTGGGGGTCAAAGCGGCTGCCCCGGATGGCCAGGAAGGGACCGCGCTCCTTCGCCAGCTCAACGCTGGTGCGCATGCAGTGGTAGTGGACGAACTCCATAATCTGCGCGGCAAGCTCCTGACCCGCCTCGGAGCCGTAGCGCACCCCCAGCCGGAACATCAGGTCGCCCAGGCCCATGATGCCCAGCCCGATGCGGCGCACCCGGTGGGCAGCGACCTCAAGCTGGGGGACGGCGGGTACGTACTGGTTGGCATCCACCACGTCGTCGAGGAAGCGGGTGGAGGTCTCAACGCTCTGGCGCAGCTTCTCCCAATCCACCCTGCCGTCGGGCGCGACGTGCTGGCCGAGGTTGATCGAGCCGAGGCAGCAATTTTCAAATGGGCCAAGCCACTGTTCGCCGCAGGGATTGGTTGCCTCCAGGGTATACAGGTGAGGGACGGGGTTGTCGCGGTTGGCGGTGTCGATGAACAGCATGCCCGGCTCACCGTTGTGGTGGGCGTGCCGGACGATCTGGTTGAACAGATCGCGGGCGCGGACGGTCTTCCAGACCGTGCCATCGTGCGGGCTGACCAGATCAAAGTCCCGGTCATCCTTGACGGCCTGCATGAAGGCGTCGGTGACAGCAACCGAGATGTTGAAGTTCTCGATGCGACCTTCCTCGGCCTTGCAGGCGATGAACTCCTCCACGTCGGGGTGATCCACGCGCAGGACGGCCATGTTCGCGCCCCGGCGGGACCCCCCTTGCGCGATCTCTCCGAAGGCCTGATCATAGACACGCAGGAAGCCGACCGGGCCAGTCGCCTCGCCGTTGCTGGACGAGACACGTGCCCCCTTGGGACGCAGGCGGCTGAAGCTGAAGCCGTTGCCGCCGCCGGTCTGCTGGATCAGGGCAGCGTTACGCAACGTCTGGAAGATGCCTTCGTCGGTGCGCCCCATATCGTCGTCGATGGCGAGGACGAAACATGCCGCGAGCTGCCCCAGCGGTGTACCCGCGCCGGTGAAGGTGGGCGAGTTAGGGAAAAAGCGCTTCTCGGTGAGCAGCCGATAGAATTGCTCGGCGACCGCCTGGCGGTCAGCACCGTGCTTTTCCTCCGGCGCGGCGACGTGCCACGCCACCCGCCAGAACATCTCTTCGATGGTTTCGGCGGGCTTACCGTCTGGCCCCCTGCGCAGGTAGCGCTTCTCAAGCACCGTGCGGGCGTTATCGCTCAGCTCGATGGGGGACTGCGGCGCCGGGGGGTGACCATCG
>FWPU01004874.1_pt1 | contig 30382 bp, 30 predicted proteins | sample 2228361 | NCBI WGS metagenome assembly FWPU01 (sample SAMEA103939777, study PRJEB20133) | metagenome | reverse complement strand
ATAGTCGTAATGCCCTTGCGGGCATTCGGTGATTCCTACAGCGCCCTCCTGCAAAGGGAATTGACTAACCTACAAGGCCGTTTTTCGCCCATTCTTAGGGATATTCGCCCCACTTGTACCCCTAAAAACGCCTCCATTTTACCCTTTTCGTCCCACCAAAAATTTCCTGCGAGCACCCCCTCTAAAATGGCCGCAAAATGCCCCTTTTTCAGGGGGGCTCTCGCTCATGTTAAAGAAATCGCACGGTTCAGACGATCACCAACCCCGGCTCCGGCGTCACACCTACCTTGCCCACCGTCTCAATGCGCAACTGGCAATCGGCACAGAGCCGATAGAAACGCACGTTATCTTCATCGGTCTTCAGCACCTTGCGCAGCCGCGCTTGCAACTTGTCGTACTGCGCTTGCGTTAGGTGCGCCTCAAATACGCTACGCTGTACCCGATCGCCCACGCCCAGGAGCAACTTCGCCACCCGTAGGCGCCGCTTGTCATCGGGAATATCATAACTGATGACGGTAAACATGTCAAGCCCCCGTCAACGCACTACGAACGGCTGATATTCCTCCGCCTCGCGCTTGATACAGGCGGCCAGATGCCGCACCTGCAACTCAAAACAACGCCGATAGGTCACCCTCTCGCCCAGGCGAGGATGGATGAACTCCGTCGCCAGGCGAGCCTCAAACTCGCGAATGAACCGCTTGCGCCCCTCCTCACTCCACACGATGGGCCGCTCGGCATCGTTGCCAGGACGAAAATCCTCCATCTTCACGACCTCGCTGTTGCACGCCCGCAGCACCACCGAATCTACAATGATGGGCCGAAACTCCTCCATCAAATCCAAGGCTAGGGAGGGACGGCCATACTCGGTGGTATGAAGGAAGCCAATGTAGGGGTCCAGCCCCACCAGGTTCACCGCCGACTCCATCGCATGGGCCAGGATCGTGTAGCCGAAACTGAGGAGGACGTTGATCGGGTCCGGCGGCGGTCGCCGCAGGCGGCTCTCAAACCCCCAGTCGGCCTTGAAGAGGCGTTTGAAAACCCCGAAATAGAGGGCCGCTCCTCTCCCCTCTACCCCCTGCAACGAGTGCAATCCCTGGGTGCGCGGCACCCGCTCCGCCAGGGTGGCCAACTGCATGATGGCATCTGCCACGGCAGGGTCCCGCTGCTCCCGATTGTAGCGCATCAGGAGGGTACGCAGGTTCTGCAACTTGCCTCCTACGATGCAGCGAGCTACCCGGAGGCTGAAGGCCGGGTCGCCGGCCCGTTCGTATTGCAAACGGCGCAGTTCGCCATATTTCGTCGGCGGCCCGACCAAACGCCCGTAGTAGCGGCCATCTTCCGTCAGGAAGACGACATCTATGCCTTGTGTCAGGAGCAACTTGAGCGCGGGCGTCGTCACCTGGATATTGCCGAAGATGAGAACCTCGCTCACGTGCATCAGCGGCACGGTGGTAAGGGTCTCGCCTTCTTTGGTGACCACCAGGCGATGGCCCTCATGACTCAGTTTGGCTCCCTGCTCTACCAGGTACAACGGCGGCATAGGATAAAGGCCCGCGCGGGCATCCGGCCATGGTTACATCTAGCGTTCCGCCAACCTCAACCGCCGCACCTGCCCCATGCCGATGGCCGTCTGCGTGCCGACGCCGCTCCAAAAGGCGAAGTCGGCCAGCAGGTTGAGAACCGCCAGCCAATAGCGATCGCGGTTCAGCGCGCTGTACCAGCATTCTCCCGTCGCGCCCACTTTGACCGCGCTTTCCTTATACCCCACCGCGCGCGAGCGCAGTTCGTAGCGGCTGATCGCCACGCACTCCGCCCCAAAACGTCGCGCCTCCTCGGCCAGGATGATGGGCGCGTAGGCATTCCATCGCTCCACCAGGCTGCCGAAGACCAGATCGGGCAAAGGAACCGGTATCTGTTTCCCTCCCGAACGGAAGGCGGTCGGCGTGGTGAATTGCAGGCCGATGCGCCAGGGAAGCACGGCATCGGCCCCATCGCCGGAGGGACGCGGGATGAGCCAGCGCTTGCCCAGCTCCTTATAGGTGGATTCTGCGGCCCAAGGATGCTGAGAGGGCGTGGTGGCAACCTCCTCCACGGCGAAGAGGATGCCGTCCAACTCTATCCGTTGCGCGGGGCCCCGCGCCCAGGCTTCCAGCGCGCGGGCCACTTCATCGCTTAAGGCGGTGAAACGAAGCCAGTAGCGCTGGTGCGGTTCTACCTCGCCCGCGCGGCCGCGCGGCCCCACCAGCGACGTGCAGGTGAAGGGCTTAGGGCCGTCTTCATCATGCAGGTGGGCGGCCAAGGAAGGGTCAGCCTCGTGCAGGATGCGCAAGAGAGAGGCATGGGCGGCCCTGCCCAGATGCGGCGGCAGGGTCGCGGCCTTCTCCGGGCGCACGTGCAACACCATGCTCAGGAGTCTCATCCTCGCCTCCGGCGGGCCGTGTCGCGCACGGCCTGGAGATTCATGATCTCTGCTACCTCATAGCGGGTCACGCTCGCGTTGGGCACAGGCCGCAGGCGCAGATGATCCGGGAAATGGCCCATGCGCCCGTGCAACTCGGCCAAAAGAAGGACGGCGATGAAGTTGTAAGCAGGCGGGTTGACCAAGATAGGCAGCGTCTGCCACTCCTCCGCCGTGAGGCCCAGATTATCCACCAAAGTCACCATCTGCGGCGCGAAGGGAAGGGCAGGGTCAAACTGTACGTTGTTGACGGTGATGACCCGTTCCACCGGCTCGCCGGCCAAGGCCTCAATCTGTTGCAGGTGCTCCGGCGTGAGGGGGTGAGAGAAGTTGAGGACGATCATGACAAGCCCCAATCCTTGGCAAATTGCCGTAGCGGTGGCATTACCTTCGTATCGGCTTTCTTGACGATAGTCTCAATCTGCATTGCGCTGGCCTGATGCCCCGCGTGAGCAAGCGCGTTCCGAACCTTTTCTAGGGCATCCCACAATTCCTTCAACTCTTCTCGTTCCGGCCAGGTCTCGTAGATTTTGCGTCCATATTCGTTGAGATCGCTCACCCGAAACGTGTATGCCTCTTTTGTCTCTTCATCCCTCATCTCTCGGCCCACCATCGCTACGCCGGAGATAGCGCGTTCAATGGGTTTACGAGCGGAGATCCTCAGATCTATCGGTAAGCCCAGCCGGTAAGTTACTGCGTTCACCAACCATTCTCGCGCTAACGTCATGGCCTGGATCAACTGATTGTTGCTGTAGTACCACTCAATCAGGCGGAACTGAGCGCGGAGGCCGCCTGGCACATTTCCCCAAAAGTCTGCTGAGAAAGGGCTAAACGCCTCAACGACCTGATCCCGCAAGATACCGAAAGGTCGGCTCATGAGTGCCAGTTCGGTTTCGGCTTTGCATAGTGCGGTGTCAAGCTCGCTCACGGCGGACATCAAGCGAAAGGGCTGACACAGAAACGCAGCGAGAGATACAGACGAGAGCGCTTTTGCGGCCTCCGCGGCAACTCCTCCGCTGTTTTTGGATGGATTGAGAAGCATGGCCAGACGCCGCGCGTCGCCCGTCTGCACAAACTGGTCCGTGGCCGTTAGCCAGTCCAGCATGGTCACAAACTCGGACATATCAACGACCGGCGCAGGCTGGCCGAGTTCCAATGCGCCATAGTAGATGGCCTCTATTTTCACCTTCTTGGCGGATTTCAGGTAAGCCGCAAAGAGGAACATGAGAAAGGACAACGAGCGGAGGCCCTGTGTAATATCAAAGATGACCGTCTCGCCTTCATGGATGCGCGCGGCGATGGCGTCATAGACCAGCCACATTTCGCTCGCGCTCTTGCCTATGGGTATAGGCACTGGCTGTATGCGCGGGTCCTGCATGGTCAACAGGATGGGCCAGGTAAGCTGCTCAGCCTGGGGCGTGATACAGACCAGCATACGGTCATGCTCAACGAATTGACGCAAAGCCTGGCAGAAGAAACATCCCCCGTATTCCCGGCCTTCCCAGGTGTATCTGGTTTCTGACTTCGGAGGTTTGTCATTGAGGAAAGTGATGATCGTGCGCATGTCAGGCATTCCTTTGGGGTTTCATCTCCACCAGCACCCAGCCGAAGGGCGCTGCTATCCTATCACCCGCAAGCGTATCCATCCCATGGGCAGTTCCTGTCCATCATCCAGAACTGCCACGCGGCGCGTCTTGGGCGAGAGGTCTGGGCCAAGCCACCGGCCTGTTCCTCCTGGGCGGCCTAGGCGTTTTGTGTTTTTATAGGCCGATAAGGTATTCTCAAAGACTTTTTCAGCGAATAGATCGGTAACGGTTTTGGCATCGTAGCCCGAACCCCAGCCGATGGGGAGAAACGTTGTTTCACTTTCCGCTCCCATCTTGCCGATCTCGTCTATACGCGCCCGACACCAATCGGCCAATTCGCCGCGACTGTGCGTGTTGTAGAACTTCTGATCCTGAGCCAGGAGATTCTCAGCGGCTTTCCGGCATTTTCCGGCAAAGTCAAGAACCCACGTGTCGACGTCGCGCAGACCCAACACCGACATTGCACGAGGTTCCTTCAAGTTGATATTTACCGTCAGGGCCATCTGTATGACCGTTCCGGGTTTCAGTACCTCTGGAGTCAACTGCCAGGTCTTCGCTTTCAGAGTTCTGTTTGTCTGGGTCGACAGCACTGACACTTGGGCCACTGCAAGCGCATTCACAGATAGTGCTGGTGAGTCACTGACACTGATCATGCGCAGCAGATCATAGTTTGGCGCTTTGCCCGGTCTCGGACACTTGGTTCCTATAAAGAAACCGCGTTCCACCTGCTGACCGGGATTGCCCCAATGTTTCTCAGCATGATCCTTCAATGCCTCCTGACCGGTCTGGCGTGCGTCCGCGTTACTGAGCAAGTAAGCGCGCAGAAGTGCGCTTCGGATCGCGCCCTTCAGTGACGAACCAGGAAGGAAAGGGGCCGGCTGGTTCTCGCGAGACTTGATGAACGCCAGAATCTCTCTGGGCCTCGTGGAACACGGGATGGTATAGGCTGCCACGTCAGCAACGCGAATGCCCGTCTTACGTAGAAACTCCCCCAATTGGCTGTTAGGGTCAAGGCAGAACTCTTCAAACTGCTGATGGGCGTCTCGCTTGATGACTTCCTGGATGAGTTTGTCCGAGTTAATTATCGTGACCTTGCCATCCCCATACAAGAAGGACTTGCGCGAGAACTTCTCGCCACTCCCTATATGGACAGGAGAGATCACTTCAACCTGTAAACGCAGACGCACTGTCGGTTTTGCCATATTGTCACCTCATTTCAGTCCCAGACCCAAGGCCAGGCCGCTCTGATACACAGGCCAGGGATTCCCCTCGCCGGGTACAACCTGGGTAAGTCGCCCATAGATCTCCCGGCGCGGTAATGGCAGGACAGAACCAGGTTCAAAAGCCCGGATACGGCGCTTATAGATCGGCGGCGAGGTTTGCTCAGGTTGAGACCATGGGAACTTCTGTTCCCGTTTCGCCCAAATGCTTGCCAGACGATAAGCCATATGGCCATCGGCTGTGAACTCTCCCTCGCGCGGCACGTAACGGGACAAGAGCAGAGTGCCTCCTCCCGCTTCCCCCGCATCGGGCACAGGTGGCGCCGGAACCACTTCTATCGCGAAATGCCCCTTGCCCACCGAACGATTTGCGCCTAGGCCGGTATCCGCCAGGTAGCGAAGGGCAGGGCGAATGAGGCCGTCTATATCCTCTTGGCGAGCCCGGACGAGACACCACAGGCCAACGCCAGGGGCAAAGAACCGTTCTTCGTCGTAGAACAGCAGGCCCTCTACCGTCGCGCCGGCCACGCGATCCACGGTATTGTGCTGCACCGTAGCTGTTTCCCAAAGGGGAGCAGGCACTTTCTCTGCCTCGTTTGCAAGCATAAGTACCCCGCTACGCAGAACGATTTTCTCCTGGTCGAGCGGCGGCAGCCCCTTCTGAAGATAGCGTACTTCGGGGACGCGCAGTAGGATGTCTCTCGCCCCCATTTTCCTCGCTGTCATCTCCCTCAGCAATGCCTCCGACACCCAGGCGGCGCGCTTCAATTGTTTTGCCTTATCCGCCACTACCATCTTTCGTTTGATGAAGCCCACCCTGTCGGACCGGTCTCCGCTGAGAGCATTGACATCCTCAAGCGTAGGATCGGTAGTTAACGGTCGCGGGTAGAAATGGGTTATGTTCCTCCCCATCCGTACTGCCGGAAAAGCACCGCTGAAGGCGAAGCGCGGTGGGTCAAAATGGGCTAACATCGCCGTTACATCCTCTAGGCCCAACACGCGAAGGCCCCAGCATACGGCACCGAAGAGCGTATCGGAACCGATTGTGGAAGACAAGGCACCACGCGGCCACAGATAGATGGCGTAAGTTTCCATGCCTTGCCTCCTCATTATTGTGGCCAGGCGATTTGGTCAAACCCCTGCAATATGTGAGCGACTGTGTCCCCTGGGAGTTCAACCGGCTTTTCACCCTCGCCAGTTTGGTAGTATGCCAACGGTCGCCATACAAGTGCTATTTTCTGGAATTTGATCTGTCCGTGGCCGCGCGAGCCGCTGCCGCCCAAGGCACTGTGCTCAAGCATTTGCATGGCACTGAAAATGTGCTTCAGCAGACCGCTATCGTTGTTATCGTAAATATCAAAGATCATCTCAAATCCGAAGGCCGAGCCTGCCGGCACGCGCTCTATAGGGCGCGGGTTGGCCTCCGATGTGATACGATCTAAGGCGTTCTCCGTTTTGACCTCAGTGTAGATGCCCTCGCCGAGCCATTCTTTCCATTTTCTAATGCTGTCCTCTGTGGGGAACGCGTCGCGCACAATCAGCCGTGTAGGTCCAGCGGTGGCGCGCACCTTCGTGTCGTCAGAAGCTGGGCCGAAAATGCGCGCGACGATATAGGCTGACTCCCATGCCTTCAGGCTCTTTGGATCCTTCCCAACATCCTCGCGCTTTTGCTTGAGCTCTTCACAGGCATAGGCCGAGTAGTTCTTGTGTTTAGGATGTAGAGAAATCAATCCCAACGCCCACTCGGTGAGGGCCCTCATCTTGCCCTTCAGGGAAGAGCCGGGAATGTAGGGGTATTCTGTCAGCGGGTCTTTGATGACCGGGTTGTCCACGCCGCCGATCTCTATCCCCGTCGTAGTGCCGCCGATGTGTAGGCCCGTGACGCAGAATATCTCGCCGCTCAAGAGATATTTGCCCAGCAGATTTTGGTACGTCATGGCGTCCTCCTTGCTATCTTATTTTTGCGTCTTGGTATAGTACTTGTGGTAGGCCATGACAGCCTCCAGGAAGTCAGATGCCTGCTTGAAGTCATCTATTGTGGAGCAGCGCTCCCTGCCGAAGCAGATTTGCATGATCTCGTAGAAATCTTTCGGTATCAGATCTCGCCCGACGCCATAGGCCAGCAAGGGCATAACCATGGCAACTTTGGCGCGATCAAAGGGCTTCTCACGCTCCTCACGCTCTACCGTGCGTCGGATGTCTTTGATCTGGTGGAAGACCTTGCGTAACTGCGTCGGTTTCAGTTCATCCTTAACTGACCAGGCCAGGCTAGCAGCCAGACCATCCTCTTCGGCGAAGTCTTGGGCCTTCAATTCCCTCATCGCCTTGAGGCCACTCAGGCGCTGTTTGATCTGCTCTATGCTTTGCGTCATTTCCGTTACTCCTTTCGTGTGATGAGACTGGCTATAGAAACGGGCAATAGGATTGCCTGCGAAGCCATAGCGCTCAGTATACGCTGGTTAAAACGCTCTTGCATCTCCTGGCTTAACCGGCGCGCCAGGGCGTAGTGCAGTCGCGGCGTCCACATCGGCTTCAGAACAACTCCGCCGTCTTGCGACAGGGCGTGTTGCCTGTGCAACCGCCCCAGATCGTGGATCAGCGTGCGAGGGATATTCTTTTGCGCGATCGTCTCGCTCAAGTCCAACGCGAGTTGTAGCAGGCTGGCGAAGTTGCCTGCACCGTCCACCCACGGTACCGTTTGGTCAAACGCGGTGATGCGATTGCGTCCCGCGCTCTTGGCTTTCTCTTCGGCCTTGCTCACCAGGGCGGCAAAGCGTTGTACAGGGAAGTGGGGCTTCACCTGCGCGTAACCGGCGGAGATGGTGACATCCGGATTATGGCAGGTAAAATCGCTGAACTCGCTCTGCAAGGCTTGCGCAAGACGCAAAGTGGTGTCCCAAGGTCCTACAACGAAGAGATCATCGCCGCCAGCGTACAAGATATAGAACAGGCCATTCACCTTGTCTTGCCACGGATGATTCTTACCTTCCGCCTCCTTCCACCGATTGAACTCTGATTCGCAAATCTTTCCCACCCATCCCAGGAAGAAAACCTCCATGCTGCTACTAAGTGCCGCCTGCCGCGAGATGGTCAACGGGCGCAAACCTTCCCCGAAGAGTAGGCCTAGATGGTCAACATCGGCTTTCAAGATGCCGATGCGCTTTGCCCCTGTGCTCAATTCGGCGATAGCCTCAAAGTGCAACACATCGCCGGGCTGTACTGGGTCGGCACCCTCTACGCATAGGGCTTCACGTCCCGCATTAACGGGAGCGGCGTTGGCCAAGAACCTGAAACTGGAAGCCAGGTTGACAGGGAGGTCATCGCGCAAGAAATCCGTGCTCCCGACCGTATACAATGTTGCTGATGTGTTTGTCCCACGAATAATGTCGCAAAATTGAGTCACTTCTTTCCGGGCTTCATTGAGCAGAGCTACTGATGTATCAAAAGGAGCCTCTCCGAATTGGACTACATGCCCTACCGACGGTGCCTTACCATAAACGAAGGCGAGGTGGGTGATATGCGGCAATGTGCTCCCGATCTTCTCGTGCTCGCGGCAAAGAGAGCAGATCCCAGATTCAGGTAAAGATGTCAGCCGGCAAACTCGACAAGAGTGCCATTCTTCCTTGCCCACAGCAAAGAAATCTGCCCGGTTGATCTGCGATGCCCATTTACGGTTCTTGCTCATCTCAAGCTTGGCCTCAACGGCCTCAATAGCCCGACGCATATCACAAAAATCGGCAGGCCGGAGAGTCTCTATCGCTGTCTGTACCCCAAGTTCGCCCTGGAATTGAGCCAAGAGCCACCCCTCTAAGGCCTGCAAAGGCTCTGCAAGGGCTCGCTCTGTGCCTAGTGGAATCAGCAGATCAAACCGCCCACCTCCTGCAAAAAGGATATTCGCTGGTGTCAAACCCAGCTTGCGGATCAGCCAATCGGCAATCACATCAGTTAGCAATGCCAGGTAGAAGGAGCGGCCACGGAGGCGCTTGGCGACGTGCTCAAAAGAGGCCTCTTCCTCGGCGCGCGCAACACGGTAGATGAAATTCTGAATCCCAGATATATCGCCCCGCAGAAGTAAGGCTATGGGCTCCTCTGGCGTTGATTTACTATCCCCCAGTTTTGACAATTCGGCATCATCAAAGGCGACCTCCAAACAGGCGGCAATGGCTGCGGTCACTTTGAGGTGATCGTATAGAGATACGTCGGGCAAAACTCCTATGCCCTTCTCTGTCTGCCAAGGCGTGGCAGAGGGCATTAGAGACGTATGACGGCGAAGAAGGGCCAGCAATGAGATGATATATTCTCGCGCGGGCTTCTCTAGGCTGAGTTTTCCTAGCCTTTTGGCCTCAGTCGTGAAGGCGTTCCACCTCTCATCATAGGTCTTCCTATCTACTTTGGGTTCCGCGGTAGGAAAAATGGCGTCACGCGCTAGCACCAGCATCGCCAGGTTGTAAGCCCACGTCTCCTCCACTCCTCTTTCATGCACCAGCCGTATGTTCCTAAAAATGGGCATGAGCGGAGTGTCAGCAGGTGAAGATATCTCCACTTCCTCCTCATAGCGTTCACACGACGACAAGCGGTCGGCCAAGTTTATAATCTTATCTTGGCGGGATTGCGGTCGGTGATGTCGGCGCGGTCCGCTGAGGCCTGCTCGCAATGTTGTAGGCACATGCTGAGCCACGAAATCATCGCTGAGCAAGGCATGAAGATATTTCACCTCACGTTCTGTCTCGCCCTCAAATGTCTGCGTAGGCTTCACCCCGGCCCGCTGGGCGAACTTCCCGATGTCGTGCAGAAGCCCCGCCAAGGCCATTTGTAATACCCGGTTCCTCCATAAAAATACCTCCAGGGAGAGATAGGGACTACCTTATCAGAATAGCAGATATGGGCCGACTTTGCATCGGAAATCGTTCCTATCGGTCATGGGAATCTATTCCCGATTCCGTGCCAGCCGACGAGAAGTAGGGGCCAAGCAGGGCGATGAGCATGGCCCGACCGACGGCCACATCCTCGCGCAGGCCAAAGAATGTGTGCATCTTGCTATATACAGAAGAAAGTTGGTTGGCAACCGTCTTGGGGCTCCGAGAGAGGCGCCGCCCTGCCTCCGCGTTGCCCACGCCTTCCCGGACGATGAGCGCTACCAGCTCCTGTTCGGCCTGCGTTAGATAGTTCCTTACGAAAGATGCCTTTGCCCGCAGGTCTTCCTTTTTGCGGAGCCTATCCTGGCGGGCCAGCGCGTCAAAAGGGTCCTCGGTGAGAACCAGCTCGGTGGCCGCAGGGGCGATGCTGCTCCAGCGCAACACCGGGATGGGGACGAGCTGAACCCGGTCGTTCGGTTCGGGGTGAAGCCGCCTCTGCGCGAGGAGCTCGCCTTCGCTGACCAGATGCCAAAGATGATCTCCCTCGTCAAACAGGAGCTGCGCCGTAGCCATGCCGTACACGGCCATCGTCTTGCGGCCCCCGGCTATGCTCAGATGCACGCGCCGACCTAGCCGTTTGTATCGTAGAACCGCCTGGTATAGGGCGCGAAATACCAAGGTCGCGCCCATCTGGTTATCCACATCGGCCAGTGGCTGCTCATCCAGGCTCAGGCAGACGGGGCGAAAGCTTATGGCTTGGTATGGCGGGTAGGTGGCGAATTCGGTACGCAGGCGGGCCAAGGCGCTGCCGATCGTTCCGATGGGTGCTGTGTGTATGACTACTACATCACCCACTCGTTCCTTCTGCCGTCGCAAGAGGTCCAGTGTGATGGTCACAACCTGGGGTTCTGTGCCGAGGGTGGCGATGAGAACCGTGTTGTGCGGGTCTTTCTTGCCCGTCATGTGCCGGTATCGTCTTCCTCTATGAAACGAACGGCCATCGCAAGGGTTCAGGCTTTGTTGCCCGCATAGTCCTGCAGAGTCTCTGTGCAGGGGACGACGGAGAAGAAGGTTCACATACAGATTGCGAAACATATTTTAGCATCAGTTGTTCAACCTGTCAAATGTCGCAAGGAACGGTGCATTCCTGCCCGCCGGGCAGTTGGCGAAAGGCCACGACATATGTAGGGCCTCCTACCGCCTGTGAGGTGAGAGGTGGATTCATCCATCGTTAAAACCCTGAATCTTTCCTCAACTTCTTGACGAACCCCCACATCCATGATAGAATGCCACTTGCCGTAAGGAGGGTTGCACCGAACGATTGGCCGCCGGCAGGGAAAACAAGGGCACAGTTTTCCGCAGGTACAGCATAACGACCTCTATAAGGGACGAAGCCGGCGATATTGCGGTGTAGCCGCCACCGTAGCTCAATCGGCAGAGCAGCCGCTTCGTAAGCGGCCGGTTCTCGGTTCAAGTCCGAGCGGTGGCTCTTTCTTCCACATTTTGCCCCGACCTTCCGGGTCGGGGCCTTTCGTGTCCTCGCGAAGGACAGCCTTGTCATGATGCTGGAGGCTTCATCTGCTATGACGGCCCAGCCTGCCGTCCTACCTCCTCGCCCGGCTCCTCTGGATACGTTCTGGCGTGCGGCGCGCAGCCGCATGGTTTCGCTCCTGTTGGTGGTCCTCGTGGGCCTGTCCCTTGTTCTCGGCAATCTTGTTCCCCAATTGCCGCCGGAAGCCGCCGAGAGCACCGCCAGTCGCGCGCGCTGGTTCGCCAACGCCGTTTCCTCTCTGGGTAGTCTAGGTACACCTTTGCGCGCCTTGGGCTTCCTGGATATCGCCCATGCCCCTTGGTGGCGCATCTTGCTTGCTCTCTGCTTCTTCCATCTCAGTCTCATCCTGGCCGATGAGGGCCGTCGTGCCTGGCGGCTGAGTCGTCGTCTTCCTCTCTCGTTTCCCGCACATTTTCTCTCTCTTCGTGGGTCGCCCGACTTCTCAACGAGCCGCGAGAGAGCGAGCCGCGCCCTGAGTGCGCATCAAGGCCCCGTTGCTACCACAGAGCAGGACGGAGCCGTTATTTTGTGCGCCGCGCGCCGGCCAAGGGCCGCCTGGGCGCGGCCTTTGGTCTGTGCAGGGCTCCTTTGCATTTTAGCCTGGCTTCTGATGGGCGAACGCTTCTCCTGGCGAGACGCGCGCCTGGTGTTGCCACCGGGCGAGGCGGTGGCATTGACGCAGGCCCTGCCCTGGGAATTGCGTCTGGCAGATGAGAATCCGCCGCGCCTCGCCTTCGTGAATGGGAGCCTGGTGATGGCCGAGCAGGCATTGGCCGTCGGTTCCCCGGCTCGCTATCGGGGAATCAACGTGCATCTCCTGGGAGGCGGCCCGGCGCTGATCGTGCGCGGTCACAAAGCGGACGGCCAGCCGTTGACCTTGCAATCTATCACGACAGGCAAGCCCGCCACTCATACCCTCGCCCTTGCCTTTGATCAGCCCTACGCGGAGCGAACTTTCGCCGTTCCTGCTCAACGCGTCGCGTTTCGTCTCCTCGCCAGTCCCGACAACCCTTTACAGGTTGAGGTCTATCACAGCGATAGCGATACGCCTTTTCTGCGCACCACCGTTACAGGCACTTCCACTATTGAAGTAGAAGGCGCGCGCTATGACTTCACCCCCGCTCGCTACCTTCTGCTTACCGCCGTTCATGAACCGGTTCTTCCCCTGGCGACTCTGGGAGGCATCCTTCTTCTGGCAGGCATCCTGGCGGGTTTCCTCTTTCCGGCGCGCGTTGCCTGGGTGCGCCTCTGGCCGGACGCCCCTGGGACGGGCCTAGAGGTAGCAGTAGAACACCTGGGCTGGATCGCAGGCGACGAACACGAAGTTCGGCAATTGGCCCGAACCCTAGCGGATCATACCGATGGTGGCTAAGATGGTTCTCCTTGTCTCGTCGGTTGCGCTCGGCCTGGGGTTAGGGGGATGGCTCTTCGCGGGTGGCCTGAGCATAGTCTCTTGGTTGGCCCGGCGGAACCAAACCCATGCGGAACGTCTGTCTCGCTGGGAAAGGCACGCGGTCGCTTGGGCGGTGACATGGCTGGCAGTGGGCCTCTCGCTCGGCGCGTGGGCCAACCAAGAAGTATGGGGGCGGGCCTGGCGTTGGACGGCGGGCGAGGGCTGGACGCTGGTGGCAACCTTGGCAGGCGCGGCCTACGCCCAGACTGCACCGAGTAGATGGCGGCGGTTGGCCCTCGTCGCCGGCGTCGTGGCAACGCTGTTGGCTCTGGGGGCCGGCGCGCCTTCGCCGGATTGGCCGCGCCTACCCTGACCCTTTATGTGGCCCCATACTGCACGATCCTTTGCTGCCCTCCATGCAGAACGGCTACGATCCATCCGCTCGGAGCGGCAGGGTATGGTATAATGTCGGTATTCATGGATACAGGGCAGACCGTTTCCCCCCCGAATCTCGGCGTGCGCGCGGTACGCGGTGGCGCGCTGGTTGCCCTCAGTTCCTACGCCACCATCCTCTTCGGCATGTTGGCGACCATCGCGCTGACCCGCATCCTCTCGTCAGAACATTTCGGCATTTTTACCCTGGCTGCCTTCTATGCCGGGCTCTTTAACTTGCGCACCAAAGTCGGCGTCGGTTTCGCCTTTGCTCAGCGTCCGGCCACTACCGGCGAGATGATGGGGACGTATCTGACCCTTGACATCGCCGCGTCGCTCTTGAGCCTGGCCCTGGCGCTGGCAGCCGCGCCGCTGATGCTTCATCTGCACGTATCTCGCGACGTCGTCCTGGTGATGCTGGCGCTGTCTGTCATCACCGTCCTAGAGGGTACCTACCTGATGGCCGGTGTTCTGCTGGATAAGGCGCTCTACTTAGGCCGCAACGCGCTCCTCACCGCTATCTCCATGCCCCTTTCCTACATCCCGGCCTTCATCCTGGCCTGGCAGGGCGCCGGCTATTGGAGCCTGTTCGCTCAGGCACTCACGCAAACACTCATCGTGGCCGTAGGCACCTGGTGGGTGTGCCGCCGCCTTCTGACCGAACCGTGGCAGGTGCGTTGGCGGTTTGATAAGAAAGTGGCGAAAGAACTTTTAGGTTTTGGGCTGACCTTGGGGGTTGGCTCCATCGCACTGCTCCTCATGACTCAGTATGACAATTTCCTCATCGGCACGCTGGTCGGAGTTGGCGTCCTCGGCTTCTACGACCGGGCCTACCGCATCGCGGGCTGGCCCAATCTCCTTATCACCAATGTCGTGGCCCGCACCGTTTTCTACACCTATGCCAAGTTGCAAAGCGACACCGCCCGCCTCTCGCGTGCCTTTACGATGACCCTCTGGCTCATCACCGCCTCGGCCATACCGCTGGCACTGGTCATCTTTGCTACCGCTTCCGACCTGGTCATTCTCCTCTATGGAGAGCGCTGGCTTGCCAGTGTCGTCTTTCTACGACTCCTCGTCGTCTTCTCCCTCATGCGTCCTCTCCTGGAGGACATTTATGGCCTCTTGACCGCCATCGGGCAACCGAAACTGGTCTCGCTCTTATACTGGTTCCACGCGGGGGTGCTGATTCTGGTGGCAACGCCCTTGACCCTCTGGCGTGGCGCGGTCGGCACGGCGGTGGGGGTGGGCATTGCCTTTGCCGCCGGTGTCGTCCTGGCCTATGTTCTGGTGACACGATTCGTCGCCGTCCCGCTGAGCCGCATGTTCGCCCCGCCTGCGCTGGCTGCTGCCGTCGCGCTGGCGGTCTATTTTGCGTTACAACAATGGCCTGTCTGGCATCAACTTCTGCCGCTCAACCGGCTCCTGCTGACGGGATCGGCCATCGGCCTCAGTTTTTATGCCGTTCTGTACTTCGCCAACCCGCGCCAGTTCGTGGATAACGTGGCGATCATCTGGCGTCTGCTAAGGACGGGAGAAAGAACATCGTGAAAGGCGGCTATAGAGATCAGGCACCGTCCATCTCCTAATAATTCGCGACCCAAGGCCATGACCCTTCCTATCTTTGCGATGGTCAGCACCGACATCCGCCGTGATCTGGTGGCTCCTTTGCGCCATCTCACGCGCCTGCGGCTGCTACACTTTTATCGCCGCGCCTCCTATGGCGACTTGGCCCCCGAAGAGTTGGACGAGACCTTGGTTGCTTATAGCAATCCTCTGGACCTCCTCTGCCGCCTGTGGCAGGCGCGGCCCGCCATCGTGCAAGGGGTAGAGCCCTTTGCCATCCGCCTCTTGCCCTATCTCTACGCGGTTTTTGCCATCGCCCTCTGGCGGCGCATCCCGCTGGTCCTCGTCGCTCTGGAGAATCGCCCCCTGGCCGAGAAACATGGGCCGCTTCTCTCCCGGCTCCTGCGGCTGGTGCTGCGGCCTGTTTTCAGCCGCGCCCGTCCGATCATCTATCTCAACGAGGGTGCTCGGCGCAACATCCTATCCGTAGGGCAATATGAGGTCAAACTCCGGCGGTTAGCCTATGGGGCCTGGGGCGTGGATTTGGCCGAGTTCACCCCGCAGCGCGACGGCCGCGAGCCCGATTTCGGCCCCGGCCCCGTGCTCCTTTTCGTAGGCCGGTTACATCCGGAGAAAGGGGTCTTTGACCTGCTGGACGCGTTCGGGCGCGTGCGCGCGGCGCATCCGTCTGCCGTCCTTGTTTTGGCAGGCGACGGCCCGGCGCGCCCGGAGATTGAGCGTATCGTCGCGCAGCGCGGGTGGGCCGATAGGGTGCGCCTTCTGGGCATGGTCAAAAACCGCGACCTACCGCCCATCTTCCGTGCCGCCGATCTTTTCATCGCGCCGTCGGTCACCACGCGCAAATGGGAAGAACAAGTGGGGATGACAAACATCCAGGCGATGGCCTGTGGCGTGCCGGTCGTCTCCACCCGCAGCGGCGCGATACCGGAATACGTGCCTGACGGCGTGGCGGGCATCCTGGTGCCGGAGCGAAACCCACCGGCACTGGCCGAGGCCATCAACCGGCTCCTGGCGGACGCAAACCTGCGACGGCGATTGGGAGAAGGCGGGCGGGCCTATGCCTGCGCTCATTATGACGCCGCAATCAACGTTGCTCTCGCAGAGCAGATGTTGCTGGAACTACTACGAACATGACACATCGTCTGTGGGACGCCATCGGCAAACGACCACAAGTGGTCCTGGCAACCCTCTATGTCGCCAGCGCGCTCGCGTTCATCGCGACGATCCCTCTGCCCCGCATAGATAACCAACTGGTCGGCTCTGACGGCACTTTCTATTACGCCTATCTACCGACCATCTGGCTGGACGGCGACCTGGACTTCACCAACCAATACCGCTATCTGATCGGGCCGGGGCGAGAATCTATCGCTGGCTTCACGCCCAGGGGGCTCCCCGTCAATGCCTATCCGATAGGCCCGGCCCTTCTCTGGTCTCCCTTCTTCCTCGCCGCGCATCTGGCCGTTCTTGCGTTGCGCGCCCTGGGCGTGGCCATCCCCACCGATGGGATGGGGGTTCTCTACCAGGCGGTGACCCTGCTGGGCAGCATCACCTATGGGGCGGCAGGCCTCTGGCTCATTTATCGCCTGTGCCGTAGGCACTTCGGCCCTTCCCCTTCTGTCGCGGCGGTCGCCTTGCTCTGGCTGGGGAGCAACGTCCTCTATTACATGGTCGCCGAATCCTCCATGGCCCATACAAGTTCCCTCTTCGCGCTGGGACTGTTTTTCTATCTGTGGGATGGGCAGCAAGAAGAAGGGGCATGGCGCGACTGGCTGGCGCTGGGCCTGGCAGGCGGCCTGGTCGTGCTGGTGCGCGTGCCCGATGCTATCTTCGTCGCTCTCCCTGCCTTGGGGATGCTACCGCAACTCCTGCGCACGCCGGCGCGCATCTTGCCATGCCTGGCCCTTTTCGCGGGCGCGGCCCTCCTTGCGTTTATGCCACAACTTATCATCTGGCAGATCCTCTACGGCTCTATTATCGGCGGCTACCTCTCCCTCTCCGGCGGGCTGGCTTTCTATTGGCTCTCACCGCAATGGGTACAGGTTCTCTTCTCCGGCTTCCACGGCCTCTATACCTGGCATCCGCTCCTGCTGGCGGCTACCCTGGGGCTTGTCTTACTGGCCCGCCGTTCCCCGCGCGAACGTCGCTTCGCTTTATTGTTGGCATTGGGGCTGCTTATGCAGCTCTATCTGGTCAGCGTCTGGCGCGAATGGTGGCAAGGCGACTCCTTTGGTGGACGCATGTTCATCAGCGCGATGCCGATCTTTGCGCTGGGGCTGGCCGCCCTTCTGGACCGCCTCAGCCGCAGTCGCTACCTAAGCGCGGCCATTCTCGTCTCTGCCGTCCTTCTTGCCTGGAACGGCCTCTTCATGTTAGAGTATCGCCTAGGATGCTTTTCTCGCAGCGCGCCGTTATCTGTATCGCAGGCGATGACGGCTACCTTCCGATGCCTGCCCGATTTCCTGCTGGGGCATTGACTCATCCATGAGAATCGCGATAGATACCCAATCCACCTTAGGACGAAAGACGGGTATCGGCCTCTACACGGCCAATCTCCTGCGCGCGCTGCATCGCGTCGCACCGGAGCACGAGTATGTAGAGCTGTCATGGGGTCGGACGGAAGAGCTGCGCACGGACCAGCGCCTGCGTTGGGAACAGTGGGAGTTACCTCGCCGCGCCCGCGCCGCCCGCGCCCGGCTGTTGCACCTGACCGGCTTCGGCGCGCCTTGCTGGCGGCCTTGCCCGACGGTGCTGACGGTGCACGACCTCATCGGCTATCTCTTCCCGGCCAACCTGCCGCCCGTTGCCCGCTTCTATTGGGCCCGCTGGCTTCCCTTCAGCATACGCTTCGCCGGGCGCATCATCGCCGATTCGGAGCATACCCGGCGCGACCTGGAACGGCTTTTGGGCGTGCCCAGGGAACGCATCACCGTCATTCCCCTGGCAGCGGATGAGCGTTTCCGGCCCATCTCCGACCCGGTGAGGCGAGCAGACGTGCGAGACAGGTACGATCTGCCCGCATCCTTCATACTGTATGTGGGGACGTTGGAGCCGCGCAAAGGACTGGATACGTTGGTGAATGCCTATGCATCTCTGGCCGCTGAGTTTCCTCACGCGCTTGTCATCGCCGGCAAGAAGGGTTGGTACACCTTACCCCTTTTCCGGCAGATAGAGGCGTTGGGCTTGCGCTACCGCGTCCGCTTCACCGATTATGTGGACGACGCGGATTTGCCCGTGCTCTACAGCCTGGCCGACCTCTTCGTCTTTCCTTCCCGCTACGAAGGCTTTGGCCTTCCGCCGTTGGAAGCCATGGCCTGCGGCGTGCCGGTGATTTCTTCCAACGCGGCCAGCCTGCCGGAGGTGATAGGCGATGCCGGGGTGCTGGTTCCGCCGGACAATGTGGGCGCGCTGGCGGCTGCCATGCGGCAGGTGTTGGTGGATGAGACCCTGCGGGCGAACTTACGCGCACGCGGGCTGGCGCGGGCGGGTCGCTTCAGCTGGGACGAGACGGCCCGACAGACGGCCAAGGTCTATGAGGGATTGGCATGAGGATCTGTGTGGATGTTTCCGCTGCCGTCCACCATCGTGGGGGGTTGGGGCGCTACGCGCAAGAGCTGACGACGGCCCTCCTGGCTGTGGATGCCGAAGATGAGTATATCGCTTTTTATAATCGTCCAGCGCAGGCGCGGGTGCCTCCACCCCTGGCCCACCTTCGTCATCTGACGACCGACCTTCCCAACAAGCCTTGGCGGTTGAGCGCATTATGCGCTCACCTCGTCGGCCTATCGCAAGACCGCTTCTTTCCCGATGTTGACCTGTTTCATGCCACCGACCATCTTCTGCCACGGTTTTCCCGTGTGCGGAGCGTCTTCACCCTGCACGACCTCGCCTTCCGCTTTTATCCGGAAACCCACACGCCGTTGAATCGGTGGTTTCTCAACGTGATGATGCCGCGCTTCCTGCACGCGGCGGGGGCGGTGATCGCCGTCTCCGAACACACGAAGCGCGACGCGCTGCGGGCTTACGGCATTGACGAGACGAAGGTCAGGGTGATTTACGAAGGGGTCAGTCCTCGCTTCTGCCCTGCCAACCCGGAGGCGATACAGGCCACCCGACGGAAGTATAACCTCCCCGATCGCTTCATCCTCTTTGTCGGCACGATAGAGCCACGCAAGAATCTGACCACGCTTCTGGCCGCATATCGCTTATTGAGGGGGCAAGGAGCAGAGCACAAACTGGTTATTGTGGGCAAGAGAGGATGGCTGTACGGGGACTTCTTCCGACAGTTGCGCGCCTCGGGCCTGGAAGGCGAGATCATCTTTCCGGGCTTCGTCCCCGACGAGGACTTGCCTGCCCTATATGGTGGCGCCGATCTCTTTGCTTTCCCTTCTCTGTACGAAGGCTTCGGCCTGCCGCCGCTGGAGGCGATGGCCTGTGGCACGCCCGTCGTCTGCGCCGATTCGTCCAGCTTGCCGGAAGTGGTGGGCGACGCCGCGCTTCTGGTGCCTCCCTCAGATGTCGCAGCCTGGGCAGAGGCGTTGCGCCGCCTGGCCTGCGATGCCGACCTGCAAGCCTCCCTGCGATCACGAGGGCCGGAGCAGGCTCGGCGGTTCTCATGGGAACAAGCCGCGCGCGCGACGGTGGAAGTCTATCGGCAGGTGATGGCTGAGGTGCGGTAGCGGGGAGCGAAGAGACTACTATGAGAGATGGCTATGCCCCTCAGAGCCCCCACCTTGGCTCTCCCTCGTTCTTTTTACGGAGGAGGGTGGGGTGGGGGGCGCCGAGAAACAAGGGTCTCCTGGTATTGGGTGTTATCTACTTCCTCGCCCTGGTCACCATCTTCAAGCCCTGGGTGCACGGCATAGACGGCGCGGGCTACTACGCCTGGCTGCGCTCCGTCGTCATAGACCGCGACCTGGACACATACAACGAGTTCCGGCACTACGAGGAAGCGCAGGATGAGGAATTGCAATCCACCGTCTGGCGCAACTTCTTCCGGCGCACGGAAACCGGCCTCTGGAGCAACCATTATCCGGTCGGCTCCGCCGTCCTCTGGTCACCCTTCTTTCTCCTGGCCCATGCCCTCACCCGACTTTTGAATCTGGCCGGTTACGGTCTCGCTTCGGATGGCTATTCTTCGCTTTATGTCGCGTTCAGTACCTTCGGCTCCACGGTCACGGCTTTCGTGGGGCTGGTTCTGATCTATCGCATCGCCGAAGAACTTTACGGCGAATTCACCGCGACCTTGGCGACGGCATCCATCTGGCTGGCCTCGCCCCTGGTCTTCTATATGTACATGCATCCCTCCATGTCCCATGCGAACGACGCCTTTGTCAACGCGCTCTTCGTATGGGTCTGGTATGCGACACGGCGAGCGCGTGCCGGCAAGGGCTGGCTGGCGCTGGGGCTGACGGGAGGGCTGGCCGCGTTGGTGCGCACCCAGAACGCGCTCCTCATGGCTTTCCCCGGCCTGGAACTTTTGGCGGAGTTCATTGCATCACTACGCCGACGATCCGTGATCAACGCCCTGCGATCCGTCGGCAAAGGCTGCCTCTTCGCCGTCGCCTTCCTTGTCGCCTTTGTGCCCCAGATGCTCGTCTGGAAGGCGGTCTTCGGCTCCTACATCGTCCTGAATCCGCAGCAGGTCAGCAGCGGCTATGGCTTCAACCTGTGGAGTCCGAATTTCTTGAACGCTCTTTTCTCTTCCAATCACGGGCTTTTCATCTGGAATCCGCTCCTTTTGCCTGCCACGCTGGGGGTGTGGCTCCTTGTCGGGCGAGAACGAAGGTTGGCTCTGCTATTGGCAATGGCCTTCCTGCTGCAACTCTATGTCATCGGCTCGTGGGTGGCTTGGCATGGGACGGTCGCCTTCGGGGCGCGGTTTTTTGTGAACTCCGTGCCGATGTTCACGCTAGGCCTGGCCGCGCTGGTTGACCGTCTGCGGCGGCGCATCTCTGCGACGGTGCTATCGGCAGCAGGAGCGGTCTTCATCGCCTGGAACTTTCTCCTCATAATCCAATATGCTCTGCAACTCATCCCGCGCGCCGGCCCTGTATCCATCGCGCAGATGGTGAGCAACCAATTCACAGCGGTGCCCCGGAGCCTGAGCAAGGTGTTGGAGTTGTTGACGGCAAGGTTTTCCAGGTGAACGATGAACCTGCACATCGGCATTGACGGACGTACGATCCAAGATCATTTTCCCGGCATCGGGCGCTACACCTACCACCTGGTGGATGCCCTCGCGCCCCTCGCGGCCGGTGACACGATCGTGCTTCTACATAACCCGCGCCTGCCCAACAGCCGCTACCCCTTGGCAGACCTGGCACGCCACGCCAATGTGCGCCTGTGGGAAGTTCCCATCCCCCCCTTTTCCCTGGCCGAGCAGGTGCGTCTGCCGGGCCTCGTGCGCGCTCTGAGGCTAGACCTTCTGCACTCGCCTTATTACATTAAACCCTATTGGCTTCCATGCCCTTCCGTTCTTACCCTGTACGACATCATCTCGCACACGCACCCGCATTCTCTCCCCTCGGCCCGCGCCCGTCTTCTGTTTGAGATCACGACGCGCCTGGCGTTGAGGTCGGCGCATCTCATCCTCACCCTATCGCACGACGCGGCCAAGGCCTTGCATCACCACTACAACGTGCCACCCGACAAGATCGTGGTCACACCGGGGGCCGCTGATGCCCGCTTCTCCCCCGCTTCTGCTGAGGCCATAGCCGCCGTTCGCGCGCGCTACGATTTGCCTCCCGCTTATGTTCTCTACTTGGGCATCAACAAGCCTCACAAGAACTTAGTGCGGCTGGTAGAGGCATGGAGCAAGGTAAGCCATGAAGAAAGGGGGGGCGTGACTCTGGTCCTGGCAGGACGTGAGGATGCGCGTTACTCCGATCATCGCCGACGGGCAGCGGAATTGGGGCTGGGGAATAGGGTGCGTTTCCTGGGCGATGTGGCCGAGGCGGATTTGCCTGCTTTGTATAGCGGCGCGCTTGCTTTCGTCTTCCCTTCACTGGCCGAGGGCTTCGGCCTGCCGGTGCTGGAAGCGATGGCCTGCGGCACGCCGGTGGTATGTAGCAACCTTTCCAGCCTGCCGGAAGTGGTGGGCGACGCCGCCCTCCTGGTGAATCCCTACGATGTGGTCGCGCTGGCAGCGGCGATCTGCCGTCTGCTGGCCGACGAAAGCTTGCGCCAGGAGATGAGAGCAAAGGGATTGGCGCAAGCAGCGAAATTCTCGTGGGAGAGAACGGCGCGAGAAACGTTGGCCGCATACCGCCGGCTGGCGGATACGCCATCGGTGTAAACTCAGCCCACTTCTCCCGCCCTCTCCCACAACTTCGCCTGCTCCTCCCGCGCCAGCGTGGCCAACTCCTGCCCTGCCTCCCGCGCCAATGCCTCGGCCTTCGCCACGCGCGCTGCGAAGCGCGCGTTAAAGCTTCGTAGTGCCGCTTCGGCATCCACGCCGTAGCTTCTTGCCAACGCCGCCAGGGCAAAGAGCGCGTTTGCCACGATCTCCTCGCTTCCCTCGCCGGCACGAAGGCTGTGTAAAGCTTGCTCCACCATCGCGCAACGTTCCTCGTTGGAGGCGAGCCCCAGCCCCACCCGCGCCGCGCGCCCCAGATACCCTTGTGCTTGGGCCAACGCGGGAAGCGCTTTCGGGATGCCATCCAGCAAAGATGCGGCCTGGCTGCCGTTATTCTCCCGCTCTTGCCGTTTGATCGCCTCCCAATTGCGCAGGATTTCTGCCTGATCTTTCACCTTCTCATCGCCGAAGACGTGAGGGTGTCGGCGGATCAGTTTGCTGCCGATGCCCGCGGTGACGTCGGCCATGCGGAACTCGCCTTCCTCGGCGGCAATCTGGGTGTGCATGGCAACGTGGAGCAGCAGGTCGCCCAACTCCTCTCGCAGCGCGCCGGTGTCCTCGGCGTCCAGCGCATCCAAAACTTCGTATGTTTCTTCCAGCAAATCTGAGCGCAGGGTTTGGTGTGTCTGCGCCCGATCCCAGGGGCAACCATCGGGCGCGCGCAGGTGGGCGACGATCTCCTGCAACGCGGTGAAGGAGCATGGCCCCGTCAGCGGCGGCACATAGAGCGCGGTGAAATCATCAAACTCGGCGACGCGATCCAGTTCGTAAAGCGGCAGCCGGAGGAGACTCTGATCGGCAAGCCCCGCGCGCCGTACAAGGATGACTTCATGTTCGTCAGGGTAGAGGTTAAGGAGCGTCAACTTCACGTCGCTGGCGAGGGCACGGCTGGCGAGCTGCCCCAGGATGGCCGGGCGGTCCGCCTCCAGCGCGGGGTGGTGCTGGCGGGCGATGAGCATCGCATCGGCGATCTGCAAGCCACCTGCCAAGGGATCAAGCCCCACCGCCAGGCATGTTGCCTCCACGAAACTGAGGCCACCGACGATGCGCAACGAAAGACCGCGCTCCGCCGCGCCCGCGGCGATCAGGCTTGTGGTCGTCTCGCCCACCAGAGGATGGCCGGGCACGGCATAGACGACGCCCTCAGGCCGTGTCGCCAGGGCCAGGACCTCCTCGGCGATGGCCGCATAGATGCCGGCGTAATCTCCTCGCTCTTCATACAGATGATCAAAGCTGTGGATGCGCAGATGCGATGGCAGATGGGGGACGGCGGGATGCCGGCGCGTGCGCAGATAGACCTCGCCCGCCGCCGAGAGCACCTGCCAGGCCTCGCGCGTGATCTGAGCCGGGTCGCCTGGCCCCAGACCCACAATGATAATGCCCATGAAATCCTCTTGCAGTAAAATTCGGGGAAATTATACCGCGCTTCGGGCAAGTGGGCTAACGCGCATCGGCGAGGGCGTCAAGAGGAGGATCGGCAGGACGAAGACCGAAGTAGTAGAGAAGCTCACCGCCTGCCTCGCCCGTGATGAGGAGAAAAGCCTGCACGTCGGGGGTGGTAGCTATAAAACCCGGCGGCAGGGTGACGGTCAACAGGTAACGGCCCGGGAGGCGATCCATGAAGACGAACGCGCCCTCCGCCTGATCCGTCGTCGTGGTCTCCGCCAGCACGTCGCTGGCATCTAGCCCTCCATCGCCGTTCGTGTCTCCGTAGAGGTGGACGGAAATATCGGGGAGGCCTTCCTCGCCGGCTTCCTGGAGGCCGTCGCCATCGGCATCCTGAAAAACAACGCCGACGATATGGCCGGGACGGGCCAATGCCACATGCTGTTGAACGACATCGTCTCCCCAGGCCATCCGCACTTCCCGCCCGCCGGTGATGGTTTCCCGGTATCCGGCAGGGGCCAGCGCGCGGAGGCGGTAGCAGCCACGACCTACGTTGGCGAACTGATAACGCCCCTCTTCGTCGCTCATCGCCGCGCGGTAGAGACGAGTTTCATCGGTGCAAGGGGCTTCCAGGCGTATCTCAATGCCCGCGAGAGGCCGGTCATAGGGGCCGTTGGGGATGCCGTCGCCGTCACCATCCTCAAAGACGAGGCCGACAAGGGAAGCGCGGGGAAAGGCAAGAGGATTAGAAGGAGCCGCGCGGGCCGAAACCAGCCACGCCGTCCAACAAAACGTGGCGATACTTACCAGAAGGATGCGCATTGCCGGCATACTGTATGAGATGCGCCGATCGTAGCAGAGTAAGAACCGACGGGATCGTTCTTCATTCCTACTCAATTACACGAGAAGGTCAAGGAAAAATCCGGGCTCTGCCGGACGCGGCGTCTGGTTCTGCGCGGTTTGAGGTTTGAACCCTGGGCCTCGCGAAGCGGAATACAAATGGCTTTGGCCGCTGCTGAGCAAGGCTACAGCCTTGCGCATCAATTGTTGGCGCCGCCTCAACGTCTCCAAGGCGATCTCGTGAGGCGAGGCATCCGGATTCTGAATGTACCACTTCTCCAGGTAGTCATAGATCTCCCCGGCTGCTTCCACAAAAGCGGCACGACGCCGGGCGCTGGGTGAGATATAAGACACGATTTCCTCCCTTGTATCTCTTCTAAGCAGACAGGGGCGGCGGGCGCTGCATGATGGTCGCGAGCGCCCGCCGCTAACTTCTCTGGCCTGAGCAGTCGCCCCCGAACAATGAACGCTCCTCACCCCAAGCCAGGACTGCCAGGGCAGCGACATGGCTATAAGATGGCATGGTCAGGCCGCAGCGCTCACGCCATTGGGGCGTGAAAACAATGCCTCCATACGCACTATCAGTTCTCTCGGATCAAACGGTGTCGTCACATAAGCATCCGCGCCCATTTCATACCCACGCACGACATCGGCACTGGCAGCCGGTGAAGTGATCACCAAGACGAGCGGCCCTCGCCAGTATTGGCGTATCCTCGCGCACGCTGCATATCCTTGCCGCCCGGGGCGTCGAATCTCCAGCAGCACAGCATCCCACGAGTTTTGCAGTAACGCATCCAGGCCTTCTGTTTCCGTCGCGACTACATGAACCCGGTCGCTGCGTTCCTGGAAGATGGAGACCAACTCTCGCCCCAGAACCGTATCCTGCACAACACAAAGGATTTTGCGTTGCTTTCTTCTATCGTCTCCTCCTAAGGATGCTTGTCTCTCCAGCGGTGCCATTATCTGAAGCATCCCCCTATCCCTCTAACGCGGGGCCTAAACCCGATGATCTCCCAGCCCATGCCTTAGCATAACAGAAGAAAACGGCAACGTCAATGGCCTACGGCTTACAGTGTCCTTACAAATTAAGGGTTGATAACATTGGCCTGAAGTTTGGACATCTGAGCCAGCGCGTACATATTGCTTTTTGCCCGCGCTTGGGCTACAATAAATCGTCGGCATAGAGTAGGGGAGCCCGGTTCTACGCGGGCGTTCCGGCAAGCCGCCAGAAATCGTCCTTCAGGAGCGTGGTGCGCAGGAGCCGTTCCAGGCGCGGATCGGCCACGTTGAGGGCGCGAGGATCGCGTAGGCAGAGGGCGAAGCCCCAGGCGAAATAGGCGCGGGGGTCTGTCCGCGTTTCTGCGGTGGGGCCATAGCCCAGGGCGAAGAGTTCTTGCAGGCGCGCGCCTACCTCGCGCCAGCGAGGAGAGATGCCGCCGCCTTCGGAGAGCCAGTTGCCCTCTTCCTCGCCGTTGCAACCGAGGAGATGATCAAGGAGATGGGCGATCGCTTCCAGGGGGCTTTTGTCACCGCTCAGGAGCGCATCGGCAGTAACCCAAGCGACGCAATCCAAGGCGTACGCGCCAGCCGTCTGCGGCCCCGGCACGTAGCCGCGACCGTCGCCCGCGATCACCACGTGGCCGCGCGGGTGCGCCGCCCACCAACGGAGAAGCATGACCGGCAGAGGGCGTACTTGCTGCATGAGAGTTCTGAGGAGAAGGCCCGGCGCGCGCCCCCAGGGATCGGGAAAAGCATGCAATTTGTCGGCGAGGAGCGCCCGCAGGGCCGCATCGCGCTCGCTGGTAGAAACAATACGAGGCATCGTCATGACTCTTGGGGCTAAGTCCCCTACGAAAGAGGCGAATCCATGCGCAAGTTGCTGGACTTTTTGACCGGCCTGATAGTTGGCGCGTTAGTAGGCGGAGCTATCGGCTTATTCCTGTCTCCCCAGCCGGGAAGCGAGACACAGCAGACCCTGTGCGCGCGGGTCAATGAGATCATTGAAGAAGGAAAACGGGCCGCTGCTCAACGCCGGGCCGAACTGGAAGCGGAATTGGCCGAAGCCAAGAAATACCGCGCCGGATCCTAGGCAACGCTCTCATCTACTCCTTCTCCTCCCTCTCCTAAGGCCAGGAGAGGGCAGGGAAGAGTGAAGGCCGTTTGTCTCCTTCACACCTGGCAGCGCGGGCAGAGATGGGTGCCGCGCCCGCCCAGGACGATGCGCGCAACGGATGTACCGCAGCGAGGGCAGGGCGTGCCCGCCTTGCGAAAGATGGCGATGCGTTCGGCATGTTGACCGCGCGAACCGTCGGGTCGGCGGTAGGAATCCAGGCTTGTGCCGCCGTCGGCGATGGCTTCCATGAGCACGCGGCGGATGGCCGCGTGGAGCCGTTCCGTTTCTTTCTCCGTCAGGCTTCTTCCCGGTCGCTGCGGATGAATGCCGGCATAGAAGAGGGCCTCATCGGCATAGATGTTGCCGATGCCCGCGACGACGCGCTGGTCAAGGAGAAGTGACTTGATAGGTGCGCTGCGCCGGCCTAATCGTTTCCGCAACACTTCCGGCGTGAAATCGTCGTCCAGCGGCTCCGGCCCCAGAGCGCCTACGATATCCCCCACATTCGCTACCAGATAGGCCCGTCCGAACTTGCGCATATCCCGAAAGCGGAGTTCGCGCCCGTCATCCAGGGTGAAGACCAGACGCACATGCGCGGGCAAAGGCTCGGCGGATGACTCGACCCCCAAATGCCCGGTCATGCGCAGATGAATGACGAGGGTATCCCCGCCTTCCAGATGGAACAGAAGGAACTTGCCGCGCCGTCCCAGGCTGGTGATGCCTTGTCCGCACAGACGACGTGCAAAATCGGGCAAAGGTGGCGTGGCGATGGCTCCTGCCCAAAGGGCGCGCACGTCAACGATGCGCCGACCGATGAGGTCGGCCTTCAATTCATTGACCGTCGTTTCCACTTCCGGGAGTTCGGGCATGGCTACAGACCTGCCGATGTTTAACAAAGAAATCTTAAGGTGGAGATGTTACCGTAGAGTTGCACTTAAGTACAATTTCAAGGCGGAGAATTGCACTTTTATGGCCTAAAGTACAATTCTCCTCCTTTTTAGTCCGAGCTTATAATCTGTACGATCCCTTCAGCAGCAAATGTCTTGCCGTAAGAAGATTCCCCAGTCTGCCGTAAGATGCCCTCTTGAATGAGTCTTTCCACATTATTTTGGGCGCCACGATAAGACAAACCCAACGATCGCTGAACCTGGGGGATGGTAATAACGGGGTTCTCAAACAACAGGTCCACGAGTTGCAGGAGACGGCCTGAAACACGAGGCGCGGTCTGGAGGCGCCGCCGCCACTCCATTTGTAAATCCTGTAATCGTTTCGCTCGCTTGACCGCGTCCCTCGCCTGCTCCGCTACGCCGCGCAGAAAGAAGACTACCCACTCGCGCCAGGCTCCTCGTTGGCTAACCGCAAGGAGCCAATTGTAGTAGTCGCTCCGGTAGCGTTCAAAGAAGGCGCTTAGGTAGAGCAAAGGCAGTGGTAGTAAGTTCCACTGCACCAGCAATAGAGAAATAAGCAGACGGCCAACGCGGCCATTGCCATCCACGAAGGGATGAATCGCCTCAAACTGGTAGTGGATAAACGCCAGCCGCACCAAGGGTGGATAGGTATCCTCAGCGTGCAAATATTTCTCCAGAGCGTCCAGGCATTCTCTCATTTCCGTGACAGGGGGGGGCACGTAGGTAGCCTCGTTTAGGGTGCAACCTGGAGAGCCAATCCAGTTCTGACTGTGGCGAAATTCGCCCGGTGTTGCCTCCTGGCCTCTCACCCCTTTCATAAGTTGTTCGTGGAGTTCTCGCATGAAGCGCAGGCTGATGGGTAATTCATTCACTCGCTTCAGACCGTATTCCATAGCGCGTACGTAGTTGAGTACCTCTTGCAGGTCGGATTTGGAAGGAGGTGGTTTAAAGCCGGGGAAGAGCGGTAACTGTCCACCTTCGTAGGCGTAGAGGTCGGCGATGTCCGCCTGTGTGCCTTCAATGCGCGAGGAGAGGATAGCCTCACGGCGTATAAAGGGACGCATCAGAAGATAGGGGTTTGATAGATTACGGGCAAGCCCCGCCAGTTCACCAAGCGCGCGGTCGGCGTCGGATAACACCCGCACCAATTCACAATCGTATCCCAGCAGAGGAGGTAGCGGGTTGGGCACAAAAGCCCAGTAAGCTGGTTCGCCCTGCCCCACTCTGATCAGGCGACCAGATTGGCTTTGCCGGAATCGCTCAACGTCCATAGGTTAGGCCCACCAACAAGAGGAATTGTAGCATATCGGAAACGAGGAGGCAATAATCGCTCATCCCAAAAAACCTTGGCGTGCGGAATCCCGCACGCCAAGGATAGATAGAGATAGACCGACAGAGAACGCCTTTGTTCTCCGGATGACTCTCTGGCTCCGCGACCAGGACTCGAACCTGGAACCAACCGGTTAACAGCCGGCCGCTCTGCCTATTGAGCTATCGCGGAAGGCTCTGACCTTTCTAAATTATAAGCATTTCCGCGAGGGCGTCAAATCTCGCGCCGTCCTTCCAGGGCGCGTGAGAGGGTGATCTCGTCCGCATACTCCACATCGCCCCCCACAGGGAGCCCCCGCGCCAGGCGCGTCACCCGAAGGCCCAACGGCTTCAGCAGGTGTGCGATGTAGCTGGCCGTAGATTCGCCTTCCAGGTTGGCGTTCGTCGCCAACAGCACCTCGCGCACCGGCTCCTTGCGCACCCGATCCAGGAGGGCGTCTATCTTCAGGTCTTCCGGCCCAATGCCTTCCACCGGCGAGATCGCGCCGTGCAGCACATGATAGCGCCCGCGAAACTCGCGCGTCCGCTCAATGGCGACCACATCCAGCGGTTCCTCCACCACGCAGAGGAGAGAGGCGTCGCGCGTCTCATCCTGGCAGATAGAACAAGGGCTCGTCTCGGCGATGTTGAAGCAGCGGGCGCAAAGGACAGTGCGCGCCTTCAGGTCCCGCAGTGCGTCGGCCAGATTGAGAGCCTGCTCTTGTGGCGCGCGCAAGAGGTAGAAGGCCAGGCGAGAGGCCGTCTTAGGGCCGATGCCGGGGAGACTGGAAAAAGCCTCAATGAGTTTGAGGACCGGCCCGGGCAAAACCTGCGTGCTCATGGCAACTATGCTTTCAGAAGAGGCCAGGGATGGATACGTCACCGGTGAGCGCGCCAAGCCGCTCGGCAGCCAGCGCCTGTGATCGCTCCACGCCCTCGTTGAACGCGGCGATGAGGAGGTCTTGCAGCATCTCTACATCATCCGGGTCTAACACAGAAGGCTCTATGGTGAGGGCCTGCACGCGCTGGTGGCCGCTCATCACCAGTTTCACGGCCCCGCCACCTACCGTCACCTCTACCGTCTCGTTACCCAAAGCCTCCTGAGTCTTCGCCATCTCTTCTTGCAGCCGCTGAATCTGCTTGAGCATCCCGGCACTACCGCCGGGCGCGCCCCCCCGCATCCCCGGTCGGGGACGGTATTTACCCTTGCTCATGTAATCCTCCTGTTCATTCGTTTCCCTGGGCAGGCGGCATCGGCTTGACCTGGCCGCCTCGCTCCTGCGCGAAGCGCCCTAACACTCCCTCTATTGACTCCGATGGTTCCGGTGGTGGCGGTGGCGGAGATGCGGGCGTCGTGATAACGGGCGCGCGCTTCACAGGCTGGCCCGCCGC
>FWPU01004871.1_pt1 | contig 30395 bp, 23 predicted proteins | sample 2228361 | NCBI WGS metagenome assembly FWPU01 (sample SAMEA103939777, study PRJEB20133) | metagenome | reverse complement strand
AACTCCTCCCAGAATCACAATAAGAGAAAGGAGATTCATAGGTGAAATGAAGTTAAGTATCAGGGCAACAAAAACAGAGCCGAGGGCTGCCCCAGCCATATCGGCATAATACAGACGCTGAGACTCTTTATAGTTTAGTTTAAATATGCCCGATATAATCACTCCTGCAAGAAAAAATGGCAGCACAAGCAAAACATAAGCAAAAATAATAACAATTACCATAGGAAAAGATATTGAGTAAAAAAGCCCTCTCTGAAAAGGCTGAAAGTAGGGCTGGTGAAAATAGGATAAAAAGGGAACAAGTTCGTAAGGATTGTGATGTATATAAAAAAAGGCAAGATGAACCAGAAGAAAGGTTGTGAGATAAAAAATGAAGATTTTCTTTATCAGGACTTCATTAATTCTGTCCTTTAAAAGATAGGAAAAAACACCCCCTGCACCCAGACCGAGCATAGACAGTCCTATAGCGAGGGAAGCAAAGTGATACCACATGAGTATAGAAAAGATTCTTGTAAGGGTTAGTTCAAAGGAGAATGCAGAAAAAGAAACAAAAAAAATCAGAAACAAAAAACCCTTACCACGGCTTGATAACATAAATTTTACCGCTCCTTGTCCCTAAAAATATGTAATCTTCGTAAAGGTATGGCTCAAACTGAATCTCACCAAAATTGGTCAGGAAAAATTTTCTGTCTCCTGAATAAAATAACAGCCTGCCGTCAAATGTCGGAGCTACAACGAAATTTTCCCAGATAAGCGGCGTTGCGGTAAATATAAGATTCAGCTTTTCTCTGTTTGTCCTGTCTTTAATGGAAATTATATCGCCATCAAGAGAAAATAAATAAACAGAACCATCAAATACAACGGGGCTCTGATGCCTGAAGGTTGAATTAAGCTGCAGTTCCTTTTTAATCTCAAGCCGTCTGTTTATCATGAAAAATCTTCCATTTTTATCAACTATTGCTAATAAATCATTGTATATCAATGGTTTTGAATAGAATGCCGCATCCAGTTTAATCTTTTTTATCTCATCAGTAACTAAATTTATTACAAACACATTGCCGTTTACACCGAAAAGATAAAGTTTGTCCGCTAAAACAACCGGTGTTGCTCTCAGCTCATCTTCAAGTATGATTTTTTTTATCTGTTTTCCAGTCTTAATATCAACCAGATAAACTTTACCATCAGGTCTTGCAATTACAACGTTATTATCAAATAAAACCGGTGACGGCATTCTGTGGTCGTCCTTTAAATCTTTGTCCAGAAATAACTCCCACAAAAGGTTGTTTTTATCAATATCAATGGCAACAACCCTTCCCGCCCAGTTTGAGGCAATAAGGTAGTTTTCATGTACCAGAGGGGTGCAGTCAAGAAAATCGCCCACAAAGTATTTCTTTGAAACCCTTTCTTTCACATAATATCTGTAAATATTCCCGTCAAAGGAACTAAAAAAAACAGACCCTTTACCGCTACCCGCACCGCCATCAATAAACCCCTCTGTTTCTATGATATCGCTAAGGTAAGCATCTTTAATATCAGGCAGTATACCGTAATAAGGTTTTTCTGCATTTTCATATCTTACGTCACTTTGTATCGTCCCTGTTTCATTAAAAAAGTTTTTCCCCAGTTCCAGCCTATCTCTGAAAAAGTCGCCTGTTTTCACATTTACCATATTGTTATAGAAATTGTTCCTTTCTATCTGTGCCTTTCCAACCTTTTCAAAAACGAAAACCCCTTCCCTGTTATGCCTTATGGTGTTGTTCACAAAAATTATATTGCAGTTTGTAAAGTTTAAAGCCTTGCCATGATTATTTTCAAAGAGGTTATTTGTAAACGTTAAAACCGAATTACCAAGACGGGTTGCGTCACCATTTTTTCTGAAAATACTGTTTTTAATTACACCCTCTGAAAAATGCACATGTATGCCGTATTCGCTGTATTCAAAAATTGCGTAGTTAAAAATAAACTTTTTGGCATGGTTAATCTGTATCTCTTTCCAGTCACCCCAGTCTTTGTTTTGCTCAAAGGAGGTAAAATAAACCGGGTTCTCTGCTGTTCCCTCACAAATTATATTACCGTTTACTATAATGGATGTTTCGGAAAGTCCATCATTGTCGCTGTCAATCTTTTTAAAAACTATTCTGGTGCCGGGTTTTATAATAATGGTAGCCTTTCTGTCAACCATGACTTTGCCGGCAATTATAATCTCCTTTTCCCAGACAATGTCATCTTTTATAATATCGTTTTGATACTGAATGGCTGCATAGCCTTTAAAAGATATGACGAAAAAGAAAAAAAATGTCAGAAAACTAACCTTAGTCATTTGTTGTTATCACTATAGTTTTTGTAGTTGAATCATCATCCACACTGATTTCTGTAAAACTTGACACATCTTCCCCTATCTGGGGCGTATCTCCCAGAGTTTTCCTCAAAACAACAAAATAACTGCCTTTTTTGGCAACATGGATCAAAAACTCCCCTTTTTCGTCTGTTTTGTGAGAAACATAATCCGGCTTGCCCATTAAGGTATAATCACCATAAAGAACTACATAGACGCCTTTTTTGGGCTTTTTATCCTTACCTAAAACCACACCTTTAACCACATAATTTTTATCAAGAAGATTAGCCCTCATTTTCTCCGGTATTTTTAAAAGATTGACCTTTAAATTATACCCCTTTTTATTTATTTCGAGAGGAAAGATCGGAAAAAAGCCAACATAATCCCCCGGTGACGGTGGACCAAAGATTTCTGAGGCTTTTTTTCTGAAAATAAGATAATAACTGCCCTCAGACAAATCTAAGGAGAAATAGCCTTTTTCGTCTGTATAGGTGGATAAAAAGGCGGGACCTTTGAGATCTGATGTTAAATCCAGATAAGCAAGCACCTGAACATCTTTAACAGGTTTGTTATTAAATAAAACGTTGCCCGATATAGTTAATTCCTTTTTAGACCTGATGAAATCCTTCCCGTATTGAACAAGATTTATACTTATTTCTTCGTTTCGCCTTACCGAAAAGGGGTTCTGACCAAAAAAACCAAAATAGTAGTTAGCATCGGTTTCCTTTTCAGCAAAAAAATAGTACTCTCCTGCTTCCAGACTAAATCTGACACTACCCTTTTCATCACATTTGAACAAAAAGTCATGGTTGTCATTTCTTATGTAGGTAGCCTTTTTCCATACTTTTACAGTGGTGTATGGCAACGGCTTACCATCGCTAAAGGCTTTAACATTTAATTCAAATGAAAAGGCATCAACAGGTAATAAAAAAAGCAGCAGTAAAATAAAAAACATGCACATTATAAAACAAAAATTAAGCCAAAAAAAAGGGAGCTTTGAAAAGCCCCCTTTTTATAACCTGATTTTTGAATTTTCCTATTCTTCTATTGTTATTAATTGAGCAAGTTTAACATCTTTCTTCACCACTTCCTTCCCTGAAGGGAAAACAGCCTTGATTGTGTAGGTTCCACCCTGTGCGAAACCAAAATGCTGAATCTTGGAAGGCTGTGAGCAGAAGCCTGCTGATGTTACAACCTCACGAAATCCTGCAAGCTTACCATTTTTGTCATAGGCATAAACCTTTGCACCAATGGCGTCACGATTGCTTTTTTTGCCTATAAGTTTAACCTTTAGCCAGTTAGAATTCTTACCTTTATTAATAAGAAGTTTATTTGCAGCACCCCAGTTTACAATATAGAGATCAAGCTGACCGTCGTTATTGAAATCAGCTAAAACTGTTCCTTTGGTTCTAACAGTTTCACATTTTGCTGCAGGAACCGTGTTAACAATGTTTTCAAACTTCCCGCCTCTGTTAATGTATAACTGGTTTGCGAGCTTACAGTCGCCTTCATAAAGGTCTAAATATCCGTCGTTGTTAATGTCACCAAAGGCAGGTCCTTTGCCCCAGTGGTCTTTAGGTGCACCTTTAATCAGATTGGTTGCCTTTTTAAAATTACCCTTGCCGTCATTTATATAAAGGTTATTGTCACCTATGTAGTTAGAGACGTAAAGATCAAGATAACCGTCATTGTTGACGTCACCAAATGCTGCACCCAACCCCCAGCCATCGTCTGCCACGCCAAGTTTTTCAGCCATTTCAACAAATGTGCCATCCCCTTTGTTAATATAAAGTTTATTGGGCTCTCCAGAAGGATAACGCCCATTCACAACATACAGATCAGACAGACCATCACCATTTACATCTGCCCAAGTTGCACTCCAGCTCCAGCTTTTATCGCCAACCCCTGCACTGTCTGTTACATCTTTAAAGGTGCCATCACCATTATTTTTGTAAAGTATGTTCTTGGCACCAACACCATAGTTGGCAAGATAAATGTCAAGATAACCATCTTTATCATAGTCAGCCATTGCAGCACCATATGTAAAAGCCGGCTTTCCATCAACTATACCTGCGACGCCAGCCCTGTCTGTAATGTCCACAAACTTGCCGTTATTGTTTTTAAACAGTCTGTTTGTTTCAACCTCATAAACACCGCCTTTTGGCACATACAAATCAACCCAACCGTCATTGTCAATATCGCCAAACACAGAACCAAGACAATAACCTGCATCATCCAGTCCCACCTCTTTTGTAACATCCACAAATGTGCCATTTCCGTTATTTTTATACAGCCTCAAACCCCCACCTTTGTTGGAAATAAGTATGTCATCAAGACCGTCATTGTTGTAGTCAGCAACCGCTACACCCTTTCCGTTACCCTTGAAGGCAACGCCCGCTTTTTCTGAGGTATCTGTGTAAGAAACTGCACCACTTTTTGCAGAAACGGTGAAAGGTAATAAAAACAAACAACAAAAAGCGACAAATAAGGATTTAACTTTCATCTCTTTACTCCTTTTTATTAGAGTTTTTTAAATAATACCCAATTTGTAAGATAATTTCAATATATTTTTGATTAGCAAAAAATATTCCTTTCAAAGATTTTAACCCTTTTCGTATAACTAACAGTTAAAAAAACCGCCAATTAGCGGTAAAAAAGTTTAATAACCGTTTTTACAGAAAAATTAGCCCGGCAACCAAAGAAAACAGAATACACAGAAAAAAATAGACAAACGAAACTGAGGGTTTGAATATTTTATAAAGAACGATGGCTGAAGGAATACTAACAACAGGACCGGCAAACATTAACGCCACGGCAGATGATTTTGACATACCAAGAGATAGGAGCCCTTTTATAATGGGAACGGCGGCTATTTGATTTAGCGGCACTAAGGCTCCTGCAACAACTGTTATAACAACAGACATAACACCCTGAAAGTTAAGGATTTTTTTCATAAGTTCCGGGCTAAAGATGGAAAACATTAAGGCTTCTATCAAAATAGCAAGAAGCGTTAAAGAGCCAATAAAAATTCCCATGTCTTTAAATCTGTCTAAAAAAAACAAAAACCTGTTTTCTCTCGGCATGACCTTCATAGTTTTTACAGATATGTCGTTTGCACAGGCTATGTCGTAGGATGACAAAAGTTCGCCGTTCTTGTCGTATAGGGGTTTAATCCTTACGTTGTTTTCTGAAAAAATGTCAAATTTCTGCAAAATGTGAAATATTAAACCGATTAATATTCCAAAAATAAACGAGAAGAAAAGTTTTATCATGGCAAACTCTTTTCCCAAACCCCCATAGGTAATAACAAGCGCCTCAGGACCCATTACAGGTGAAGTAAACAATAATGACATTAATGGCGGAAGAGGAATTCCTGCAACAGCAAGAGAAATGGCTATCGGCAGTATACCACAGGAACATAATGGTGAAACCATACCGGCAAATGTTGCGAAAACTATTCCTGTCTTAATCTTTTTCTGAAGCAGAAATCTTATTTTCAGGTCTAACTGATATGTTTTTATCAGAGCAGCAACAAGTATGCTTAAAAGGATAAACCACCACATCTTTGATAACTCTGTAAAAAAAACATGAAAGAAGCTTCTTAAAAAGTCTGTCATAACCATCTATTCTTTAACGAAAATATCTTTTTCTTCAGCCTTTTGGACAAAATTCAGGAAAAATTTATACTGCTTTTTCATATCCCTTATAACTTTTTTATCCTGATGGTCGTTTGCTCTTTTTCTCAATGCAAGGTAATGATTCATAATTTCAAAAAGCTTTTCAGAAAATGTTATTGTTACCCTATCTTTGGTATCGGTTCTTTCAAACTCAAAACGCATATCTTTTTCATCAAAAACTATCAGGTTTCCGTTACCATAGGTGGCAGGAAAAGATAGCTGAACACCGTCTATCGCACAGCTTTTGAAATATAATTTAGCAACCGCAACCCTGTAATCTTTTCGCTTTAATTTAAGCAACTTTTTTGCCAGTTGTCCTGCCCTGAATCCAATCGTTGACATAGGACAGGTGTGTCCATGAAACCAGTAAAGGTGTTTAAAACTGATATACATAGTTTAACTCCCTGTGAAAAACTGTTAAAATGTGTAGTGGTGCGGACAATCTTTTTGAAATATGTTGTAGTAACCTGAAATCATATCTTCTGTCAGCCATGGTTGAATATCATCAAGTGCCTTAAGAAAACACTCCATATCCACCGTGTTTTTACCATCCATTATTGAAAAAAGGGTTGCCTTTTTATAAAGACTTTCTATGTCCCAGCCAACATAGCCCCTCGTCTTTTCTGCCAGTAAATTAAGATCCACATTTTTGTCAAGATTTTTTACCTTTTTAAGGTAGATTTTCAGCATATCAAGTCTGTCTTCAAATTCAGGGGGATGAAAAAAAATCTTCCTGTTAAATCGCTTCTTTTCCTTTATAAGAGACTGGTCAACAACATCTATGCGATAGCAGCCCCCTGCAAGAAAAACCTCTTCATGCTGCTGCACCCTGTCTATTTCTGATATAAAAAAGTTCATAAAATCCATGTCGCTGAATGTTGGCGGCTTTCCCCTGAAATTGCCGGGAGCCCATTCGTAACTGCAGTTAGGTCTCGGGGCAAGCCAGTCACAGTCAGATATATAGAGCAAAGCGGGCATCTCTGAAATTGCTGCATCAATCGCCTCTTTCAGTGCCTCCTTCTTACCAAGCACCTCCTGTCCTGAAATATAAACGTAAGAAACCCCTGCCTTTTTTGCAGCAGCCTCTGCAAGCATAGTCATACCAACGCCCAGAGGTCCCCACATAATAACACCTTTTGGGCGTTCAAGTCCGGCATCCCTCATCTCTTCTCGCTTCTGGATCGGAAAAACAATGAGCTCATCAACTTTTCTTTTTACATCAAATAGACCACCTACATCGTTGTAATCGAGCTTAGGTGTTTTTACTTCGTAATAAATCTTTTCTAATGGACGATGCATTATAAAGACTCTACCTCAATAAATGCCGCTTCAGGCGGAATTTTATCAAAAACAACCATAAATGGCAAAGACTTGCCAGCAGGTATGTCCACATTGATCATTGACTTGCCCATTTTATTGTTCAATCCTTTCTCAATCTCCGCAAAGGTAAGTTCTTTTATTTCAGACTCTGAAAAGGTGTTGCCCGCAAACACCATTTTTGTAGCAATAACCTTGTTGTCTTTTGATTTAATTGTTGCTTTTATTTTAATAAAACTTTTCGGAACCATATAACCGTTTACAACGTTTCCTTTTACCACAAGAACCTTCTCAAGTGTTTTGCTATCATAAAACTCTATTTTAGCACCATTAATACCAAAGTTTCCTTCCTGTTCAAGCAGTTTTGTTTTTTGCCACCAGATTAAACCTACTCCTGTACCAGAGAAGAGTATTATTATCAAAATGGCAATAATATAAGAAAGCCAGTTTCTCTGAGGCTTTAAGGCTTCAAACTCCAGCGGTGGCTGAACAGCTTCACCTGTTTTTTCTTCTTTTTGCTCCACGAATTCTTCTTCAAATTTGAAAGTTTTTTCCTCTTCCATTACGGGTGGGACAAAAACAAACTCCTCTGAAGCCGGCTTATCTGTAACCTGCCCTATTTCCTCTTCTTTTTCGGCAAATGATTCCGTTGGTTTTTCGTCGGTTCTGAAAATATTTTCATCAGAAGCCTTTACACCCTCATCGGGAAGGTTGAAAGATTCTTCAAAAGAAGGTGTTGAAAAGGTTTCTTCATTTTTTAGTTGAGACTCTGGTCCCTGTAAAGCAGCCTCTTCTTTTTCAAATATAGGCTCTTCCTCTGGCATTTTCACAGCAGATATTTCCTCTTCTGGCTTATCAAAAACAAACTCTTCCAGACTGGGACCACCTGTTGTTTCCCGTGGTTCTGCTTGCCCTTCCGTTTCTTTAGTGAAAGATTCAAAGTCAAAATCCAGTTTAATTTCCTCTTCTTTTGGTGCCTCTTCTGGTTCTTTTGCAACCTCCCTTTCTATTGAGGTCGGCTTAATTTCACCAAAATCAAACTCAAAGGACTCCTTTTTTTCTTCTTCTACCTTAGGGGTTTCAGCCTGTGTTTCCTTTGGTGATTCGCCTAAGTCTATAGAAAATTGTTCCCATGAAAACTCCTGTTTTTCTTCCGTTACGGCAGGCTTTTCTGTCCTTTCTTCCCCTTTCTTTTCAAATGTAAATTCAAAAGATGGCAGCTCAAAACTTTCGCCGGTTATCTCTTCTTTTTTTATTTCTTTAGCAGGTTCTTTTTCCGGTTTAAATGAAAACTTTTCTTCAGGAAACTCTATCTTTACTTCTTCCTCTCTTTTTTCCGGAAAAACCATAAAAATATTTGCACATTTCTTACATTTAACCTTAACCCCCTGAGGCGTAACTTTTGAATCGTCAAGCTTAAACTTTGTTTGACATTTGTCACACTGTATAATCATGTTTGCACCTCTTTTATCACGTTTATGTCAAAAATTATAGCCCCAGAAGGTTAACAAAACAACAGAATTAGTTAAAAGGAAAGTCCTGCCTTAAGAGAGTATACCGGGGTTACAGTATTATATTCAGCTTCAGCTGTGACAGAAAGTAACAAAATATTAAATCTTGCACCCACATAAGCCTTTGTTTTTGTAAAACTTTCTTCTTTCAGCAAAAGTAGTGAGGAGGCATAATCTTTGGGTGTACTTTTTATCCAGTTAGCCCCCACTCCTGCATAAGGGGTGAGTTTTACACCCATTCCAAATCCTTTGCTGATGGAAGCCTCTACTCCATAGGTGCTCAGATCGAGCTCTTTAACACCACTTAGCTTTGTGAATGTTCCTCTTACAGCAAGAGCTGGCGTTACGGCTGATCCCTGAAGAACTGCGTATTTCAGTTCTCCTCCGTAATATTCAATATTGGACCCAGGAACCTTTGAATAAACAACACCTACATCAATCCCGAAGGGAAGCCCTTTAATTGCATGAAGTTTTGGAATGAGGGCGTAACCGGGCACATCCTGATCCTTTAGTGCAAATTTCCAGTATTTGTCATCAATATTTATGGCTGAGACCTCCAGTCCAATATCAAAGCCTGTAATACCATAAGGTTCAGCCGGCGAGACAGGTTTGTAAGCAAGAGCAACCCCAGCCTCTTCACTAAACTTCTTAAACAGGTCCTGTGTCATACCTGTTGAAAATTTAATGTCATCAAGTGCAAAGGCATTTCCAATTAACACAAAAATGAAAACAACCGCAAATAACATCCTCTTCATAATAGTTCCTCCTCTTTTCAGTTTTTACCAAAATTATAGAAGATAAAATCGTTTTGGTCAACATAGCTTATTTTATAATTTCTAAAGGAAACTGTTTTTTGACAAAATTTACCTCATCTTCTTTTGTTTTTATCTTACCGTTTATGCGCTCCCTAAGGATGGCTTTAAATATGTCATTAAAAAGTCTGGACGGTTTGTAACCCATAGCTATTAGATCTCTTCCTGTTAAATAAATACTTATGTTGCCAAGTTCTTTAAAAAAGGCGGATATACCCTTCCTGACATTTTCATCATCTATTTTTGCCATATAGTAAAGTATAATCTCCTTTGGCATATCCCTCAGGATAAAGTAGTAATCTGATAAATTTTTTGCCTTTTTAAGTTGTTCCGCAACTGTATGTTCTTTTTCTTTTGCCATAGTTATTTTTTTGGCGAAACTTCCGCTTATGGCAAAATGAGAAATAACCTTTTTGAATTCTTCAAAAGAAAATTCGTTGAACAACACAAGAAAAAAGACAACCTCTTTTGTAATAACATCACCTGTGTATAAAAGTTCATACCATTTAACAATATCCTGCGCCCTTAAAAAAATCGGCTTTATGCTTTTCCAGTTTAACCCTTTGTAAATAACCTCCATTATTGAAAGTTCTGAAATCCGGTCAAATATTCTTGAAGGTTCATCTTCCCTTAAAATAAGTTCCAGTTCTGAAAAAAGCCTGCTACCTGAAAGAAACTCAAAGACATTCATTTTTACTGCATTTTTAATCAGATAGAGAGCATGCTTGCTTATCTTGAAGTTAAATCTTGCCTCAAATCTGACTGCACGAAATACTCGCGTGGGGTCTTCAATAAAACTTAAATTGTGTATAACATTTATAACACCTTCCTTCAGGTCTCTGACACCGCCAAAGTAGTCTATAAGCTCTCCGAAATTTTCAGGATTTAGCTTTACCGCAAGTGTGTTAATCGTAAAATCCCTTCGATATAAATCAAGTTTCAAAGAACCTTTTTCGACGGTTGGAAGACTTCCGGGTGAAGGATAATATTCAATCCGCGCTGTTGCTATATCAATCTTTTTCCCATCCTGAAAAATAAGCTGGGCGGTACCAAATTTCTTATGCTCCACCGTTTTTGCCTTTAACAGACTGGAAATTTTCTGTGCAAGCTTAAGCCCGTCACCTTCCACCACTATGTCAACATCATAATTTTTTCTTCTTAAAAGTAAATCACGAACTATGCCTCCTAACAAGTAGGCATTATAACCCAGTGTAGAGGCAAGTTCGCCTATGCTTATAAGCCTTTCCATTGTTACTTCATCAAGGAACTCAGTCATAATCTTTTTAATTTCTTTAGTAAACTCTTCCTTAGGTTCACCAACCCGTTCTTCTTTAATCCGTTCATCCTGTATTATCCTTAAAAAGTCTGTTCTTGTGATGACACCAACAGGCTCATCATTGCTGTTTATCACAGGTAAAAGACGCTGTCTTCCTCTAAAAATAAGTTCCTTAATCTCACTTATTGTGGAGTCAGGGGTGACCGAAAAGAACTCGGTGGTCATAAAATTTTTAACTTCACTGTCTTTATATCCATGAAATGATGCCTTTTCAACATTCTGACGCGAAATTAACCCCACTATTTTCAAAGTCCCATCTTTTTTCTCGCACACAGGTACCATGTTTATATTATAACGGGTAAGCACCTCCTTTGCCTCATCAACCGTGGTGTCAGGAAAGACAAACTTTACAGGGAGTGACATTATATCTTTGGCAGATTTTGGTTTTTCAATCTTACTCTTTAGTTCTGCAAGTAGCATCTCTTCCACCTGATATGAAGTGTACTCCCTCACTGTTGCAGAAGCTGCATAGATATGACCACCACCATTGAAACGTGACAGTATTTCTCCCACGTTAACTTCCGGTGTTCTGCTCCTTCCAACTATGTAAATTTTGTCACCAAATGCACCAATGCCAAAGATAGCACTAACATTTTCTATATCTCTTACCTTCTGTACCAGGAGAGCAAAATCTCCCACATACTCTTCTGACTTTGCAGAGGTTATTGCAATATCTTTTCCATATATGCTGAAAATTTTCATATTAACAAACAACTCATTTAGTAGTTTAATCTGCAGCCTGGACATGTCTTTTGATATTAATAACCTCACTTCTTCAAACTTCACACCGAAAGAAAGAAGCCAGGCACAGGCATAATAGTCATCTTTTGTGGTTGAGCTGTATGAAAGCCACCCTGTGTCCTCATATATACCTGCCATTAATAGCGTTGCTTCGTCTGGTGAGAGCGTTATGTTTTTTTCCTGAAGTATTTTCACAATTATTGTTGTTGTGGCACCTGTCTCCTTGAAAAATAGAACATCTGCCTTTAAATCACCAGCCTGTTCTGGATGATGGTCATAAGCATGTATCTCAGGCTTGTGTTTTTGAATAAAACCTTCAAGACCAAAAAGACGTTTTGGGTTTCTCGTATCAACAAGTATCAGTCTTTTCCATTCAGAAAAGTCAGCTTTATTCAAATCTTCAGGGTGTATGATCCTGTTAATTATTTTATTCAACACCTGCAAACCGCCCGGTTCTGCAGAACCAGGAAAAAGGATAAACGCATCGGGGTATAGCTTTAATGCGGCAACCATGGAAGCCATAGCATCATAATCTGCATTAACATGAGTGGTTATAAGTTCTTTTATTTTCATTTTGCCCTCGGGTGATAGGTCTCGTAAACCTCTCTCAGTCTTTCTTTTGTAATGTGTGTGTATATTTCTGTCGTTGAAATATCAGAGTGTCCCAGCATTAACTGAACCGAATGTAAATCTGCACCCCTTATGAGTAAATGTGTTGCAAAAGAGTGTCTTAAAGTGTGCGGAGTTACGTCAGTTATTCCTATGCCATTAGCCCTCTTTTTTATCATCTTCCAGATAAACTGCCGTGAAATATGTTTTGTTCCTTTGCCCGGGAAAAGATAATCACGAATGTTATTTTTTCTTAGATATGTTTTGAGCCAGTAAACAGACTCATCTCCAAGGGGAACAATTCTTTCTTTCGAGCCTTTTCCAAAAACAACAACAAAACCTGATTGAAGATTTACATGGCTCAGTCTTAAGGATGCAACTTCAGAAACACGCATGCCTGTGGCATAAAGGAGCTCCAGAATAACCCTGTCCCGAAGACCAGCCTTTTTCTTGGTATCAGGACTTGAAATAAGCCTTTCTGTTTCGTCTTCACTTAAGAAATGTGGCAGGCTTCTCTTCAACTTTGGCAGTTGAAAAAAATATAGCGGGTCTTTTTGAAGATATTTTGATTTTACAAGATGTTTAACAAAGCCCCTTACAGTAACCATATACCTTATTATGGTGCTGTCCTCTTTGCCCTCTTTCTGTATTTGTTCAAAAAAGGAAACAAAGTCATCGATGGTAAATTCTTTTATATCCTTACCCATTGATTGACAGAACTCATTGAATCTTTTCAGGTCCTTTGAATATGACTCAATGGTGTTATCAGATAAGCCCTTTTCCATCTTTAAAAACTGGATATAGCCATCAATCAAACTGTACATAAGGAAATTATAATGTAATTATTGTTTTTATCAAAAGAAAAAGGTTTAAAAACAACCCTTATTTAATTTAAAATATACACATTCGATGAATAAGAAACTTATTTATATAAAATCATTTATTCTCTTTCTAATTTTCTCACTATCTTTGTATTTTACTTTAAAATACAAGCTCTGGCTTTTGTTCACAAACAAAGACAGACTTATAGAAATTGTCAATTCACACAAAACATTATCAGTGTTCATATTTATTGCCCTTCAGATTATACAAGTTATAATAGCCATCATTCCGGGTGAGGTTACCGGCTTTATTGGCGGCTATCTCTTTGGAACTATTAGTGGCACCATATACTCAACCATCGGACTTTCGCTGGGCTCTCTACTGGCTTTTTTTATAGCAAGGGTTTTCGGACGTCCCATTGCTGTTTATTTCATTGATAAGAAATATCTGGAGAAGTTTGACTATTTAATGTCTCATAAAGGGGTGTCCATTTCGGCACTGCTTTTCGTTATGCCGGGCTTTCCGAAAGACTACCTTTGTTACATACTCGGTCTGAGTAAAATCAGCACACGTGCCTTTTTTATCATTTCCACCTTTGGAAGGCTTATAAGCACCTTCATGCTCACTCTGGGCGGCAGTTTTATAAGAAATCAGTATTACAAAAGTTTTATAACACTGGCTGCGATTGCCTTAATAATAATCCTGTTTTTTTACATTTACAGGGACAACCTGGAAAAAAAATTGAGAGAGTTTATACATAAAACTTAAGCTTTTTTACCAACAAAGAAAGTTTTTTATTGACACGATAATTTTAAAACTATTATAATCATTATCCGTGCCGAGGTAGCTCAGTCGGTAGAGCAGAGGACTGAAAATCCTCGTGTCGTTGGTTCGATTCCGACCCTCGGCATAAAGCCATTTTATCCATAAAATGGCTTTTCCTTATTTTTTGAAGGGAAGCTGTTACTAAATTAGGAGGACACACCATGTCAAAAGAATCTTACAAAATTGCTGTAATACCCGGTGACGGCACAGGTCCAGAAGTGATAAGGGAAGGTGTAAAGGTTTTAACAGCCATTTCTCAAAAAGAAGATTTCAACCTTGATTTCACATACTTCAACTACGGTGGCGATAACTATCTTAAAACAGGCGTGGTTTTACCGGACGATGCTGTAGAAACACTGAATAAATTTGACGCAATATATCTCGGTGCCATTGGGCACCCTGATGTAAAACCCGGCATTCTGGAAAAAGGGATACTTCTTAAACTTCGTTTTGAGCTGGATCAGTATATTAATCTGAGGCCAGTTAAACTCTATCCCAATGTTGAATGCCCTCTCAAAGACAAAGGACCGGAAGATATAGACTTTGTTGTTATCAGGGAAAATACGGAAGGGCTCTATGCCGGAGCGGGAGGCGTGCTGAAAAAAGGCACAAAGGACGAGGTGGCAATTCAGGAATCAATAAACACAAGGAAAGGTGTTGAAAGGTGTATCAGATATGCCTTTGAATTTACGAGAAAAAGAAACAAAAGAAAAAAACTAACCCTCTGTGGAAAAACCAATGTCTTAACCTATGCCTTTGACCTGTGGTTCAGAACTTTTAACGAGGTAGCAAAAGAGTATCCGGATATTGAAACTGATTATGTTCATGTGGATGCCTGCTGCATGTGGATGGTGAAAAATCCGGAATGGTTTGATGTAATAGTAACCGACAATATGTTTGGGGACATAATAACAGATCTCGGTGCCATGATACAAGGCGGAATGGGTGTTGCTGCAGGTGGGAATATAAATCCTGAAGGTGTCTCTATGTTTGAACCCATAGGTGGGTCTGCTCCCAAATATACCGGTAAAAATGTTATTAACCCTATTGCATGCATTCTTGCAGGTGAAATGCTTTTAAGATATCTTGGAGAGGAGAAGGCTGCTGACAGGGTTGAAAAAGCGGTAGTAAAAGTGATTACCGAAAAACTTAAGAGCCTTGCTGCAGGCAAAATGGGTTACACCACAGAAGAGGTGGGAGATCTTATCGTATCTCTGTTATAACTGATGGATAACAAAAGGGTTTTTATTGTTGTTGGAGACGATCTGTTCCAGCAACAGAAACTAAAGGAAATATTTGCCGAATATAAGGTTAACAGAGATAATATAGACTTTTTTGAACCTCAGAATCAGGACTGGCAGACTATTTCTTTGTTTCTCAAAACCTACTCCCTCTTTGGCACACCTAAGTTCTTTGTTGTTTTAAACTCTACGGTTTTCAGTCAGAAGGAAGAACCAGAAGCCCTTCTTGCAAAAAGCGAAGAGTTTTTTAATGAAAACAACTTTGCAAAAGCCCATGAATATCTTATTGAGGCACTGGTTTCTTCAGAAATATCCGATGAAGAATATACAGAACTTCTCAGGGATTTAAAACAGATAAAAAATCTGTTTGAAAGCACTTCTGTTAATACCGACTTTCTGGAGCAGCTTCTGAAAAAGTATCCCCTGCCAGACGTGTTACCTAAAAAGTCAGAAATTGACTTTAAATCCATGATACAGAGCATTCCTGAAGGACATTATCTCGTTATCACAACCGAAAAGGCGGATAAACGAACCAAAAATTTCAAGATATTTGAAAAGGAATCTGTCATATTTGAAAAGTCTGATAAAAAACTTACAGATAAGGAAAAGGCTCTGCTAAATGACAGGCTACTGTCCCAATTTCTTAAAGAAGAAAAAAAGGAGATTTCAAAAGAAACATTGTTGTATCTTAAAGAGCGAACAGCTGAAACAGGATCTCCTGAGGCAGCATTAAACAAACTGGCTATACTGACCTTTGGTAAAAAAGAAATAACAAGGGACGACATTGATGCCACTTTTGACGATGAATATGTGCCTGATGGGCTAAAGTTAGCCGATTTTTTAAGGAAAGAAGAACTCTTACCGCTCTTTAAAATTATAAATAATCCAAAAAGCACAAAGTCAGACTTTATAAAACTGTCCGGACTTATTAAAAGCCTTATAAAAACAGCGATAAAATTAAAAGAAATAACTAAGGAGGAGGTTTATAACGATTTCAGAGATTTTGAAAACAGATGTTACAGAAATCATGCCGATTTAAGAAAACAGCATCCCTACTATCTTTTTCAGTGTTACTTAACTTTCAAAAACTATTCACTTCAGAAACTAAGCAGCTCATATACAAGGCTGTTTGAAATTGAGAAGGCAATGAAAACGACCCAGAAAAATCCGATTGATTTGTTTTCTGATTTTTTCAGATTTCTGCTGGCTAATCCCAGAAACTGATTGTCCCTTTCTGTGTCTTTTTAACATGATACATTGCCTTGTCTGCCCTTTCTATCAAGGCCTTTGCTGTTAAACCCATTTTGTAGCAGGCTATTCCTATACTGGCTGACACCCTGTGTCCCGCTATTTCGGTATTTCTTATTGATTGCAACAGCCTTTCTGCGGTTTTGTAAGCCCCTTCTCTGTCTGTATTGGGAAGCATTACAACAAACTCCTCGCCACCGAAACGTGCCGCAATGTCAGCCTCTCTCAGATTATTTTTTATCAGATTGGAAAACTCTTTCAAAACCAGATCGCCCACTGTGTGTCCATAAAGGTCATTGAATTTCTTAAAGTCATCCAGGTCAATAAACATCAGCGACAGTTCACCAACATAACGGTTAAGCCTGATTGTTTCTTTTTCGAGAGATTTAATAAAATAACTTCTGTTATACAGCTGTGTAAGCGGGTCCATAATTGACATACGCTGAAGTGCAATAAAGGTTTGAGCGTTATTTAAAGCTATTGCTGCTGCGTCGGCAAGATAAGAAATATGTTTTTTATCCTTTAATGTAAAGGCAGACTTTTTGTTGAAGGATTCGATTACACCAAGTAACTTCTTTTTAAAGATTATAGGTGCACAAATAAGGTTTTTTACTTCATACTCCTTTATAACCGCTTTTATCCCCGTGTCAGGCTTAACCTCATCAATAACGATAATATTCCTTTTAACTGCACAACTGCCGGCAACACCTTCACCGAGATTAAGTGCTATTTCCTGGTCAATGCCTTCTGCTATTCTGCTTACAAGCTTTTCACCGTCATAAATAAACAGGGTCGTCCTGTCTGTTTTTAATATCTGTGTTGCAGAATACACAATCTTTTCCAACACCTGTTCATAATCCTGCTGAGAAATGAGTTCATTAAGCAGTTTAGTCATAAATTCATGCTCATTAAACCAGTTTTCATAGGACTTCACAAAACTGTTTATGAAGCCATCAATCATATTTGTCAGTGCTTCTATCATTTTCTCATTAATTTCTGCAGGCACACCGCATGTTACCCAGTAGGCTATCACATTGTTTCCAAATCTGATGGGAACAACAATCTTATAAAAACCTGCCCAGCATTTTTCGAATAACGTTTTGTTCATTTTTATTTTTTTTACCGTATCTTTAAAACATATCTTTGACTTTTCAGGAGAATTAAGGTACTTAAGACAATAGTCCGGGATAAACTGTTTTTCTACGATTAAATTTGCCTCTTTATCAAGAATAAAAGCACAGAAACCAAAACGCTGAGAAAAGTCTTTCACAAGGTTGTAAAGATCATCTCTTTCTATAATTTCTGTCAGAGGGAGCTGAACTTGTTTCATAATTTTTTCCTTTTCATAAGTAATGAGTTTGTCACCACAGATACAGAACTTAATGCCATAGCCATTCCTGCGAAGATCGGGTTTAACTGAATTTTAAAAAATGGGTAAAGCAACCCTGCAGCCACAGGAATACCTATTGAGTTATAAATAAAAGCCCAAAAAAGATTTTGTTTAATCTTCCTTATCGTAAGCTGACTTATAAGAAATGCCCTGTAAATACTTATTAAATTTGTTTTCAATAACACCACGTCACTTGACTCTATAGCTATATCCGTGCCAGAACTGTAAGAAATGCCTACGTCAGCTGCAGAAAGGGCAGGAGAATCGTTTATTCCATCTCCAACCATAGCTACCATCGGGAAGCTTTTCTTTTCCTCAAGTACAACCTGCTGTTTTTCATGTGGCAAAACATTCGCTCTGTACATGTCAATTTCCAGTGTTTTAGCTACGGTATCTGCAATTTTGTGGTTATCTCCTGTTAATATAAAAAGCTTAACACCCAGCTCCTTCATCTTTTTAACGAAATCTTTTGCATCTTGTTTGATATTGTCAAACAACGTGATAAATCCCAGAAACACCATTGCCTTTTCATTTTCCCGGGCGACATAAATTGTTGAGTATGACGTCTCTATATATTCTTCAGGGATTCTTGTGCCTGATTCTGTCAAAAACTTGGCTGACCCCAGATAGTATCTGTAACCGTTGATTATCCCAACCAAACCTTTACCCGGTATAGTTTTAAAATCTGTAAAGTGGTAAAAATCTTTCCCTTTATAATAAGCAAGTACCGCCTCAGAAAAGGGATGAGACGAAACCCTTTCAAGGGAAGCAACAATCTTAATAAAGTCATCTTTATCGCAATTAAAAACTTTTATGTCTGTAACTTCAGGTTTACCATAGGTAATAGTCCCTGTTTTATCAAGAAATAACATTTTAACCTTTGCCAGTTTTTCGAGAGACTCAGCATTTTTAAAAAGTATTCCCCTTTCTGCCCCCATACCGGTGCCAACAATAATAGCTGTTGGCGTTGCCAGTCCAAGAGAACATGGACAGGCTATTATTAAAACGGATATGAAAGATTTAAACGCAAAAGAGGCTTCATAGCCGAGGAAAATCCACAAGATAAAACTCAAAACACCAATTGACAAAACAGCCGGAACAAAGACCGCACTTAACCTGTCAGCAATCTTTTGTATGGGCGCCTTTGAAGCCTGAGACTCCTCTACCAGTCTTATTATCTGGGATAATACTGTATCTGCACCCACTGAAGTTGCCTTAATAGTAATTGTACCGTTTCCGTTTATTGTTCCTGCAATAACCGAACTACCTTCTGTCTTTTCTACCGGAACACTTTCCCCAGTAATCATTGATTCATCTACAGAAGAGTATCCCGATAAAACCGTTCCGTCAACCGGTATTTTTTCACCCGGTTTAACGATAACCAGGTCATCTTTAACCACATCATCTATTGAGAGGGTTGCTTCTTTCCCATCTCTTACAACAGTTGCAGTTTTTGGAGAAAGCTTCATTAGTTTTTTTATGGCTTCACCTGTTTTTCCCTTAGCCTTAGCTTCAAGGTATCTCCCTACCAGTATAAAAGTTATCAATACTGCCGAAGTTTCATAATACAGCTGCATACTGCTAAATTCACCGTTGCCCGTCAAAATGGCAACAGTTACGTATAAACTGTAAAGATAAGCCGCACCTGTACCAAGTGCCACAAGGGTGTCCATAGTTGCCGTTTTTGATTTAACAACAGCCTTTATACCATTTACATAGAAGTTTCTGCCAAAATAAAGCACAGGTGTTGCAAGAAAAAACTGAACAACAGCATTTATTCTGTCATCAGTGAAAAAATTGTGAATATGAAAATGCTCTGACATGGTTAAAATAAAAAGAGGGAATGAAAAAAGAAAGGCAAAAATCATGTTCTTTTTCTGTTTATCAACTTCCTCTTTTTCTTTGTCTGTCTCCAGGTATTCCACAACCTCATACCCAGCCTCACTAACCGCTTTTTTAATTTTTTCCATATTTGTTTCAACAGGTGCGTAAGTTATGAAGGCTCTTGAGGTAGCAAGATTAACACTGGCGGTATAAATCCCTGTAACTGTTTTAAGACGAGACTCAAGCCTTTCCACACAGGAGGCACAATGTAAACCTTTTAAATGGACAATAACGGTTTTTAGATTTTTAATCATGAATCTGAAACCTAAGTTTTCCACCACCTTTTTCATATCAGACGGTGTAACAACCGATTCGTCATAAGTTATAGAAGCAAGCCCACTGGCAAGACTGACCGAAACCTTATAAACACCCTTTAACTTCTGAACAGCCCCCTCTATGCGTGCAACACATGAAGCACAATGAATACCTTCAATTTTAAATATATCACTTTTCATATATTCTCACTTTCATTTTTTTATATTATTATATCAAAATTTCAGGTGTAAAAAAAAGCAGGTTTTAGTAATATATTATATTCATCTAACGCCTTGCAGAAAATATGTAAAATGGTGAGAGAGAAAATTTATAATATGGAGGACAAGAAATGAAGTTTTTTATTGACACTGCCAATGTAGAAGAAATCAAAAAAGGGCTTGAAATGGGCATGGTTGATGGTGTAACCACCAATCCATCGCTAATTGCCAAGGAAAAAAAGCCTTTTCTGGAACTGGTAAAGGAGATAATCAAACTGGTCCCCGGTCCTGTCAGCATTGAGGTTACTGCTTCGGACATTGACGGCATGATTAAAGAGGCAAAAAAATATGCCAGATTAGGTGATAATGTGGTAATTAAAGTCCCCACGAACATAGACGGCTTAAAGGTTATAAAGAGCCTTGCCTCGCAGGGAATCAAGACAAACGCTACGCTAATTTTTTCTCCCGCTCAAGCGTTACTTGTTGCTAAGGCGGGTGCCACCTACGCAAGCCCATTTGTGGGCAGGCTTGACGATGTGTCACACAGAGGCATGGATTTAATTGAACAGATTATGCAGATTTATACAAACTACGACATAACCACAGAGGTTATCGTTGCAAGCGTAAGACATCCATTGCACGTGATAGAGTCGGCATTAATAGGAGCACACATTGCCACAATTCCATTTTCCACTATCATGCAGCTCGTAAAGCACCCTTTAACCGATATCGGTATTGAAAAATTTAATAAAGATTGGGAAAACTACAATAAGAACCTTAGGTAATAAAGGTGGGGCAAAACCCCACCTTTATCTTTATGTGCCTTCTTCCCAGCTACCCAGATACTTTTCCTGTCTGGCTGTCAGCTTGTCTATTTCTACACCCATTGCGGAAAGTTTGAGGGATGCAATCATCTGGTCAATTTCAGCAGGAACAGAATAAACATCCTTTTTCATCTTTTTTGCGTTTTTCAGAATATATTCAACGCAAAGAGCCTGATTTGCAAAACTCATGTCCATAACGGAACTCGGATGCCCTTCTGCCGAAGCAAGATTAATAAGCCTGCCTTCACCTAAAACATTTATCCTTCTACCGTTTTTGAGGGTGTACTCATCAACAAAATCCCTTATTTTTCTTACACTTTTTGAGAGTTTTTTAAGGGCGTCAAGATCAATCTCCACATTGAAATGTCCCGAGTTTGCCACTATGGCACCGTCTTTCATAACCTTAAAATGCTCTGCTCTTAAAACAGAGGTGTTTCCGGTAACGGTACAAAATATATCGGCAATTTTTGAGGCTTCAAGCATAGGCATTACTTCATATCCGTCCATGACCGCTTCTAAAGCCTTAAGTGGGTCAACTTCGGTGACTATAACCCTTGCTCCCATACCACGAGCGCGCATCGCAAGCCCCTTTCCGCACCATCCATAACCTGCAACAACAAAAATGGCTCCAGCCATAAGTCTGTTTGTAGCCCTGATTATTCCGTCTATGGTGCTCTGTCCTGTGCCGTATCGGTTGTCAAACATGTGTTTTGTGTTGGCATCATTAACAGCAATAATTGGATATTTTAAAACCTTATTTTCCGCCATACTTTTCAAACGTATAACACCTGTTGTGGTCTCTTCCGTTCCGCCTATTACGTTTTTTAGGAGCCCTGTCTTTGTCTTGTGTAAAACAGAAACAAGATCTGCACCGTCATCCATGGTGATGTTTGGTTTTGTATCAAGAACAGAGATTATGTGGTCGTAATATGTTTTGTTATCCTCCCCTTTTATTGCAAAAACAGGTATTTTTTCATGTTTTACAAGAGATGCAGCCACATCGTCCTGTGTGCTTAAGGGGTTGGAAGCACAAAGAGCCACATCGGCACCACCATCCTTCAACACCTTCATCAGATATGCCGTTTCTGTAGTCACATGGAGACAGGCACCAATTCTGACACCTTTCAGTGGCTTTTGTTTTCTGAATCGTTCTCCTATCTGGGTCAGAACAGGCATACTTTGAGATGCCCATTCAATCCTTAACTTTCCCTTTTCGGCAAGGGATAAATCCTTTACATCAAACTTTTTGTTTTCTTTTTTTGCCATCACATTATCCTTTCTTTTCCGCTAATTTTTTTATTTCTTTCGCCTTGTTTGTCTTTTCCCATGTAAATTCAGGCAGATTTCTGCCAAAGTGACCGTAGGCAGCCGTTTTTCTGAAAATCGGGCGTTTGAGGTTCAGGTACTCAATCATCGCCTTAGGTCTGAAATCAAACACCTTTCTCACAATATTTTCAATTTCTACATCCGGTATTATTCCTGTACCAAAGGTGTCCACCATAATAGATACAGGTTCAGCAACGCCAATAGCATATGCAACCTGTAGTTCGCATCTTTTGGCAATACCTGAGGCAACTATATTTTTTGCTACATGACGTGCCATATAAGAAGCTGTTCTGTCAACCTTTGACGGATCTTTTCCTGAAAAGGCTCCGCCTCCGTGACTGCCTACACCGCCATAGGTGTCAACAATAATCTTTCTGCCCGTAAGCCCTGTATCACCCTTAGGTCCGCCAATAACAAACCTTCCGGTTGGATTGACAAAAAACTTAGTCTTTTTATCCATCATTTCAGCTGGAATAACCTTTTTAATCACCTCTTCGATAATAGCCTCTTTAATCTGTTTGTATGTAACATCTGCAGAGTGCTGTGTTGATATGACAACCGCTTCAACCCTCACAGGCACATTATCTACATACTCAATGGTAACCTGTGACTTGCCATCAGGTTTAACAAAATTCAAAATCCTCTTTTTTCTGACCTCTGCCAGCCTCATGGAAAGTTTGTGAGCCAGATATATAGACATTGGCATATAGGCATCCGTCTCGTCTGAGGCATAACCAAACATGAGTCCCTGATCTCCGGCACCCTGTTCCTTGTATAATCCCTGCCCTTCCGTAACTCCCTGAGAAATATCCGGTGACTGTCTGTCAATAGAAGTGATAACAGCACAGTTTTCTGCATCAAAACCCAGTTGGGGTTCGTTGTAACCTATTTCAGCAATAGTTTGTCTGACTATATCAGGTATAATAATATTTGCTTTTGTTGTGATCTCTCCTGCTATAAATGCTAAACCTGTCGTAACAAGCGTTTCACAGGCAACACGGGAATCAGGGTCCTGCTGCAACATTGCATCTAGTATGGCATCAGAAATCTGGTCTGCCACCTTGTCGGGATGCCCTTCTGTAACCGAATCTAATAAGAACAAAAACCTTTTTTTTGCCTTCATTTTAAAACGTCCTCCTTAATTATTTTAAACATGATATCTTAAAAACAGTGTCTTTTCAATTAATTTAAACAAATTTTTCAGTTTTTCTCCCTGCCGTAAATATCGCTAAAACGAACTATATCATCTTCTTCCAGATACTCGCCATTCTGAACTTCTATAATTTCAAGGGGCACCTTACCCGGATTTTCAAGCCTGTGGCGGGTTGATTTTGGAATGTAAACACTTTCGTTTTCGTGGACAAATATCTCATCATCTCCAACCGTCACCTTTGCCGTTCCCTTTATCACTATCCAGTGTTCACTTCTGTGATGATGCATCTGTAAACTGAGTGATGCCATGGGATTAACAACAATTTTCTTTATTTTATACCTTGTCCCCTTAAGAATAACCGTGTATGAACCCCAGGGTCTGTATCCTGTTTTGTTGTAGTTTACCTCTTCTCTTTCGTTTTCTTTCAGTGATTTGTGGAGACTCTTTAACTTCTCTCCCTTTCCTTTTTTCATTATAAGTACCGCATCTTCTGTGTCCACATAAATCACATCTTCCAGACCTATTGTTACCACAAGCCTTTCGTTGCTATAAATCAGGTTATTTTTGCTTTCCAGAGACATGACTTCAGAGTTTCCGAGTCTTGCCGTACCTCCACTGTCTTTATTCACAATCTCATATATAGCTTCAAAGCTGCCGAGATCGCTCCATTTAAAGTCAGACTCAACCATAAAAACAACACCCTTTTCCAGTTTTTCCATTACACCATAATCAAGAGACTGGGACTTCATTTGCTGATAAGCAGATAAAAATGCCTTTTCACCTTTTGAATAATATCTATATATTTCGGGCTCAAATTTTTTTACAGAATTCAAAAAGCTTTTAACGTTGAACACATAAATCCCAGAATTCCAGTAATAATTGCCGCTTTTCAGGAAAGTTTCTGCCCTTTCAAGGTCCGGTTTTTCAACAAAGTTAGCAACTTTATAAAAATTTTTTGTTTTTTTTGACTTCTCAATTTCGATGTATCCGTATCCTGTCTCTGGTTTGAAAGGTTTTATTCCAAAAGTAACAAAACCACCTTTTGCAGCAACTTCCGTAGCCACATTTACCGCATTTAAAAACTTATCCAGATCTCCGATAAAATGGTCTGAAGGCATAACAATAAAGGTGTCAGAAGGTTTTAGCTTGAAGCAACCAAGTAAAGTGGCAGGAAGTGTGTTTTTCCCTTCAGGTTCAATAATTATATTTTTTGCTGTTTTTTCATTAACTGTAACCGTTTTGCCTTTTACCAGATCTTCGTAGTCTTTTGAGGAGATTACATAAATATTTTCTGGGGTGGTTAACTTCAACGCCCTTGAAATTGTGTCCTCATAGAGAGAACCAGTGCCAAAAAAATCAATAAACTGTTTTGGAAAATTTTCTCTACTGATAGGCCATAACCTTGTTCCTTTACCACCTGCAAGAATAATTACCTTAAGACCATTCATTTTATTTATCCCCGTTTAATAAAAGATTTATGAGTTTATATCCCTCTTCAACAAAAAAACCGACATTCTTACAAGAACTTTCTGTAAATGATTTAACACCTCTTAGCGGTTTTTTGTTATCGTAAACAAAAAAAGGAACCTCATCAGAAACATGAATTTTTTGTTTTACAGGGGTTGGATGATCTATGCAAAAAAGTATCCTGTACCTTTCAAAATCTTCAAGCCCCTTTAACAGGGTTTTCATGAAGCGCTGGTCTATCGCCTCTATTCCTTTTATCTTTTTTTCTATACTCCCTTCGTGGGAGGCTTCATCACATGCCTCAATGTGAATAAAAGAGATATCATCTTGTTTAAGCGATTCAATTGCCGCCTCAGCCTTACCCTCAAAATTTGTGTCGAGGTAACCAGTGGCACCTTTAACCCTAACAGGTTTCAAGCCTGCAAGCACACCAATACCAAAAATCAAATCAACGGCAGCTATAACCGTCCCTTTTAAACTAAATTTTTCTGAGAATGTGGGCATACTCGGTTTTTTTCCCTGTCCCCACAGCCATATAGAGCTTACCTCTTTTTTCCCTTTCTTCCTTCTTTCAATATTAGGCTGGCAGTCCTTTAAAACCTTTTGCGACTGTAACATTATATGCGATATGTATTCTGCACCATCCCCAGAGGGCAGGTAATAAGAAATGTCTTTGTCCGGAATATCGTGTGGAGGAGTAAGTTTCATTTCATATTTGCCGTTTTTCCATATCATGAGGTGACGATAGCTTACCCCCCTGTAAAAAGAAATTTCCTTATCTGCAAGTTTCTCATTAAGCAGTTTTATAAACGGTTCTGCCTCTTCTGTTGTAATATGCCCTGCACTATAGTCATCCATGAGCAAATTCCCGCTATTTTCCCTGAAAGAAACAAGATTACAACGGAAGGCAACATCATTAAGCTCCATATCTATGCCCATACTTGCAGCCTCGAGTGGAGCCCTTCCTGAAAAAAATCTTTTCGGATCATAACCAAATAAACTTAAGTTCGCAACATCACTTCCCGGCGGCATACCATCGGGTACTGTTTTTACAATACCGTTTAAGGCGGTTTTGGCAAGGCTGTCTATAAAGTTTTTTTTAACATATTCCAGAGGAGTTTTGTTATCAAGTTCAGGCACCGGATAGTCAGCCATTCCATCTGCGATTACAACAACATATTTCATAAAGTTTTAGTCCTTTCTCACGGTTATGGAATCAGAAAGTTATCTTGCCCTTAAAAGTATGGGTGACGATTCTTCAACCTTTAAAAAGTCTGCTACAGCTTTACATTTTACAACAAATAAAAAGAACACAGGCAGGTTCGTGTCAATAAGTGTTTCAAAATTAGCCTGCCCCTTTGATATTATTAAATGGGCAGTCCTGAAAGCCTTATTAAGTATCTCATTCCCTGAAGGGTACATTGTGCCCACATCTCCGTTTCCTATACCAAAAACCTTGCCCAGCCTGGATAGGGTTACATACTTCAGATCCTCCACCGTGGCGTCATTCAATATGGGCTTTTCCTTCGCAACAATAATAACCTTTTTTTTCATTCTGTAAAGTTCTTCCAGCAGCAGCTTATCAAAAACCAGTTCCCCTGCGTTGTCTGTAAGGTAGAGTATCCTTTCAGACTGTGACACCGCTTTGTTAAACTCTTCGTAATCAAAAGCTGCCGGTTTGAAACCTTTCACCTTTTCGGCAATGGTTTCCAGATTGATGTTTTCAAAAAGACTGTAGTCTATAAGATTTCCTATAATTGCTAAGGTAACCGCCATTTTAAGCGGTTCTTTTGAACTGTTTACCATGGCTTTAAAACTTTCATAAAGGGAGAGCATTTTGTCATTTGATAACTTTTTTACCTCCCTGAAGGGGTCATCAACACCAAAAAATTCTTTCACATAATTGTGAACAGATGTGGCTATTTTTGCCGGTGAAGAGTTTTCGTCTATAACCTCAGATAACACCTTTGAAACACCTTTGAAGAGCTTAATTTTGGTTTTGTCATCGGTTTTTAGAAGATTGGCAACTATTGTTGCCTGCTTATAAAAACAGGGGATGCACTGTGGTGAAAGCTTCATCTTTCCTCCATCTATTCATAATATTTGGGATTAAGGGCATCCTTTAATCCTTCCCCGATAAGATTGTAACACAAAACAGAAACAAAAATAAACAGTCCGGGAAATACGGAAAGCCACCATGCTGCCTCCATAATATCTTTTCCTGAGGTTAGAATGTTGCCCCAGCTGGGTGTTGGCGGCTGAACACCAAGCCCCAAAAAACTAAGTGAACTCTCGGTAATTATAGCGCCGGCGATGCCAAAGGCAGCAGAAACAATAACAGGATTTAAGGCATTGGGAAGAATGTGCCTGAATATTATGTAAAAATTACCGCTACCCAAAACCTTTTCATAAAGCACAAAGTCCCTTTCCCTTAAACTTAGAAATTCTCCCCTAACCAGCCTTGCTATCTGCATCCAGCCTGTTACTCCTATTACCAGCATAATGTTCCAGATGCTGGGTTCCAGAAAGGTGATTACAGAAAGTATCAGGAAGAAGGTGGGAAAACACAGCATTATGTCTGCAAAACGCATTATAATACTGTCAATCTTTCCGCCAAAGTAACCGCTCAGACTTCCTAAAATGACACCTATAATTATTGCAATCCCTTCTGCCACAAAGCCCACCAGCAAAGAAATCCTGCCACCATACATCATTCGTGTAAAAACATCTCTGCCGAGGGCATCGGTTCCAAACCAGTGTTCAGCCGACGGAGGTAATAAAATGGCATCAACATTAATCTCATCAGGTGAATAGGGAATAAAAAAAGGTGACAGAAAAGAGAAAAGTATAAGCAATATTATTAAAATAAGAGCAGTTACAGAGCTCTTTCTCTGAAAAAATCTTTTTATTACCTGTGAAAAAAAAGAGTTTTTAATCATCTATACCTTATCCTCGGATCCACAATGGCATAGCCTATATCTGCAAGTAAATTGCCAATCAAGGTAAGAAATGATGTAATAACAAGCATTCCCATAATGGTAGGATAGTCTCTTGCCATGACAGACTGGTATAGCAACTGACCCATACCGGGAATGGCAAAAATGGATTCAAAGATGACACTGCCGCTAATCAATCCGGGCACAGACAAACCCAGGATAGTAATTACCGGTATTATTGCATTTTTAAGTGCATGACGTTTTAAAACAACCTTTTCCGGCAACCCTTTTGCTCTGGCAAGAAGTATATACTCCTGCTTAATAACGTCATCAAAGTTTGATGAAACATATCTGGAAAAGGCTGCTATACTGCCAACAGAGGCAACCAGAACAGGAAGAATCAGATGTTTAGACAGATCAGCTAATTTTCCCCACGTGCCGAGAGATGAATAGTTTAATGACTTGATACCAGAAATGGGCAGAACACCTAAGAAGACGCCAAAAATCATAATCAGAATTATGGCAAGCCAGAAGGCAGGTATGGAATAAAAGAAAAATGAAAAAAATGTTAAAATCCTTTCTTTAAGGCTGCCTTTGCGGATGCTTATATACATGCCCAGCGGAATTGATACCAATACTATTATAAGCATGGAGATAAGGTTAATCGCTATAGTAACAGGTATCCTCTCCTTTATTTTATCCATCACCTTTCGGCTATCTGGTGTAAGGGAGTTTCCAAAGTCAAGTGAAACCACATTTTTGAACCACTTGATGTATCTTATATGTACGGGCTTGTCCAGGTCATAATGTTTTCTCAGTTTTTCCACGATTTCAGGCGTTATCCTTGGGTTCATCTCCACCTGTAAATCGGTTGGTTCGCCCGGAGCCAGATTGATTATAAAAAATGAAACAAGTGTGATGCCGAAAAGAACCGGGATCATCATCACCAAACGTTTCAAAAGATAATAAAACATCTTTACATTGACCCCTTTAGTATTTTTGTTCTATCTTAGGCACTCCCCAGCGATACTTGTTGTAAGCAATACCAGCTGGCATTGGTGAAATCCCCTTAAACCTTTTGTGAACAACCGGCAAGGCATGTGGAATATATAAAAACACACATGGCACATCTTTCGCAAGTATTTCCTGAATCTTATCATAGATTGCCTTTCTTTTTTTTACATCAACCGTTTTTCTACCGAGCTCCAGCAATCTATCAACATCCGGATTGGAATAGCTGTAATGGTTAAGCCCCCTTGCGTCCATCCTGGATGAGTGCCATATATCGTATAAATCCGGATCCTGTGGTATAGTCCAGCCAAGAATTAATGCATCAAACCGCCTTTTGTTGACAAACTCTTTAATAAAGGTTGCCCATTCAAGGACAAGGATTTTCATATCAATACCAACTTCCTTCAATCGCCTTTGAATAATTTCTGCTGTTTTTATCCGGGCTTCATTACCCTGATTGGTTAAAACGGTAAATCTCAACGGCTTTCCATCTTTTTCCAGTATGCCGTCTCCGTCTCTGTCGGCAAAACCAGCTTCGGCAAGAAGTTTTTTTGCCCTGTCCGGATTGAATTCAAAGCGTTCCACATTGCCGTTATACCAGAACATGTCGGGTTTATAAGGTCCAGTAGCCTCAACACCATGCCCGAGCAGAACGCCCTTTATTATCTCTTTCTTATTAATGGCATAAGCAACAGCGGTTCTTACACGAATATCCTTAAACAGTTCTTTCTTCAGATTAAAGCCGAAATAGGTGTAAGCAAATGCCAGATATTTGTATTTGTTAAAACTCTTGTTAAAACTGTCGCTCAGCTGTCTTTCATACTGAACAGGTGTAAGTGCCGAAAAATCAACATTTTGTGATTTAAGTTCCAGAAACATGGTTGCCATGTCAGGTATAACACGAAAAACAACGCCGTTCAGAAAAGGTCTGCCTTCAAAGTAATTTTCATTGGCTTTAAGTTCTATATTTTCCCCCTGTTTCCAGCTTTCAAACACAAAGGGTCCTGTACCGACAGGTTTTCTTTGTAGTTCACTTTTTGTTACGTCTTTACCTTCAAGGAGGTGTTTTGGAACTATGGAAACACCCCAGCTTGCAAGGGCGGGGGAAAAGGGCTCACTGTATTCAACTACAAAGGTGTACTTATCTTTTGCATAAGCCCTTTTTACAAGCATAAAATCGCCTGAGTAGGGTGTGGGGGTTTCAGGATTGGTAATTAGCTTATAGGTAAATTCACAGTCTTCAGCAGTAAACTCCTTTCCGTCATGCCACTTGACCCCCTTCCTCAGTCTGAAAACTATCTTTTTACCAGAATCGCTTATTTCATATGACTCTGCAAGATCTCCTACAATATTAAGATTACCATCATATTTTACAAGCCCGTTATATACAAGATCTGCCACCTGATGTGAGGCACTGTCTGAGGCAAGAAATGGAATCAGGTTACTTGCGTCACCAA
>FWPU01004870.1_pt1 | contig 30399 bp, 32 predicted proteins | sample 2228361 | NCBI WGS metagenome assembly FWPU01 (sample SAMEA103939777, study PRJEB20133) | metagenome | reverse complement strand
TATCAAAGAACGTTTTATATCGGGATTAGATCAAGTTTAATCTATAATCGCCCCCTCACCCTACCCATTGTGACACAGTCTCTTGGGGGAGAGGGAAAAAGGGAGCTTTCCAAAAGCAAGAGGGAGAAAGGAGATCCTTTCTAAAAGAAGAGGGGAAAAAGGATCTTCCCAAAGGAAGGGATCTCCTGAAAGGTAGTGGAAAGGATAAAGAAAATAGCCCCCAATGGGATAAGAAAAAAGAGGGCCTCTGCCTAAAGGAGAGAAGATAATAATAGATTTGAGAGAACTATGAAGCCGGTTACTCTTGAAATAATCTCTTTAATCCCTGGTCTTTTTGATGGCTGAGCTCATTGCGAATTTGTGGCCGACCAGGTAGGGTTGAAGAAGAAAAAAGACAATCTGATTTTAAACGAATATCCCCTGGAGTTAAAAGAAGATTATCTTTTTCTCTCTGCATGGGTTCGAGACCTATCCCAAAAATATGGAGGCAAAATCTTAATAAAAGTTATCGATGCCCAGTCTCTCTTGGGGTTTTATAAAGCCCTTCGCCACCGGGTCTTTCGCTATCCCGCTTTTATTATAAATAAGAAGAAAACTTATATAGGCCAGGATAAAAAGCAGTTGGAAGCTCTCTTGCGAGAGCAAATGACCAATCGCTAAATTTGCCAATGATTATGCTCCCGGAAATTGTCAAACATACAATCGCTGCCCGTAATTTATTATTCGGCTCAGGATGCTTTTTAATCCTTCCTTTGCCCAAAGAATGGGGCATAACTAAAAGCTACTTAGAGCCAGATGTCCATTCTACAGTGCCAGGGAAAGATTTAATTTGGATCGAGGCAGGCCAGACTGATCAAATTATCTTTCACCCATTAAAAAAGATAGTGTTAGATTTAACCATTCTTATTAAAAGAGGTAAGCACGGTACTTTGCCGACTAAAGATGTGCAAATTACTTACCAGGGCTCAAAAATTGTCGGTGGTCATGAGGCCAATTATTGTATTGGGGATGTAAAATTTGGCTTCCTAAAAAAGAAAACAGCCAAGACCCTCCGTGTTTCCTTGTTTTGTTCTACCCTCCAACGTACCATAAACATCCATTTTACTGGCCAATGTCAGGAAATTGATCTATTAGAAATCTGGGAATGCCTTTCTTCCTTAGAATGCCATTAAGCAGAAACCTGACCCCAGAGGGGAGTGAGAGAGTTTACAGCCATTTCCAACCTTTATTTAAAAAATTTTGAGACATCATGCCCAGCTACCATAGCCAGAGCTATACTCCCCGGGCTAATGGGCTTGGGATCAGTCATTACATTTAAGCAGGCAGGTTTTCCTGAAGCAAAGGCGGCGGCGAGAGCCGGCTGAAGTTCATCTGCGTTTTCAATTAACCTTCCCCATCCTCCCCAAGCCTCGACAGCTTTATGATAATTAATCATACCTAACTCGGACCCTTCTTTTATATAACGCCCGAGCTTTACTTCTTGCGAATGCCTGATCATTCCCCATTGTTGATCATTCAAAATGACCACTACGACAGGCAATTTTTTTCTTATAGCAGTATCAAATTCCATGAAATTAAAACCAATGGATCCATCGCCAGTAACCAAGCAAACTCTTTTTTCGGGATAAAGAAGTTTAGCGGCATTAGCGTAAGGAAGTCCGCAGCCCAAGCAACCAAATAATCCAGACTCAAGGTAATGCCCAGAGCGGCGCACAGTGCGGGTCATGGCCATCCAGATTTGAGTATCTCCTCCATCGTTAACAACTATATCATCTTCTTTATCCATGAATTTATTGACTTCAGCACAGATGCGCATGGGATGAGGTGGAATATCTTGGTTTTCCCAATTTAGGGCTCCCCAGGCTTTTTTTTCTTTCTCTTTTTCCTTGAGAAAATTGACCCAGTCTTTAAATTGCGCCTGCAAATAAGGAGCTATTTTTTGCTCATCAAGCAGCCGGTTCATTTCCTTTAGAAATTCCTTAACATCGCTAAATACGCCCAGATAAACAGATCGGTTTCTGCCTATTTCTTCTTGTCTAATATCCACTTGAACTATTTTAGCTTGCGGATTGATTAATTCGCCAAAGGCATAATAAAGACTCAACCGATTGCCCAATAAAACTACAAGGTCTGCTTCGCGGAGAGCATCCATAGCCGCTCCAGGGCGAATAACTGAGGAAGATGCATAGCAAAGATGGTGAGTATCAGAAATCAATCCCCGACCTAAAGTGGCGGTAAATCCAGGTACTCTGGTTTTTTCTATGAATTCCGTAAACTCTTTTTCTGCGCCGGAATAATAAGCACCACTGCCAGCGATAAACACTGGTCTTTTAGATTTTTCCAAAAGCTCCAAAAGGATTAATGCGCTCTGCAAATCTACTGGCCGGGAATAGAAAGAATTACTAACTTTCTTAACTCGGCTTTCTTCTACTTGCCCGTTCCAAACATCGATGGGAATTTCTAAATAAACAGGTCCAGGGCAGCCTGAAATAGCAGTCCGCCAGGCCAGATCAATATATTCTGGAATGCGCTCAGTCTTATAGCAGGTCAGGGCTTTCTTGACCAAGGGCTGAATCACCGGTAGTTGAGGCATGTCCTGAAGATCTAATTTTTCCCTTGCGCCAAGGCCAACTGCTCCAGCCATCAAAACTAAAGGCGAATTGGCTAAGGAGGCATTGGCTACAGCGCTTAGGGAATTGCTAAAACCTGGGCCGGCCGTAACTACGGCCACACTAGGCTGGCGTGTTAACCTGGCCCACGCTTCCGCCATGAAAACAGCGGCCTGTTCATGCCGGGTATCAAAAATTTCTATACCCGATTCTTCAATATTTTCATACAAGGGAAAGATATGCCCGCCAGAAATACTAAAAATTTTGTTGACCTTTTTTTGGATTAAAGCCTCGACTGTCAATTTCCCACCCGTTACCAGAGCCATTTTTATTCTCCTTTCTCTTTAAGCCTTCTCTATTCCTGGAGGCGCAATTTCTATCAGAATTTTTTTCAATTTAATACTTCACTTTTATGGATTTTTGTGGATGAATACTTTCAATTCATTTCCATTGATAAAGATCATTGAGGTACCTTATGGCAAAATCGCGGGCCATTTCCCTATCAGGTAGTGTATCCATCAGGCCGTAAATCGCCGCCATTCCTGAAGCATCATCAGCACTACTTTGGCCAACTTCAGCGACAGCTTCTTTTAAATCTCTTAAAAAATCTTCTACTATTTTTTCATGGAAGGGAGATACTGTCATGTGCAATGACGGAGGACGATGCTGAGCGTCTATATGCCATCTTTTTTCTTTTAATTTTGCCGCTAATTTATAAATATTCAATTTTGGGGAACTAAAAGCAAAAACTGTAGCCGGAGGATCTCCTAAAACATACAATTCGGAAATTTGGTTTATGCCTTGGATTAATCTAATTGTTGCTTCCCGCGCTTTTCGCGCCAATCTCCTAAATCCCTCTTCACCCAAGTAATGCAAGATAGCCCAGGCGGCAGCAATGGGACCTCCAGAGCGGGCACCTGAAAGACAGGGAGTGGCGTAAATCCCCCCAGGCCAATCTGTATAGACGAAAAATTGAAACTGCCGTAAGTCTTGGTTGCGGTAAAGAATAGTAGAAGCCCCTTTGGATATGTACCCATATTTATGGACATCTACGGAAATAGATTTTACATCCGGTACGGAAAAATCATAAGGTGGAATGTCATAGCCGCTCATTTTCAAGAAAGGTAATACATAACCACCTAAACACGCGTCCACATGGAACCAAAGGTTCCACTCGCGAGCGAGAGCTCCTATTTCCGGAATGGGATCAATCAGCCCATGGGGATAAGAGACTGCGGAAGCGCCCACCATTATCGTATTTTCGCTGATCGCTTCGGCCATAGCTTGGACATTAGCTCTCCAATCCTCATTTACTGGCGTTAAAATAATCTTTAGGCCCAGATAGTCAGCAGCCTTATTCCAGGCCGGGTGAATAGTTATCGGGACCACTATCTCAGGACATTGTATTTGCGGATGGGCAACTTTGGCCCACTCGCGGGCGGCCTTTACGGCCATCAGAATGCTTTCCGTTCCTCCTGAAGTCATAGAACCTACTGTTTCTTCCCCACCATGAAAAAGACTACCAATCATGGCAATAAATTCAGTCTCCATCTTCAATAAACTGGGGAAAGCAAAAGGGCTTAAAGCATTGGTAAACAAATAAAGGCCATAAGCCTCGCGAATTATTTCTTCTATATCCTCCCCAGCATAATAAAGCAGCCCAAACATTCTCCCTTCGTGCCAATCGGCATCAGCAGATTTAAATGATCGGAGCTTGGCTAATATTTCTTCCTTGTTTAACCCTTTTTTCGGTAATCTTAATTTCGCCATTAAACACCTCATCATTAAATTATTAAAGGGCCATGAGTAAGCCACCATCAACGTTGATCGCTTGGCCAGTAATATAAGCTGATTCTTTAGATGATAGGTAAGCAACAAGGTCAGCTACATCTCGGGGCGTACCAATCCGTCCTTGGGGAATCTGCTTGGTCCAATCTTTCTCTCGTTCTTCGATGCTAGTTTGCAGAAATTTAGCTTCCATTTGTAGACGAAAAACTTGCAAGTCCGTCATGATTATTCCTGGGCAAACGGCATTCACCCTGATCCCTTGATTGGCTAATTCCAAAGCCATGACTTTGGTTAACATAATTAACCCAGCCTTGGCGACAGCGTAAGCTCCGTTAGCCAGTGGCGGTGTTTTGCCCGCCTTGGAGGACACATTTATGATCACCCCTTCCTTTTGGGCAATCATCAGGGGAATGACAGCCCGGGAAACGCGAAAAGCTCCATGCAGATTGACCTCAATAGTCTTTAGCCAAGCTTCTTCATTGTATAAATGCACCGGACTGGGGGCTCCCAAAGAAGCTCCAGCGTTATTGACCAGCACATTCACGGTGGAAAACTCTTTTTTTACTTCCTCAATCATTTGGGCAATCGAAGAGTTGCTGCAAACATCTAAATCCACTGCGCTAGCCTTAATTCCATATTTTTGCCGTAGTTCAGCAGCTATACTCTCCATCTCCTCCCTGCTAGCCATTTTTAGGGGAATATTTTTTTCTCCCCCTTTTCCTAAATCGGCAATTATCACATTGGCCTGACAAGAGGCCAATTTTTCGGCAATGGCGAACCCAATCCCTGTCCTTTTTCCTGAACCAGTTATTAAAGCGGTCTTTCCTTCCAGGTCAGCATACATTTTAGAATCTCCTTCTAAGGTTTAATGCTCTTCTAATCCCTCTATGACCCGCTCAGGGCAAATATCAGCGCAAGTTCCACAATCTGTGCATAATTCGGGATTAATTTGCGGCTTTATTTTGCCGGCTAAAATAGCTCCCACCGGGCATGCCTCGATACATTTTTCACAATTGTTACATTGCCCTTTAATCTGGTGAGCCATTTATCTTTAACTCGGTGCCCCTAGCCTTTTCTCTTACTGCATCACTTTTTTTCCATTCGCTCTGCGCTTATCGCTTTGCGCTTTGCTCCTTGCTCCCTGTCCCTTGCTCCTTGTCCCCTACTCTTTGCCTTTACTGCAGCACTGCAGCACCGCAGCACTTTCTCTAAGCCCCTTGCCCTTGGCTCTGTGCCCCGAACTTCTCGCTATTAAAAATTCTTCCACATATCTTCATCTGTATAAATTTTCTCCCGTTGAGCCTCCACGTTCAGGGCATCAAGTTCTACATTGCGGCGATCACTTAAGTCAGCTAAGAATTCTAAATAAGCTTCGTGTTGAATTAGAGCATCCATGATTTGATTTGTTCCTGTCCAAATGAGGCCTAAGCGACCATCGCGCAAATAACGTTCTATGGGATAGACATTAGTATAGCCGATTCCTCCCAATACCTGCATGGCGATATTGACAATGGACCAGGCTGCTTCGGTAGCAAACTTTTTTGCCTCGCTAACTAAACGTCGATGGGGCATTCTTCTATCCACGGTCTTGGCCGCTCCATAAACCAGTCCCCGGGCCGCATCAAGCCTAGTGATAGCTTCAGCGATCATGAAGTTAACTCCTTGAAACTTTCTAATCTTCTGCCCAAAAGCCACGCGGCGATCGCTATAACGAATAGCAATCTCCAGGGCCGCCCGCCCCCCTCCAATAGAAGCAGCGGCTGAAGTGAGACGTTCGGGAATCATCATCCGATCAAAAATTATCGCCCCCATACCCAGTTGCCCCACCAGGTTCTCTTTAGGTACTCGGCAATTGCGGAAGACAAGACGCCCTACTCCCGTACCTCGGCATCCTAATAAGCCATATATATGCTCTACCTCTACGCCTGGACCCCTTTCCACAATGAACATCGAAATCCTTTCATGAGGTGGAGCTTGGGGATTCGTATTGCAATAAACAACGAAAAAATCAGCCGCTTCTGCTCCCACCACAAAGCGCTTTTGGCCATTCAAAATAAAATAATCGCCATCAGCTACGGCGCGGGTCGTGGCTCCAAAAAAGTCAGAACCACCGCGAGGTTCGGTCAGGGCTTCTTCAGGAATTTTAGTATCCATGATTATGGGTTTTAGATAGCGTTCTTTTTGTTCTTCTGTTCCAAAAACATGCAAAGCCTCTCCCACGATGGAAGTCATCACAAAGGCACAGCCCAAGGCCATGCCTAAAACCCCCACTTCTTCTTCCGCCACAACTTCTGCCGTCCAAGGCAATTCTCTTCCCCCATATTTTTTAGGGAATCGCAAGCCGCGCAACCCGTGTTGGGCGAGTTTGGCAATAAACTCATAGGGAAATTTTATCTCATCCCGATCCATGGCGCGCAAAAGATCAGCAGGTACTTCATCCCGCACAAAGCGCCGCACCTCATCGCGGATTTCTTTTTCTTCTGGAGTCAATAAAGCATCGTAAAGCATGGCTTGCTCCTTTTTTAAGCGCAAAGCAGTGATGAAAAATAAAACTTTTTAGAAAAATTAAGTTGTCTCCCCTCTCCTTTACTTTTAGCATTATGGCCGGTTTACTTTTTTCTGGCCATCAAGATTGATCAAGCCCCTTTGCTCGTTGCCAGTCTTCCGGCGTATTTACATTAAAGAAAGATTTTAGCAAAGGATCAAAGGTTTGCAGTTCGTTAGTTAACACTTCCCTCTTTTTTACTAAATGGAAGAAGTCAATGATCTTTAGACTACCCTGACGCATTAGATTCTCCATATGCAGCAAACATTTCTGGGAATAGATGGCGTGCAAAGGCTGAAAACCATCTTCTGTTTTGGGGATTACTATATCGTACCTACTGGCGAGATTAATGAGGTAGGAAATTAATTCTCGATTAAGGAAAGGCATATCGCATGCGGCTACGAAGGCATGCGTATAGGAAGCATAAAATAGCCCTGTAAAAATTCCGCCTAACGCACCTTTCCCGGGAAGGAGATCAGCGACCGTCCGTAAATTTAAATCCAGATAATTTAAAGGAGAATTAGTCACCAAAATTACTTCGGCAAAAAGTTCCTGAAAAAGACGCCGCGTGCGGTCAATGATGCGTTGCCCGTCAATTATTAAAAAGGCTTTATTTTCGCCCATGCGGAGGTTTTTTCCTCCCGCCAAGATGATGCCCGTCATCTTCATATCGGTTATGACTCTTTTAGAAAAGGATTTCCAGAGTTTCCTCTACCGAATTCACACCGATAAGCTCTAGCCCAATCGAGGTAGAGGTGATTCTGCATTGGTTACTGCGGGGCAAAAGGCATTTTTTAAAACCTAATTTCGCGGCTTCTTTTAAGCGCATTTCTGCTTGCTGAACACCCCTCACTTCTCCAGCTAAGCCGACTTCTCCCATAACCATAATCTGGGAGGAAATTGGTTTATCCAGAAAGGAAGAAGCCACCGCCGATATAAGACCCAAATCCACGGCCGGCTCTTCTACATGTACCCCCCCAACTACGTTCACAAAAATATCCTGCTGCGCTAAGTTCAGGCCCACTTTTTTTTCTAAAACCGCCACCAAGAGAGAAAGGCGATTAGGATCAACGCCCATAGCAGTACGCCGGGGCATACCATAAGAAGTGGGACTTACTAAAGCCTGCAATTCTACTAAGATTGGCCGCGATCCTTCTAAGCAAGATATGACTACTGAACCGGAGACATCGATGCGTCGTTCGGCTAAAAACAGGGCCGAAGGGTTGGCTACTTCTTCCAGCCCCCCTTCTTTCATTTCAAAGACTCCGATCTCATTTGTGGAGCCAAAACGGTTCTTTACCGCTCGCAAAATTCGATAGGGATGGCCGCGATCTCCCTCGAAATATAAGACCGTATCCACCATATGCTCCAAGACACGTGGACCAGCAATTGCCCCCTCTTTGGTTACATGGCCGATGATAAAAGTGGCCAACCCAGTAGATTTGGAATGAAGCATCAACTTCCCCGCGCATTCCCTAACTTGGCTAATGGATCCAGGAGCGGATTCGAGCTGAGAAGTAAAAACAGTTTGAATCGAATCAATAACGGCTACTTTGGGTTTGAGTTTTTTTATTTCCGTCATGATTCTTTCAAGGGAGTTTTCCGCCAGAACGAAAAGGTTGGGCGAATTAACTCCAATGCGCTCTGCCCGCATCTTAGTCTGGGCTAAAGATTCTTCCCCCGATATATAAAGCGCCGGGGAATTCCACTGAGCTAACTTATTCAGGGCTTGCAAGAGAAGAGTCGATTTGCCAATACCTGGATCACCGCCTATTAAAACAATTGAACCAATTACTAATCCGCCCCCTAAAACCCGATCGAATTCTCCTATTTCAGTCTTTAAGCGCCGCTCTTCTTTACTAGCAACGGCCACAATGGATTGGGGAGGTGTGTCCCCTCCGGCGATACTCATTTTTTCTGCTGGCGAAAGACTGGCCAAATATTGTTCTTCTACAAGAGAATTCCAGGAGCCGCAATCTGGGCACTTACCCAACCATTTGGGCGTCTGATAACCACATTTTTGGCAGGAAAAAATGGTCCTCGTTTTGGACATGAATATTATTTCCTATAGAGAGGATTAAATTTCCCTTAGTTAATTAAAGCCTGTTTAATTATATTTGTTTATAAAAGATAAAGTCAACGCCATCAAAACCTGACCCTCTATCATTTTGAATTTTTCTCTCCGCCATAGAGGAGGAAAAGGAAGAGAGGAAGATGCTCAGGGCTCATTTTAATGAGCCTCTTTCCCTTCCGACTGAACTGGCCTTGAATTGCAAAAGTGATCAAGGGTCAGTATAAAAATAAACTCTTACAGATTGACCAATAAATTTAAAGCATAGGGCAAGGGCTTTTCTTAAAAAATCTATAACGTAGGGCAAGGGTTTATCCCTTGCCGTATTCGGCACGCCATAAAGGCCTGCCTTATTACCCCCCCCGGTTCATCCCCTGGCTGCTTAATAAACACCTAGCAATTAATCTTTTAAAATCAATATTATTAATGAGAGCATTAAATGTTTTAATTTTTTTATCAATCATTTGGTAATAGGAAGCTGGAAAGGCGCGGGCCACATGGGTTTTTTCCCCACGTATCAATTGGGGAGACCTCGCCATGACTTTAACTTAGAGTCATGTCTCCACCCCGCCCCTCTCCCCAGTGGGGGAGAGGGATAGAGTGGGGGGCCAAAAATTTTATTTGTCGTTAAGAACCGAACTTAAAACATATTCAATATATTTCTGAATATTTCTGAAACGATACAATACGAAGTAAAATATAATTTGCTCTCATTAATATTTTGGGAAAGTGCAGGGAGCAAGTATCAATTATTTAATAGAATATTTGAACCTGCATAAAACATCAGGCATCAAAATTATTAAATGAAAAGGAGGCCAGAGACAATGTCCCCAAGAGAAAAAGATAATAAAGAAATTAATTTTGAAAAATGCAAAAGAGTTGATGTTTTATTTGATCCTGAGGAGGAATTAATAGAAACAAAAATGATGACTCCCCAAGAGAAAAAAGAATATTTTGAATTCCTTTGGCGTCGAAGATTTTTTAGCTGTTGAGGATAAGATATGAGTGGCAGTTCGCCGCTTGCCTGAATAAGTAAATCTTTTCAAAAGGATTTATTTTTGATTTAAATGGCTTTAAAGCTCCAGATTTAATTTTACTTTAACATTTTATTTAATTTTCTCTCCATTTTTTTCTCCTCTATTTAATCTTTTTCTGGTATATATTAAATGGTTTTTTCATCTCCTCCTCTTCCTTCGAGGTCAGTTCTCTTCAACTTTCCTTAATAGGGAGAAGGAGGAGAGGAGTTTTACAAAAATTTCCTATTACGCTTATTTACTTTTTAAGTTTCCAAATAAGCTTGGCCAAACATAAGGAGATAGAAAATGAAGATTTTAGCCCTGCAAGGAAGCCCCAGACCCCATGGCTATACGCAAATGGTCTTATCTAAATTTCTTGAAGGAGCCACCGCTAAAGGAGCTGAAGCAGAAACTATCTGGCTGGCCCAAAAGAAAATTAATGCCTGCACAGGGTGTTATAGTTGCTGGTTTAAGCATCCGGGAAGGTGTATTCATGAAGATGACCTGCCGCAAATCTTGGAGAAACTCCGTTTAGCCGACGTTTGGGTCTGGGCCACTCCTCTATACCATTTCGGCATGACCTCCTATGCTAAGCGCTGCTTAGAGAGAACTATTCCTTTAATGGAACCTTTCCTTATTGAATGCGCCGGGCTAACAACTCACCCTTATCGTTATCCAGAATTAGGCGCCAAGAAAATTGTTCTTATTTCAGTATGCGGCTTTCCTGAAAAGGATCATTTCTCCGCCTTAGTGGAAAATTTCCGCCTCTTAGCTCAAGCCGGGAGGTGGAAACTAGCGGGAGTGCTTCTCCGCCCAGGGGCAGAGACTCTTATTTTTTTAGAAAAATTGGGTAAAAGAGGAGAAGCAGTAATGGCTGGATTTTTCCGTGCCGGCCAAGAATTAGTAGAAGAAGGGAAAATATCTAAAGAGGTGGAAGAGGTAGTTAGCCAAGAATGGACTAATAATCGCTCATTTTTCCGGGAGCAAGCTAACTTATTTATGAAAAAACGTATGGAATTTGAAGAACGTTTAAGAAAAGACGAAGAAAAAAGATCTTTGGCGGAATTTATCAAAGGGGCCTAAGCGCACACGCTCTTAAAGGCCTTGTTCAAATCTATTTTTTGACTCTAATGAATAACCCGCTAGAATTAAATATAATAATCATACTGGCGGAGGTGGCCACTCCGACACCCAAAATAAGCAGAGCGGAAAAAAGCCATTGATTCTCTTCTTTTTGCCACCAAGATACTTCTGCGGATGGGTCAACTGGCGTTGCTCCCTGGCGAACAGACTTGCTGCTCCCCTGATGAGCGCAAGAAAAAGAAGAAATTAAATAAAAAGATAAGATTATTATGGCTAAGGCTTTATGGCTCATATAGGCTCTTTTGGCCGGAAAGGATTTTCTTATAGAATATCATAGAATAGACTATTTAGTCTAAAATATCATGGCCAGAAAAAATAATTTGGAAACCTTTGCCGCCAAAAATCATCTAAAAAACAGAAGAAAAAAATAGTTAAGTAAATCTCCATGAGGGAGAAAATTTATAGAAAAATTTAGGAGGTAAAAAATGGCCGAAGGAGATAATCTGCATATTGTAACTGACGATAATTTCCAAAAAGAGGTTTTGCAAGCTGATTTACCCACGATGGTAGATTTTTGGGCCAGTTGGTGCGGACCTTGTCGCATGGTTAGTCCCATCTTTGAAGAACTTTCCAAAGAGTACTCGGGGAAAGTAAAATTTGCCAAGGTAAATGTAGATGAAAATCCTAAGACACCCGCTGCTTATGGAGTAAGAGGAATTCCCACTATAATGATGTTTCGCGGTGGAAAATTGGTCGATCAAATAGTAGGAGCTGTCCCCAAAAGTCAATTAGAAAATATGGTTAAAAAAGTTCTCTCCCAAAAGGTTTAATTATGCTTATAAAAATAATTGCCGGGTTAATCATCGGTGGCGCGATTGGCTTGGCCTTAAATCAGCTCTCCACGCACGTAGGGAGTACCTGAGGTTTAACGTGCAACCCGTACCTGAGCACGGGGATAGGTGCTCTCATCGGGTTGATGATAGCCTTAGGATAAGGCTAAAGAGAAATTTAAAATTCGAGTTTTAAAAGGAGGTTTGGGCAATGCCTATCTACGAATATAAATGTCTCAAATGCGGTCATCAATTTGAATTAATTCGCCTTTTCTCAACTGAGGCGGAGGAGGTTATTTGTCCCCACTGCGGAGATGCCCATCCCCAAAAACTTATTTCTGCTTTTTCTTGCACCGGGAATAAAGAATCTACCTCACCCTCTGCCTCTGGATCAGCTTCTGACTGCTCTGCTCGCGCAGGGCGCTTCACTTGACGCTAAGCTAGTCACCGGCGGTGACTGCCTAAAGTAAAGGCCAGATTTTTCTGGCCTTTTCTTTTTTAATCTTACCTATTTTTTTATCCTCTCCAGCTTCTCTTGCAGGCGGGTTTCATCTTTGAGCAATTTGTCCAAAGCATCTTTTAAAACTTCATTGATTTTGGCTTCGGCGTGTTTGGGCTGGTATAGAGGGCGGCCAGTTTCTGAAGCGCTACCCTCGATATTTTTGGAGAGCCAAGTACGTTCAGAGACAATCCCCCAATTGGCTTTTAAACGAATCTTTACTTCCGTATTGGTAGTAGCCAGGCCGGACTTAGCTTCTATCCAAAGGAGCTCAATCTTCCCGCCCAAAGCTACATCTCCTGGAATATGCCGAAAATCTTCCTTTTCTGGATCAAGATAGCGATTAGTTAAACTAACCTGGAAGCCAGCTTTAGCCATCATATCGGCCACTAATTTGGTGATTACCTGCTCCACAGTTCCCTCATCGGGCTTGAAAAAATCTACCTGGCCATCGCGGTATACCCTCCTCCCCAGGTAAAGCCGGTCTGGTCGGCCATCTTGGAAATTATAAAGAGCCAATTTTATAGGCGGCAATGCCTCTTTCACAAAACGGGGTGTTTGGGCAGAATCGTAATGCAGATTCAATAAATAAGTTCTACTACTGGTACAAGCACCAAAAATTATAATCCCTATAAGCAATAAAAAGATTGGGTACAATCTTTTGGCCATATTTTTACTCCTTTACTGTTTAAGGTAATGGAAACTCTGCACGACCCCTTCTTTCAGAATTACTTCAAAAATTTCTTCCCGGTCTTTTTCTAAAAAACCGTGCAGCACTACCCCACCCCAAAGAGTGGGGCTCTCAATCTGGGTGTAAATATAATGCAAGACTTCGGTGCCGTCAGGTTTCTTTTCTTTTTTGGAAGGAACGCCAAGTAGACGCAGAAGTTCTGCCTTGGTAGTTTTCCCCAACTTAATCTCCTGAATCTGAGCTGAGGTAAGTTTCGTTCCCTCTGAGTGCCGTACAGTATAAGTACACCCTCCTATAACTAAGATTATTAAAAGGAGAAGAAGAAATATTTTTTTCATGGCTCCTCATGCTTATTTCATATTTTTTTGCTCATTATAGCCATTTTGCCGTGAAATTGGCAAATCAAAAATGCTTTTAAAACGTAGGGCAAGGGTTTATCCCTCATAGTTTAAAACGTAGGGCAAGGGCTCGTCCCTTGCCGCATATTCAACAAGCCACAAGGGCTTGCCCTACGAATTTATAGGAATATTTAACTTGCTTTCTCTTTGCGGAGACTCGATAGCGATCTTTATCCATCTTCTTCTCCCGCCGATGCCTCCTCATTCTGGCCTGCCTCTGGCCTTTTTGGCTAATGACGACACATCCTCTGTCAAGGAGAGGATAAAGGGGGGCGAGGAAACATCTCAGCAATATTAAAAAGACTTTTTCAGAGGTCTCGATAAAGGGGGGCGAAAAATTTTATCTGTCGTTAAGAACCAAACTTAAAACATAATCAATATATTTCTGAGACGATACATTAGTTCTTATTTCTTATATTTAAAAAGCGCTCCAATGCCTCCTACTTTTAAAAGAGGAGCGCACTTTTCCGTAAATAAAATTTCTAACCCTTGGGATTTTGCTTTAAAAACGATCTCTTCTCGCAGATTAGTTTCTAGAATCATTCCCTGACAATAAGGGCAGACTTTTGGACTCCCACCAAATCCTAAAGAAAAACATGCGGCGCATCTCCACCCCGGAGCGCTAAATTCCTTGTCCAATACTAAGCGCTCAATTTTGCGGTCTCGCAGAGCGCTTAAAACTCGCTCAGGACCGCACGCTGCTCGGCCCATTGGCTCCGCCTCTTCAAGGATATAATGGGCTAATTTTTCTCCCTCATTTCTAAATAGATTCATTAAAGTTTCTGTAGCCGCCCCCAATATTTTGGCTAGGGGATCATGAATGTCAGAATCAGGTAAAGAAATCCGTTTCTTATTTAAAGCCGTGGGCATTTGCCTCTTTAGCTCGCCCTCTATTCCTTTTTCCGCTACTACAAAAAGGTACTCCCACTTTTCAGGAATGATTAATTTCTCTAAATTTTCCACGATCTCTTTGCTTCTTTGTTTGAGATGTTCTTGGAGGTGCCTTTGAAATTTGGGAAGTGACCACCCCATTCGTCCAAAACGGGTCGTGTGCTTATCTTCCCAAGAAAAATTCATCTGCTTGGCCAAATATCCCATATGGATCAAGTTCAGGCTGGCTTGACGAGAGCTGGCCACGATAACTACATGCGGTTGATAAAGAGGAGTCTGTAATAAAAGAGAAAATAAGTGGGGAATTTGCTCATAGCTCATATAGTTTTCCGCCGGCTGAAGCAGAGGAAGAGCAACAAATAAGTTGGCGGAGGCGCAAGCGAAAATCGCCAGCCCTTTCCAGGCGGTGTTTCTTTCTTCATCGAAAAACTTATGGATCAGCTTAATATTTTTGTCCAATTCAGTTTGCTCTGGGGCGCGCGCAGGAAAACTTTTCTTGATCTCAACTAGGCGATTTTTCAGGTAGACTAAATAATGTTTTTTCCCTCCCCGTTCAGGTCGTAAATCCAAATAAGCGGAGAGAACCAGCTTGGATCCCATTGGCAATTTTATTAAATCTTGTAAAAATCCATCAAGCACCATAATTCTTCCTCCCTGCGCTTAAAGAAATTTAGACAGAGCTTTATTAAAATCTTCTCATGATCTTTTTATTTAAAAGCCCTTTCACCCCCTTTCGATATAAGGCAATAAATCTAAAAGCCTATTTAATAAAACTGTCGGCTGAGCTTTCTGCAAATCCTCTCTGGATGTATTGCCTGAGGGAATGGCGAATATCCTTATTCCCGCATTTTTTGCCGTCTCGATATCAATAACTGAATCACCGACAAAGATAGCCTCTTCTTTTTTAAGGACCATTTTGCCCAAAGCCAGATAAATCATCTCTGGATCGGGCTTGTTTTGGGAGACATCACCATCGCCAATAATGGCTGCAAAATAATTTAGCAAATGAAAATGTTCAAAAATAGCGCGCGAAAACCTGCCTAATTTATTGGTAGCTACAGCCAGCAGGATTTTCCGGCTGTGTAAAGCCTCTAAAACCTCAGGAACATCAGGTAGGAGTTTGGTATGTTCCCGAAAAGCCTCTTCATATTTCTCCCGAAAAAGGGCTAAAGCTCGGGGTACGAGATCCTCTCCTAATAATTCGCGGAAAGTATGGTTTAAACCCCGACCGACAACTTTTTTTACCGCAGAAAAGGACAAAGGCCTCAAATTTAATTGAGTGTAGACGTGATGAAAAGCCATATAAATTGCCTGATAAGAGTCAATTAAAGTACCATCCAAGTCAAAGATAACTCCCTTAACTCCTACTCGTTGCATTTCTAAGAAACTCCTTTAATTTTTTTAGTAGTTCGTAATCATTCCCTGCTATACCACCCAATTCAACATCAGGCTTCACTTTCCGGCCGTGAAAATCTGACCCCGCAGTAATTAATAGGCCTCGCCCTTCCGCCAAGGCCTGGAAGGCCTTTTGTTCTTGCGGAGTATGATAAGGAGAATAAACCTCTAACCCAGCCAAACCATGGCTTATTAAATCAATGATTCTATCCTCTCCAGTATCTGAGGGGTGGGCTAATATAGGGATACTTCCCAAGCTTTTTAAGCGTTGGATAGCTTCCGGAGTGGAAATATCTTCCATCGGCACAAAAGCCGGTTGGCCACCGCGGAGATAGTCCCGATAAAAATTAACGTAGGGTGAATGGGATCGTTCTCCTTTTATATAAGGATAGAGGCGAGGATCATTTAGGTTCTCTTCCCGGCTAAGGATGGCCTGCAAAAAAGACATGCCCGTAGGAATTTGGTTACCGGAAAATTTCCGCAAATCATCCCAGGTGAACACAAATCCTAAGTCGTTTAACTTTTGCACTCTTTTTTCAGCTTGTTCCCATTTTTTGAAATGAATCTCCGCTAACCATTCTTTTAATAATTGGTCGCCGGGATCTATAAAGTATCCTAAGATATGGAGGTCAAGATCTTGATAAAAAGTGTTGAGCTCTAAGGCAGGTATGAATTCAATCTCCAATTCCCTGGAAAGTTTCCAGCCTTCCGCAACATTGGCTATGGAGTTATGATCAGCAAAAGCAATAGCCCGTAGTCCTTTTTCCCGCGCCATCGCCAAAATCTCGCGCGGAGAATGCTGGCCATCGGAGGAAGCATTAGTATGGATATGGAGGTCAATCACATAATTATCATAATCGGGGCGGTATTAAAAATCCAGATAATTATGCACCAATTCCGTTACCCTCTGACGAATTTGATCCCGCACCTGGCGGAAAGCATTTAACTGTTCTTCTCTGCTTCCTTTTACAGCAGCCGGGTCTGGAAATCCCAGATGGCTCCTTTGCTTGCCGCCGAAGAAAACCGGACAGTTTTCCGCTGCCTGGTCGCAGAGGGTAAGGATTAAATCAAAAGTTTGACCAGTAAATTCCGCCATAGACTTAGACCTCTGGCGGGAAATATCAATGCCTATTTCCTGCATCACTTCTATGGCCAAAGGATGAATGGTGCTCGGTTCCAGGCCGGCGGAGAAGGCCTGAATCTTCCCAGCAAAGTCATGATTAATCAGCCCCTCCGCCATTTGACTGCGCGCACTATTCTTGGTGCAGATAAAAAGAACCTTCTTCATCTTCAAATGCAGCTTAAGGCAGAAGCGCGGTGGCCCAGCCGATATTTAATTCTTCCAATTTATATTTAGTGGGCACACCGGTTTGTGGATCCCATCCCATCATGCCATAGTACATCTCTAAAGCCTGGGTAAATTGCTGCCGGTCAATCTTTTCTCCTTTAAGCACCCCACTCTCCAGGCCTTCATGCAAACGATCGGGTAAACGGTCTTCTTTTAGGCCCAGACCTTCGCGCAAATTAAAAACCTTGGCCAAGCAAGAGAACCTTTCTCCTACTTTGAGCATTTCCCAAAGACTGGTGTCCCAACCCGTAACCGCCCGGGTATATTCCACGAGTTGGGTAATAGTGAATGGTCCAAAGGGTTTGGCCGCAAAGATGCACATGCCGATTGAATTTAACCAATTATAATACTGCTGCAGATAAACAAACATCCTCACCTTTGGAAAGCTCAAATCAAGGGAAGGAAGCGGGTCTAAAATGCCCAAAGGATGGATATCTTTCAGGCCCCCCTCTTTTTCAAAGAAAGGATCATGAGGATTCTCTAAATGGTCGGCCCCTGTGGGTGAAACGGCATAAGCCAGCGCCAAACTTTTCTTTCCCCGGGGCTCGTGCATGGGGAGAGGTTGCCCTTTAATATGCAAAGCAAATTTTTCTGCGCCCCCACCAATCTTTTTGGCTGCTTCTGCTGCCCCTTCGGCTAGGAGGTCACCAAAATCTTTTCTCTCTCCCACTAGCTCAATTAATTTAAGCATGGCTTCGTGGTTGCCAAAACGCAGATTTAGGCCACCAGTATCTTTTAAATTTATAATCTCCTTCTCAAAACATTCCATAGCAAATGCCAGGGTAGTACCGAAAGAGATAGTGTCAATTCCATATTGGGCACAAAGCTCATTGCCCTTGCAGATAGCTGCTAAATCGCCGATTTCTAATAACGAGCCCAGAGAGGCAATGGTTTCATATTCCGGGCCACCATATTCGGGATTAATTTCGTAAGGCGTCTGGGCCTCCACTTCCCGTTTACACCTAATATAGCAGCCATGACAAGTTCCGCGGCCTTTAAGAATTGTTTCGGCTAATTTCTTGCCGCCTATGTCTGGCGCTTTTTCAAAATAACCCGTTATAAAATTTTTAGTGGGTAAAATCCCACCGGCGCTCAAGATAGGAGCGACGCGGGCAGTGCCCAAAGCTCCTAATCCTGCTGGATCTTCCACATAACTCTCCCGGATGCTCTTAAGCACGGTTTGGGCTTTCTCGCGGTCGGCTGGCTCCGGAGCTTTTGTCCCCCGGACAGCTATGGCGCGCAATTTTTTAGATCCCATTACAGCCCCCAACCCTGCGCGGCCATTAAAGTGTTTTAGTTCATTCATCAGACATGCATATTTGACGAGTTTCTCGCCAGCCGGCCCAATCTGCAGCACCCGAATTCTTTCATCGCCCATTTCTTTCTTTATGGTCTTTTGAACCTCGCCAGTCATTTTTCCCCAAAGATGGGAAGCATCGCGAATCTCTGCTTGGCCATCATGAATCCAAAGGTAAACCGGACTGGCGGCTTGACCGGTGATGATAATAGCGTCAAAACCAGCGGCTTTTAATTCCGGCGCCCACCACCCGCCAGCCTCGCTTTCCCCAAATCCACCAGAGAGAGGTGACTTAGCAGCGACGCTATACTTATTCATTCCGGGAGCAGGAAGAGCCCCAGTTAAGACTGAGGCAGAGAAAATAAGCACATTATCGGGTCCCAAAGGATCAATTCCGGCCTTAAGTTCGCGCAAGAGATAATAAAGAGCTAATGAGCCTCCACCTAAGTATTGACGATAAATTTTTTCAGATAGTTCCTCCACGGCAATTTGGCTCTTCTCCAAATCAACTCGTAAAATTTTCCCGTTATACCCAAATGCCATACGTCAACCTCCTTTTCTTCATCAAATTTACCCGCCGCCCACGATGGGCAAAAGAATAATCTCATCTCCATGCTTTAAAAAATCCTCTTCTGTGGCGCGAAGACCATTTTTAATAATCAACATGACTTGGTGGTCTGGAACTTTTAACAAATCCACCAACTCTTTAAGAGAGGTCCCCTGGGGTAATTGGATAGAGAAGTTATCTTTTTGGTTAGGGCTATATTGGGCAAGTTCCCCGTAAAGTTTAACTTTTATTTCCATCATTTTTTAAATTTAATAGATTGCTTATTCAAAGTCCAGTCTTTTTCTAAAATATATCCGCGTCTTCCTTCCGGCGGAACATTTTTATCATGTAAATTCATCAATTATATTTTTATTTAGGGAGACGGATTTAATTTCGGCCTTCCTAGGCCAAAGGAAAATTTTGGTAAAGGATTCAGCCTGTAGAACATATACTCTGGCTTGAGCCTTAATCATTTGGAGTCTTCGATTTTCCTCCCTTTCTTATTTGATCCATTCTTTAATCTCTTCTGTTTTGGGTACCCGCCCGGCTACTTTAACTATTCCATCCACCACTAAAGCTGGGGTTATCATTACACCATAATTATTGATAGTTTTGATATCTTTGACCTTGATAACTTCCGCCTCGATGACCAGTTCTTTGACCGCTTTTTTAGCTCGTTCCTCGAGCTCATTGCACTTGGGTCAACCCATGCCCAAAACTTCGATTTTTTTCATCACTTCCTCCTCTATTTTTAATTTCTTAGTTTTACCAAAATTAATTATTACTCGAGGCAATTAATTTTTTACACTTATCTCCTTCTTTATTACTACGACGGATAAAAAACTTGCCAAAAATAAACCAGGCTTAGGGTGAGGGGTTCAGACCAGCAGATGTCGTTTGTTTAATTCTCCCCTTAACAAATATTCGCTTAAATTTGTAGGGCAAGCCCTTGTGGCTTGCCCAAATCTTTATGGCTTGCCGAAGGCGGCAAGGGAAAAGCCCTTGCCCTACGGTTTAAATATTTTGGGATAGGCGACTTTCGCCTAATTACACCCAGCTTCAAATAGTAAAGGGAAAATTTTAAAAAATTCTCTGAAAATTTTTAATCCTTTGCGTTCTCGGCGCTCTCTGCGGTAAGTTCTTTAGAAAACAAAATTCCCGGTGAACCAGCCTGTTAAAGTTCCTAAACCGGTTATCAAAGGAATATATACTAATCCTTTTTTTACCCCGAAGATACGCATTATGGCCAGCATATTAGGCAGACTCATACCCGGACCAGTAAGCATCAGGGCTAAAGCTGGCCCTTTTCCCATACCCATACTTAATAATTTATGAACAAAGGGCGCTTCGGTCATGGTGGCAAAATACATCACCTGCCCGATCAATGTGGCTAAGAATGAAGCTAAGAGACCTGCTCCCCCCAACCAATGCTCAATCCACTGTTGGGGAATTATTTTCCCAATTACTCCTACTATAAAAACACCACCTAAAAGAAGGGGAAAGATAATGCGCCCAAACCACCAAGTTTCAGCCATCCACTGGCGAATTTCTTCTTTCGATTTAACTTTCCAGGCATAAAAGGTAGTGAAAACCATGCCTAAGGCCCAAATATATACTTTATGAAGAAAGGGTCCTTCACGGACAAGGTAATTAGGCGCTAAGAGATCAGCGACTATGAGGATTAAAAGAATTAGATCGCGGCGGCTCACTAGACCCTTACATCCCGGGTTGATAGGCAGGGAGGCAACTCTTTTAATTTCTTCCTGGCGAAAAGCCATGCTCATTACCCAGCCTACGACCAAAGCCATCCCTAAGGCGGAAATAATTCTGACTAAAACCATTTCCCGGCCCAAGATAGCGCCCGTATATGCTAAGGCAAGAACGTTCGCAGCTGGGGCCACCCAGAGAATTATAAAAGCTGCCCCGACCCCACTTCCGCTGTAGTATAGGCCGCTCGCCACGGGGATTACCGTACAAGAGCAGGCTGCCACAAAAAAACTTCCCCCACTGGCCAAAGTAAATGATTTCAGTTTATTGGCAGCACTGCCTAAGTAATAGATTATGGTCTCCTTGGAAATAAAAGTGACCATGGCTCCAGCGAGGAGGAAAGCTGGAAACAGACAGGTAAGCACATGTAAAGCGATATATTCTTTTAAGGCATCAAAGCCGCCATAAAGCAACTCGATAATAAAATTCATTCTTATAATCCTTTTCTTCTTCTAACAACATAGGCAAGCCTTTTTTCTAAATAGCCGTCAAGAGCTTTCTCTGCTCTTTTATTTCTTTTTTTAACAAACTGCCCACTTTATCCAGAATTTCAAAGACTTCTGGACTCTTGACCTTGACCATTACCCTTACCCCATCCTTGCGCGTGGTCAAGAGGTGATTTTTCTGCATGATAGCGATATGGCGCGAAATGTTAGATTGCTCTCCATTCACCGCTGGCACAATTTCACATAGGCATTTTTCTCCATTCCGTAGAAATTCCAAAATTTTCAATCTCGTTGGTTGAGCCAGCGCTTTCAAAACTTCCGCCTTTAATTGAAATGCTTTCTCTTCCATTTTATTCCTTCTTGCATTTATGTATATTTAATCATATATACCAAAATGCTAATAGTCAAGATAAATTTTTGCCTGACTTCCCCTTGCTTTAAATTTTTTTCAATTATCGCCCAAGTGGAAGGGGGGGCAAGACTCACCTAAAATGAAGGGGGCCAAGAAAGAAGCTTGCCAGATTATTTTTTTAGTATTAAATATTATTAAGAAACTAATCAATCCGGCGTTGACCAAAGATCCGAGAGGTAAAAATACTCTATTCTTTAAAATAAAGATTAAAAATCGGAGTGAAAATTATGAAAATAGCCATGTTAAGTCCTATTGCTTGGAGAACCCCTCCTCGCCATTACGGTCCCTGGGAATGGATAGCTTCTATTTTGACTGAGGGATTGGTGCAACGGGGCATTGACGTCACTCTTTTTGCTACCAAGGACTCCCTTACTTCGGCCAAGCTGGAGGCTATCTGCCCCCATCCTTATGAAGAAGATCCTGCTATTGACGCCAAAGTATGGGAAGGAATGCACATTGCCCACCTTTTTGAGAAAGCCGCCGAGTTTGATCTCATCCATAACCATTTCGATTTTCTTCCTTTAAATTGGATAAACTTTGTAGCCACTCCTGTGCTTACCACCATTCATGGATTTTCCAGCCCTAAAATTCTCCCTGCTTATAAGCACTATAATAATAAAGCTTACTATGTGGCCATCAGCGAAGCAGACAAATCTCCAGCACTCAATTATCTTGCTACTATTTACCACGGCATTCCAGTGGAGGAATATAAATTTTATTCCCAACCCGGTGAATACCTCCTCTTTTTCGGCAGAATTCATCGAGAAAAAGGTGCTCACGAAGCAATAAAACTTGCTCAAAGATCAGGAAAAAATTTAATTATTGCCGGCATCATTCAAGATCAAGATTATTTTAAGCACGAAGTAGAACCTCATCTTAGTTCCTCCATTAAATATATAGGCCCGGTTGGTGAAGGAAGAAAAAGCGAACTTTTAGGCAAGGCTTATGCCCTTATTCATTTAATTAATTTTAAAGAACCCTTTGGCCTTAGTCTGGTGGAAGCTATGGCTTGCGGCACACCGGTTATAGCCCGGGGCTTAGGAGCTATTCCAGAAATTGTGGAGTCTGGACGAAATGGTTTTATTGTAAATGATTTGGAAGAGGCCTTAGAAGCCTTAAAAAAAATACCGCAAATTGAACGCGCCCAATGCCGCCAGCTAGTGGCCGAGCGTTTTCCTCAAGATAAAATGATTGACACCTATATCGAAGTCTATAAGCGCATCCTGGAGAAGGAAAAAAGGGAAGAGAAGAGACCCTGGGGCGGATATAAAATTTTGGCCGAGGAAAAGGATTTTAAAAGTAAGAAGATTTGGGTTGACCCTAAAAAAAGACTGAGCTATCAAAAACACCGCTTCCGGAGCGAACATTGGCTTATAATCTCCGGCGAAGCCAAAGTCACTCTGGAGGGGCAGGAATATTTTCTAAAGCCAGGCGAGGCTATAGACATTCCCCAGGGTTCGGCCCACCGGATAGAAAATATAGGCCAAGACTTACTTATATTTATCGAAATTCAAAGGGGCGAAGATTTTGCAGAAGACGATATTGTCCGTTTAGAAGATGACTACGGTCGAATTAATAGGTAAAAAGAAATAAAAATTTTCCAAGAGGGGGTTTTATGGTCATCGGCATCATGCTCATATTAGCGGGCGTGCTTATCGCTATTTATCCACCGCTCCTCTCCATAATTGTTGCTTTGCTCTTGATTTTTATCGGCTCCTTTTTAGCCATCTCAAGTTATCGTTTCAAAAAGTTAAAAAGAAAGATTCCCAATTCTTATTTTGATTTCTTTATTCGCTACTGAATAACAATTCCCTTTCCTTCTTGAAATGCGCGGCCAGATCTTAATAGCTGTAAAATTTCAAACCTAACTGCTTAAATTTGCCCTCGCTTTGAAAAATTCTGGCCAAGTTATGAAGCATAATTTTTATTAAATTATTGCCAATTTTACCTTCTCCCCGATGGCTGGAGAAAATAGGGAGGTGAATTTATACTATTTCTTCCAATGGCCAGATAAAAGCTTTAATTCCCTCTTGGCCTAAGAGGGAACCTTTCAAATTTTTAATTTTATCTAATAGAGGGGGAACTTTCTGGTCATTTAAAGCCAAAGCTAAAAGAGCGTTTGTTTTAGGCCAAATGTGCGTGCCCAAGTGAGGACCACTGGTTTGTCCTTGCCCTAAAACTTTTTCCCACTTCGTAAATTCATTTATCGCTAAAGAATTAAGTAGCTCCATCAATTCATCTTCCAGACCAACATAATAAGCAATAAACACCATCTTCATGGCGTCTTAATCCCTTCCTTTGCTAATTCTTTAATTTTCTTTTTTTCTGCACGTTCTTCCAGGGCGGCATAAAGAGTAGGCACGAAGATCAGGGTAATTAAGGTAGAGATTAAAAGCCCTCCCGCAGCCGGAGCCGCCAAAGGTTGCCAAAATTCAGCTGCCTCTCCCCCGCGCAGGGCCAAAGGAAGAAGGCCAAAGAAAGTTGAGAAAGCCGTCATCAACACCGGCCTCAATCTTGTCCTTCCTCCAGTCATTACCGCTTCGGCTACATTCATGCCCCGGGCCCGCAAAATATTTATGTAATCAATCAAGATTATACCATTTTTGGCCACAATCCCCACTAACATGATCAAACCAATGAAGGAGGGAACGGAAAGACGATGTCCGGTTATAAATAAAGTCCAAATTAATCCGGTGATGGCGAAAGGAATGGCAAAGTACATAATTAACGGGTCACGCAAAGACTCGAATTGAGAGGCCATGACCATATAAACTAACACCATGCCCAAAATTAAAGCCAAAAGCAACCATTGGAAGGCTTTTTCTTGTTCTTCCCGAGCGCCGCCAAAACGCAAGCTAAATCCTGGCGGAAGGGCCAAACGTGAGAGTTTTTCTTTGGCTTCATCCACTACACTCCCTAAGTCTCGCTGATAAATATCGGCCATTACTTTGACGATCCTCTGCTGGCCTTTTCTTTCAATGCGCACTGGACCAGTCGCTTCTTCGATCCTGGCTATGTTAGACAAATAAACCTTTTGTCCTAAACGGGATTTAACATAGAGGCGAGACAAATCCTCTATCCTTTGCCGATCTTCTTCGCGCAGGCGCGGATAAATATCGAATTCTTCCCCCCCGGCCCGAAACTTAGCTGCCCGCTCTCCTTCTCCGGCTATGGCAATTTTTACCGTATTCGCAATAGTAGCCACATCTAATCCTAGGAGGGCTGCTTTTTCACGATCCACCACCACCCGCAACTCAGGCTTCCCTTCTTCCCGACTAATTTCTATATCCGTGAGGCCGGGAATACCGGAGAGAATTTGAGTCACTTCCTGGGCAAGGCGCCTGGCCTCGTCCAAATCCCAACCCCAAATCTCCACTTGAAATGCTCTCCCTCCCCCAAAAAGCAATCCGGCCATAGGGTCATCAGTGCTGAAGCGGATGATCGATCCCGCAAAATCTTGTGTTAAGGGCCGCAGCTGTTGGACGATTTCTTTATTGGACCTCTGCCGTTCATTTTTAGAAATAAGGCGAACCCAAACGGAACCTACGTGGGTCCCTTCTTTCCCGCCCAAAAAAGTCCCTAACCCTACACGGCCATATCCCCAACGGGCAAAATAGGTTTCTAGTTCAGGGGTTTTCTCAATTACTATATCTTCCACCGCTCTGACAACTTTTTCGGTCTCCTCATATCTGGTACCAACAGGAAGCTCGATTACGATCCGCAGCTGATTCATATCCGACTCGGGCATAAATTCAGTGCCCACCTGAGGCAATAAAATGAATCCCGAGATTAGAAAAATGCTTCCACCACCGATAACTATTTTCTTATGGCGCAGTGACCAGCTTAACAAAAGACGATACCTGTGGTCCAAACCGTCAAAGACTTTCTCCCCGTAAGCTTTAATTCTGCTCCACCGGCCTTTATCGTCTTCTTCTTTTAAATGCAAGAAGCGGGAACTAAGCATGGGAACCAAGATCAACGCGGAAGCCAGCGAAGCCAGCAGGGCTAAAATAATTACAAAAGACATCTGCCGAAATAGAATCCCAGAAATTCCTTTAACGAAGACAATAGGAAAGAAGACGGCAATCATGGTAAGGGTAGCGGCAATTACGGCATTACCCACTTCGGCCGGCGCAAAAATAGCGGCGGCCATGGGTCTCTCCCCAATACTTTGATGGCGGTGAATGTTTTCCAAGACCACGATCGAGTCATCCACTACTAAGCCGATAGCGATGGTCAAGGCGCATAGAGTTAAAACGTTTAATGTATAATCAGCAAAATACATTAGAGCGAAGGTGATAATTAAAGAAGTGGGCAAAGAAATAGCCACGATAAGGCCACTGACTAGATGGCGAAGGAAAATAAGCACCACCAAGACGACTAAGCTTAAGGCGATGATCGCCGTCTCGGCCACTCGGTTAACAGCGAGTTTTATATTTTGGGCATCGTGGCGCACTAAGCTCATGCGCACATCAGCCGGCAATTTTTTTTGAATTTCCTTTAGAGCTTTAAGAACCTGATCGGATACAGCGACGGTATTAGCTCCTGATTGTTTCTGCACTAAAACATAGACTCCCCGCCGTTTATCTACGCGCACATCCTGAGTGAGCTCTTTAAAGTCATCTTTCACCGCGGCAATGTCTTTTAAATAGATAGGCTGCCCCTTTTGCACGCCCACCATTACCCGCTCTACCTCTTCCACTTTTAATTCCATAGGGGTGCGCACTAAGAAATCCATTTTCCCGGTCTTTAAATGACCACCTGGAAGATCCAAATTAGCCGCGTGGATGGCCTCAACTACTTCTAAAATTGCCAGATTGCGCGCTTCCATTTTTTGTCGATCCAATGCAACGGAAATTTGTCTTTCCAATCCGCCGCGCACTTCGGCTGTAGCTACACCGGGAATAGTCTTCAACACGTTGCAGACTTCTTTGTCGATTATATGCTGCAACTGGGGAAAGCTTTCTTCGGCTGTGAAACCTATAAACATTATCGGGAACATGGAGATATCGAATTTAAAAATATACGGCTCTTGCGCATCCCTCGGGAGGAGCGGTTTAATTAGGCCAATCTTATCGCGCACATCATTACTGGCGGCATCAAGATTTGTGCCCCAATCAAAACGCAACGTTATTATCGAAAGATCATCCTGAGAAATGGATTCGATCTTATCCAAATTGGGAACTGTGGCTAACTGGGCTTCCAAGACTTTAGTGATGCGGCTTTCTACCTCCTGCGGCCCAGCGCCTTCATATTTGGTAACGACTCCGATAGTTGGGATCTCAATTTCCGGCATCAAATCTATACCTAATCCAGCCAAGGAAACTAAACCCAAGATAATCATGGCCAGAAAGATCATAATGGTCGTAATAGCGCGCTTAACTCCAAACTCCGGTAGATTCATCTCGTGCTCTCCTTACTTTCTGCCACAATCCGCACTTTGGCACCCGGCTTAAGTCTCGTTTGACCCTTTATAACTAATTTCTCTCCTTCTTTTAAACCGCTCAATACTTCGATTAATATCCCACTTCGCCCGCCGAGGGTAAGCTTACGCTGCACGGCTTGATTCCCCTCAATCACAAAAACATAAGAGACACCTGTAACTTGATCAGTAATAAGCACATCCCTGGAGACCGCCAAAGTCTCCTTTTCGCCTAAAGCCAGAACTATGTTGGCGAACATTCCGCTTTTTAGACGGAGACGAGGGTTAGGAATGTCTATCTCTACTTTAAAATTACGGGAAATTTGATTGACTTCGGGAATTATCCGTGAGACCCGACCGGAGAAAATTTCACCAGGCAGAGCATCTATCTTTATTTGGGCCTTCGTGCCTACTTTTATCTGTTGATAGTAACGTTCGGGAACAGGAACTTCTATTTGGACATGCCTGACGTCTGTTAATTTCAGGATATCGGTCTTCGGAGTAGTATAAACTTGGGCTCCTTCGTCCACCAAGCGGGCGGTAATAAATCCCGGAAAAGGTGCTTTAATTAAACTATCCCGCAGATAGTTCTGCGCTATGGCTAAAGCGGCTTCAGCTTGCTTGACCTGGGCTTTGGCCACTTCTATCTCTTCTTTGGTGGGCCCCCGCTGAAGCATTTCTAAATTTTCTTTAGCTTGTTTTACCTGGGCTAAGGCCGATTTATACTGGGCGGTCACGGCATCCAGCTGTCTAAGGGCGACTGCTTCTATAGCCGCCAACCTCTTTATCCTTTGATACTCTTTTTCGACATTGGTCAGATTAGCTTCCGCTTGCTGTAGGGCAGCTTTGGCTTGCTCAATTCTTTCTGGCCTGGTTCCCGCTAAGAGATGCGCTAAATTCGCCTGCGCCGTGACCAGCGCTGCTTCCGCTTGCCTTAGACCCAATTTAAAATCGGTTTGTTCTAACTTGACTAACAAATCGCCTTCTTTTACCAAATCTCCTTCTTTTACTAAAATTCTTTCAATCCGGCCAGCCACTTTAGGAGAAATGATTACTTCTCTCCAGGGTAAAACTGTTCCCACCGTGGCTATCGCTAACGGGAAAAATACTTTGCGCACGGAAATTACTTCCACCGGCAGAATCTCCTCTTCTTTATTACTCTTGCTTTCCTGGCTGGGAGAGGGCGCGCAGCCACTTATTAACCATATTAACAAAAATAAAAGATAAAACCTTAACACTCTTCCTCCTTATTTAAAACCCATCGCTCTTATTAATTTAGCCTGTGCTATATTATAATCGGCTAAGGCATTCGTATAATTAGTCCAGGCCTGCGTTAAGAGAGTTTGGGCATCTAATACCTCGGTGGAGGTAGCTACCTGCTCTTGATACCTGGCTTGATTAATGCGCAAGTTCTCTTCTGCTTGTTCGATAGCCTTCTGCGCTACGGGAATGTTTTTCTCCGCTTCTTGCATACTTAAATAAGCTTGTTTAACCTCTAACTTTATCTTATCTTTTAATTCTTCCAAGGCATTTTCGGCCTGTCTTACTTTTACCTTCGCCTCATCCACTTGCCAGTTCGTCTTGCCCCATTCCCAAATGGTCCACTTGGCTACAGCCATTACCTGCCAACTTTCCGCATTAGGGAAAGGCCTATCCTCCGCTTTGAGGTAGTTGGCTGATAAAAAGACCTGTGGGTAATAAGCGCTGCGGGAAAGATCGACATATTTACGAGCTTGCTGCTCCAAGGTGGCAAATTCCTTGATCTCCGGGCGATTAGCTAAAGCAATTTTCTGCGCTTCCGCTAAAGAATAAGGAAAAGGAGTATAGCTTAAAACTTCTTTTAACTGGACTTTTACGCCAGCAGGTAATCGGAGAATAGTACTAAAACTAGCTTCGGCTAAAGCGATCGCGTTTTCGGCTCTAATCAGATTTTGCCGATATTGAGCTAATTGCACTTCTGTTTGCAATAGATCATTTTTAGGAATCATGCCGGCGGCATAAAACTCCTTGGCTACCCGCCAATGGGCTTCAATTTGTTTCCAGGCCTGGTCAGCTACTTCGCGCAATTTCTTGGCTTTGAGGATTAGGAAGTAGCCTTCTTTTACGCGCCAAATAATCTCCTGGGTAGTCAATTCATAACGGATCTTGGAAATATCTAAACCCAATCCGGCTAATTCATAGAGTAATTTTAGAGAGAATCCGGTAAATACAGGCTGTTCTAAACCTAAACTAAATTGATACGTCTCTTCCCACCCCAAAGGAATGTTGCCAATTCGGGGAACGAAAAGAGCTGGAGGTTCGTTAAGCTTCGTATAGCTATACTGCATATTAAACTTAGGCAAAAAATCAGCAAAGGCCGCTTTTTTCTTAAATTCAGCTCCTCGCATCTCCTCCTTTGCTGAAAGCAAACCTAAGTTATTTTGGAGGGCAATATCTATACTTTCTTGCAGGCTCAAATACTTTGATTCCGCAGCCCAGATATCTACCCAGGGCATAATCAAAAAAAAAGACCAACAAATTACTCTAATTACCATCCTTCTTACCCCTCTTTAACCCTGCTCCTTCTAAAAAAATTTTATAGATAAAGGGTATTTCGGAAATTAATTCACTCTTTTGGGCATAAACCGTCCAAAGAAAAATAAAGTTATTCATGATGCCTACTAAAAAATAGGCTAATTTCTGCGGTTCTACGGCACGCACCTCTTTTTTCTTAATGGCCCGCCCCATGATTTTAGTAACCAACTGGATATAGCCCAAATATTTTCGCCTTAATTCCTCCATAGCTTTAGGACCCACTGAAGTAACTAAATGGAAGCGTTCCGCAAAGAAGATACGGAAAAAATCTTTATTTTCTTGAAAAAACTTGAAGACACCCTCAATTAGCCCTCTTATTTGGGGTAACCCTTCGGGCAGCTTATTTGTCTCCCGGCCCAATTGCTCTAACATGATGTTTAGCTTATCCATTATTAAGGAGTAATACACTTCTTCTTTACTCTTAAAAAAATTATAGAGGGTGCCGACAGAAAACTCTGAGAAAGTCGCTAAATTCGACATGGTGGTTCCATAGAATCCGCGCTGAGCAAATAATTTTTCAGCCGCCTTTAAAATATGATTGCGCCGAGCCTGATACTCCCTCTCTTTACGGCTTAAATTTATTGAATTATTGTTCATTTTTTTTATATATATTTTTATTTTTGAATAATTATTCATATTTTATTAAAATCTTTTCTAATCTGTCAAGTTGGTAAAACTCTGCCCCCCTACCACTTTTGAAAGCCATAGCTAATTGAGACGGATGGGAAAGAGGTTCTATGAGGGTTGAATTAGCCATAATAATTTAATAA
>FWPU01004869.1_pt1 | contig 30407 bp, 22 predicted proteins | sample 2228361 | NCBI WGS metagenome assembly FWPU01 (sample SAMEA103939777, study PRJEB20133) | metagenome | reverse complement strand
CGTGGACAACGACTGCAACGGGACGACGGACGACGACTTCGAGGACACGGACGGGGACGGAACGGCCGACTGCGTGGACACCGACGACGACGATGATGGAGTGCTCGACGACAAGGACAACTGCCCGAAGGACCACAACGCGGACCAGAAGGACTTCGACAAGGACGGGCTGGGGAACGCCTGCGACCCGGACGACGACGACGACGACATCCTGGACGGGGCGGACAACTGCCCGCTTGCCTACAACCCCGACCAGGCGGACGCGGACGGGGACGGCAAGGGCAACGAGTGCGACGAGGACGACGACAACGACGGGGTCTTCGACGGGGCGGACAACTGCCCGCTCGTGGTCAATTCGGACCAGGTGGACACGGACGCGGATGGGAAGGGGGATGCGTGCGACGGCGACGCGGATGGGGACGGGATCCCGGACGAAAAGGATAATTGCCCCCACATCGCGAACCAGGACCAGGCGGACCTGGACCAGGACGGCGAGGGCGACGCCTGCGACACCGACGACGACGGGGACGGCGTGAGCGACGGGGCCGACAACTGCCCCAGGGTGTGGAACGAGGACCAGTGGAACACGGACACCGACCAGTGGGGGAACCTCTGCGACGACGACGACGACAACGACGGCAAGCCGGACCTGATTGACAACTGCCCCACGGCGGTCAACCCGGACCAGAAGGACATGGACCTGGACTCGGTCGGCGACGTGTGCGACCCGGACATGGACGGCGACGGCGTGCACAACGAGGACGACAACTGTCCGGACGTCAAGAACGCGAAGCAGGAGGACTTCGATACGGACGGAATGGGAGACCCCTGCGACGCCGACGACGACAACGACGGGGTGCCGGACGTGCTCGACAACTGCCAGTGGGTCGCGAACCCGGACCAGGGGGACCTGGACAAGGACAAGATCGGGGACGCCTGCGACGCGGACATGGACGGGGACGGTGTGAGCAACGAACTGGACAACTGCCCCGCGATGGCGAACCCGGCCCAGGGCGACCAGGATGGGGACTCGATCGGGGACGAGTGCGACCCGGACCTGGACGGGGACGGCGTGGCGAACGAACAGGACAACTGCCCAACATACGCGAACGGGGACCAGACGGATACGGACCTGGACGGCAAGGGGAACGCGTGCGACGCGGACGACGACCAGGACGGCGTGCCGGACTTGATGGACAACTGCCCACTCCAGGCAAACGCCGACCAGGCCAACCTGGACGGCGACGAGCAGGGGGACGCCTGCGACCCGGACGACGACAACGACGAGGTCCTGGACGGGCAGGACAACTGCGCCAAGGTGTTCAACCCGGACCAGGAGAACTTTGATTCCGACTCGATGGGGGACGCGTGCGACGCGGACGACGACAACGACGGGGACCCGGACACGAACGACTGCGCCTCCAGGAACCCGGCGGTCTTCCACGGGGCCCAGGAAGTCTGCAACGGCGTGGACGACAACTGCGTGAACGGCGCGGACGAGGAGGGCGCGAGCGGGTGCAAGACCTGGCACTACGACTCGGACGGGGATGGGTACGGGACGAGTGCGACGAAGTGCCTGTGCACGGCCTCGGGGCTGTACCGGGCGGACAAGGGCGGGGACTGCAACGACTCGGCCAAGGAGGTTAACCCTGGCGCGACCGAGAAGTGCAACGGGGTGGACGACAACTGCGACGGCGTAACGGACCCGCCCGGGAGCCAGGGGAGCCACACCTTCTTCAAGGACCACGACGAGGACGGGTTCGGAGTGAGCGGGGACTCCAAGGCCCTGTGCTCGGCATCCGGGGAATACACGGCCACGAAGGGGGGGGACTGCAACGACAACAACGCCGGCATCCATCCCGGTGCAACCGAGAAATGCAACAACCTGGATGACGATTGCGACGGAGCCACAGACCCGGACGACAGCGTGGGATGCACCAAGTACTACATTGACGAGGACCAGGATGGCTTCGGTGGCGGGAGCCAGAAGTGCCGGTGCGTCAAGGCGTATCCGTACACGGCAACCAGCAGCGGCGACTGCTGCGACAAGGACAATCGGGCGAGACCAGGGCAGGGAGGCTGGTTCACGGCGGCAAACAACTGTGGGTCGTGGGACTACGACTGCAACGGCTCGATTCAGCATCGGTGGGATCGCAACAAGCAGGGGAGTTGCGGCGGATTCACGTGCGACTTGCAGGAGGGTTGGACCAGCACGCCAACCGATTGCGGGGTGACGAGAGAATGGTTCAAGGGATGCAGCGGCTTCGCCTGGTTGTGCTCCGCCTCGAAGGAGTGGCGGACCCAAGGTTGCCACTGACTGTGGTGCGCCGGAGGTGCCGCATGAGGCTACGATGTCTTGCGACCGCGGCTTGGGCGATCCTGAACATGGCGCTCATCGCTGGCTGCGGCGGCGGCGCGGTGTCGGGGACGGGCCGGGACCTGTCCGCCGAGGAAGATGTCCCGCGGGAACCGGGACGTGGCCTGGAAGACGTTGTCGGTCCGGACGAGGCGGGCGCCGGGGACCTCGCGGGCCCGGACGAGGCGACCTCCTCGTTGCCCGACCTGGCAGAAGCGGAGGACGTGAGACCTCCCCCCCCTTGCACCCACGGCGAGATGTGCGACGACCACGACCCGTGCACCTACGCGGACCAGTGCAAGTGGGGGGTGTGCGAGGGGACCGCGTACGCCTGCTCCGACGGCAGCGCATGCACCCATGACCTGTGCGACGGGGCGGGGGGCTGCCGGTACCCGCTGCGCGAGGACCGCTGCCTGATCGGGGGTGCCTGTCACCGGGACGGAGACGCGAATCCCGCCAATCCCTGCGAGGCGTGCGTCCCCACGGCCTCCAACACGTCGTGGACCGCCTCGGATGGGCTCTTGTGCGACGACCAGGACTTCTGCACGGTGGGGGACACCTGCCAGGCGGGACGCTGCCGAGGACTCCTGCCGAACCCTTGTAACGATGATAACTACTGTACTGATGATTCGTGTGACCAGGCAAAGGGCTGCGTGCACGTGCCCAACACGCGCTCGTGCGACGACGGGGACCCCTGTACGGTGGGCGACGCCTGCCTGAACGGGACCTGCCGGCCAGGGGCGGTCCTCGTGACCTGCGACGATCACAATCCGTGCACGGACGACTCGTGCGTCGCCGGGGTCGGGTGCATCCACGAGCCGAACGACCACCCCTGCGACGACGACGACGTGTGCACGATCGGGGACCGGTGCCAGGGAGGGGCCTGCGCCCCGGGACCCGAGACCCTCGCCTGTGGGGACACCAATCCGTGCACGGATGACCTGTGCCACCCGCGCCTGGGCTGCCAACACGTCCCGAACGAGGCCCCTTGCGACGACGCCAATCCCTGTACGGACGGGGACCGTTGCGCTTTCGGGCAGTGTCTGGCTGGACCGGGGCTGCCCAACTGCCAGGACGGGAATCCCTGCACGGCGGATTCTTGCGAGTCGGCCGCCGGGGGGTGTGTCCACACACCCATGCCAGGCCCTTGCGACGACAAGAACCCCTGCACTCTCGGGGATTTTTGCGAGGCAGGGACCTGCAAGGCCGGCGGGGTCCCCGTGGTCTGCGAGGACCACAACCCCTGCACGCTCGACACCTGCGGTCCCGGTGGGGACTGCCTGTACGTCCCCGTGGACCACTCCTGCGACGACGGCGACCCCTGCACGCTCGGGGACCGATGCGTGGACGGCGCGTGCGCCCCTGGCAGCACCCTGCTTGCGTGCAACGACGACAACCCCTGCACGGCGGATGCCTGCGTGTCCGGTGAAGGCTGTATCCATGAACCCATCGCCAACACGTGCTCGGACGGGAATGCCTGCACTGTCGGGGACCGCTGCGTCAGCGGGGTGTGCGTGCCGGGGGACCAGGTCTTTGCGTGCGACGACTCGAACCCCTGCACCGCGGACGTCTGCGACCCCATCGTAGGCTGCGTCTCCCAGCCGCTCGATGGGACCCCCTGCGACGACGGGCAGGTCTGCACGACCGGGGACCACTGCGAGGCCGGCACCTGCACGGGGAGCGAGAGCCCCTGCGACGACGGGAACGCCTGTACCGAGGACATCTGTCTGCCCGGGGGAGGCTGCGACCATCCCTTCCTGGATACCCCCGAGTGCAAACCCCTGATCGAGGTCTTCTATCCGCCTCGGGGCGCCATGATCAAGGGGCCCCCCGACGAGGTTACGGTCTCGGGCCGCGTCACGAGCCAGGGCGGTCCCATCACGCAGTTCCTCGTCAACGACTCGCCCGTGTCGTTGAAGGCCGACGGCACATTCTCCCGCTCGCTCCCCGCGCGCTCGGGGATCAACATCCTGCGCCTCGCCGCAACGAACGCTGCGGGAGGCATGGCGAAGGGGGTGCGCGCCTTTGCCTTCTCGCACCACTTCTACCCGACCGACCCGTCGAACCCCAAGGCCGCCGAGATCCCGGACGGTTTGCGGGTCTATCTGGGGCCCACGGTCTTCGATGACAACGATGTTACCACGACAGATGATTTTGCAACACTGGTCCTCCTCATGTTGAAGGGAATGGACCTCGCGGCCCTCATCCCCGATCCACTGGCCCAGACCCAGATCCTCCACTGCCAGGCCACGGTCCGCGCGAAAAACATCCAGTTCAAGGGCCCGGACCTGGACCTTGCCCCGACCAACGGCGGCCTCCACGCCCGCGTGCGCCTGACCGACATCTCCCTGGACATCCAGGCCCAGATGTCCGGCTTTCTGTGCCCCTCCGCGTCCGGGAAGGTCCGGGCTCAGAGCATCACCGTGGACGTGGACCTCCTCGTCAGCGTGCCCAAGCCGGGGCAGGCCAAGGTCACGCTTGCGAACGAGAGGGCGAAGATCACGGGGCTCGACATTACGCTCGACGGCCTCCTGGGCTTCCTGTTCAACTGGCTGGTGGACCTGTTCGAGGGGACCATCACGGCCCAGATCGAGCAGATGGTCGTGGCGCAACTGGCCCAGTTCGCGCCCGCCCTCGAGGACGCACTCGAGTCGCTGGCCATCGAGCAGACCCTGACCATCCCGCCCTTGATCGGGTCCGGCAGTCCGGTACCCGTCACCGTCAAGGCCGCCCTCTCCAGCGCCCGCTTCGACTCGAGCGGGGCGGACATCGGGCTCACGGCGACGGCCCTGACCCCCAAGGGAATCCCCTACCAGCCGCCTGGCTCCCTCGCACGGTCCGCCTGCTTGCTGCCTTTTGAGCCTCCCTTCCACTTCATCGAGATGAACGAACTCGAGTTCGCCCTGTTCGATGACCTGGTGAACCAGGTGCTGTACTCGGTGTGGTACGGGGGCGCCCTCGAGATTTCCCTTGGCGAGGCGGACCTGCCGCCCGGGACGCCGCTCGACGAGTACGGGGTGGCGGACCTGGTCATTGACGTGTCCTTCATGCTCCCCCCGGTCGTGACCTCGTGCACGCCCATGGAGAAATTCAAGGCCCAGGTGGGGGATGTCCACGTCCATGCCTCCATGACGCTGATGGGGCAGCCCCTCGAGATGGACGCCTACGCGTCGGCCGAGGCGGAGTTGCTGATTGACGTGAAGAACACGCCGGTGGGCGCGGAACTGGCATTTGGTATTCAGAATATTGATATCATCGAAATCGAGGTTGAGAGCGTGAGTGGGGGGATGGCGGGTGCGAAATACGCCCTGTCTACCTTGATCGAGGAGACGCTACTCCCAATGCTGTTCGAGGGATTCACCGGCGGGCCGATCGCCTCGTTCCCGATCCCGGAGATTGACCTGGGGGCGCTGGGGACCGGGCTGCCGCAGGGGACGACCTTCTCGCTGGAGGCTCGTCAGGTTTACAGAAACGTGGGTCACACGGTGGTCAGCGGGGTGGTGAAGTGACCGCGAGGTTGTGGACCTTGTGGGCGGTCGTGGTGGGCCTGGGGTGCGGGGGAGGCTCGACCGCGGCGCTGGACCCGGGCCCGATCCCGGACGCGATTCACGAAGACGTGGTCGGCTCCGACCCCATCGAGGAAGGACCGGTCGCCACGGACCCGACGGCGCTGGAGGACCCGGGCCACCCTCCCCCGGACCCGGGTCCCGAGGAGCCGACTCTGCCCCGCGACCTTCAGGACCTCACACCCGCGGACGCCTTCCCGCCCTGCGAAGAGGGCAAGCCCTGCGACGACGGCGACCCGTGCACGCACTCGGACCGCTGCGGGGGAGGGGCATGCCGGGGAAAGGCTTACGCGTGCGACGACGGCCGTCCATGCACGGACGACGTCTGCGATGGGTACGGGGGATGTCGTTACCCGGTGCGCGAGGGGTCCTGCCTGATCCACAACGTCTGCTACGAGGCGGGCCAGGGGAGCCTACTGAACCCGTGCGTCGTGTGCGAACCGGGCATGTCCCCGACCGCATTCGTCCTCGCTCCGGACGGGACCCAGTGCGGGCAGGACGACCCGTGCCTCGCGGAGGGGGTCTGCCAGGGCGGCCAGTGCGGCGGGGGTCCGACCGATTGCGATGACGGCAATCCCTGTACGGACGATCACTGCGATCAGGTTCAAGGGTGCCTGAACGACCCCAACCACGACCCTTGCGAGGACGGTGACCCCTGCACGCTCGGAGACCAGTGCGAGGACGGGGCCTGCGTCACCGGCTACCTCGCGATGGACTGCCACGACGACAACCCCTGCACCGTGGACGTGTGCACGCCGGACGGGTGCGAGAACCTCCCCGCCGGCGGGACGTGCGAGGACGGCGATCTCTGCACCGAGGGCGACCGATGCGAGGGCGGCGAGTGCGTGCCCGGTCCCTTACTCGTGTGCGACGACGGCAACGACTGCACGGATGACTGGTGCGAGTGGTGGCTGGGATGCCGCCACTCGGTCTCGGACAGCCCGTGCTGCATCGGCACCGTCCACATCTGCAACGACCTCAATCCCTGCACGCGCGACCTCTGCGACCCGGACACGGGGACCTGCTCCCACGAGCCCGTCGTGGGGCCCTGCAACGATGGCGACCGCTGCACGGGACCGGACGAGTGCGGCGAGGACGGTGTGTGCTCGGGCCCCCTGCTGGATTGCGATGATCACAACCCTTGCACGGGGGATTCGTGCGACCCTGCCAAGGGGTGCGTGTACCTCGCCCTGACCGGCCCGTGCGACGACCACAATGCCTGCACGCTGGACGACGCCTGCGTGTCCGGCCAGTGCAAGGGCAAGCCCCTGTCGTGCGACGACCACAACGCCTGCACCAAGGACTCGTGCGACCCGGCCTCCGGGTGCCGCAACGAGCCCTTTGCGGGCCCCTGCAACGACGGCAACGCCTGCACCGGAAACGACACGTGTTCTGGCGGGGTATGCCAGGGAGAACCCATCGCCTGCCACGACCAGAACGCCTGTACCGCGGACTCTTGTCACCCGGTGACCGGGTGCCAGCACGTGCCCGTGGCCGGCCCCTGCGACGACGGCAACGACTGCACCGTGGACGACCACTGCGAGGCCGGGCAGTGCGTGGGCACCCCGCAGGGGCTCTGCTGCACGCCGGAGTTCACGGCCCCGGTGAACAAGGTGACGACCATGGCCCTGGGCGAGAGCGGTCGTCCGGGTCACGCCCTCAACGTGGACGGCAAGCCCACGTGCAGCCCGCCCGACAACTGCGAGGCCGGGCTCGACAACAGCCTCGCTCCCTTCGCGGGTCTCGCGAACCAGCCCCTCCAGGAGGCCGTGGACAAGGGCGAGGTCATCCTCCTGTTCGAGCACCGGGGGTTCAACACGGGCGGGCAGCCCTACACGCTGGCCCTGTGGCAGGGCGAGCCCGTGGACCCTGGCTGCGACGTCCAGCATCAGACCTGCGCCTACCTCGTCCCGCAAGAACTCATCGGCCCCGACTGCGAGCCGCTCGTCGCGTTCCAGAACGCCAAGGTCACGGGGACGAAACTGACCGCGGGCGGCGTCGGGAACAACTACCCGTTCTCGATTCCCATGGCGCCTGGGGTTGTCCTGGACGTCGTGCTCGTGAACGCCATGATGGAGGCGACCCTCACGCTCCAGGGGGGCCAGCCGGTCGCCATGACCGGGCTCCTGGCCGGGGCCGTGCCCAAGGCGGCCATGATCGCCGCGGTCCAGGCCATCCCGGACGACCAGTTGCCCGTGTCCAAGGACCTGATCCTGCAGATGCTGGACCTCTTGGTCGTCAATGACGTGGACTCTGACGGGGACAGCAACCTCGACGCGGCCAGCATCGGCATCCGGTTCCAGGCGATCGGCGGCACCATCGCCGGGGTCTCCGACTGACCCGCGGGGTGACCCGAAAAATTTGTTGACAACCACCCCGACCGCCCGCATCATTCGCCCAGGCAGCGGAGACGGGGGTGGACGCCTCCTCGATGGAAGAAGCCGCAGAATCCAGCCTGCGGGGCGCTGCGGGGGTTCGCCCCCCGCCGGCGCCCCAGGACAGCCGGCCCTGGAACGAGGGCTTTCCCTCGCTGGGAGCGGGTCTTTTCCTCGCCTCTTCGTCATTCCGGCCGTTCAAGTCAACGCATGACGATCCCTCCGATGAGCGTTTGAAGACAGGACATCTGTTCTGGTTTGCAACCCGGGAGACCTTTCAATCGGATCGAGGAGGAAGGTCGTGAAGATCGGGATCACCTTCGACCTGCGGCAAGAGTATCTGCTCCTCGGCTATTCCCTCGAGGACACGGTGGAACTCGACCGGGAGGACACCGTGGACGCCATCGAGGAGGTCCTGCGGGGTCTGGGCTTCCAGACGGACCGCATCGGGAACGTGCGGCGACTCGTCGAGCGGCTCGCGAGTGGGGACCGCTGGGACCTGGTCTTCAACATCGCCGAGGGACTGCGGGGCTTCGGGCGCGAGGCCCAGGTGCCCGCGCTGCTCGAGGCGTACGGAGTTCCGTGCACCTTCTCGGACTCGCTGGTATGCGCCATGGCCCTGCACAAGGGCGTGACCAACCAGGTGGTCCGGGGTCACGGGATCCCCACGGCGGACTTTTGCGTCGTGGCTTCCGAAGAAGAACTGTTTGAGGTGAATCTGCCGTTCCCCCTGTTCCTGAAGCCCGTGGCCGAGGGGACCTCCAAGGGGGTGAGCGCGACGAACCGGGTCGAGGACGAGGCGCAACTCCTCGAGGTGGGCCGCCGGCTCCTGTATGCGTATCGGCAGCCGGTCCTGGTCGAGACATACCTCCCCGGCCGCGAGTTCACCGTGGGCCTGGTCGGCACGGGGTCGAGCGCGCGTGCCATCGGGGCCATGGAGGTGGTCCTCCTCGACCGGGCGGAGCAGGGGGCGTACTCGTACGACAACAAGGCATACTACGAGGATCGCGTGGAATACCGCCTCGGGAGCCCCGAGGACCCGGAGGTCGCGGAGGCCCTGGACGTGGCCGTGCGGGCCTGGAGGGCGCTCGGGTGTCGGGACGCGGGACGCGTGGACCTGCGCAGCGGGGCCGACGGGCATCCCCGGTTTCTCGAGGTGAACCCCCTGGCCGGCATGAACCCCGACATCTCGGACCTCCCGATCCTGTGCCGCCTCGCGGGAGTGCCCTACCGGGACCTGATCGCGGCCATCGTGGAGTCGGCCCTCGATCGCGTGCCGGAAGCGACGGTGCGCGGGCTTGCCTTCCAGGTACCGGTGCTGGGCATGTCGGCTTCCGACCCGCTCGCCAGCCAGGGCGACCTGTTCCCGACCTTGGCGCCCTCGTCGGCGTACCGGGGGCGGCAGCGACCCAAGGTCCTGTTCCTGCACGAGCGGATCGAGAACGGGGCCCCCGCCGACCGCCAGGACCTCCGCCACGAGATGGACTACCTGGCCGGCATCTTGCGGAACCTGGGCTACGACGTGGCCTCACACCCGATCTCGCTGGACCTGCGGTCGGTCGGCCGGGCCGTGCAGCGGATCCGCCCGGACGTGGTCTTCAACCTGGCCGAGACCGTGGACGGCCAGGGGCGCCTGGTCCACCTCGCCCCGGCCATCCTCGACTGCCTGGGGGTCCCCTACACCGGCAACGGGACCGAGGCGATGTTCCTGACCAGCAACAAACTGGTCGCCAAGGAGGTGATGCGCCAGGCGGGCATCCCGACGCCTCGGGCCGCGACGCTGGAACAGGTCATCCACGGGGACGTGGACCTGTCCATGCCCTGCATCATCAAGTCCGTGTGGGAGGAGGCCTCCGTGGGCCTCGACGAGGACTCGGTCATTCGGGACCGCGCGAGGCTCAAGGACGAGTTGTTGCGACGGCTCCCGGACCTCGGGGGGGCGGGGTTCGTGGAGGAATACGTGGACGGGCGGGAGTTCAATGTATCGCTTCTGTCGGCGCCCGGGGGTCCCCGGGTCCTGCCGGTGGCCGAGATGCGCTTCGAGGACTGGCCCGATGGCAAGGAGCGCGTGGTGGGGTATCGCGCCAAGTGGGACCCTGACTCCTTCGAGTACGGGCACACCGTCCGGTCCTTCACCATCCAGCCGGCCGACGAACCGCTCGTGCGCCGGCTCGTGGCCATCGCCCTGCGCTGCTGGGAACGGTTTGGACTGCGCGGGTACGCCCGCGTGGATTTCCGCGTGGCCCCGGACGGTTCCCCCGTCGTGCTGGAGATCAACGCGAACCCCTGCCTGTCCCCGGACGGGGGGTTCATGGCCGCTGCCTGCGAGGCGCTCCTGAGCCCCGAGCAGGTCCTGACCCTGATCCTGGGCGACCTGAATCGCCCCAGGCCGTCGGCCGCGATCCCGATCACGTCGTCGCGGGTGCGGATGCGGCGCGGGAGCACGCCGTCCATCGTGTCCTTCGCGACCCGGTCGCAGATCCTCCAGGGCCGCAAACCTCGGTCGTTGTAGGCCGGAAGCGCCGTGTCGTTGACATGATCACCGGAAACGCGGCACAATGCCGCCGCGTCTCTTTGCAAGGAGCGAAACCATGAAGTCGGTCTTGACCGCCGTGCTCGTGACCGTAGCGTGGCTTGCGCCCGGCGTCGCGTACCCCTGCGGCGGATCCGGCCAGGGGTCGTGCGACTGGTTCAACCCGCACGTGACCTTCACCCTAGCCGAGACCGCGGACGGACTGGCGTTGTCCTCGGTCGTCCAGGGGTGCGCCGGGATGCGGGCCGCCCACCAGGACCGGATCGAGGCCGAGGTCGCGCGCGCCGGAAAGGGCGAGGCGTGCGAGGGATGCCCGTTCGGAGTCCAGGGGCTCTCGTTCTCCCTGGAGCGGACCGACCTCGGCACGCTGGTCCGGATCAAGGGGCCGAAGGACCGGTTGGCCGAGTTTCAGAAGCGCTTCGATGCCAGGATGGCGGCCCGGGAGGAGGGGCCGTCCGAGGGCGGCTGCGGATGCGCCCGTGCGGCCGGGACGGGCGGCTCGGGGCGGTCCTCGGGCCCCGGTTCCGCCCCGACTTGCGGGGACTGATCCCCCGGCCACCTCCCTCAGTATCCCGTCGCGAACAGCTCCTCGAGGGTGCGGGGCCTGCGCGCGTGGGGCGAGAAGACCCAGGCCACCGCGAAACCCCGGACCTCGCCGGGCGCCAAGGGACGCTCCACCACGCGGATCACCTCCGCGATCATGTGGATCTTGAACGCGGTGTGACCCGGGTTCTCGAAGATGACCTCGATCCGGGTGCCGGGGATGGGGAGGAAGCGGGAGAACAGGAACGCCCCGCCCGCGCTGATGTCCGTGGTGGTGGCCCGGAACTCCTGGCCCTCGTGCGAGAAGCGCACGGCCATCATGCGCGCCACCCGGGACGTGCCGCGCCGGTCGAAGGGCCTGGGACGGGGTTCCTCGGCAGGAGGTACCGGGGTAGGTGGCGCCTCGGGTCTTGTGGGGACCGAGACCTCCTTTCCGGTGACCACTGCGGGGACTTCCCGCTCCGGTTCCCCCTCCCCGAACCCCTCCATGGCGAGTGCCAGGAGGTTCTTGAACTCCGAGGCGTCCTTGGGCCGGCGCTCCGGGTCGCGCGAGAGGACGCGCTGCAAAAACGCCTCCAATTCGTCGGGGATGCGGGCGTGGGGGTTGACCTCGCGCAGCGCAGGGGGGGCCTCCTGGATCTTGCGCAGGGCCAGGGCCACCGGGGTCGCGGCCTCGAACGGTGGGCGGCCCGCGATCAGTTCGAAGAGGATCGTGCCCAGGGAATAGAGGTCCGAGCGGGGGTCGAGGGGCCTTCCTTCCATCTGTTCCGGGCTCATGTAGCGCGGGGTGCCGACGACGAGGCTCCGGTCACTGTCGCGGCCCTCGGCGTCGTCGCCGAGTTGCGCGATCCCGAAGTCGAGGACCTTCGCGAACTCGGTCTGGCCCGCGCCGGGGATCACGAAGACGTTTTCGGGCTTGAGGTCGCGGTGCAGGACCCCGACTTGGTGGGCCTCCTCGAGGGAGTTCAGCACCTGGTCCACGAGCGTCACCGCTCGCCACGCGGACATCGGCGCGGGCTCCTCGGTCATGACACGGAAGAGCGACCGCCCCTTCAACAACTCCATCGCGATGTACAGGAGCCCCTCCTCAGTGCGGCCCACGTCATAGACGGAGATGGTGTGGGGGCTCGTTAGGCGGCTGACCGCACGCACCTCGCGCACGAAGCGCTCGGTGGCCTGCTCGCGGGACAGGAGTTCGGACCTCAGGACCTTGAGGGCCACGTCCCGGCCCATCGAAACCTGTTGCGCCACATAGACCGCAGAGGTCCCCCCGATTCCGAGTAGCCGCCGGATTGCGAATCGCCCGTCCACCACGACCCCCTCGCCGAGGGTCATGGCCGTGGCCCCCAGGGGTCGCCGCCCCCGGAGTCTCCCCCACAACCTGGCGATGCGGTCCCTCACGTCGCGCCAGTCCTCATCGGCAATCGCCCCGTTTCCCATAACAGCAGGCCGAGGGGGCGTCAAGGGGCCGGCCCAGCGTGGACCTTCCCCACCGTGGGCGTAGGCGTGGGCGTGGGCGAGTCAAGAATCTTCGAGCCGATCACGTCCACGTCCACGTCCACGTGCACGTCCACGAAGACGAAGTGGCGAGGGAATCCGTGCTCGCGTTCACAAGGGCGGGATGCGAGGACCTTCCCCACCGTGGGCGTAGGCGTAGGCGTGGCCGTGGGCGAGATCGGCGTGTCGGATCACCTTCCGGGTGATCGTCTTTGCCCGGGGATGGAGTCACCCACGCCCACCCCCACGCCTACGGCGATCTGTTCATGGAGAGACCGACGATCTGGCCCAGGTCCGGATCTGCCGCAGCCTTTTTGACACCTCGAACCGATGACCCCTACAATCCGCACCAGGAACCGGGAGGGCGTCGTGGTACTGGGCGATGTCACCCCCTACCTCCCGCTGGTGCGGTCGGTCGCCTCGCGGATGGCGGCTCGCCTGCCGCGCACCGTGGACCTGGACGACCTGATCAGTGCGGGGGTCTTGGGCCTGATCAACGCGGCGCGCCAGTATGACGAAGACCGCGGGGTGCCCTTTGACCGGTACGCCGAGATCCGGGTGAGGGGTGCCATCGTGGATGAACTGCGAACCCTCGACCAGACCACGCGCTCCGCGCGGAAACGACTGTCCGAGATCGCGGACGCGACGCGGTTCCTGGCCACGCAACTGGGTCGCCAGCCCTCCCAGGAAGAGGTCGCCCTCGCGCTCGGGGTGTCGCTGAGCCAGTTCCATGCGATGACCTCCCGGGCCTCGCCCGTCCTCGTATTCGGCTTCGATGACCTGGGGGGCTCGGGCCAAGAGGGACGCCAGGATTCCAACCCGTTCCTCCAGGACCACGCGACCATGTCCCCCGAGTCAGCGGTTGCGCGTCGCGAGACGGCGGAACAGGTGGCCCGGGCGGTCGAGGACTTGACCGACCGGCAGCGACAGGTGATCACCTTTTATTACTTCGAGGGCATGAACTACCGCGAGATCGCGAACTTGCTGGGCGTGACCGAGGGTCGTGTGTCCCAGTTGCACACGGCGGCCACGGAGCGTTTGAAGACTCTCCTGGACGCCGACCTGGGGGCGTGAATCGCGGTCGGGCACCGCGCGACGGGCCAAACAATGGGGTGGCGGCACTCGCCTGGAGGTTTCCCATGAAGATCGCGGTGGTCTCGAGCCTTGTGGCCGCCGTTGTGGTATGGGCGTGCGGCGGCGAGAGGCCGCCGGTCCGGCCGTGGCCGCTCACGCGCCTGCAGACGGACCGGGACTACCTGCGCGACGGCTACGGGCGTTACGTCTTTTTCCACGGCGTCAACGTCAGCGGCAGCACCAAGGTGCCCGCCAGCGTGGACGGCCGCCCACTCACCCTCGACCAGATGGGCGAGCCGCTCGCGAGGGGCGTCCCCTCGTACCTGGGCCTGCCGTTCCCCGGGCACACGGGGAAGACCGTTCGGCCGGAGGATATCGCGCCGTCCGCCGACTCGGAGTTCCGCAAACTGCGCGACGCCGGCTTCAATGCCGTCCGGCTCCTGGTGAACTGGGAGGGGGTCGAGCCGGTCCGCAAGGGGGAGTACGACCGGGAGTACCTGGCGTCCATCCGGACCGTGGTCGAGGCGGCCAACCGTCATGGGCTGTACGTCCTGCTCGACATGCACCAGGACGCCTTCAGCCGGCACCTCGTGGCCCGCTACAACGAGGCCCCTTCCTACGAAGACCCGCCGGGCTCGGGGGACGTGGTGCATCCGGCGCCAGGGACCCTTGAAAACACGCTTCTGGCCCTGGTGGAACCCTACACGGACGCGGTGCGTGGCGAGGGGGCGCCGAGGTGGGTGGTCGAGGCCTGCCTCCCCGAGAAGGACCTGGACTCGCCGTTCTGGGGAACGCCGCGGCTGCTCCGCGTCCTCAATGAACTCACGATCACGGACCTCCAGAAACTCGGGGAACTCCTGGGCGGCGTTCCGGGCGGCGGTGACGGGGGAGGGATGGACATCCCCGCGTGGGCCCTTGCGCTCGTCGCGAAGAACCCGGGACCGTTCGAGGTGTGGGAGACGAGCGATGTCCTGCCGTTCACGAACTGGGGGATCATGTCCATGCTGTCCTTGGATGTGGCCCGGTGCTTCTTCTGCCTGCTTGCGGGCGACGATGCGTTCCCGGGCCTTGCGGTCACCGACGCGGAGGGGAGGGTGCGCACCGTGCAGGACTACCTCCAGGAGGCATACGCGAACGCCTGGAAGCAGGTGGCGGAGCAGGTGAAGGACCTGCCGAACGTCGCCGGCTACGACCTCATGAACGAGCCCAACACGAACGCGATCCCGATGTCCGCCGTGGCCGGGCTCCTCTTGACCGGGGCCCTGGACGGGGCGCGCCAGACCCTCGTGGACCTGCTCGGGAAGGAGAACGGAGAACTCATCTATCACCTGCTGACGGGCCTGGGCCTGCTCCCGCCGCTGCCCGCGAAGCCGGCCCCGCCGGACCCACCCTGCGAGGAGCGGGCCGACACGGTCGCCCAGAAGGCGTGCGAGCAGGCGTACGAGGCGGCCCTTGCGTCCTGGGAGGCCGAGCGTGAAAAGGTCCTGCGGGACCACGGACTGGACCGGATGGACCCCCTCGCGATCCTCGGGTTCAACGTCGGCTTCGACCGGAAGTACTTGAAGCCATTCTATGAACGCGTCGGCCGCGCGATCCTGGAGGTGGACCCGGACGCCGTGATCTTCGTCGAGTCCTCGATGAACATCTCGATGCTTTTGTCCGGGGTGGCGGGGGGGATGTGGGACCTCAGCATGGACCGTCTGGACCTGCCCCGGGTCGTCTATGCCCCGCACTACTACGCGGACATCTATCCGTTTCTCGGGTTCAACCAGCCGGACCGCGAGTTCCAGGTCGAGGAGGTCTGCTACCGCGACTACCAGCAAGGGCTCGAGCAGGCCGCGGCCCTGGCGTCCCACTCGCTCGGGAACGTCCCGGTCGTCTTTGGCGAGTTCGGGACATACTTCAAGTTCGGGGGGATCGAGAAGTCGCACGAGGAGGGCTACGTCGTGTCGGCCCACATCCTGGACAACTACTACGAGGCCCTGGAACGGATGTTCCGCAGCCGCTTCGTCTGGTGCTACACGCCCGACAACGACAGGCACTACGGGGACTGGTGGAACAAGGAGGACTTCTCGATCCAGGGATGGGACGGAACGTTCCGGGCAAGGGAGGCGTGGGCAAGGCCGTTCCCCAAGGCCCTGGCCGGGCGGCCGATCTCGATGCACTACTATTCGCCGCTGCATTATTTCGATCTGAACGACAAGGTGGTGCCGCCGGTCGGGGAGTTCGAGGTCCGCTACGACTCGCGCGAGACCGACGCCCCCACCGAGATCTCCATCCCCGACGGGGTCTATCCCGAGGGGTTCTACGTGTGGCTGTCCGACGGGTACGCTTACTACGATGCCGAGGCGCGTACCCTGTACCACTTCCCGGACCGGGACGAGCCCGACGCGGGACACCTCGTGCGGATCCGACCGCCCCTTCCGGGCCAGGAGAACGCGGGCTGGCGGTACTTCTTCCGGGGGGACCAGGCGGTGCGCGCGTACTGACGCGCGCGGGAGGGACGCCATGACATCCAGATGGCCGGTCATCCTGGGGCTCGTGGGGGTATGCGCCGCGGCCAGGGCCCAGGAGGCGGGACGGCCCGAGTGCGGGCGGGCGGACGAGGACGCGGGCGATGAGGAGGGCATCGAGGGGCGGGCAGGCGGGGCCGACCTGTCGTGGTCCGTCCGACTCGACAACCTCTTCCTGTTCCGCAGCGACTCGGACTTCGACCGGACCGCGCCCCGCTACGACGCAAGCGGCCAGACCGTCGGGGCCCTCGCCACGGTCCTGACGCCACGCCTGACGTGGCACCTGACGCGCAACCTGCGCGTGACCTACGAGGTCGAGATCGGTCTGAACTACTGGAGCCGGAACAACCCGGACACGGAGTCCGCGCTCTCGCCGGACGTCTTCATCATGAAGCACCGCGAGATGTTCGCGGAGGGAGAGTTCCTGCGAGGCCGCCTGGGGTTCAAGGTCGGCTACCAGCGGTTCCTCGACCCGACTGGACTCTTTCTGAACCACTGGATCGGGGCCGCACAGGTGTGGTGGGGGTTCGAGGACGGCCAGGTCGGGCTATTCGTGGGCGAGGTCCCGGACCAGACGTACGAGGGGCTCACGGTGCGGGACAACAACTTCAAGCGCGATATCCTCGTGTTCGGCGCGAGCGGGGAGTGGGACCTCGGGGGAGGCTGGGGCCTGGCCGCGGGGGTCCACAACCTGTATGACTCGCACGTGGTCGGCAGGACCCGCTGGGTCGTGGCGCCGGCGGCGCGCGTGTCACACGAGTCCGGGCCCTGGACGGTGTTCGTGGACGGGGTCCTCCAGGCGGGTCGCTTCGAGAACGCGGCCCTGGACGGCGGCGATCAGACCGTGCTCGCCTGGGCCGCGCAAGGGCACGTGGGCCTGGACCTGCATCCGTGGTCCGCGCAACTGAACCTCCTCGCCCTGTCGCCGGACGACGCCTACGACGGGAACGCGCGGCAGGGGGCCTTCCTGTACGCGGCGAAACCCGCGAGCCGGACCCGGATGCTGACCGAGGACGAGGTCCGCGACTGGTACGACAACTACGACGAGCGCCTGTCCACGTTTGACGGCGGGTTCTTCCTGAACCGGGCCGGCCTGTTCCTGGCGGACGCGAGCGCGGGCGTGGAGGTCACGGACTGGTTCCAGCCCGGCGTGATCGTGGGCGCGGCCCTGGCGCTGGAGCCCAAAAACGCCCTGGGCGGGCGGTTCGTGGGGGTCGAGGCCCTGGGGGACCTCGTGTTCTCGTGGCGCGAGATGCTTTTCGTCCACGTGACGGGCGGGGCCCTGGTCCCGGGTCGAGCGGCCGCGGCCCTAGTCAACCGGATGGACCGGACCGCGACCGGTGCGATCTGGATGACCGAGGTCTCGCTGACCGTGCGCGACTGACCAGCGGAGGCGCCGATGACGATCGAGATCCAGGCCGTGGACTGGCTGATCATCGGCCTGTACTTCGTCGCGATCCTGGGGATCGGCGTCCACCTGAGGCGATTCACGCGCACCGGGGACGACTTCTTCCTGGCGGGGCGGCGGAACTCGGCCTGGGTCGCGGGTCTCGCGTTTCTGTCGGCGAACCTGGGCGCGCTCGAGATCCTCGGGTGGACCGGCGGCACCATGAAGTACGGGATGTTCGTGTCGCACTTTTACTGGGTGGGCGCGATCCCGGCCATGCTGTTCTTGGGGCTTTACATGATGCCCTTTTATTATTCCAGCAAAATCCATTCTATCCCTGGCTATTTGAAATTGCGCTTCGACGAGCGCACGCGCGTCCTGAACGCGGTCTCGTTCGCGGTCATGACCCTGCTGATGTCCGGGATCAACCTCTACCTGATGGCGCTCGTGTTCAAGGTCCTGCTCGGGTGGGACTGGCACGTCTCGATGTGGGTGTCCGCCGGGGCCATCGCGGTCTATATCACCCTGGGCGGCCTGATGAGCGCCATCTTCACGGAGATCGTGCAGTTCTTCCTGATCTGGGCCGGGCTGTTCCTGGTGGCCCTGCTGGGGATCGCGGACCTCGGGGGACCCGCGGCGCTCCTCGACGGGCTCCCGGAGCGCATGGCGCACCTGTGGGCCACCGCCGGGAGCGCGGGCGACAACGAGATGGGCATCACCTGGATGGGCATCGCGCTGGGCCTGGGCTTCGTCCTGTCGTTCGGGTACTGGACGACCGACTTCCTGGTGGTCCAGAGGGCGTTCTCGTCGCGCGACCTCCGCTCGGCCCGCCTGACCCCGATCACGGCCTCGTTCTTCAAGATGGCGCTGCCCGTCATCGTGGTCGGGGCCGGTCTCGTCGCCTATCGCCTGCACGCGCAGGGGCTCCTGCCCATCCCTGACGACCCTATGAGGCCCGGACACACATGGAACGACGCGGCCCTGCCCATGCTAATCGCGCGCTACTACCCCCCCGGACTCGTGGGGCTGGGGATCACGGCCCTGCTCGCGGGCTTCATGGCCGGCCAGGCGGGAAACGTGAGCGCCTTCAACACGGTGTGGACCTACGACCTCTATCGCGTCCTGATCCGGCGTGACGCATCGGACGCGCACCTCGTGTGGGTCGGGCGGGTCACGACCGTGGTCGGGATCCTGCTGTCCGTGGTCACGGCCTACGTGGCCATGCGGTTCAACACGATCATGGACTACATCCAGGCCATCTTCAGTTGGGTCAACGCGCCCCTGTTCGCGACCATGCTCCTGGGGATGTTCTGGCGCGGGACCACGAGCGCCGGGGCGTTCTGGGGTCTGATCGTGGGGATGCTGGCGTCGTTCTCGATCTTCCTGGGGTTCAAACTCGACGTGTTCGGCCCAGCGGCGGCGCGTGTCCTGTGCTTCTCGGAGGCCCCGAGCGACATGGCACGCAACCTCTGGCAGGCATGGTGGGCGTGGGTTGTGTGCGCGGGGGTGACCGTGGCCGTGAGCCTGGTCACGCCCCGCAAGTCCGACGACGAACTGCGCGGGCTCGTCAAGGGCCTGACCCCGTCCCCGGACGACGGCCAGGTATCGTGGCTGCGGAGGCCGGCGACATGGGCCGTGGCGTCCCTCGTGGTCCTGATCACGCTCAATGTCTGGTTCTGGTGAGTTCCCTATGGGTTGCGGGCGCACCCGGATGGATGAAACGGGGGATCGGGAGGGGTTCCGAGGCGTTTGCGGGGTTGCCCACGCCCACGTTTCTTGAAAGGAGACCGATGGACGATCCCATCCGACACTCGGGGCAGGCGGGGCCCCGGGCGCCGCTCCCGATCTGGTTCTTCGTGGGGCTCATCCTGGCGGCCTGCGGGGCGATCCTGGTGGCGGCCGCCTTCCTGGTGGAGACACCGGCCCGTGTGGTGGTGGTCACGGCGATGCCCCCGGGCCTGTGGTGGGGAGGGGGGATGGCCGTCCTGGGGATCGTCTTCGTGTGGGTGGGCCTTCGCGGGAGGAGGAGGTGACCCGTCTCGTCACCACGAGGTCGCCGTCGTTCCCCGACGCACCCCTGGACACCCCCCTCGGCCCGTTTCCCGCGGCGCGATGGCAGGTCCTGTGCGGGGACGCGGGCCGTTGGCGCGTGGGGCTCTATTCCCCGGACCTCTCGTCGCCCGAGGAGGTCCATGAACTGGAACAACACGACTGCCCCGAGTGCTTCTGGCTCGTGTCGGGCCGCATAACCCTGGTCCTGGCGGACGGGGCGGGCGGCATCCGCGAGGTCCCCCTTCAACCCGGAAGGCCCGTGCTGGTCCGCGCCCCCCACTCCGGGTACTGCCCGGACGGCCCCCACGCCGGGGTTGCCCTGGTGGTCGAGCGGGACGAGTTCACGACCGAATACCGGGCGGTCGAAGAGTGGCAGAACCCATGAGCGGGGGCACGACGACCGCTGATCCACGCCTGTTCGACCTGTTCCGCACCAGGATGGGCCGCGAGCCCAGCGTGGTCGTGCACGCGGGCGGCCGGGTCAACCTGATCGGCGAGCACACGGACTACCACGAGGGATTCGTATTCCCTGCGGCCCTGGACCTGCGCACGGTTACGGTCGGCGCGCCGCGAGAGGACGGGATCGTCCGCATCTGGTCTGACAACGTTGGCAAAGAATATCTGGTAGATGTGTCCAGGCTCGAACCCGGATGCGTCACGGGCCACGCCCGATACCTCCTCGGGCCGTTCTGGGTCGTGCGCGAGGCCCTCGGGACGATGCCCGGCGCGGACGTGGTCGTGCGCGGGGATGTCCCCCTCGGCGGAGGCCTGTCGTCGTCCGCGTCGCTCCAGGTCGCGCTCGTGGCCCTGGCCGCGTCGCTCGGCGGCCAGGACCTCCGGCCGGCAGACATCGCCCGACTGGCCAGGCGCTCCGAGAACGCATTCTGCGGGGTCCCTTGCGGGGTCATGGACCAGGTCGCCTCGGCCTGCGGGGTCGAGGGTCACGCCCTGCTCCTCGACTGCCGCACCCTCCAGGTTGAGGCCGTCCCCTTCCCGCGCGACTGGACCCTGGTCGTGGCCGACTCCGGCGTGCGTCACGCCGTGGCGGGTCCCGAGTACCGCCGCCGCCAGGAGGAGTGCGAGGCCGGCCTCCGGGTGGCCCGCGCAGCGTTCCCCGAGGTCCGTGCCGCGCGCGATCTGACCCCCACGCACCTCGACGACCTTTGGTCGCGCATCCCCGAGGTGTCGTATCGTCGCCTGCGCCACGTCGTGACCGAGAACGAGCGGACGCTTCGGGCGCGTGAGGCCCTGCGCGCCGCGGACGCGCCCGCCCTGGGCGCCCTGCTCGCGGGCTCGCACCACAGCCTGGCCCGCGACTACGAGGTCTCCTGCCCGGAACTCGACCTCCTGGTGGAGGTCGCCTCGGGCCTGCCCGGCCTCGTCGGCGCCCGCCTGACCGGCGCCGGTTTCGGAGGCAACACCGTCAACGTGGTCCAGCGTGACTACGCCGCCGTCTTCCGGGACTCCTTGGCCTCCGCGGTCCTGTCCCGCACGGGCCGCCGCATCGCGACGCACCTCGTCTTCCCGTCGGGCGGTGTGGTCGTGCATGCGATGTGAGAATGGATTTCGCCCGACCGTGCGTTATCATCACCTCAATGGACCTTCCCCCCTCCCTCCAGCGCTTCCTGGCCACGGCACCCGATGCGGTGCGCGCGACTCACGAGCGTCTGGTCGCGGCCGGGATGGCCGGGACGTACTCGAAGTACCTGCGCGACGCGGGACCCGAAGCGGTCGCGACCTTCTTCGAGGAGTTGTCGCGCGTGGACCTGGACCGGGTCTCCAGGCACCGGGCGGCCCTGTTCGGGGACGCGGGCCCGGTTGTGCCGCGCGACCTGACCCCCGTCGAGCCCGCCGTGATCTCCGATGCCGAGCGCGCGGAGTTCGAACGGGCGGGACAGCGGTCTCTCGCGGCCGGGGAGTGGGCCGTCCTCGTGCTCGCGGGCGGGGCCTCGACCCGCTTCTATGCCGAGTCGCACGACCACCCGAGGGCAAGGGAACTCGTTTCCCGCCTCGGGTTCCAGCCGCCCAAGGGCCTGTTCCCGGTCGCCCCCGTGTCGGGACGGTCGTTCCTCGAACAATTCGTGGCCGAGACGCTCGCCGCCGGGGTCGAGAGCGGCCGGATGCCGTATTTCATCATCCTGGTTAGTGACGTGACGGAGCGCGCGGTTGTGGAATGGCTGCGCAGGGGGGACCTTTGGGGATTCCCCAGGGACCTCGGTCTCGCCTTGCGACAGGCCGTCCACCCGCGGCTGGACCTCGACGGGGATCTGGTCGCCTACCCGGACGGACGCTTGTCGTGGACCGGGGATGGCCACGGTGGGGCCTTCCGCGCGCTCTTGGAACGTGGCGAAAACGGCCGGTCGGTCGTGGATCGCCTTCGCGATCAGGGTGTTCGCGGCCTGGTCCTGCACAACGTGGACAACGCCGCGGCCCGCGCCCTGGATTCGGCCCGCATCGGGTTTCACGTGGCGACCCGCGCCGCCATGACCTTGAGCGTGGTCCCGCGAGCGCGCCTGGACGAGAAGGTCGGGCTCGTGGCGTTCGACCTGGCCACGGGCCGCATCGAGGTCGTCGAGTACTCGGTGTGCCCCCGGGCCCTCTCGGAAGCCGCAGGTCCGGACGGCCTTCCGCTCTTCCGGCTCGCCCACATCTGTACGAACCTCGTGTCCCTGGACGCGGTCCGGGCCGACCTACCGCCCACCCTGTACCGGGGCAAGGAAGTGCGGGTCGGGGACCGGATCGTGCCGGCGAGCACCTTCGAGATGTTGAGCCAGCACCTCTCGGGCCTCCTGGACGCGCGCGACGTCCGCGTCCTCCTCCTGGACCGCGACGGCTACTTCCTGCCCACCAAGACCCTGACCGGGCCGGACTCGCACGAGGCCACGGTGGCCGCGCTCGCGGCCCGCGGCCGCCGGTGCCTGCGGGACGCGGGGGCCGGGGTCGCGGACACCGCTGTGGTCGAGGTCGCGCCGTGCCTGGCTGACCTCGCGGCGGCCGGGGTGGGACAAGGCTGGACCGTCGGACCGCAGGCCCGGGTCTTCCTCGGCGTCCGGCACGGGGTGCGGGGCGCCCCGCCGTTCTCCGAGGGGCTGGCGGTCGGCGAAGGCGCGTCGTTGTGGCTGGAGGCGGATCACCCGTACGGCCGGCTCCGGGTGGATGCCCGGACCCGGGGAGTGACCGAGGACCCTTCGACCGCGGGCCGCGTGCGCGTCGGGCGCGGGGTTCGCCTGGACCCGGGGGCCGGACTCGATGTCGTCCTGCACGGCGATGCCGCCCTGGTGATCGAGGACGGGGCACGCGTGGCGGGACACCTCGAGGCGCGTGTCCCTCCCGGAGAGGAATGGACGATCGCCCGGGACGGCACGGTCCGCCGCGGTCCGCGCGAATAGGTCGCGGGGCCGAGTCGTCCAACGAGGTGACGCGTGGACGCGCTCGAGCGCGACCTGGTGGCGGCGGCGCGGCAGGGTGACCGCGACGCCTTCCGGGTCCTGGCGGAGCGGTACTACGGAAGGGTGTATCGGATGTTGCTCGCGATGACCCGGGACCCGGATGTGACCCTGGACCTGACCCAGGAGACCTTCGCCAGGGCGCTGCGCGGACTTCGGGACTTCGAGATGACGGCGTCGTTCCATACGTGGCTCCACCGGATCGCACACAACGCGCTCGTGGACAGGGCCCGGAGGGCGCGCATTCGGGACTCGCAGGCCCTGGAGAACGATGTGAGGCCAGTGGCCCGGGACGAGCAGCCCTTTCCGGTGGGGCCTCGCGTGCCCGGAGACCCTGCCGACGAGGTCGAGGTCGAGGAGACCCTGCGCGTGGTTCGGGCCGCGCTCGACCAGGTCCGACCGGCGTACCGGGAGATCCTCCTGCTCCGGGAGGTCGAGGGCCTGACGTACAACGAGATCGCGGCGGTCCTTCAGGTCCGGCCCGGGACGGTCATGTCGCGGCTCTTTGCGGCCCGGATGGCCCTGCGGGAGGTCCTGCGCGAGCGGTACGGGTTCCGGATGGGACGGCCAAAGGAGTGAGACGCATGTGGTGGCGTCGCGCTCGTCAGCGCAAGGCGATGCTGGAGGCGGACGGCCTGCGGCCTCCGGACCCGCGCCTGGCGCCGGAAGTCCGGGCGTTTCGGGACCTCTCGGGCATGGTCCGGGCCGCGGCCTCGCCCGACCCGGACACGCTCCCGCCCTTCGACGTGGTCTGGGCCGGCGTGGAACGACGGCTGCGGGAGCCGGAGACCCAGGCCGGGACCATGGTCCGCGGCCTGCGTGCCTTCGTGGAGCACCGCCCCGTCCTGGTCCTGGCTCCTGTCGGGGCCGTGATCCTGGCCGCCGTGATCGGGGTCCTGTGGTGGACCCGGCCCGTGACCCCGAGCAACCAGTGCTACGTGGACTCGTACGACGTGGGGTCCGGGTCCGTCCTGATCGATCAGGACCCGGACCGGCCCGAGAGGCCCACCGTGATCTGGCACGAGGAGGGTTGACATGCGACGCCATGGCCTGTGTTGGGCGCGGCGAGCGGGAGTCGTCGCCGTGTGGCTGGTCGCGGCGAGCGGGCTCGGGGTGCCCGGCACGGCCTCCGCGGACCCCCTGGCCCGCGTGCGCGTCGTCGTGATCCACGCGAAGAAGTCCCCTCCGTTCCTGCACGACCGGATCAAGCCCCTGTGGGACACGCTGCGCAAGACCTTCGGAGACCGATTCGCGTACTATGACCTCGTGTCCTCCACCGAGCGCGAGGTCGCGAAGCAGGGGCGCATCGAGGTTCCCATGCCCGAGGGCGGGACCTTCACCGTCCAGTATCGTGGCGTGACGAAGGATGGGCGCTTCCTGAAGATGACCGTCATCCACGGCGACCTCACGAGCCGCGTCCGGATCCACGACCAGGGGCTCTTCTTCCAGGCCGGGAAGCGGTGGCAGGGTGGGGTCCTGATCGTGGGGGTGCGGGCCTCGACCGTGTCCCAATAACTGGACGGGCCCTCGGCCTCCCTCCAACGAGCCCTTGATCGTCGGGTCGGCCACGGCAGGATCCTGGTAGGCGTGGGCGTAGGCGTAGGCGTGGGCGTGGGCGATCCCAGTCGTTCGGCCAAGACGATCGCCTGGCTGGTGGTCCGACAGGCCGATCTCGCCCACAACCACGCCCACGACCACGAATCGCGCCATGGGCTCGTGCATGATCCGACGATCACGCACGAGTCGAAACCCCTTGGGTCGACGGCGCGACTTGTGGTATCGTCCGCGCCGCGAACGGGGATGAGGGGTTCCCGGCGCCGGAGGAGGGACGGGCCATGGACGTGTTGAAGGGAATCAAGTCTATCGAGGAACTCTCGCTCGAAGGCCTGCGGGTCTTCATCCGGGTGGACTTCAATTGTCCGTTGACCTCCGAGGGCCGCGTTGCGGACGACACGCGCATCCAGGCATCGCTGCCGACCATCAAGTACGCCGTCGAGCAAGGCGCCAAGGTGGTGCTGGCGTCCCACCTGGGCCGCCCCAAGGGAAAGCGCGTGCCCGAACTCTCCATGGCCCCGGTCGGGGAGCGGCTCGCGGAGATCTTGAACCAGGAGGTCTTCCTGCCGGAGGACACGGTCGGGGACGGCCCGCGCAAGGTGATCATGGAGCGCGTCGAGGGCGAGATCGTGCTCCTAGAGAACCTCCGCTTCCAGCCGGAGGAGGAGGCGAACGACGAGGCCTTCGCCCAGCGCCTCGCGGCCCTCGCGGACGTCTATGTCAACGACGCCTTCGGCGCTGCGCACCGCGCCCACGCCTCGGTTGCGGCCCTGCCCAGGCACTTCATCCACAAGGGCGCGGGCTTCTTGATGCTCAGGGAACTGACGCACCTGGGGCGATTGCTCCAGGCCCCGGAGCAGCCCTTCGTGGTCCTCGTGGGCGGGGCCAAGGTCGCGGACAAGATCGGGGTCCTGACGAACCTCCTGGGCAAGGCCAAGGCCATCCTGATCGGGGGGGCCATGGCCAACACCTTCCTGGTGGCGCAAGGCCTGTCCGTCGGCAAGTCCCGGTTCGAGGCGGACCGGGTCGAGGTGGCGAAAAACCTGCTCGTGAAGGCCCAGGCGCGCGGGGTCGAGGTCCTGCTGCCCACGGACGCCGTCGTGGCCCGGGAGGCCACGGAGGACGCGCCGTCCGAGGTAGTGCCGGTGGCGGCCATCCCCGAGGACTCGATGGTCCTCGACATCGGTCCCGAGACCGCGAGGGCGTATGCCTCGCGCCTGGCGACCGCGAAGGTCGTCTTCTGGAACGGGCCCATGGGGATGTTCGAGAAGGCGCCCTTTGTGGCTGGCACCGAGGCGGTGGGGAAGGCCATCGCGCACTCGACCTGCGCGAGCATCGCGGGCGGGGGCGACACGGTGGCCGCGGTGGCCCGCCTGGGTCTTCGCCCTTTCTTCACGCACGTCTCGACCGGGGGCGGGGCGTCGCTCGAGTTCCTGGAAGGGCGCGAACTGCCCGGTGTCGAGGCCCTGCGCCAGACCCCTTGAAGGTTCGACGAGATGAACCCGCAGCGCCGCCCGCTGATCGCCGGAAACTGGAAGATGCACGGCGACGTGGCCTGGGCCGCGGCCCTGGCCCGGGAGGTGGCGCGTCGCACGGCCCGGGCGCGCCACTGCGACGTGGCGGTGATGCCGGCCTTTCCGTTGATCCCGGCCGTGGCCCGCGTGCTGGAAGGCAGCCCCGTTGCATTCGGGGCCCAGGACCTGAGCCCCGAAGACGATGGGGCCTTCACCGGGGACGTGAGCGCGCGCATGCTTCGCAGTGTCGGTTGCACCCACGTGATCGTGGGGCACTCGGAGCGGCGCGAGCACCACCTGGAGGGCGACGACCTCGTGCGTCGCAAGACCGCACGCGCGCTCGAGGCGGGCTTGATCCCGATCCTCTGCGTGGGCGAGAGGCTCGCGGAGCGGGAGGCGGGCCAGACGCTGCACCGGGTCCAGACACAGGTCCGCATCGCGATGCAGGGACTCGGCGAGGCCGAGGCGTCGCGGGTGGTCCTTGCCTACGAGCCGGTGTGGGCCATCGGGACCGGGCGCACCGCGACCCCGGCCCAGGCCGAGGAGGTCCACGAGTTCCTACGCGGGGTCGTGCGCGGCCTGTTCGGGCACGAGGTCGCCGAGGGCGTGCGGATCCTCTACGGAGGGAGCGTGAAACCGGACAACATCCGGGCCCTCATGGCGTGCCCGGACGTGGACGGGGCCCTCGTCGGGGGCGCGAGCCTGGACGCCGAATCATTCTCGAGGATCGTGAACTTCACGGAGTGAGTCATGGATGTCCTGTACGGATTGATGATCGCGTTCCACATCCTGGTGTCGGTGCTCCTCATCATCACGGTCCTCCTGCAGCCCGGCAAGGGCGGGGGGGGCCTGGGCGCGGCGTTCGGGGGGGGCTCGGCGTCGTCGGTGTTCGGGGGACGCGGGGCCGCGACCTTCCTGAGCAAGACCACGGGGGTGCTCGCGGCGGTCTTCTTCGTGCTGTGCGTGGCCATCGCGATGACGGGCACGGAGCGCAGCGTCACGGACCAGGTGACGGGGCCCGCGCCCGCGTCCTCGGCGCCGGCCGCGCCCGAGGCCCCTGCCCCCGAGGCCCCGTCCCAGTAGTCACGGGCACTGGTCGGGTCCGGGGCACGCTTCCAGCAAGACGTTGACCGCGACGCGCTCGCCGGGGACCGTCGTCACCGTCTTCTCGCCGTGATGGGTGCGCTGGGACTGGCCGTTCAGTCCGTACAGCAGGAAGGTCAGTTCCTCGTTGCCGCGGAGGTCCCCGATCAGGACCCCCAGGTCCGGGTAGGTCTCGGCCGGAAGGACGCACGGATGGGGGCTCTCATATACGGTCGAGGACGTGGAATCAAAGACCGACACCTCGACCTGGACGACCTGGTTGCCGTTGCACTGGCCCGTGCCCAGCGGGAACTCCCAGTTGAGCAGGACCTCCGACTTCTTCAGTTCGAGGTTGACCGCCGGGGAGACCGTGGTCTCCTTCCCGCTCTCGACCCGCACGCCGGTCCGCGTCCCCTGGTAGTACGGGTGCCCGTCGGCGGTGATGCCGTCGAGCACGAGCGTGTAGGTCCCCGGCGGCACTCCCTCCAGCGCGACCCCGGCGGTCCCGTCCGTGCACGGGAAGGTGGGGAGCGGGTCCAGGACCTCGCCCCCCTTCGAGTCGCGCACCGAGGCCCGGACCGTCGTCACCCCGAGGTCCGCGCAGGACTTGCCCCCGAACCTCCAGGTCACCCGGATGGACCCCGGGTCCTCGACCCCTTCCGACCCGCACGATGCCAACGCGAGCCCCGCGCACAGGGTCCCGATGACCCGCGCCAACCTGGTTGTCCTCATCGCGTCCTCCTCTTTGGCGAACCCCGACACTCGGCGCTACGATTCTAGGGACGCGGGATGGGGGCGTCAACGGCGGTGAGTCGGTGGCCACATCGGAAAACCCGGCGCTGGGCCGCGCCGGCCGCGGGGCTTCTGCCTGTGCTCGTCGCGTGCGCCACGACGTCGTCCGGGACGCGTGTCGAGGCCCCGTACCTCCACCCGGCCCTGGCGCACCCGGACCGCCCGCTCGCGGCCCTGTCGTCGTTCCGCGTCACGGCCTCCGGGTCCGCCACGACGACCCGGTCCGCGGCCCGCCCGCGACCCGCCCGGCCAGCCGTCCCCGCGCCGCGCCGGCCGGTCGCGATGACGAGCCCGCTCGAGTTCCCGGACGCCGCGGGGGACGTGGACCTGCGCCGCGCGGAGGTGGTGAGGTCTGCCCGGCGCGTGCTGGGGGTGACCGGGTCGTTTGACGACCGGTCGTTCCTCGGGCACATCCTGCGTGTCAACGACCTCCTGCCGGAAGGGGAGCGCCCGGAGTCGGTCTCCGCGCTCGAGTTCCAGAGGCTCGCGGAGTCCCGGGGACGGGTGGTGGGACTCGACGCGGCCCTGCCGGGAGACCTCGTCCTGTTCCCGTGCGACGGCGACTGCGGGCCCGCCGGCCGCGACGGACTGGCCGCGGGGGTCATCGAGCGGACCTACGAGGACCGCGTCGAGTTCATCGCATACGTGGGGTCCGCGGTCCGCGCCTGCCACTCGGGGGGGAGCCGCCCGCGCCTCCCGTCGCGGCAGGTCCGGGAGGTCGTGGGCGTGATCTCGATCGCCCCGCGCCCTGCGTCAGCAGAGGCTCCACAGCGCTGAAGACCCGGTCCGCGACCTCCGTCCGAGTCACGGTCCCGTCCACCACCGCGACCGGTCCGGCGACTCCTGCCGCGAGGGCCTCGCGATACGCCACCGCGACCCGTTCGAGCATCCGGGACGTCTCGAAGAGGTCCCGGCCGCCCCTGGAGTCGGCGATCCGCACCAGGGCCACGTCCGGCGGCACGTCCAGGAACACGGTCAGGTCCGGGAGTGGCGCGAAGCGGTTGATGTCGGCGATCCACTCGCGGGGCGCGTCGAGACCCTGGTACGCGAGCGAGGACAGGACGTAGCGGTCGCAGATGACCACGCCGCCGCGTGCCAGGACCGGCCGGACCTCGCACGCGAGGTGGTCCAGCCGGTCCGCGGCAAACAGGAGGGCCAGGGCCTGACGATCGAAGGGCGCAAGGCGGCCCCCCGAGTCCAGGCCCGTCACACGGCCCCTCAGGACGTTGCGGATCAGCGCCCCGATCGGGCCCGTGCTCGGCTCGGCCGTGACCACGACCGGCTCGACCTGCCCCGCGAGCCGCTCGCGCAACAAGGCCGCCTGGGTGGTGGTCCCGGCCCCATCAATCCCCTCCAGGACGACCAGGAAGCCGCGCCGCTTCGCCCGCATGGCCTGACTCCTCCTGCGCCCCCATGGCCCGAAGCAGGTCAATCATGACAGGCGACGGTGCGGACGGGAAGCCCTTCCGGGCAGGAGACCTCGAAGTCCTCGGGCCGAACCTGCGAGTCCGGCTCCACCGAACGGTAGTGGATCGTCAGGTCCCCGCGCTCCGCGGGGACCACGACGTGAATCCGCGTCGGGAGGCGGCGGCCGCCCCGCTCCTCGAACCGCGAGAACTCGACCCGGTACACGAGCCCGCCCGGGGCATCGAGTTCTGCGCGGACGGGGGTCCCGTCTTCGAGGACCCACAGGCGCTGGACCCCGTTTTTCGCCACGGGGCAGCGAAGGACATACGCCCCCACGCGCCGGTCGAAATCGAGCGCCCACGGGCCCGAGGCCGGATAGACCGGGGGGACGCCCGCCAGCACTCCCACGGCCTCGCGGACTCCAAGGCCCACCGGAAGCAGCCGCGCCAGGTTCCTGGGGCATGACAGGCCGGTCAGGCACTCCGCAGCACCACGTTCGAAGTAGAAAAACGTCTCCTGGTCCGCCGCCAAGGTGGCCAGGTGCTGGTCCGTGGGGGTCCAGGCGTCGGCGCGCAGGCGGCCCGCGGGGTCGGCCAGGAGCGTGACGCGTCCCTTGACGACGCCCTTCCCGCCATAGTGCTCGATGCGGGCCTCGGCCTCGAGCACGCCGAAGGTCCGGGTCCGGCGCGCGAAGCGCGCCAGCAGGCGGTCCGGG
>FWPU01004867.1_pt1 | contig 30435 bp, 20 predicted proteins | sample 2228361 | NCBI WGS metagenome assembly FWPU01 (sample SAMEA103939777, study PRJEB20133) | metagenome | reverse complement strand
TGGTGTCCCTAAAGTAATATGCTGACCCGGGCCGGGAGGTTTGATTTTTCTTTGGCTTTTTATCATTTTTCCCGAGAGCACGAGCGCCAGCCTTGCTGTTATCCCCGCATAGTGCATGCGGGGTGTTTTGGGACACCAGGCGCGCGGCGTGTCGGAGGGGCCCCGCACGTGCGGCTGTGCGTGGAGGCTCCATCGCCTGCGCATCCCGGGTACGAACACCAAGAGGGGGCGCTGTGCCCCTGGCGTTTGAAATGCCTGCATAGTGCAAAAGGCTGGTGCAGGCGGTGGGGCGTCAGGTGTCCAAAATGTCTCTGCGTCACTTGGGCCGGACAAGTGTGCCGCTAAACGTCACTCATTGTGAGGTTTAGGCGCAGGCGCTGCGCGCTGCCAAAAAGCCCCTATTCGCGGGGAAAAGTGCCCCTGGCCGCCCCAAAAAGGGGCTGCGTTATGCGACTAGGGGGTTAAGGCTGCCCGAGGAAGGGCAGCGACGAGCTACGTTGCCTGAACTGTATGGTTCACCATGTTGCATCATTGGTCGTGCTGCGTTGTTTCCCCATGCCGCACCGTTGGCGACGGAGCCTTTGCACGCTGCGCGAGTCGCACAACTTCGGCGCGGACCATGCCTCAAGAGCCGATTGTGGCAATTACGCTGGCGGATGACCCAGTTCTCGTTACCAATGCTCCCAGCAGCATTGCCAGCATCTCATGGTGAGGCGGTTCGCTAGCAAAAAGCCACCAATACACGTTCTGCGGCTCGGCAAGCTTAGGCGGATGTGGCAGCGCCGCCGAATCATAGCGGGTCGGGTGCCAGCACGTTCTGTGCGTCCTGGCAACAATCGGATGCGATCACTGGGACCTCTAACATGCCCCCCTATTCCTCCATGGCGAACAACTGCTCGCGCGCCCCCTGGGTAATCGCCACGACAGCGGGGTGCTTGAGCTTGCGTTCCACCGAAATGGCGTAGAACCGCTCGCGCAGCGATGCTACCCGCCCCACCAAGTGAACACGGTATTGCCGCATCACCTGCGCCTCGACGACCGATGGCACGGCGAAGATCCCCACGCCAACGGAACCGAAAACCTTCAGCACACTGCTGTCCGCGAACTCACCGCGCACCTGCGGCTGAATGCCCTCGTCGTCGAACCAATGTTCCAGCAACCGACGCAGGGCCGAGTTGACGCCTGGCAGCAGGAACGGTGCACCGTGCAGCGACCCTGGGAAGCCTCGACGATGAGCTGCCGCCAGCCGTGGCGAGGCAAGGAACGAGACGCCGCATTCTCCCAGCAGGTGGTTGAATACCCGTACGTGGACCAGAGGGCTGGCTGGCACATCGGCCAATACCACGTCCAGTGTGTGCAACGCGAGCTTCGCCAGCAGTTCGTCAGGGCTAGCCTCCTCATAAACGATCTGCACCGGTTCCGGAAGATGGAGAGCGGGGCGCAGAAGTTGATATACCAATGTCTTAGGCAGGGTAGGCGAGGTGCCCACCATCAAACGCAGCGGCTTACCTGCGGGGTGGCCCCGCAAGGCGTCTTGCAGTTCCCGTCCAAGTGAGAAGATCTCGTTGGCGTAGTCGAAAACCACCCGCCCCGTGTCGGTCAACACCAGCTTGCGCCCCACGCGCTCGAACAGCTTGCTATCCAGCGACCGCTCCAAAGCCCGCACCTGGGCGCTCACGGTCGGCTGAGCCAGGTGCAGCGACTCGGCGGCCTTGGAGACGCTGCCCTCACGAGCGACGGTCCAGAAGTAGAACAGGTGGTGGTAGTTGAGCCAGGCCATCGGATCCAGAATACATTGGTTTTTTCTATGGTTCAAGCATAGATCTTCGACTTGTATCGCTGGATGGCATAGCGTACCCTTCTCATTGGAACGTGTTGGGAGCCACCGCCCATGCGCTGTGGCACAATGATGTTTGCAATACGTACCCTGGCACGCTAGCAAAGCTTGTTCGCGATGCAATCGGCTCGCCTCAAAAGCAAGGGAGAACTCGAGGCGGCGATCAGCAAGGCCGTGGTGTGCTTTGAGAAGGAGTGCATGGGGCGCGGCCCCTTAGAGGTCAAGACGTTCTTGCTGGAAGATCTCGTGCTGGTGCGCTTGAAGGGTGCGCTCACACGCGGAGAAATGAAGCTTGCTCAAGAGGACCATGACCCCCGTGGCCGCTACCTGTTGAAGCAGATGCGGCAAGAGTTGCTCGAACGCGGTCGGCAGCAACTTGAAGGCACCATTGAGGAGCTGCTGGGGGTCGGCGTCCAGAGCCTGCATACCGACATAAGTACCAGGACCGGTGAACGGATCATCGTCTTCACGCTGCACAGTAGGCCACGCTATCAGCCCGACCGCGTAGATCCGAATTTCGAGCCATGCAAGGAGCGATGATGCGAAGCATGCCTCGCGAACGAACCTAGCGAGTCGAACGTAGTTTATTCGGCATATCAGAGGCTGCGGAGGGCATGCGCCAGCCGCTGCCTCGGTGCCACAAGCCACATATTGCCATGATGCTCCGTAAGACGGTGGCGCTTACGGGGATAACCGGCCGGCAACCCGCAGACACCTACGGACTGCCGGCATTTTTTTTTGGCACGCCCCTCCTATGCATTTTGCACGTGACGTCTTTCGAGATGCCTGGCCTCGGCGGATCCCCCGGCAGGCAAAATGATACCCTGACGGTGGACCGTGCAGCCCGACGCCGATATGCGGCATCTGTATCCGAAGGAGACTTTGATGAACTCTCAAGCCCTGCTAACCAAGGCCGAACGCTCCGTTTGCCGATCGAGCAGCCCCTTGGAACGCTTTGGCGGCGACGCTCAGCCCAAGGCGCTGCTCGTGGCATGTACTGACCCCCTGCTGGATACGCCTTTTCTCGCTGCATTGCAAGAGGCGCCGGTGCTAGTGTGGCGCAATCCCGGCCCCACGATTCCGCCGCTTGGAGCCCAACACGGCGGCGCCGCAGATATCATCGAAGAGGCCGTGGAGGCCCTGGGCATCCACGAAGTGGCCGTCTGCGGCCACCTGCCGGCCACTGTGCTCAAGCGACTCGTGGAGGGAACATACGACGTGGAGACCGGCTGGACTTCCCACTTGGAGATCTATGCCTCGGCCAGCCGGAGGTTGGCCGAGTCGAAGAGCCCCAACATGTCTCCATCTGACTTCTGGCGTGCTGTCGTACAAGAGCATGTCCTGATGCAGTTGGTGCACTTGCAGACCTATCCGGCAGTCAAGGCCAGGCTCGATCAGGGCATGCTCGTGATGCATGCCTGCGTATTCGACGTGGAACAGGGCCTGCTGTACAGCCACTCTCGAAAGCGGCGTTCCCTGCTGGAGAGTATCTTTCGATCATGCGGTTCGGCAGCGCCGGCTCGACCCTTTTTGGACCCCCGCGAGATCTACTTGGCCTGATGACCACAAGTGCGCTTGCAGAAACCTAGCTCCGCAGCGGACTTGGTCTGGCGCCGAACCACTTTTCTTCCAGCAAATGCGATGCCGAGGGCACCTCACCTCTTCAAGAGTGCTCCGAGAACGTCTACAGGACATTAAATGGACAGAGTCAAAGCCGACGTCTTGGCGTCGTTTGTAGTCTTTCTTGTGGCGTTGCCCCTTTGCATGGGCATCGCCATGGCCTCCGGCGCTCCTCCCATCGCTGGGATCGTCAGCGGGGTGATTGGAGGCGTTGTGGTGGCCGCGCTGGGGGGAAACAGCATGCAGGTCAGCGGTCCCGCCAATGGGCTGATTGTGGTCGTGGCGATGATCCTCCAGCAGTGGGGCGCCGACGTCTTGGGCGTGGTAGTGCTCGCGGCCGGAGCCATCCAATTAGCCGCGGGATGCTGCCGCCTGGGACAGATATTTCGCATGATTCCGCCGGCAACGATCCAAGGCTTGATGACGGGCTTCGCCGTCATCATCTTCGCCAGCCAGTTTCACGTGATGCTGGACGATCCCGTGCCGGGCAGCACGCTGGAAAACCTCGCGCGGATTCCTCAAGCCATCATTGACTCGGCCATTCAACCTGACGGGGCGCATCGTGCTGCGATCCTGGGTGTGGCGACCATCGTTGTGCTCATGGCATGGAAGCGCGTCGCACCCGGGCGGCTGGCACTACTGCCCCCATCGCTGGTGGCCGTGGCCGCGGCCACAGCTATTGGCGCCATAGGATCGCTTCCCGTAGCGCGGGTGGACTTGCCAGAGACCCTAGACGGTGCAATCCGCTGGCTGGATCTCCAAACGCTGCCCAGGCTATTGGAGTGGCCCGTGCTCCAGTTGGCGTTGATGATCGCCTTCTTGGCTAGTACGGAAACGCTGTTGAGCGCGACGGCCGTCGACCGCTTGCACCAAGGGCCGAGAACCAATTACAACCGCGAGCTGGCGGCACAGGGCATAGGAAACATGTTGTGCGGGATCCTGGGCGCTATTCCGCTGACGGGCGTCGTCATCCGCAGCGCTGCGAACGTTGCGGCCGGGGCCCGCACCCGCTTGTCTTCAGTACTTCACGGCGTCTGGTTGTTGGTCTTGGTGGTTCTCGCGCCGCGCGTGTTGCAGATGATCCCGACGGCCAGCCTGGCGGCTGTGCTCGTTGTGGCCGTAACCAAGCTGGTGGATGTGCGGCAGTTGCGCCAAATGTGGAGGCAGGATCCGCGGGAAGTCGCCATCTATGGAGCGACGGCGGCAGGTGTGATTTTCTGGGGAGTGCTGCCGGGGGTGTGCGTGGGCTTGCTGCTGGCACTCTGCCGGTTGCTGCATTCGCTCGCACAGTTGGAGATACGCCGAGAGGACAATGATGCCGAAAAAACTACGGTGTTGTATCTGACAGGCAGGGCCACCTTGCTCAGTGCCGCCAAGCTGGCCAAGGCGCTCGATGGCGTGTCCCCTGATACTCAACTGCATGTATGCTGCCAGCGGCTGGAGCTGCTGGATCACACTTGCCTGGAACTGCTCTTGACCTGGGAGAGGCAGCACCGCCATCGCGGCGGGGTGTTGGTGCTCGACTGGGATGAGGTGAAGCAAAAATACGCACATCGGGCAATCTGCCGTGCCGAGCCGACAGCAACTGCCGCCAGCGCCAAGCGGCTTCACCGATCGCGCGCAGACACGTCAGGATGGCAGGTGATTTGGAATGCAAGCAGCCGCGCTTGAGTCTTGCGACATGCAGTAGTCGGCCAACGCGCTGTGCGGCGCTCGCCGGCACTCTCCCGATTTGGCCGCCGGCATCTCTGCAAGCACCTGTGTTGCGAGAGAGAGCATCTCTTGGCTTTCGTCTGTCGTTCGCCCAGTACTTGCCGTGCGGCCACTGAGAGCGGTATCAGGCCAGCCGCAGTGGAGCGACCTCCAACGTGCCAGGGAGGCCGAACGCTGGCTGGCAGGCACACGGCAATGATTAGAAGCCCTGCCAGGAGCCCATGAAAATCTGAGATCTCAAATTTCAGATCTCAGATCCCTGCAAGTCCTACTCAGAGCCCCTGGACCCGCCAACAACACCCCTGCTGCCGTTTCTTCGCCCAGCCTCTCAGGGTGCTGGAAGGCATCGTGCAATATGCCGAAAGGCACCCTACGCGTGCAATCTGAGATCTCAACTTTGAAAGCTCAGATCCTTGCGAACCCTCCCCGCGCTCCTGTAACCGCTCAAGAAAGAGCCCCGCTCTGGGCTCTGGCGGGCCCTCTAAGGAAACATGTGCTCCTATGTGTGGCGAACAGACACCTGCCCTGCGTTCAAAACAGCGATATCAGACCCTGTCCCTCCTCCAGCAGATTGTAGGGCCGGTTCTGGTTGTCGTACGCGGTCAGGTCGCCTATGCCCATGGCGTAGTATACCGTCTTGGTAATGTCAGCAGGCGTCACCGGGTTCTTGGCAGGATACGCCGCCACGCGGTCGCTCGCCCCGTACGTCTGGCCGCCGCGAATGCCGCCGCCCGCCAGCACGTCGGTCAGGCAGTGCGTCCAATGGTCACGGCCGTTGCCGTAAGCGCCCCCGGAACGCGGATCGCCAATCTTGGGCGTGCGGCCCATCTCGCTCGTGACCAACACCAGCGTCTCGGAAAGCAGCCCACGCGCGTCTAAGTCCTCGATCAACGCCGAAAAACCGCGATCGAACTCCGGCAGCAGATCCTCCTTGAGACAATTGAAATTGTTGGCGTGCGTGTCCCAACCGCCCGCGCTGCCGCACTTCTTGGCCAGCTTGGCCTCGTTCTCCATCCAGAAAACCGTTACAAACGGCACGCCCGCCTCAACCAGGCGACGGGCCAATAACAGGCTCATGCCGTTGACCGTCTCGCCGTACCGCTCGCGCACCGCCGCCGGTTCGCTGGCGACATCAAACGCCGCCGCCGTGCGCGCCGAGGTGAGCAAACCCAGAGCACGCTGTTGATGGTGTTGCCAGTAGGAGACGTCTTCGTGGGCGTCGAATTCGCGGCGCGCCGCATCGACGTCGGCCAGCAGCGCGCGCCGCTGCATCAAACGATCGACAGTAATTCCTCCCTCGAGCACCAGGGCCGGAGCCTGGAACTTGAGCGGCTCCTCCAGACTGCCGTGAACATAGAGCGGATCATGCTGCACGCCCAAGCGCGCCGCAAACTGCCCTGGCCGCGTGTAGGGCGCCTTGCTGGGCATATGCGGCAGCGTGATGGCATTGGGCAACAAACCGTGCTGGGTGCGTTTCGAGGCCACCACCGAGCCCATGAAGGGCCAATCGTCCCTCATCGGCGTGCGATTGTTGCCCAACGCCAGGAACGACGGATCCGGCACGTGACCCGTCAAGTTGTAATAGTAGCCGGCGTGATGATCGTTCGTGTTCACCGTGCCACTGACCGAGTTCACCAGCACCAGGTGATGCGCCTGCTTGGCCAAAAGCGGCAGGTGCTCGCACAGCCGCACGCCCGGGGCGCTGGTTTCAATGGGCTGAAACGGCCCCCGGTACTCCCGCGGCGCCTCCGGCTTGAGGTCCCACATGTCTATGTGCGAGGCCCCGCCGCACAAGAAAAAGAGGATCGTCGAGCGTGCGCTAGCCCTGGCCGGCGCTGGGGCGGACGCGCTGCCCGCAGCCCCAGGCCGGCCAAACGCCAGACCTGCAAAGCCCACCCCCGAAGCCACCAAGAATCGCCTGCGGTGCATATGCATCCCTCCATATCTCTCGGCATGCTGCTGCGATGGTAAACTGCAAGACGACCCACCAGCCGCGGCAACGGGTAGTCTACGCATCAAATGGCATTGATGCAACGCAGTTCCCCGGGCTTGTGACGCAGAGGGCGGCACAGGCCGCCGGCGATAAAAGAAAAACCTTCAGGCCGGTGCTGAGCAGGCCCGCATGGCCGCGGCGAATCCTTGTGCGAGGTCAGGGCTCTTGCGGGCGTCGCAGCGCGGCGTCGGCGGCGTGCCCCGGCGGTTCTCGCAGCAGCATGACCGCGATGGCCGCGGGCATAAATAACACGGCGGCATAGACCATGGCACGGCCGTAATCTCCCACCGGTGCAAGCAGGCCGAAGACCACCGTCCCCGCCGCCGCCGCCAACCGGCCGATGTTGTAGCAGAACCCGGCGCCGGTAGTTCGCAGTAGGGTGGGAAAGAGGGGGGGCAGGTACATAGTAAACAGGCCGAAGGCGCCCTGGCATACGCCGCACACGGCCATCCAGCAGGCAAGCGCAGCCAGGCCGTGCGGCACGGCATAGGCCGCGGTCAGGGCCACGCCGTACGCGGCAAACATGGCACAGATGGCCCGGCGATAGCCCAGGCGAATCGCCAACGCGCCGGCCACGAAGTTGCCCACGATCGACCACAACATCAGCCACCAGAGTGCAAGGCTGATGAGGCGCGTCTTCTCGGCGTCGGTCCAACTTTGGACGCCCGGGTGTGCGTGCAGGTGCCGCTGGTACCAGAACATGAAGGCCCAGTGCGCCGCCAGTCCAGAGCCGCAGACCACGATCGAGAGCAGCGTGGTCCGCCGGATCGAGCCGGAGAACAGGTCGCGTATCCGCGGCTGTCGCGCCACGGCCCGGCGGGCCTTCTCCCATGCCTCCGGCTCCGGCACGGCCCGCCGGATCCACAACACCAAGAAGGCCGGCAAGATGCCCACCAGAAACACGTAGCGGTGCGGCAGATCGGCCATCACATAACCCGCAACACAGGCAAGCATGATCCCCACGTTCACCGCCGATTGCAGCACGGCCGCGATCCAGGGGCGCCAGCGAACAGGCCACGTCTCAACCAGAAGCGAGGCACCCACGGCCCATTCTCCGCCAATGCCCAACGCCGCCAGAAAGCGAAAGCACATCAGATGCCACCAGTTTTGTGCCGCGGCCGACAGGCCTGTGAACAGCGCGTAGGTGAGGATGGTGAGCATCAATGCCCGGCTGCGGCCCAGCAGGTCTCCCAGCCGGCCGAACAGACCGCCGCCCAGCGCCCAGCCCACAAGGAACGCCGCCTGAATGATCGAACCGTACCGGCCTACCGAGGGATCGCGTTGTTCCACGCCGAGCAACAGGGCGACAAAAGGCGTGGCCACGAGCGTGTAGAGGTGCATGTCCAGCCCGTCGAACAGCCAGCCTAGCCAGGCCGCCGCACCGGAGCGCCACTGTTGCGGCGAGAGTTCCGTGTGCCAGGGGCGGGCTTGTGCGGGCGAGGGAGCCTGCTTGGCCTCCGCGGTCTGCGGTAGGGTGCGTTCGCGCTGCATGCCACGTGCTCGTCAGGTGGATTAGCTGCTGGTCGGCCAAGGCCGGATGCCACGGCTCCGGCGGCCGATACTGGCCGAAGCAGTTTAGCCTGCCGCGGCCGCGTATCCTATGAGCACGCAATGCTGGGGCGGCGGAATATATGCCCACCGAGCGTGGCGGATCTCAGACCGATCGGGCCGATCCGACAGATCAGCCGGATCAGGCGGATCAGCCAGATCACCCCGATCGGATCAGCCTGCCAAGCGCCCGCTCACCTTCCGAGCCAACGGAGAAGCCGCTTGGGATGCACATCAGACTCGATGAACTGCACCTCTCCGGAAGCGAATACCACGAACGCCCCCAGCTTTCCGCGCACGCGGTGCCGCGCGGCAAGTGCATGCTTACCTTCCTGGACCGCCTCTTCGGCAGGGCGCAGGGACTCGGCGGCCAGGTCCCGCGGTTCGTACCAGCGTATGCCCGAATCCGAGACCTCGACAATCAGCAGGCGGTCTTCATTGTGTGCGACGGCCGTCACAGCCGAAGGGTCGTGCCATGGCGAGCCCTTGCCGGTTACGGCCAAGTAGCTTGTGGCGGCGGCATCGAGTGCATCGTCCGCGGGGCAGCGAAATACATTGCACGCCTCTCCGTGCAGGCGGCGGTTGTTAGGCCCGTCCCACGGCTCGTCGTAGCGGTACCGTCCCGAGACCGTGCCCGTGCCGGCCAGGTAGGGCAGAATCAAAGCACGCCAACTGTGGAGCGGCCTACCGGAGGCATCTAGAGTATACGGTGGCGGTAGAAGGCCGTGCTCCGCCCGATATTGCGCCAGCGCTAAAGCAATACGGCGAAGCTGGTCATGGCAGGCGGCAGACCGGCCCGGCTGCGTCCCCATGCGGCCCGAGGGCGCGTAGAGTAGATACAACGCCCCCAGTCCCAGCGGTAGGGCGATGGCCAACTCTGCCATCAACCGCTTGTGCACCAAGAGACTGCACGCGGCTGCGAGCAGCGCTAAGGCGGCGCCCCACAGCCGCAACTGTAGTGTGAGCGTCAGCACCAGGGCCACACCCAGTACCAGCCACAACAAGTGCCGCAACCTGAATTGCCACGGGTGGCGGCCGAATGCGCCACCGTGTGATGTGCCAGCGTGTGATGTACACGCTTGCGAGGCGCCGGATTCTCCTGCCACTGGTTGTGCAGCTTGGAAGGCGCCGGTTTGCGATGCAGCCGCTCGTGCATCAGTCATGGCCGCGGCCCAGCGTTTCAAGGCGCTCGCAGCATGCCCAAGGCGATACGCCGGGCGCGGCTGCTGCAAGCGCCGTCTCGTCGTTCGCAAGATATAAAGCGCAACTCCGTTTCAGCAAGCGAGTGCATCATGTCGCTCGAACTCGTGCGGCAACCGCTCTCTGCCGCCGGCGCTCACGTTTGCCAGAAGGTCGATTCTCTCGGAGCCTCATAGCGCACGTCCAAGTGTGGCGTCTCGATCGCCCGGCCCTGGGCCAGGGAGCGCACGCCCGCCTCGACCAAGCCCGAGGTCAGCAGCGTGCGTTCCACCGGATAGGGCGGCTTGCCCGTGAGAAATGTCTCTTCGGCCTTCGACATCAGGGCAGCCGAGTATACCACGTTCGGATTCGGCGGCAGATAGAACAGGGTCGAGAGCGGCTCGCTTTCGCCCCGCAGCCGGGCAGCAAACGTGAAGTCCCCTACCAGGCCGTTCATCAGGAACATCGTAGCCCGCAGTCCGTCTCGATATTCGAAGCGATAGGCCACCGGGTCGCGCACGAACTCGCGCATCTGCTCCGGCGTGGGATAGCGGTGGCTCGTCGTCGGCCCCTGCGCCAGCGTCTGACTGCGGCACAAGCAGGCCTCGAAGAGCCGCGCATCCCATCCGCCGCGCTCCCATGAACCAGATTCCATCGCTTGCCACACCGCCTCGCCGCGCAGGGCGTGCATGCTGCGCACTCCCGTCTCTCCGCCCCGGCGGCGCTCCACCATGCACTGGATCGCCTCCAGCGCGTGAAAATCGTAGCTGTCGATGCCCCCCATCGCCACGCACATGGCCTCTTCGATCTCTGCGCCGTACGGCATGTCGATCGCCGGCATCCGCCACGTTACCGGCAGCGACGAACCAGCCAGAAACGGGATCCCCATCTCGCGCGCCGTCTCCACCATCTCCCGCGCCCACTCCCACTTCCACGAGAGATGCTTGTCGTTGAACAGCGCCGCCACGCGGCCCTCTTGCTTGAAGACCTCGACCACTTGCTTGAAAAACTCGTATCGCGGATAGAGCCGTTGCCCATATTCATTCGTAGGATAGTTGCCGTGTTCGCCGATGATCAGCACGGCATCGACCGCCAGGCCATCCCCGCCGCAGCGCAACGCCTCGGCAATGCTCGGATAGATCGTAAACCCGAACTCCGCGGCCCGCTCGCGGCTCAGGTCGCCTTCTGGAAACTGATCGACATACGCGCTCACCACGCGCAGGGGCGGATGGTGCCACCGGCCTTCTCGCGGGTAGCCGGCCAGGAACCGCTCGCCCATGTGCCACGCATGAGAACGGTAGCGCCACTCAGTGGTGATGATGGCCAGCTTGCGCTTAGAATCGTTGGCCGGTGCCGGGGCGGCCCGGCCGCTTGCCGGGAAGATGCCGGCGGCCAATCCTGCCCCGGTGAGTTGCAGCAGTACTCGTCGCGAGATCATGGGCAGTTCTCCCAGGTGTGCAATGCCGGCGGACGGCGGCGGTGCGATGCAAAAGCGGCAGGCGTGGCGAATGTGCGGCGCGGTCAGGGCATTGCGCGAGCCTGCTGCGGCGAAGCAAGCATGCGGTACCCGCTCCGGCCCATCGCCGATTTTTGTCCGGAGCAACCTGCCCTGGCAAGCGGGGGTCGAAGTGTAGGGGCGGCCGTTCATTTCCACGGTGCAAAGGAACGCAAGGTGATCTCCCTTGCGCAGGGCGTGCCTTCTGTCTCGCCCTCTGCGGCGGGAGATGGCGCGCGCGCGGCCGTGCCACCTGCTTGGCCTCGCCAAGGAGAACGTGGCAGGAACCGCCCCGGTGGGATGCCACGCCCATGGTGAGGTTTTGATGCGAGGCTAAGGGGCGCCAATCCCGCCGCCGGCGTCCTGTCCTATGCCAGGATCTCGTACAGCACGTGGCCGTGCACGTCCGTGAGGCGGCGGTTGATGCCGTTGTGGCGGTAGGTGAGCCGCGTGTGGTCGATGCCCAAGAGGTGCAAGATGGTGGCGTGCAGGTCATAGCAGTAGGTGGGCGTGCGGGCGCGCCAAGACCACTCGTCGCTCTCGCCGTAGGCGGTGCCGCCTTTGATGCCGGCGCCCGCCAGCCAGCCCACGAACGTGCCGCCGTTGTGATCGCGCCCGGCCTGTCCCTGGCTGAAAGGCTGGCGTCCGAACTCGGTGCTGAACACCACGAGCGTGTCCTCGAACATTCCCCGGGCCTTGAGGTCTTGCAACAGCGCGGCGATGGGCTGATCGACCGTAGCGGCGATAGCGGGCAGCTCCTGCGGGATGTTGCTGTGGTTGTCCCAATTATTGGTGGCGCCGCCGGCGCCGCTCCAGACCTGGACAAAGCGTACGCCGCGTTCGAGCATGCGGCGTGCGATGAGCAGCCGCCGGCCGAATTCTTGCGTAGCCGGCTGGTCGAGGCCGTAAGCGCGGCAGGTGCCCTGCGTTTCGCTGCCCAGGTCGAAGAGTTCCGGGGCGCTGGCTTGCAGGCGTGCGGCGAGTTCGTAGGCGGCGATGCGTGCTTCGAGGCGCGAGTCTCCTTCCCATGCGCGGGCGTGCTCGCGGTTCAATTCGGCCAGCAGGGCCAGCCCCTCGGCCTCGCTTTGGGGCGTGATGTAGGCGGCCGAATCTGGCGGGAACAGGTCGTTGATGGGCACGGGCGAACCAGCCTTGATCACGGTGCCCTGGTGCACCACAGGCAGGAAGGCAGCAGAGAAATTGCCCTGGTTGTTGTACGGCAGGCCGCGGCCATCTGGCAGGACCACGAAGGCGGGCAGATTATCGACAAGCGAGCCGAGGCCATACGAGATCCAGGCACCCAGGCAGGGGAAGCCGGGGAGCACGAAGCCCGTGTTCATCATGTAGCTCGCCGGTCCGTGCACGTTGGTCTTGGACGCCATCGACATGAGAAAGGCGATATCGTCCACGCAGCGCGCAATGTTCGGAAAGACGCTGCTCACCCAGCGGCCGCACTCGCCGTGCTGTTGGAACTCGAAGGGGCTTTTCATCACAGGAAAGCCCGGCGAGTTGGTGACGGACTCGACGCGTTCGCCCGGATCGAATCTCTGGCCGTGCAGCTTTTCGAGCTGGGGCTTGTAATCGAACGTATCGACTTGGCTCATGCCGCCGTTCATGAACAACTGGATGACACGGCTGGCGCGGGCGGGATGGTGCAGTCCGCCGCGCGGCCCGGTACGTGCCGGCGGCGCGTCGGCCAGCAGGCCCTCGCCTGCAAGCATATGTGCCAGGGCGATGCCCCCTAGCCCTCCGCCGGCCTGCCAAAGCCACTGGCGGCGCGAGAAGCGCGGCGCGTTCTCCAGAACGCCAGAAGCACAGCGCCCACAACGTTGCGGTCCGATATGAGACACGGGATGCATCATCATGGTCCTCACGAGCGGCCGGTCAGCGCGTTGTGTGCGAACAGGTCCACACGTCGTTATAGAGCCTCGCGCCAAAGCCGCCCAGCAGCCAAAGGCGGTCCTTGTATGCAAGTACGGCCGGCTCATGGCGCATCGTCCATTGCTCCGGGGTCTTGAGTTGCTGCCAGGCGGCTCCATCGGCCGAGTACCACACGTCGTCGAGGTTGCCCAGGTGGTAGCCGCCGAGGATCCAGAGTTTGTCCTCGAACACCACTGCGGCGTGGAAGCGGCGTGGCTGCCAGGGCGCGTGCTCTAGGACGCGCGTCCACTCGCGACCGTCCGCAGAGCACCACAAGTCTGCGTAGTCGGCCACGGTATTGTGGGGATGTGCAGAGTTGTAGACACCTCCGCCCAATATCCACAACTGCTCACGGAACACAACGCAGCCTTGCATGGCCCGTTGGCCCCAAGGGGCCGCACCGCTCACGCATGTCCACTCCCGGCCGTCAGCAGAACACCACACATCTGCATGGTGGCGGAAGCCATCGATATCGAACCCGCCCAGCAGCCAGAGTTTGTCTTCAAAGGCCACGCCCGCTGCCGCTCCACGCGGACCCCAGGGGGCCGCTGCACAGGCCTGCTCCCAGTCTGTTCCGTTCTCAGAGGACCACACGTCGGCGGCCGACTGCTTGCCTGAAGCCAGAAAGCCGCCGTAGAGCCACATCTTGCCCCGGTGCACCGCGGCGCAGGGCAGATTCCGCGCCGGCCAGGGCGCCGCCTCGGAGACTCGCGTCCAGATCACGCCGTCCGTGCTGCGCCAAACGTCGTTCACGCGGCGCGGCGTGTATCCCCCCAACAGCCACATACTATCTTGGAAGACGAGTTCGCCCATCGAGTCTCGCGGGCTCCAGGCGGCCGACTCCGCCAGACGCTGCCATTCGTAGCCGCCCACTTGTGCAACCAGCCGTGGAGCGAGTGCGCAAAGCTGCGTTGCCGCCAACAGGGCGAGGCAGCAAGATCTCGCAGTGCGGCAGGGCCGTATGTGCGGGGCGCGGTGCGGCATGGCGTGCAGGTCAGGGGACAAACATGAATTCATTGCTGTTGAGCAGCAGCCGGCAGGCATTGGCCATGCCGTGGCGGCTGGCGTAGGCGGCGAGTGCCGCGGCCTCGCGCTCGGTGGGGGGCCTTCCCAGGGCCAGTTCCCAGGCCGCGGCAACCTGGCCCGGCAGGTCGTCTGCCAGGCGGGCGGCGCGTGCGGCGAAGTGCTCGCTGGCCCTCACCATGAAGCGGTTATTGAGCATCGACAGCGCTTGCAGCACCGTGACCGACGTATTGCGTGCCGGGGTGAGCTGGTTGGCATCGGCGCAATCGAGCGAATCCATGAAGGGGTCGGGCAGGGTGCGGAAGATGAATCGGTACACGCTGCGGCGGCAGGCGGCGGGCGAATCGACATCGAAGGAGGCGTAATCGACCGTGGGCGTGACGTGCACGCCTGGCCCCTCGATGAACTGCTTGACCGATGGTCCGCCCATCTGTACGTCGAGGCGGCCGGCAACGGCCAGCACCGCGTCTCGCACGCATTCGGCATCGAGCCGCGTGCGGTTCATCCGCCAGAGGTAGGTGTTGGTTGCGTCGAGCTGCGCGCAGTCGGCCCGCTGTTGCGAAGACTGGCGGTACGCGGCGCTGGTCACCAGCAGACGATGGAGCTGCTTGAGCGATCCGTGCTGCCGGAACCAGTCTGCCAACCAATCCAACAGTTCAGGGTGGCTGGGGCGGCCGCCTTGGTGTCCCAGGTCGTTGGGGGTATCGACCAGGCCGCGGCCGAAGTGGTAATGCCACATGCGGTTCACGATACACCGCCAGGTGAGCACGTTGCGCTCATCTGCCAGCCAGCGGGCGAGTGCCGCCCGGCGCTCGCCCTCGCTTTGGGGGTCAGAGAGTGCAAATTGGGCGGGCAGCCCCGGGACGCAGGCAAGCGCGCCTGGCACCGCTTCGGCAAGGGGGCTCGTCACGTCTCCGCGCTTCAGCACGTGCACGGGCCGGCAGCCTCGCGCGGGCTTGTGGTTGCCCTCCGGCTCGAAGTCGGCGGCTGCCGCGTAGATCCATTGCGGCGCGGGCAGGGCTTCCAGCGCAGCGGCGACCCTCGCCAGGGCGGCGGAGCGGGCCAGTTCCAGGCGGTCCTGCTCCGTGCGCGCGGCCGTGGGCTTGGCGAGGATGGCGGCCACGGCCTCGGGCACGGTGCGCGCCAGTGCCGCTTGGGGCGCGTTGGTTGCCGAGAGGCGCGGGCGGCCGATCAAGTGTCCTCCGCCGTGAACCTGTTCCAACGTGAACTTCAGCAGCGTGCCGCCGGCGAATCCCACCGGTTCGGTTAGCTCGAAGACGATGTGGTGGCTTTGGCCCACATTGGGGTAAATACCCCATGCAGTCCCCGGCTGGCCGTCAATGGCGTGTGCGGCGGTCCAGCCTTCCTGGTCGAAATCGGCCTTGGCAGTGCGGATGGAGACGGCTTGCAGCCGTTCTGGCTCCGCCAGCGGCGCGGCTTGGAGCCGGAACTCAGACAGGTGCAGGTTGCCGTTGTCTTGCCGGCCCGGCCCTTGCAGGGGGAGCGAGGGATCGGCCAGCACTTCCAGCCGCACAGCGGTGATCGCCTGCAAGTCGGTGTGCGCCACGATGGTGTACGTGTCTTTTTCGGGCCGCGGCCCGCCGTACAAGAGGGAACCGTCGGGCTGCAATTCGGCCGCGGAATTCTTAGCAGCGGTAAAAGAAACCGGCGTCAGCACCGTCCAGAGCACCGCCTCTGCTGCGAGTTGGCGTTCCCAGTTGACCGCAGCCGTTTGATACGGCTGGCTGAGCAGCAAGGCGTCGGTCGCCGGCTCTCGGCGCTGGAGTTCTGCTTGCAGCGCGGCAAGGGCTCGCCGCGTGCGGCCCACCGCAGGGTCGGGATCATACGGGCGGTTGGCGCGATCGACGCCGGCAAAGACGGCTTGCAGGCCGTAGTATTCGGTTTGCGACACGGGGTCGAACTTATGGTCGTGGCAGCGCGCACACTGCACCGAGGTGCCGGTGAACGTCGCCATGGTGGTCGTGACCATATCGTCCCGGTCGAGGTAGCGGGCAAGCTGTTTGTCGACGGTATCGTCGGCGATGTTCAACAGCGAGCTTTCGTCCCAGGGGCCGGCGGCGAGGAAGCCAAGGGCCACGGTGGCCTCGGGGTCGTCGGGGAACAGCACGTCTCCGGCCACTTGCTCCATTACGAAGCGGGCATACGGCTTGTCTTCATTGAAGGCACGGATGAGGTAATCTCGATAGGGCCAGGCATGCGGCCGGGGGCGGTCTTGGTCGTGGCCGTGCGTTTCGGCAAAGTGGACGACGTCCATCCAGTGGCGTGCCCAGCGCTCGCCGTAGCGCGGGCTGGCCAGCAATCGATCCACGAGGCGCTCGTACGCGCCCGGGGCGGTGTCGGCAAGGAATGCAGCGATCTCTTCGGGCGTGGGCGGCAGGCCGACCAGGTCGAAGCTGAGCCGCCTGATGAGAATTCGCCGGTCGGCCTCGGGAGACGGCGTGAGCCCCTTCTCGTCTAGCTTGGCAAGCACGAAGGCATCGATGGGGTTGCGCACCCAATCCGGCCGGCTGACCTCCGGGATGGGGGGCGAACGCAGTGCCTGATAGGCCCAGTGGAGACGCCGGGGGTCGATGTCTCCCTGCGGCCAATCCACCCCCTGGTCGATCCAGGCACGCAGCACGCCGATTTCTTCGGCAGAGAGAGGCTCCCCCTCGGCGGGCATCCGCCGGTCAGGCTCCAAGCCGGCGACGAGCTTGATCAGCAGGCTTACTGCGCTCTTGCCAGGCACAATAGGCGGGCCGCTGTCGCCACCCTGAAGGGCAGCGTCGCGGCGGTCGAAACGCAGGCCCCCTTCTTGTTTCTCCGGCCCATGGCAGGCCAGGCAGCGCGAAACCAAGAGGGGCTGAACGTCGGCCATAAAGTCCACTCGACGCGCCGCAGCAGGCGGCAATGCCGCCTTGTCTGCGGGAGAAACGCCCCCGGCTCGCACTAGAATGCCGCTGCCAGCGTGGCCGTTCTCTCCCGGCTGTTCGCTGCCCCAACTTGTACCTCCAATCTGCATGCACAGGTACGCCACCAGGCCCATCAGCATGCACGGGCGCCATGCACAACCGCCGGCACCGTTGGCCTTCAGGATCTGCGGCCGCCGGGCAACGTTGCGCATGTGCTTCATTAGGAGGTGCTCCTCCTTGCGGTCCGGGGCGGCAGCCGCTCCCCGGCGGCGGCCGGCACCACGGAGGGAAAGTTCAGAAACAGCAGGGCCCAAGAGGGCGGGCCCGGAGCCGTTTCGGCTGGGTGCCATTCATGGTACACCGGCAGCCCAGCGGCTGCCAGCCAGGGTGCGGCCTTCTCTACCAGCCACACTGTGTGGCCACATCCAAGGTCTAGCGCCCCGTTACACGGCGTACTCCCTTGCAAGCCGGCAGCTTTCAACCGGGCCAGAAGCCGAGTTGCGAGCCAGGGTCCGGTGGGCACCTATCGGCTTGTTAACCGGCCCAAGGCGGCCCAATGTCTCGTGGCAGCCATTGATGTACCTGGCCGTCTCAGCGTCCATCAATGTACACGCAAGGGGTGGTCGCACTTCTCAGGCCCGCACTTGCGCTTCAGAGGCCCGCAAGCCGCGGCCCGGCCAATGCCTGCTGTCTCGCACACGCCGCAAGCTGCTGCCATCCATTCTGGACCTACCCCGACTCGGGCTGGTCCTTTGCCGCCCCGCATGCCAGACACTGCCGCAGCGGGTTTTGCCGTAGCGTTATTGCCGCAGCGCCACAGCCCATGGCAGAGTGCGGATTACGGTTGTCGCGAGCTGCGCCCTCTTCTCGCTTCGCCTCTGTTCCACACTCCGGCAACAGAGACGTAGTTGTATAGACGTACTCTTAAATCATGTCGCCACATACTGGCGTACGTATCTCGTAAAATAGTACGCGTATAAATTATTAGATAGTGCTGACATACTCCATTAAGACGTTATTAAATTGTGTCCAGGAACACAAGAATTTTCTTGCATGTTCCTAGTCAGGCGCCTATCTTGCGGGCGATGATACGGTTCACGCGGCCGCGCCACCGATAATGATCCTCCGATTCCGGAGTTTGTTGTACTGTCTCTTTTGCGGAGTTGTGCCATGACGAGGAGATTATGGTTGGGCCGAGCAGCGTTTACGCTGGTCGAGCTGCTGGTGGTGATCGCCATTATTGGGGTGCTGGTGGCCCTGCTCTTGCCTGCGGTGCAGGCGGCGCGCGAAGCGGCGCGCCGCGCAAGCTGCAACAACAATCTCAAGCAGTTGGGCATCGCCCTGCACAACTATCACGACGTATACAACAGGCTGCCTCACAACCACGCCGTGTGGCACTGGGCGCTCGGCTACGGGGAGCTGCGGGGCACGCACTTGGTGCGGCTGCTGCCCTACATCGAACAGGGCGGGCCGCTGTACGAACGGCTCGATTTCCGGCTCAACACCGTGGAAGACACGATGATGCCCGACGGAGAACGTATCTACAGCAAGACGGTGGAGACGTTTTTCTGTCCGAGCGATACGACCGACCGCCGTGCCCGCGACAACAACCGGGCCCTGTGCAACTATGCCATGCAGACTGGGGCGCAGCGCTATGGTTCGCCTCACCCGTGCAATCTGTCGGTGTTCGTGGGGGTCGGCCCTGGAGGCGATCCGAGCGGCGAGAACTGGTTCGGCACGGGGCCGGAGTGGCACGCCAACTGGTCCTGGGGCGAACCCAATCGGGCCATTTCCGGCATTATCAGCCGGGGTGGTGCAGGTTGGACGCCAGGCTGGGCGGGCAGCCCGGTCTATCTGACGATCGCGCCGTGGGCGGCGCGCTTCCGCGACATTGCGGACGGCACGGCCAACGTGATCGCCATGGGCGAGTTCCGACCCAAGTGCGCCGACCATGCGTCGGTCAACGGCTGGGTGCATGTGAACTCCATCTGGATGGCGACCACGGCACCCATCAACTTCCCCACGTGCCCTGGTGAGAACGGCAATCCCGTCGATCAGTGGTCTGGCCAGTATCTGCCGGGGCGTGCGTGTAACCATTTCCAGAGCTGGAACACGTCGATGGGCTTCAAGAGCCGGCACCCCGGGGGTGCGCAGTTCGTGTTCTGCGATGGCTCCGTGCACTTCCTCTCGGAGACCATGAATTACGACATGTACCAGCGGCTGGGAGATCGCCGGGACGGCCGTCCTGTGTTTGGGTTTTAGGCCGGCGGCCGCGGCGCACCCCTCGCAGCCTCGGTACCCTGCCTAGATGCTGGTGCTCGCTTGTGCGCATCGGCCGTACAGACCCGATGTGAGGCGCGGCGGCCCCTCTGCGATGGCGCGATAGACGCAGCAGGCAGTGGCTGGGCAGCGGTAGCAGCCCAGCCCTTCGCCGTGCTGCCGGTCGGCCGGTGATACCTAGCCGCAGACGGCCGTGTCTTCGCAGCAGCAGAGGCCGCCGGCGCTCGGCAGCCGCTCGTAAAGGCAGGCGGTGAACGGGTGGCCCGCGCAGATAAAGCCGGCGTGGGAGATCCGTCGGCTGCGGAGAACGGAGATCATAAAGTCGGAGCCCTGAGTTACGGTGGGCAGTCCCAGGGCCGAGGGACCTGGCAGGTGCGCCTTAAGATTGCCGGCCACGATGTTGGCGACCTCGCCCAGAGCGTCGCGCATGTCGGCGGGAGTAACTTCGCTCTCCTCGATGTGAAATAGCCGTGCAGCGATCCTACGCGCAAGTGGGGGAGCGCTTTCAATGACCACTGCTCCTTGCCAGGCGCCGGTGGTTTGCACGCACGCCGCCAGGGCGTATTCGCGCTCGGCAGAAGTAAGAAGGGGCCCTGGCCTTAGCTCCATGCGCAGCGTGGTGGCCCATACCAGATCGATCGCTGCTCGCAATTCGTTCTCTTGAATCATTGCCAGCTCCGTTAAAGGGCCGCTACAGGGTTCACAAGCTTCCCGCTTCGCAAGCGGTAGCAGCTCATGCCGGCTAGCTCTTCCCGCTGGAAGGTATCGTCGACGTTGAGCGTGGTTTCGGCGCCGCCCAGGAACAAGTAGCCGTCGGGTTGCAGTACGCGGCGGATGCGATTGAGGATCTGCTGCTTGGTCGGCAGATCGAAGTAGATCATCACATTGCGCACGAAGATCACATCCATGGGCGGTAGCGACGGCCAGCACTTGGTGAGGTTGAGCACGTCGAACTTCACCAGGCGTCTGATTTCGTCTTTGATCCGCCATTGTGAGCCGCAGTGCTCGAAATATCGAACCAATAGAGAAGCAGGCAGGCCTCGGTTCACCTCGAGCTGGCCATAACAACCTTCGCGGGCTTGGGCCAACACGTCGCTGTTGATGTCTGTGGCTAGAATCTGTATGTCCCAGCCCGGCCGACCGGTGAAGAACTCGTGCAACACGATGGCCAGGCTGTAGGGTTCTTGTCCCGTGGAGCAGGCGGCGCTCCAGATGCGCAGACGCCGCGTGCTGGCGCGTGCCGCGGCGAGCGCGGGGAGGATCTCCCGCCGCAGGGCCTCAAAGGGCTTGTGGTCGCGGAAGAAGTAGGTCTCCGTCGTGGTCATCGCCTCGACCACCTTGGTTGTTAGCGTCTCGTCTGCCTTGCGCCGCAAGCGGCCAAGCAGTTCGGGTACGCTGCCCAGCCCTTCTCGTTGCGCCAGGCGCGCCAGCCGCGCTTCGACCAGGTAGTGCTTTTCTTGTTCCAGCACAATGGCAGACTGATCGCGCACCAGGTGGCGCACGTAGTCGAAATCGGCTTGTGTCAACGTCATGCAATGCCCCTTTCAAACCTTCTCCCGCCGGCCGCGGCCCGCTACTTGCACGATGGCAGCCGCCAGCTCGCCCAGCGGCAGGATCTGCTCTGCCAGATTTGCCCGTACCACGGCGCCCGGCATGCCCCAGACCACGCTCGTGGCCTCGTCTTGGGCGAATACGCGCCCGCCAGCCTGCCGGATCGCCTCGCAGCCGCGCAACCCGTCCTGCCCCATCCCCGTCATGATCACCGCAAGTGCCCCAGGGCCATGCACAGCCGCCACCGACCGGAAGAGCACGTCCACGGCCGGCCGGCACGAGTTCTCCGGCGGCTCTTGGTGCAACCTGCTGTACAACCTGCCCTGCCGGCGCGTGACCTCCAGGTGGTAATCCCCCGGCGCCAGCCACACGCCGCCAGCGGCTAGCTCTTCTCCGCCCGCCGCTTCCCGCACAGCCAGCGGCGAGCGCGCGTCCAAGCGTTCGGCCAGCAACCGTGTAAACACGGGCGGCATGTGCTGCACGATGACCACGGGTATCGGAAAGTCGGCCGGCAGGCCGCCCAACAGCTCTGCCAGGGCATTGGGTCCGCCCGTAGAGACGCCCACGGCCAAGATCTCCGCGCGCGCCACGCTGGCCGCCGGCCTCGCTGGTCTGTTCAGGATGGCAGGTGCGGAGGCGCCTGCCGGCGATGCCGGCCGGCGGCACCACGATTTGATCTTGGGGATCAGCTCGTCGCGTATCCGTTGTTGGGCCAGGGTTGCACTGCCCACGTTAGATGGCTTCGTCACGTAGTCGTTGGCGCCTAGGGCCAGCGCATCCAACGTGGCAGCCGCTCCCCGCTCGGTGAGCGTGCTGAACATGATCACCGGCAGGCGCGGATAGCTCTTGCGCAGCGTGCGCAGGGTCTCCAGGCCGTCTAGTTCCGGCATTTCGACGTCGAGCGTGATCACGTCCGGCCGCAGCTCCGGGAGGCGTGCCAGCGCCAGGCGTCCGTTGGCGGCGGTGCCCACCACCTCCAGCTCGGGATCGGAGGCCAGCGCATCGCTCACCATGCGGCGGACGACCACGGCATCGTCCACCACCAGCACGCGGATCCGTGTAGCGGTTTCACACTGGGCCAACACCGAGCATCTCCAGCTTTTCCAGCAGGACTTCGGGGGTAAAGGGTTTCATGACGTATTCGTTGGCGCCGGCCTCGAGCGCGCGCGTCATCTGCGATAGCTCGATCTCGGTGGTTACCATCACGATGGGCATGTGCTGGTAGCGCGGATCGGCGCGCAGCGTTTGGAGCAGCTCGAAGCCTGTCATCTCGGGCATGTTCCAATCGAGCAGGGCCACGTCGAAAGGGCCGTGGGCTTCGAGCTGCACGAGCGCATCGCGGCCGTGCTGGGCCTCGACGGCCGTGTACCCCGCCGAAACCAGAATGCCGCGGATGACGGCGCGCATGGCGCGGGAATCATCGACAATCAATACACGCACGGGGAATGCCTCCTGATGACAGCCTGCCGGCACGCACTGGGCCTGGGCAGCGGCCAGCGGCGGCCGGCAGGCTCGATTGAGCTTTCAGCATGCGGACCCCGCCAGCTCGAGGCCCTTGCCGTTAACGGCGCTCGCCGCGCCCCGCTGATCGCGGGGCCGTGCCGGCGTGACGGGGGTACGGGGCCGGCGGGCGGCGGGCGGCTCGTCTGCACGCGCCGCCTCGGCCTCGTAGCGGAAGCGGCCCACAAGCTGCGTCAGCTCCGCCGCCATGCGAGCCAGCTCTTCTCCCGCACGTTGAGTGTGCTGCGCCCCGTCCGACGTGCCACGCGCCGCGCTCGCCACGGCGGTGATGTTCTGTGCGATCTCGGCACTGCCGCGCGCCGCCTCCGAAACGCTGCGCGCGATTTCGGACGTGGTCGCGGTCTGCTCCTCCACCGCACTGGCAATGGTGTTGGAAATATCGTTGATCTGGGCGATGATGCCCGAGATCTGGCCGATAGCCTCCACCGCGCCGCGCGTAGACTGCTGAATGGCTTCAATCTTGCGGCCGATGTCTTCGGTGGCCCTGGCCGTTTCTTTGGCCAGTTCCTTGACCTCGTTGGCGACCACGGCGAAGCCCTTGCCGGCTTCGCCGGCGCGGGCGGCCTCGATCGTAGCATTGAGCGCCAGCAGATTGGTCTGTTGCGCGATCGTGGTGATCACCTTGACCACCTGGCCGATTTCTGCGCTGGCCTCGCCGAGGCGGGCAACGGTGGCCGTGGTCCCCTCGGCCGCCTTGACGGCAGCAGTGGCGATGCGCGCACTTTCGGTGGCATTCTTGGAGATCTCGCGGATGCTGGAGGTCATCTCTTCCACGGCGGCAGCCACGGTCTGCACGTTCTTGGTCACCTCTTCCGAGGCGGCCGAGACTACGCCGGCCTGAGCCGACGTCTCTTCGGAGTTGGCGCTCATCTGCTGGGCTACCACGCTCAGCTCGTCGGCCGCAGTGGCCAGAGAATGAGCATTGCCCGCAATGCGGCCGATGCTTTGCCGCAGGTCGGCCAACAGGCGAGACAAGCCCTCTCCCATCTGGCCCACCGCATCGCTGCCGTGCACGTCGACCTCTTGAGTCAGGTCTCCCTCCGATGCGGCGGCCACCACCTTGAGCATGCGATCCACCTGGGCACTCAGCTCCGCCGCCTGCTGCCGCTCGCGCTCGGCCGCCTCTTGCACCTGGCGCTCCAGCCTCAGCTTCTCGGTGATCACCTCCCAAGTGACCATCGGCCCCACGTAATTGCCCCCAGCGTCATACAGGGGACTGACGAGCAAGTCCAGCGTCTCGGGGCCAAGCTGAACCTGCGCACGGTGAGGCAGGTTGCGGGGGTCGCTCACGATCCGCCGCACGGCCCCCGGATTCTTGTGGAAGATGTCGATCGACTGGCCCACGATCTGCTCAACAGGTACCGGCAGATACTGCTGAATCGCCTTCAATGCCTGACGCGAAGCGGGGTTGACATAGCTCAACCTGAGTTCGCGGTCGGCCAGTAGAATGTTGATGGGAACGTTTTCTACCACGTGTTGCAGCCGGTCTGCTGCGGAAAGCTTGGCCGCCAAAGATTCCCATTCCACCTGCGTGCTGCCGAAGATCGCCCGCAACTGGTCTACTGTCTGATTGAGCAGCCGCTTGGTCTGGCCCAGCTCATCCTGGTCTTCCGCACCAGTGGCTGCCGAGAGGTCGCCCGCCGCCAGCGCCGCCAAGCGAGCCTGAATCTCCTTCACTTTGCGCAGCACGCCTGCCCCCATGCGGTAACTGAGCACGCCCACCAACAGCAGCGCACCAATGGCGAGTGCCCAGGCGAATCCGGTGCGGCGCGAGATGAGCGCCACCGTTTCGCGTTCTACCTGCGTATTCTGCTGGTTGGCCAGCTCTACCACCCGATCGATGGCCGCTCGATGTTCCTCGTACTTGGCCGAGAGGTCTCCATCGAGCAGCCGCTGCGCCTCCTCGCGTTTACCCTCCGTCAAGAGCGGGATGAACCGGCTATCGCGCAGGTCGAAGAACGCCATGGCCGGCTGGTGCGCCCGCACCAGCAGGGTCTGCCGCAGTTCTCCCTCGAGCAAGGTACGGTCCCAGTGTGCATGGCGATCCATGTACTTCTGCCGCAGGCGTGCGGCGCGCGCGGCCAGGGCATTGAGCTGCACAGGGTTGTTCTCTCGCTGCATCTGGTAGCACAGCAAGTACGATTCGATGATGTATTCCGGCGGCGGCAGCACGTCGGCCACCAGGTCCTTGCCTTCCACCACTTTGGCGTACACAGGGCCATTGACCTTCACGGTGGCCAGCGTGCTGAGCATGTAGCCCAACAGGCCAATCACGGCCAATAGGAAGGTGCCGGCCAGAACCACCAGCCGGCCTTTGATGGTCAAGGCCGCCATACGCGGCAGACGTCCGCGGGTTGGCACTGGTGCAGTGGGCGACGCGCCGGCCGGCTGCTGCCGCGGCTCGTTCGTGGGAAACCCGGCCGACATGCTGCGAGGCGGGGCTTGCGGGTTCTGAGTGGGTGAGGTAGCAGTGACTTGCATGATCAACTCCTGAGGGTTCCTGACTCGAAACTTGTGCTCCAGCGGCGCGGTGCGCGCGGCACCTTAGGTAGTGCGCGCGGCACCAAGATGCACGGTGCGGTCGACATCCAGGACCAACAGCAACCGGTCGCGCAGTTTGTAAGCGCCGCAAATCAGCTCTCTGGCGATGCCTCGCAGCGTCTCAGGCGGGCGCTCAAAGGCTTCGTCCGAGACTTCGAGCACGTCTCCGATTGAATCGACCAGCAGGCTGGTGGGGCCGTCGTCGGTACGCACCACGACGTTCATGGGCTGAACTCCCTGCGGCCGCTCGCGCAGCTCGAGCCTGCGGCGCAGATCGATCGCGGTTACGATCTGCCCGCGCAGGTTGATCAGCCCCCGAATCACCTGCGAGGCGAGGGGGACGCGCGTCATCTCTTGGTAGCGAATCACCTCCTGTACCTTGTGCACCTCGACGCCAAAAAAAAGACCGTCGAGCAGAAAGGTGCAGAATTGCCGGTAGCTGGACATGGATGGCTCCTAATACTCTAAGGCTGCCTCGTTACATGGCTGCGCCGGCGCAGAGCGGCCGGGCCAGGGTCTCCGCCATCAAGCCGCGCACGTCCACTAGGTCGGTTACGCGGTTCTGAATCACCGCAGAACCGCGTACGCCTGGCCGTGTTGCCGCGCGTTCCACGGCCAGCGGTACCTCGACAATGTCTAAGATGCGGTCTACCACAAGCCCCACGCTCTGGTCCTGTTCGCTGTAGACCACCACTTGCAGCGTCTCTTTGCCTTGGGTCTGGCACGGGGGATGCCCCAGGACCTCGGCCAACCGCACGAGTGGCAAGATGCGGCCGCGATACTGGACGACCTCGGCCCCGTCCGCCAGCTCGATGCTGCTGGCGTCGATCTCCTCGAGCCGCGCCACCAGCTCCAGCGGAATCGCCGCCCGCCGCCCCTGGCCCAACCCCACCACCAATAGCGACTGAAGCTGCTCGCCCGCCTGCGCGGGCCGCGCCGCCAGTTCTCCCAGTGCCCGGTCGCGCAGCTCGGAGATCACACCCGCCCGCTGCGCCACACCAAGCACATCTAGAATCAGCGCCACGCGGCCGTCTCCCATGATGGTCGCCCCCGCAAACAAGCTGATATTCTTGAGCTGTTTGCTCAGGGGCTTGACCACGATCTCTTCCGTATCGCTGATCCCCTCGACCACCAGACCAAACTGCCGATCGTCTGCCTGCAAAACCACGATGTTCACGCCGTCGCGCGACGCCGCCGGTTCTTCCAACCCCAACTCCCGATTCAGGTACACCAGCGGCAGGAGCTGGCCGCGCAGGCGATACACGGGCGCCCCATGGATATGCTCGATAGCCTGCTGCGCCTGCTCTCCTTCTAGGCGGACCAACTCCAGCAGGTTTACCTGCGGAATGGCATACCGGTCTCCGCCGCTGGTGACGATCAGCGCCGGAATGATGGCCAGCGTGAGCGGGATCTTGATCTTGAGCGTCGTCCCCTGGCCAGGATGGCTTTGGATGTCGACCGTGCCGCCGATCTTTTCGATGTTTGTCTTGACCACGTCCATGCCGACGCCACGGCCTGATACGTTGGTGACCACCTGAGCCGTGGAGAATCCAGGCAGGAATACCAACTGCACGCACTCCCGCTCGCTCATCCGCGCGGCCTGCTCGTGCGTGATCAGGCCCCGCTCCAACGCCTTGGCGCGAATGCGCTCTGGATCGATGCCGCCGCCATCGTCCGAGATCTCGATGTTGACCTGGCCCCCTTCGTGGTAGGCACGCAGCGCCAGCAGCCCCTCTGCCGGCTTGCCTGCCGCCAGCCTGGCCGCCGGCGGCTCAATGCCGTGATCGACCGCGTTGCGCACCACATGCGTGAGCGGGTCCTTAATGGCCTCGATAATCGTGCGGTCCAGCTCCGTCTCCTTACCCTCCATCTCCACGCGCACCTTCTTGCCGCATTGCCGTGCCAGGTCTCGCACCACGCGTGGAAAACGGTTCCACACATTGCCAATGGGCTGCATGCGCGTCTTCATCACCCCCTCTTGCAACTCGGTGGTGATCAGGTTCAACCGCTGCGTGCTGCCCAAGAAGGCCGTGTCTCGCTGAGTGGCCGTGAATTGCAGAATCTGGTTACGCGCCAACACCAGCTCGCCCACGAGATTCATCAGCTTGTCTAGCAGGCCCACGTCCACCCGCACGCTGCCCTCCGAGACGCTGCCGGCCGCCGTCTCTTGCACGTGCAGCGCCTTGACGAGATCCTGTGGATGGAGTTCCTGGCGTTCGACGAGGATTTCTCCCACATGGCGCGGATCTCCTTCAGCCTGCTGACGCAGGGCCTCCAGAACCTTAGAAGGCTCGGTGGCGCCGATCTCGACCAGCACCTCACCCAGTGGGGGCGGGACGGCGCGGTGGGGCGTTTCTGGCGCCTGCGGGGCCGTTGCTGCGTTTTCCTGCGCGGTGGCTGCTGAGTCTCTTGACTGCGAGGCCGGCTGCGCGGGCTCTTGCAAACGGGTAAGGGTGGCGATGAGTGCCGAGTCGTCCCCCTCGCCTTCGGTTCCCGTTTGTTCGACGTTCGCTAGGATCTCTCGCACCCTATCGACCAGCGCCAAAAGCGCGGTGGTGATCTCGGCATCGAGCAGCAGCACGCCGTCTCGCAGGCGGCTGAGCAGGTTCTCTCCCACGTGGGCGACGGCTTCCAGGCGCGTAAGCCCCAAAAAGCCGCACGTACCTTTGATGGTATGGATGGTGCGGAAGATGCTTGCCAGGCGAGCCGGATCTTGCGGGTCTTGTTCGAGCGCGACCAGATCGCGATCGAGCTGGTCGAGGTTTTCTCGGCTTTCGATGAGGAACTCTTTGAGGATGCTATCGCCATGATCCATAGTGCGGCATCTCCTTGGCGTGCCAGGGTCGGCCGCCGGCCCAGGCGCATTGCGCGGCAGGGTTAGCGGTCGAGCCTGTCATGGCGCCTTGCAGCGGGTTTGCCTGAACAAGTGCGGCAAGCAGAGGGCCGCTCGGCCCTGCGGCAAGAATCGCGAGCCGCACCTGCCCTAAAGCGGCACGCGCTAGCGATTCGCCCCGACACGGCCGTGCAACGGCCTTCTTGCGTGCTACAGGCGTCCCGGTGCGTGGCCTCGGACGTCGGGCTGATAGGCTCAACATGCCGAGGGGCAGCGGGCCGCCTAGGATTCATAGGTTAAAAATTCGTGAAGGCAAGCCACGCGGAAACGAAGCGGTCCACCCGCGTGCATGCCGGGTGGCGTGCGGCCTCTCGCGGCCTGCAACCGGGTGGTATCCTTGAGAGTAGTTTGCGGTTTATACGCGGGGCACGGGTTGTTCATGCACGCACAACAATACCTGCTTGCGCCCGACGTTGCCTGCCGGCTGGCCGCCCTGGACATTGGCACCAACAGCATCCGGCTGATTGTGGCGGAACCGCTGCGCGACGGCCGTTACCGCGTGCTAGATGACGAGAGGGCATCGACGCGCCTGGGACGTTCGCTGGCGGCCACGGGCCGGTTGGATCCGCAGGCTGTGTCTCACTCGCTGGAGGCATTGCGGCGGATGCAACAGATCGCAGCGGGTTTTCAGGTGCAGCGGCTGCGGGCAATTGGCACATGTGCGCTGCGCGAGGCGGCAGATGGTGGCGAGTTCTGCCGGCGTGTGCAACAGGAGCTGGGGTTGGAGATCGAGATTATCTCCCCTAGCCAAGAGGCCCGCCTCGCCTTTTTGAGTGTGAGCCGAGCGTTCGATCTCGAGAACAAGAACGTCGCGGTGGCCGACATGGGGGGAGGGAGCACAGAGCTGGTGTTGGCTTCCGGCACCATTATCGAAGACATATTCGAGACGCCGCTGGGTGCGGTGCGGTTGGCGGAGATGTTCGCCGATGGCTCGGAGCTGTCGGTCCGCGCTTATGAGCAGATGGTGCGGCATATCGACGCGGAATTGGCCCGCCGTACGCGCGGAACCCTGCTGGTGCCGCACGTGCTCATCGGCTGCGGCGGCACCTTTACGTCCCTAGCAGAAATGCTGCTTGCCCAGCGCGGGCGCACCGGGATCCCGGTACGCGGCTTCGAGGTTCGGCACGCCGAGCTGCGGCACCTGCTGGATCGATTGCGCAAGCTGCCTGCCCGTGCCCGCCGCGGCATCCCCGGCCTTAGCCCCGAACGTGCAGACATCATCGTGCCCGGACTGGCGGTTATCGACCGGTTGCTGGAGCACTTCCATCTCAACCGCTTGCAAGTGCACGACGGCGGTATACGCGATGGCCTGCTGCTCACCATGATCGACGAGCTTACCGGCGCCGTGCCCGCCAGGCTCGATCGCGAGGCTGCGGCCGAGCGATTCGCCCAGCAATGCGGCGCCGACGTGGTTCACAGCCGATACGTGGGGCGTCTGGCGGGTGAAATCGTGGCCCAGCTTGCAGGCCATTTCGGCTTCACGCCCGCCGACCGAAAACTGGTCGAGCTGGCTGGCCTGTTGCAAGACGCAGGCTACTTGATCGACTACGAGCAGCATCACAAGCACAGCTACCACTTGATCATGAATAGCCGGCTGCCTGGCTTCGAGCCGGGCGAGCTGGAACTCGTGGCCAACATAGCCAGGTACCACCGCGGGGCGAGGCCGAAGCGCAAGCACGAGAATTACCGCCGGCTGGCCAAGTCAGACCGCAAGCGTGTGAAGCGCCTAGCGGCAATCTTGCGGCTCGCAGGCGGCCTCGACCGCAGTAATACTCAGCAGATCGAGGGGGTGCGCATCGAAATCGCTGGACGCGAGGTGCGCCTGGGCGTACTTGCACCACGGGAACCTGAACTCGACCTCTGGGCCGCCCGCCGACGTGCACGCCCATTTGAGAAGGCGTTTAAAGTGCGGCTGATCATCACCTGGCTGCCGCACGAACCTGCGCGTGCCACGCCTGAAGGTTGTTCTGGGCCAGACTCCTCAGCCACTGGTTAGGCGGCGAGCACCAGACACTCAAGCAGGCACGTACATGCGGGCGTTCAGGACACGCAGATGCGGGCGCTGAGGAATTGCCGCCACCTCCTCCCGCCACCACCGCGCGTGCATCGGCGGAGTGCTGACTGGCAGGCTACCCCTGCACGGCCAATCGAGAATCTCTCTTCGCCGCCGGCGAGTGTGCCACTGCTTGACGGTGTGCGTCAAGCAGTGCGACGGGCGAACCACGCAGCCAACTCCTCCGTGTGCCACTGCTTGACGCGCAGCGTCAAGCAGTGCCACGTGCGAACCACGCAGCCAACTCCCCCGTGTGCCACTGCTTGACGCACAGCGTCAAGCAGTGCCACGGGCGAACCACGCAGCCAACTCCCCCGTGTGCCACTGCTTGACGCACAGCGTCAAGCAGTGCAGCC
>FWPU01004865.1_pt1 | contig 30437 bp, 21 predicted proteins | sample 2228361 | NCBI WGS metagenome assembly FWPU01 (sample SAMEA103939777, study PRJEB20133) | metagenome | reverse complement strand
CCTGTTCCAAAAGGGCATCGCCCCACATGATCGCCCGCCGGCCACGCCGTTGCAGATGGCCCGCCAGGTGGTTGACATGCTCGACCAACAGCCCCACCGGGTCGGCCTGCCGGCAGCGCTCGCAGGTCGCGTGCGAGTAGGCCTCGTCGCAACCGATGTGAAAGTACTTGCCCGGACCGGCCCACGCGATCAGCTCGTCGCACACGGTACTCAGCAGGGACCGCGTGTGGGGATTGCTCAAACACCACGTCCAGCCGTCCGGCTCGAACCACGGAGCCAGTCGGGGATTTTGGTCCAGAACCACATGCCGGCCATATTTGACTCGCGAGGCCGAGGCATGCCCCCAGCAATTGAACATCGGGACCACTTCCAGCCCCAGGCTCTGGGCCAACTCGACGAGCTGGCGGGCCTGGGCCTTGCTCCACGCCTGGGGCCAGGATAGTTCTTTGCATGTCTCGAGACGCAACATGCCCCAGAACTCCAACACCACATGCGTGAACTTGAACAGCGCCGCCAGACGGATCGCCTTCTCGATCGCCAGCGGCGTGGTCTCGAAAAACACGCACAGGTGCAGGCCGCGAAACCCGATCGCTGGCCAGTCTTGAATCTTCACTTCCGGAAGCACGAAAGCCAACTCGCCGGCGCCGTCCGACTGGGCCTCGAGAAGCTGGAGCAGCGTGTACCATGCGTGGCGCATCGCGGATGGGTCCTGGGCTTGTCCGGCGAGGCCAGTGGGCCCGACCTCCAGGGCATACCTTGCCCCCGGTTCAAGCTTTGGGGGGTCCGCCTTCCCCAACACGAACTCCCATGGGCCCAAATCGCCTCGCCGGCCGATCTCCAGCCTTAGCACGCCGAACGTGAATCGGTTCCACAAATCGGCCATCAGTTCCGGCAGGCGGGGTGCAACCTCCTCGCTGATTTGAAGCCGAACGGGGCCGGCCAACCGCAACCGGCCTGCCCCCCACACCACCCGATTCGGGTAAGGATGGATGGTGCGGGGCGGGCGAGCCGGCGCCACCTCCTCGGCCGCTGGTCCCCACGAGGCGACTCCCCCCGCGGCGGCGATCCCGGTCCCGGCCACACTGGCCAACAGATGACGCCTTGATATCCCCGCCGATTCCTGTCCATTCATGACGCGACTCCCTGTGCACAGTTCCAAGCCGCACAAACACATTCTCTGTCGCGAAAGCCAGGTCCCCGCGTTACGGAGCCTACCCCACCAGACGCACCAGCTACCTAAGCGGCACAAGCAGGGCACCCGCTTGGGTTATGCGGCAAAATCCCGGTTGAAAAAACGCTCCGGATGCTTACGGCTTGGGAGCGATCCGTTTAGAATCGAGCAACCTTTTCCCGGAAGGACCTCTGGCGGCTGGCAGGTCGGTGATCCGCCGCCAAGGCCTCCAGAATGCGTACCATATTACCCGTCCGGAGTTGATTTTTGCCAGTATAGCGCCGGGAGTCATGAACTGCGATTCCATCGATGGCGGCCCCAAAGCTTCCCTCTGGATTATCCATCCCAGCCGGCTACTACGGGAATGCCTGGCTGCGGTGCTTTGCGACGGCTTGTTTCGGGTCGAAAGTATCGACCCCGACCGGGACCCGCCTGGGGCGGAGGCTGCATCTCGGCCGGATGCGGCGGTCATGGACCTCGATCTGCCCAGGCCGGTCGTGCTTCGGTGGCTCGATTGGCTCAAAGGGGCGTCGCCGCAGTGCAAGGTAATCCTTCTGGCCCGCGCCCCTGCGGGCGAGGAGCTGTGGGAGTACCTCGCCGCAGGCGCGGACGGTTGCGTGGTGGAAGCAGGGTCGGTCGAGGAATTCCGCGCGGCCATCCAGCGCGTGCTGGACGGCGAGATGTTTTGCTCACCCGCCGTCATCCAGTCCATGTTCCGGCGGTTGGCCGAGGCACGCCAGCAGTCGGCCTGGTTCCTCCCTGCCGAATCGACCTCGCTGACCTGCCGCGAGCTGGAGATCTTGCGTCTGGTGGCCCAGCACCTCAGCAACAAGGAAATCGCTCGGAAGCTCAAGTTATCGCTCTACACCGTCAAGAACCACATTCACAACATCGTCGAAAAGCTATGCGTCGAGAGCCGCTATCAAGCGGTCGAGTACGCCCGGCGGCGTCGTTGGCTGCCCGCGGAGATCGACCAGGGCTGAACAACCGCGGTTAGCCTGGTGCCTTCACGCCGCACGGCGTAACCCCCGGGGTGCCGAGACATAAAGTGCCGCTGCTCGCTGCCGGTTTGGTAGTCGCCGTTGCCGCAGGGCGGAATCCGCAATCGCGGGGCGGGACAAGCACGCGTGAGGTGGTTTAAGCAATCGCGACGCGGGACGAACAACCTTACCAGTCACGTCGAGCCTTCAAGAGCAAGCGGCGGGTTACCAAGAACTCGTTTGTTTGGTGTTTTCGACTTCAGCCGGCAGCAAGCGTACCGATTCAAAGCGCGCGAAACAAATCGCGATTGGCCGGCACCGTGCTTGTCTGAGGTTACAGCCCCCAGGTGACGGGCCGGCGCTCCGATGGTTCCGCCCTGGGGCCTGGCCTGCCGCGGGTCGGGCAAGCCAAGCAGGCAGCGTCGCCACCATGCGCACAAGCGGCGGGTTGACGCAGTAAAGTTCGAAGCGGCCTGGCATCCAATGGAGGAGCCCGCTGGGCATGAACGCGACCTCATCCAGTGTTGGGCCTTGGGGGCCGCTGAGGACGCAAGCGGTGCAAGGCGGATCGCCACCAGGGCCAGGAACAGTCGCCGGCCTGCACCATCGGCGCGGGGCTGGCTGGCAAGATATCTTTGCAAACGCGACGCCCCCTTTTGTTATTCTCTCCATATAAACAGCATCGGAACCCGCACGACTTCCGCTTGGCGTCCCACCCTGGCCCGAACAACAAGCGCACCCCGGATCACACGGGGATGGCGAGAATCGCCTTGCTTGCCCGCAATCCGCAGGATGTGTTCGGGTCTTATCTGGCGGTCCGGGCCCTGCAGCACGATATCTTCTGAACGAAGGCCGTCCAACTCGACATCCTCAACTTTCCATGCAAGCCCGCCCGCCTGGCGCAGGACAACCTCCACGGGCTGGCACTCCTGGCCAATCCGCAGAACGCTAACCACGCTTCGCGGCTGTGCCACAATCGTGCTCTCACCCCGGATAAGCACCGGGATTTCCAACGTGGGGAACTTCGGGTGATCCGTCGTTACCCGAATGAGGTCGCAAGCCACCCCTTCTCGGTATGGCACCCGGCCAGCAAGGCGTAGTTGCCACCTGCGCTCGTTCCCCCCGCGCCGCACCACATCGGCGCTCAGCCATCCGGGGGCGGAGACAGATAGGATCCTCGTGGGCCGGTCCGCGCTTTGGAGTTCTCGAATCTCCACGACAGCCGTAACCTGGGTTCCGCGAGGGTGCGCGCCCAGGTACAGCGTATCGGGCTCGGCGGCCAGCTTCCCTTCTGCACGTACCGAAAAGGAGATGCGAACTCTCTGGGTGATCGACTTGGCCCCCGACATATAGCGCAGCGTGATGTCCCTTTGAACAGTGCCCAGCCGATCGCCCGTGCTAACCGACACCGCAAGCGTCCCCTTCGCTCCGGGGGGATAAGGGTATGCGGCAACTTCACGCGTGTGCACGAACAGTCCTTCACAATCCCGGTTATCACGACCTCGTGGCAACCCGCATTGCGAAACACCAGCACCCCGTTGGCCGTAGAGCCTTGGTCCCACTCGCCCAGATGGAGCGTCCGTTCCTCGAACCGCAGGGGACATGCCTCGTCAAGCTGGGACAAGGCCGGTTCACAGGCGACGCAGAGCGTGGGCATGGCCAGGATCCCCAGGATCGCTAACGCCCTGCCAGCGGCACGGACCGGCCAATAAGCCCGCTCCGAACCGTAGCGCCGAAACCATAACGAGGCCACACGGCCAAGGTGGGCGCAAATGGGCTTAGGCCAATGGCCTAGTTGCTTGGGGGCGAGGGGTGCCGCTGGACTGCCGGCCTGACTTTGCGCCAGATGGCCGCGCCAAGGGCGACCGCGACCGCTGCTGCGGTCAGTGCTAACCCCGCCATTCGCCACAGCGACCAAGCGTGCAGCGGCGGCGTTTTCGCTAAAGCGAGGGTTACCCGCTCCCATCGGCTCGCCTCCGGATGGTTTGGATAAAGGGCCTTGAGTTCTTCGGCAAGGCGGCAGGCGTTTTCCGCCTCGCCGCGCTCCAAGGCGATCGACAGAAGAGTACTCAGCACGACAAAGTAATAGCCGCCCTGGCCAGGCCCCGCGCCCGCTGCGGCGTCGGCTTTTAGCAGAACCTCGGCCTGGTTGTCCTTCAGGTCGCGAAGGATCGCCTCGGCGCGCTCGTATTGGCGGCTTCCAAAATAGTCCACGCCCAGGCGAAACCGCAAAAACGGAGTCCGGGAGTCTTCTGGCCGGCTGCCTAGCCAGTTTTCCAAAAACGCCTGAAAAGCGGGTCCGCCCTGCGGGTACCGCTGCTCCGCATATCTCAGCGCGTAAAACGACGGGGGCCAACGCATGCCCCGCTGCCCCGCAAGCACCTCCAAAGCTTCCTCGGCTTTTGCGGGTTGGCCAGCAGCCAGCCACTCCTTCATCTCCCCGTTTGCGGCCGCTTCCAGGTCGTATCCTGCGGTGTCCAGCTTAACACCGCGTCCCAACGATACCAGCATCTCTCGAAGCCGGCGAAACTCCCGCGCTGCCTGGGCGTGGTCGCCCAGGACCTCGCCATAGAGCTTCGCGCGAAGTCCGAGGCTGGACGCCGCGTTGGAATGGTCCCGGTCTCTCCGCTTCTCGGGCGGTATCTTTTCATACTCCTGCAACGCGTCGGCGCCTGCCACCACCCCGCGGCGGGCATGGGCCGCGTCTTTCGTCTGAAAGTACCAGCTCTCGCAGATCCACCCCATTTCCATGTGCAGTTGGAGCCGTTCGGCGGGCTCGGTGGCCTCCCCCGCCAGCTCCGACAAAATCTGCGCCGAAGCCTCCCAATCTCCCAACCCGTTAGAAAGTGCCAGGAGTTTCCTTTTTGCGTGCTGCCGATAAGGGCTACTCGGGTTGGCCTTTAGAGCCTCCGCAATCCGGAGCCTCCAATCCTCATAGAACCGCAGCAGTTCGGCCCGGTCCCCGCGAGACCTCATAGCATCCGACGCCGCGGAGTATTGGCGAATCACGACGAGCAGGGGGTCGTCGTCGCCTTTGGAGACGCTCTGACCGTGGGGCGTCCCCGCCCCAAACGCGGCCCCTGCTGGCGTGGCGATCGCCCAACAGCACAAAAGTATCGCGCCAAAAGTGGCCACGAGCCAGTCAAGATGTGCCAGCCGCCCATGCCCTGCGTCTGCCGCCACCATAGGCTACCCTTTCCCGCCTCATGGAAATAAGGCCGCTAAGCCCCTTTGGGCCAGCACGGCCAGGAGTTCGCCAGCCCGGGGTGAGCCTGGCGCCGTGGCGGACCGGCGCGGAGCACACTCCGCCGCTATGCCAGCCGGAAATCCCGCCAACGCCCTGCCAGGCTACTCGCCGTCCACGCAGGTTGCGCTTTCGTAGCTCTGGCAAATAGCGCCCCCACAGTACTCCGACCCAACGGCAGTCGAGTACCGCGCGCCGGCATCCTCGAAATAATCGAAGCTGCACGCGCCCGTCCCCCTGTGCTCCCACTGGTAGCTCGATATCACCTGGGTCTGCCTATCCCTGTACACCATCAAGGTAACGCGATACGCGGGGCTTCCCTTCCTGCACGCCGGCCACGATACTGTGCCACAAGTAGCGCTGCCGTTAAAAGTACGCTGATCGGCATGGCCTATGCTATTCCTCAGCGTCGTCTCCAACACAGCAGCATCTACCGTGATCCCCGAGTCGATCTGCACCGTCACTGACTCGGTGAAAGAGACGCTGAGCGTGGACTCGCATCGCATGGGCGGCGGGGGATTCTCGGGGCAACCCCCGCAGTTCCTGCAATCAAGGCTTTGGCCCAGCACGTACTCCCCAAACCCACCGTCAATGATCTGCACCTCCCCATCAGTGCGCCAACAGACGTACTCGACCGTGCACCCAGGAGGCACGAGATCCGGGGTCGGGCTTCGCGGACATTCATTCTCCGGCACCTGGATTGTCCGAGCGTCGAGCCGTCCCCCAGAAAGCAAGACCGCCATGGCCGTTGCCCAACACAATAACCCAAGCACTCGCATAGTCCACCCTCCACCTGCTTTTTGTATGCGCTTTTCACCCACGCTCGTCTGCCCTTCGGCATTAGTGCCGCACCGACCTGGCGGCCGGCAGACATGGACTATTATAGACGGGCAAAAATGCTCTTGAAGCCTCCGGAAGCGTAATTTTCGGTGTATTTGCCCCCCCCGAAAGACTTACGGAGGAAACAACTACCGTGGCATAATTGGCTTCGTACCAAGAGGTTGCGGCGTTTCGGGCAGCCCGGCGACCTTGGAGGTCCAAAGAGTCGCCGTTCAACCAAGGTGGCATCCGGCGCTGCGCTGTCGCGCACGGTGCTCAGGGCCGCGGGTACGAGTCCTCAGCCAAGCTCCTGGGACGGGGTCGGCTCGGCGGTGCGAGTGTGGGGCCCCGACTACGCTTCCACCTTCACCCGCACCGCGCTGGTCAAGAGCAACGTGTTGGGCACGAACACCCGCTCGCCGGCGCCTTCCAAAAGGGTGTAGCGAAGATTGACTTCGCCCACCCGCCCCTCGAAGTCGAGCACCTTGATTAGGTCCTCCCGTTTGAACGGCTTGTAAACCAGCAGGAGGACGCCGGCCAGGGCGTTGGACACGATTTCCTTCAGCGCCAAGCCCAAGGCGATACCCGTCAGGCCCAAGCCGGCGACCATGGCGGTGACATTGATGCCCAGCGTTCCCAGCCCGCTGACCGCCCCGAAGAGCAGCATTCCAATCTTGGCGGAGCGGGCCAGCAGGCCACTGACGTCGGGATCGACGCGGCGGGCCCTCCCTACACGGCGTATGAGCCGTTCGAGGGCGACGCCACCTGCCCAAAAGGCCATGAATACCAGCAGGCCAGCACCCAGACGTGGGGCAAGGGCCAAAAGATACGTCCAAAGGTAATCGCCAAACGTCACCGCAGGTCTCCGTGCGTTTTTCTGGATTCGCCGGTTTTCCCAAACTGCCAGAGGCGCGGCGGTTATTGTCTGCGGAGAAGCCGTAAGGGCCAAGATCGATTGCGCGGACAAATTGACTGACCCCGCATCCGCGTTGCGGCCGAATAATGAGGAGCCTTCGCAACCGGTACAGGGCGGCGTCCAGGCCCGGGGCGGCTGGTCTGCCCTGCCGATTCCACCCTGTGTGGGACGCTGGATGGGCCAAAGGAGGAGCGTGTGGTGCGACGCATCGCAACGGGCGATTTTTGCACACAATCGGGGTGGCTGCGGGCGATGCTGGCCGGGGTAGCCGTAGTTTGGGGTTTGGCGGGGCGGGCCCACTCGGAAGAGGGTCATCCGCCTGCCGGCCCGCCCAGCCACGCCAGCACCAGCCGGGAGGCCCGAGAGGATGCCATCCGCGCCATCCCTTGGGACCACCTGAGCGCCGAGGGGCGCCAAAAGGTCCAGTGGGTGCTGGGCAATACCAGCGTCTTCCGCCGCCTGCCGGTTCGAATCATCCAGTGCGATCCCGACCTGTACTTGTTTCTGGTCCATAACCCCGACGTCGTGGTGAACATCTGGGAGGTGCTGGGCGTCAGCCACCTGACCATGCGCCGGCAGGGCCTCGAAGCGTTTCAGGTAACCGATGATATCGGCACGGTCGGCACCCTGGAGTTCCTCTACCGCAGCCGCAACTTGCAGTTAGCATTTATCGATGGCGTATATAACGGGCCGATGTTTGGGCATCGCATCCGTGGCCGGGGGATCATGCTGTTGCGCAGCCAGTACGTGCGCGAGGCGGACGGCCGGTGCCTGATCACCAGCCGGTTGGATGCGTTTATGAACATCGAGCCGGGCGGGGCCGAGTTTCTCACGAAGACCTTCCAGCCGGTCGTGGGGAAGATTGCCGATACGAACTTCCAGCAGAGTGTGGGATTTTTGGCGTGCCTGTGCCGGACCGCCGAAGTGAACCAGGCGGGAATGATGCGTTTGGCAGCCAAGTTGACGCGGGTCCCGCCGGAAGTACGGCAGCGCCTGGCGGAGCTGTCGCAGTTGGCGGCCCAGCGGGCCAACCAAATGGCCATGACCCCAACCGATACCCCGGCGTTTGATCCGGATGGGCCGCGCACGGCCGAACGCCCCGGGCCGGCCCTCCAGTAATCTGGTAATGTGGCTTGCCACGGCCGGCATTCGGATTGGAGAAGGGGACGCCCGCTTGGGGACTCGGATTCGGCTATCTACGGGGGTGCTTTTGCTCGTGCCGGCGCGCGGATTCCGCGGGATCGCGGGGAGTTCCTCGGGGTAAAAACACGTAGTTTGCGCAAACTTTCCCGGCCTTGCCTCGGCCGCCGCCTTCGAGTACGATCCGCCGCTTCAAAAGGCTGGTGGCATGGGCGCTTGCATTGTTAGGAACTGGCCGAGGCGCGTTGTCTTGGGCCTCCTGGCGGGGCTGGCCATGCTGGTTGTGCCGGCCGGGTGTCGAGGTTTGCCCTGGCCAACGGATCGCCAGGGGAGCGAAACGCTTTCTCAGAACGCCCAGCCTGCCCAATCTCCTCCAGCGGTCCAATCGCTCCAGGGTTCGGGCACAAATGCCGAGTCGGCCAGCGGATCAGCCTCCCCCGGCCAGAATGCCGGCCAAACCGCCAGCGGCACGCCGATCGAGGAACTCCTCGACCAGCTTGCCCAGATCGAGGACTTGGATCCACTAGCGCGCCAACGCCTGGCCGACGACCTCCGCCAGACCGATCCTGCCCTCCGGCCGGCGGTGATCCAAGCCTTCCGTGCTGCGTTAAGCTACCGGCGCCAGCAGGAAGAGGGGCTGCGGCAGGGAGAGACGGACCGGCCGACCCACTCGGCTCTTGTCAGCGATGCGCCGGCCGCCAACGGGTCTCGGAGTCGCGTACAGGCCGAAAGCTCGGCCAGCCCACAGCGGGGCCATGGGCCGCACGCACCAGCCGGCAGCGCGCTTCCGGCCCGGCCGGCCGACGACCTTGCGGCAAAAGACGCCGCTCAGGCGCACTCCGGTGGCGAGGCTCCGGAGCCTCCCGGCGTGCAGTCGGCCGGCCAGCGATTGGGCGGCTCCGCAGCCGGGGCTGCGCAACGGGGGACTTCGAGCCAGGCGGGGGACCGGCGCGAAGGGGACGCCCGCCATTCCCACATCGAGCCGGCCAGCTACACCGAGGGGCGCTCCGACTGGCAGGAGCAGCTTGCCGGCGCCCTGGCCGCGCTGGAAGCAGAACTCCGCCAGGCCCCGGCCTCGCCGGAGCTGGCCGACAAGCACGCCCGGCTGCGCCTCCTGGCGTTGGTGGCCGGCCAGCGCGAGGAGGCCCTGCGCCCCATTCCTGCGGTTCCGCCAGCCGTGCAAGACTTTTGGCGGCAGGAACTGTACGGGCTGGCCCTCTGGCTCGATGCCCAGCGGCAGGAGGATCCTGCCCGGCGGGCCGGCGAAGCCCGGCAGCAACTGGCCGACGCACTGGTGCCCCTGGGCTGGATGGCGCCGCTGGTGCTCCGCAACCTGGCGTTCATCACCCAGGTGCAAAGCTATGGCGACTACAAGCCTTTTGCCCAATACGTGTTCGCACCGGAACAGGAAGTGCTTTTGTACGTCGAGATCGAGAACTTCGCCAGCGAGCAGTCCCCCAAAGGCTATCATACCGTGCTAGAAGCCAGCTATCGGATCTTTGACAGCCGCAACCAGCAGGTAGCCGAAAAGCAGTTGGGCACCACCGAGGAATACTGCCGCAATCCGCGCCGCGATTTCTTTGTCGTGTATCACCTCCGGATGCCCAAGCGGATTTATACCGGCCGGCATACCCTGCAATTAACCGTTGTCGACCAGAAAAGCAAGAAGGTTGGTCAGGCGTCGGTAGAGTTCACCATCCAGGAACCGAGCGCTTGAACCGGGGTTTGCAGGCGGGACGGCGGGCTCGAACAGCGGTGCCGCGGCACGCGCGGATCCCAGGCGCGCCACCTTGCAAAACCGCCTGAGCCCGCCAGGGAGCCGTTCAACGTTTTTCGGCTGCCGCAGTGGGGCCTAGCGGTTTGGGCAGGCGGGGATCGCTCAAATCCAGCCGGTACATGATCTGGTTGTAATCGTAACGCGGCGTGGCCTGGGGATTGCCTGAGAACGTGTGCGTGTACGTCCCTTCGAAGTAGATGATTCGGCCGCCGTCTTCGTCGAAAAACGGATGATGCGCCGGGTTATAGAAGCTGTACTTGTTGTGGGTGACCACCTTGCGGGCCCAGCGCCACGGGCCGGTAGGATGATCGGCCTCGGAGAACCACACCTCGCCCAAAAACGAGGAGTCGCCGCCGGCCTGAACCGCTATCAGAATCCATTTCTGCCGGTACGCATTCCACGCCACCGAGCCCGAATGCAGCACGACAGGCTTGCCGGTGGTTACATCTTTGGGCAGGAAGCGGGCTTCGTCGGGGGCCAACAGGCCGGCCTGGACCAGGGCGTGTTCTTCGGCCGGGGTCAGCGGGGGGGCGTCGGCCGTCCAGCGATATTGCACCTTGCCTGCCGCATCACGGCAGAGGCGGGTGTTGGCCTTGTCGAAGTGGGCCCCAGATGCCAGGCAGGTAAACGCCTCGTAGGCCGCCTGGTCCGCCACCCGCTGCAGCCCAGGGCGCACCCGGACCGTAGGAAAAGGGGCGGCAAACATTAGCCACCGGCCGCTGGAATCGGTAAAAACCAGCGAATGGCCGCGCGGGCACTGCCATTTCTGCCGGAGATCGAAGCGGCGGTGCTTGCGGAACACCTCGGCCTGGTCGTCGTAGAGCGCCAGACCGTGCTCTAGCATCGTGCCCAAGTCCTTCATGCGGCTGTAATGGGCCACCATGCGCTCGGTTTTCGAGGCGTCCTCGACCAGGGCCAGGCCATCGATCCACACCGGGCCGGGACCCTCGCTGGGGCACATGGCCCGGCTGAATCCGTGGGCATCGGTAAAGTATTCCAGGTCCACACCCACCGCAGGGCTCAGGCCCCCCCGGCCCGGCAGACGCGACGTCGCCCCCGAGGTGTGGAAAAGGCCCAAGGGGTGCGCCGGCCGAGTGGTATCGCCCCAGAACCAGTAAATCCGCCCCTTGTACGGCATGGCCATCACGCTGTCCTGCCCCAAAACCTGCGCGTTCAACAGTGGCTGGCGCAAGGGGACCGGCTCGCCGGCCAGCACGCTGTCGCGGTAGATTCCGCCACCGGTGATGCGATAGAGACGCTCGGCCAGATTGATGCGCCGCAGCTTGATTTCGGCCCGGCCCCCTGGCTTCACCGGGAGACTGACGCCGGTCATGCCGAAGCCATCCTTGGGCGACTCGTAGCCGTGGCTCTCCACAAAAAAGAACACCCGCTGGTTCATCAGGCCCGGCTCGTCAAAGGCCACGACGCCGTTGCTGTCGGTTACAAAGCGAAGTTGGTGCACCGTGCGGAGCTCCACCAGGGGAATGCCGCGCCCGGTGCGGTCGTCAAGCACTTTGATCACAAAGCAGCGCGACGCGCTGGCGGGAACCTGTGGCCTGGCGGAGCCGCAAGCCCCCTGTTCGGCGTGGGCGATCGCGACGAGCCCGCTCATCCCCCCAGCCAGCAGCAAAGCTAGAACCCAGGCGGTGCCCGGGGGCCGTCGGATCGGAAACAAACGGATGTGCATTCTGGTGCTCCTCGGCGCAAAACTCTTCTTTGGGGCTTGATGATGGCAGGCTTTCGGTGGTGCGTCAATGCACCGCCGCTCGAGCGCAGGCGGCCCTGGTGCGGCAGGTTGCACGCAAGGCCCCACGACGCCTTGAGCCGCTGCCTGCAAGGGGGCGCCCAGCCGTGGCAGACCAGTCGTGGCAGACCGGCCGTGGCGGACCAGTCGTGGCGGACCAGCCGTGGCAGACCAGCCGTGGCAGACCACTCGTGGCGGACCAGTCGTGGCGGACCAGTCGTGGCGGACCAGTCGTGGCGGAAAAGATGCTTATCGACCCGGCTTTCCCAAGCCGCGTCGGCCGGAGAAACCCCTTTCTATGGAGCGCCGCTGTTCGCCTTGGCCGTCGGACGGGTAGCCTGGGCCTTGCGGGGAAAGCGTGCCGTTGGGCGTCGTTTGCATGGAGCACGGGGGACGCCGCTCCCCGGGGCTAAGGGTCTTCAGGGGAAGTAGATTTCCACACGGTCGAGTTTGGCGGGCGCATGCCAGAGGATTCGCACGCGCTGGCCGGCATTGCCGACGGCGGCCGAATACTCGACAAGCGTGCGTCGTTGTTTGCCGGAAGGCCCTCCCGGGGGTCGGGCGAGGGGGCGGGCCTTGCGCAAAAGGTGCACGGCGACCTCCGATCCGTCGGTGTTGGCAACCCGGACCTCGAAATCGCGGCCACCGCCCGGTTCCGCCGCGAAAAATGCGATGAGGCGCACGGATTCGACAGGGCCGGGCACCTCGTACGCGATGAAATCGCCTTCTTGCCCGCTGGCGCGAAACAGGTATTCGGCGTACAGGGCGTTGTATTGGTTGTCCAATCGCAGGCCGGGGGAGTGGGAGCAGGCGAGCGAGAAATCTTGCAGCTCGTCGGCCAGGCACGTCTGTCGTACCGTGACTGGCCCAACCACGTTTGAAGGGGGTGATTTGCCGGAGGCGTTCCGTGCCAGGACGCGGTAGTACCACGTTTGGCCGCGGCGAGCGGTGCGGTCGCAGAACAGCGGTCGATAGGCCACATCGGCATCGGATACGTCTTCGGCGATCGTGGTCCACGGGCCGCCCGGGGCCGGCGCCCGCTGGATGTCGTAACCGCTGGCCCCGGCCGACCCCCGCCACGAAAACATAGGCACCTCGTCAAACGGCAAGAGTTCTGGGGGCGCGGGAACAGGCCGTGGGGGGACCGGCTGGCATTGAATGCGAAAGGCCGCCTCGCGGAGTTCCCTCAGGATGCCTTGCTCGGCCTGGGCGGCAGCGCTGGCAAATCCCGGCCAATGGAAGGACCAGACGCTGGGATAGGTGAAGATCTGGTGCCAGTAAAAACCCCCTTCCTGCCGGTGGAAATACATACTCCAGAGCATGGCGCCGGCAACGCCTTGCAGGCCAATGCACTCCTGGAGAAAAGTGCGGACTTTAGCGGGAGCATTCTCGGCCGTGAAGTTTTTCCCGTCCACATAAGGGCCGAACTCGCCGATAAAAAACGGCCGTCGGCCGCCGATGGCCGCCACCTCCCGCCGGCATGTGGCGGCCCAGTCGCTCCCCCCTTGCACGGGATTGGCGTAAAAGTGGGCGGTCAACAGGTCGATGTTGGGGTCGAAGAGGTAGTTACGGCCGGGGATGTGGCGCGTGTCGGCCACGAGATGGTTCGGGTCGAGCTGCTTGATGGTTGCCGCCATCTCAGAGAGCCACCCATCGGGCGCGCTGTGCATCTCATTGCCGAACTGCCACGCCAGAATGGCCTTGTCGTGGCGGTACGGAATGCCGGTGACGGTGTTGACGCGGTTGAGGACAAAGCGGAGGGTCGCCCGGTAATCCTCCTTGAGCTGGGGATCGGAATAGAACTCGGCCCGCCTCTTGCCGCGATAGGCCGCATAGGTGCCGATGCCGCCCAGGTAATCGCCCGCCTCGGCCGTGAAATCGAAGATCACACGGACACCGTAGCGGTTGGCGAGGGCTAAAAGGTGGTCAACCGTGCGAAAGGCCTCTTCGTTGAATTGTCCGGGCCCAAGCACGTAATGCCAGGGGGCCGGAGGCGCATCGGGCGGACGCATGGGCAGGTTCCACGTCCGCACCACGCGAAGGTTCATCTGAGCGAGCGTGCGCAGGGCGTCCTCCTGCTCCCAAGGGGTCGGCAGCCTCATGCGCTCGGGCAAGCCCAAGGTGAAATCATACGGGCAGACCAGGCCGGGCATGTTGGCCCCCATGAAGCGGAACTCCTGCGACCCGTCCATCAGCCGATGTCCTTGCCGGGTGATGAAGTGGGCCAGCTTCCCGGCGCCCGCACCGGCCGATTCGCGAAAGGCCCAAGGGATCCCGACCAACAGCCCGACCAATACCAGGCTCGGCAGCGTGCAGGGAACGGAGATTCTCATGGGTGGCCCTCGTGGCGGGGGAGAGAATTGCCGGAAACGGGTTCGGTTGCTGCGCGGGGGTGGGCCCCTCGGTGGCCCAGTGGGCCCCAATGCCGCCGCGTCATCCGTGGAGGCTGGTCGGGGCGCCATCCCACCATTACAATCTGCTTTTCGGGCACTCGTGGAGCAACCGGTACGGGAACCTCATGCCAGACCTGCGCAAGGACCCCATCGTAGGACGTTGGGTGATCATCGCCAAGAGCCGCGCCAAACGGCCCTACGATTTCGTCCCGCTGCCGCAGCGCCGCCCTGGTCGGCTCTGCCCGTTTTGCGAAGGGAACGAACAGTTCACCCCGGATGAAATCGTGGCGTACCGCAATCCCGGGAGCGAGCGGAACCGGCACGGCTGGCGGGTGCGGGTGGTTCCCAATAAGTTTCCCGCCCTGGAGATCGAGGGCGATCTGAACAAGCGGGGGGAAGGCATCTACGACATGATGCGGGGGGTAGGTGCCCACGAGGTGATCATCGAAAGCCCGAAACATGTCCTCAGCCTCACGGAACTGCCGGAAGAGGGGGTCCGCGAGGTCCTGTGGGTTTACCGGGACCGGCTGGTGGATCTCAAGCGGGATCGGCGCCTGGTGTATGGGATGATTTTCAAGAACGTAGGGGCAGCGGCCGGTGCATCGCTGGAACATTCGCACAGCCAGCTTATCGTCACGCCGATTGTGCCGATCTATGTGGCGGAGGAGATGGCCGGGGCCCGGGAGTTCTTCGATTACCGGGGCCGGTGCGTGTATTGCGACATGATCCAGCAGGAGCTGGCCACCGAGAAGCGGGTGGTGCTGGAGTCGCCGGGGTATGTGGCTTTTGCCCCTTTTGCCAGCCGCTGTCCGTTCGAGACCTGGATCCTGCCCAAAGCCCACGGCAGCCATTACGAGAACATCCAGAAGAACGGGGTGGATGAACTGGCGGGGGTGCTCAAGCAGGTGCTCGGCCGGATCGAAGCCGCTCTGGACCAGCCGGCGTACAACTATATCATTCACACGGCCCCATTCGACGTGCCGGAGCTGAGCCACTACCATTGGCATATCGAGATCATGCCGAGTCTGACGCGGCCGGCGGGGTACGAGTGGGGTACGGGTTTCTACATCAATCCGGTTCCGCCGGAAGAGGCGGCGGCCTTCCTGCGCGAGGTGGAATACGAGGCCCAGGGATCACAGACTTTTCTCACCAAGGGGACTGGATAATCTGGGCAGCGCCTGCCGATGCTAGAAACATCGTCGCTGGTGCCTGATACGCCATCCACGTAAAACCGACCGCTTGCCGGCGCGACCGCCAAACGTACCGCAATGAGCCCATTCGTCCGCCTTGCCCTGGTGATCCACGACCATCAACCGGTGGGCAACTTCGAGCACGTCTTTGAGCAGGCCTACCAGGACAGCTACCTGCCGTTTCTGGAGGTCTTCAGCCGATTCCCCTCGCTGAAGCTCTCGCTGCACACCAGCGGTAGTCTTATGGAGTGGATTGAATCCACCCACCCGGACTATATCGATCGGCTGGCCGAGTTGGTCGGCCAAGGTCGCATCGAAATCTTGGGCGGGCCCTTCTACGAGCCGATCCTGGCCATGCTCCCTTCTCGCGACCGGATCGGTCAGGTTCAGGCGTACACCCGATGGCTAGAGGATCGCCTGGAGTGCTCCGTCCGGGGGATCTGGGTCCCGGAGAGGGTCTGGGAGCAATCCTATGTCCGCGACCTGGTCGATGCCGGCGTGGGGTACACGGTGCTGGATGACTTCCACTTCAAAAACGCCGGGCTGGCCGAGCACCAGCTCCACGGCTATTACCTGACCGAAGACGACGGCCGGGTGCTGGCCGTGTTCCCCGGCAGCGAGCTGCTGCGCTACTGGATTCCGTTTGCCGACCCCCAACAAACCGTCGATTACCTCCGGCACGTCGGCCAGCAGGATCCTCGAGCGGTGGTCGTTTTTGCGGATGACGGGGAGAAGTTCGGCACGTGGCCGCAAACCAAAAAACACGTGTACGCCGACGGATGGCTGGAGCGGTTTTTCCAGGCGTTGACGGCCAACGAGGGGTGGCTCCGGACGGTGACTTTAGGGGAGGCTGCGGCGAGTACCCCCCCGCTGGGCAAAATCTACCTGCCCGATAGCAGCTATCGGGAGATGACCGAATGGGCGCTGCCCGCCGAGCAACAACTCGAGTACGAACGGGCGGTGCAATCGCTGGAGCATGACAGCCGCTGGTCCGCCATGCGGCGCTTTCTGCGTGGCGGGTATTGGCGGAACTTCAAAGTCAAATATCCCGAATCGGACGAGATGTACTCGCGCATGATGGCCGTCAGCCGCCGGCTGGAGCAGGCCCAAAGCCTGGGCCATCGCGGCGAACTGATGGACGAGGCCCGCACCGAGTTGTATCGGGCCCAGTGCAACTGCGCTTATTGGCACGGGGCTTTCGGGGGGATCTATCTGCCGCATCTGCGCAATGCGGTTTACCACCACGTGATTGCCGCCGACAATGCCCTGGACCGGCAACTAGGCCGGCAAGGCGCCTGGGTCGAGATCAAGGCCGAGGACTTCAACTTCGACGGGCGCTTGGAGGTGCAGTTGGCTGGCGATCGGCTGTTAGCGCTGGTCGCCCCGGCCGTGGGCGGACATCTGTACGAGCTGGATGTGAGGGCCATCCGGCATAATCTGCTGGCCACGCTGGCCCGCCGTTTCGAGGCCTACCACGTCAAGGTCCCCCGGGGGCCCGGTTCGGACCATCACGAGGCACGCAGCATTCACGAGCGGGTGCTGGCCAAATGCGAAGGCCTCGACAGGTGCCTCCACTATGACCGCCATCTCCGCAAAAGCCTGATCGACCATTTCTACAACCTGGAGACGAGCTTGGAGCAGGTGGCCACCAGCCAGGCGGCCGAGCGGGGCGACTTCGTCAGCGGGGCTTTTGAGGCCCGGTTGCGGCGCAACCCCGATCGGGTTCAGGTATTGATGAGCCGCCGGGGGATGGCGTTCGATGTCCCCATTTGCCTGACCAAGGCGGTTACGCTGAGCGCGGGCCGGTCGATGCTTGAAATCGCCTACCGGCTGGAAGGGTTGCCCCGCGACTGGAAAATCCACTTCGGCGTGGAGTTCAACTTTGCCGGATTGCCGGCCGGAGCCGACGACCGCTATTTCCACGACCTCGAAGGGAGGCGCCTGGGTGGGCTGGGCACCCGGCTGGACCTGTGCGACGTGCAGGGCATCGGCCTATGCGACGAGTGGCTGGGATTGGATGTGCGCCTGGCCTTGTCGAGGCCCACGTTCTTGTGGACCTTCCCCATCGAGACCGTGAACAACTCGGAGGGGGGCTTCGAGTTGGTGCATCAGTCGGTGGTGGTCCATCCGCATTGGTTGGTGGTTCCCGACGCCGAGGGGCGATGGAGCGTGACGATGCGACTGGCGCTGGATACCAGCCGGGCCGAACAGCGTTTGGCTTCCGAGGCGGCGGTGGGCATCCCAAGCTGAGCCGGGCACACCTGGCAGCCCGGCTGGCCGGACTGGCCACCGCCGAGGCGGCGGGACGGGAGCACTCGGGGCAGAGGGGCCCCTTGCCGCTCGGTGTTGCTAGGGGTGGTTGCTGCGGGCTTCCTGACGAGTGCGTGGGGCCCCCGATGCGGGGCCGGGGCTTGCGGCGCTTTGCCCGTCGGTCCCAGCCCCGCGCTGGCGGTGCTTTTTGCCTGAGGCACCGTGGCCGGAATGCTCTGGGCATGGTGGAATGATGCGGCGTGCCCTCGGCCTGCGGGGGTTGCAGGGTGGAGCGCTGCGCGGGTGCCTACTTCAGATGGCGGGCGATTTCCTGGCCACAGTCTTCTTTTTTGACGCGCCACTGGCGCAGCGTGTCGCGGTCGCGGATGGTCACCGTCCCGTCCACCAGCGTTTGCCCGTCCACGGTGATGCAGAACGGGGTGCCGGCCTCGTCCTGGCGGCGGTAGCGCCGGCCCACGGCGCCTTTTTCATCGTAGAATACCGGGAAGCATGGCTTGAGTGCGGCGTAGATTTCGCGGGCGATCTCGGGCATGCCGTCCTTGCGGACCAGAGGGAACACGGCCGCTTTGAACGGGGCAAGACGGGGATGGAGCTTGAGCACCACCCGGGGGGTGGGCACGCCATGTTCGTCCGGGGCCAGGTCTTCGCAATAGGCCTCGCACAGAAAGGCCAAAGCGGCCCGGTCGGCGCCGGCCGAAGGCTCGATCACGTGCGGGATATAGCGCTCGCGCGTTACTTCGTCGAAGTACGTCAGGTCCTTGCCGCTGCCGCGATACCGCGGCTTGCCGTCCCCGTCGCGCTGGACCACGAACTCGTTGCCCTGGCGCACGAGCTTGCCTTCCATATGGCTGCGGAGGTCGAAATCGCCGCGGTGGGCGATTCCCTCCAGCTCGCCGAATTCGCCCGGTCCCAAAAAGGGAAAAGCGTACTCAATGTCGGCGGTGCCGCACGAGTAGTGGCTCAGCTCTTCCGGCGAGTGGTCGCGGAGCCGGAGCCGCTCGCCGGCCAATCCCAAATCCAAGTACCACTGGTAGCGCCGCTGGCGCCAGTATTCGTACCATGCCCGCGAGGTGCTGGGATGACAGAAGAACTCGATCTCCATCTGCTCGAACTCGCGGGAGCGGAAGGTGAAGTTCCGCGGCGTGATCTCGTTGCGGAAGCTCTTGCCCATCTGGGCGATGCCAAAGGGGACCCGCACGCGCGTGCTGTCCAGTACGTTTTTGAAGTTCACGAAGATGCCCTGGGCGGTTTCCGGGCGTAAAAAGGCCACGCTCTCTTCCCCGCCCAAGGCCCCGATGTAGGTCTTGAACATCAGGTTGAACTCGCGCGGTTCGGTCAGGGTGCCGAGGGTTTTGGCATCGGGCCCCAGGACCTGGGAGAAGTCGGCGACGGTGGTCAGCGGCACCAGCGGCCCGTCCCAATGCAGTTGGTCCGCCTGTTTGCTGCGGAGGTTGAAGTACCGCAGGGCCTTGTGTTCCGTCTCCTGGAGGGCTTCTTCGCCCTGGGCCTCGGTGGCCACGAAGATTCGCTGCCCTTTGGCCTCGACCCACCGACCCTGGAGCTGGTCATAGCGGTAGCGTTTTTTCGACTCCCGGCAATCGACCATGTAGTCGTGGAACAGGTCGTAATGCCCCGAGCATTTCCACACCTGAGGATGCATGATGATGGTCGAGTCCAACCCCACCATTTCGTAAGGCGCGGGGGCCCCTGGCGGGGCGACCAGTTCGTTGTGCGAGGTGACCATGTCGTGCCACCACGCTTCGCGGATGTTCCGCTTGAGTTCCACGCCCAGCGGCCCGTAATCCCAGAACCCGTTGAGTCCCCCGTAGATTTCGCTGGATGGGAACAAGAAGCCCCGGCGTTTGCACAACGCCACCAGGTCGTCCATTTTCATGGCACTCGTGCTTTCTCCGGCCGACACGCGAAGCCAACGGTCCAAGCACGAAGTGTACGGACCGGCCGGCAAAGCGTCTATGGCAAGGACCCCTTGGGCAGCCGAGCCGCCGGCGTTCACCCCAGGAGCCAGAGGAATCCGAGGATGGCCAGCAGGGTCCCGCCGGCCACGATCCACCAGAACCACGCGGGCACCTGGTGGCGCCGGCGGCGGGAGGCGGCCAGGTCCTGGTCGGACAGAGCGGCTCGGCGCCGCTGCGCCAGGTGCAGAGCCTGGGATTCGGCGAAGATTTCGGCCAGCGGGTCGCCAGGGACGGCCGATGTGCTCCCCGCTGACACGGGGCCGGCTTCGGCCCGAGCGGCGCCGGGCACCTCCGCAACCCCCCGGCCGGCCGATCCTTCTGGAAGAACCTCTGAGGACGAATCGGCCACCGCCCTGGTCGAGGCACCGCCCGGCGCGCCGGCCGGCGACCCCGCGGGCCGGATGCTCCCCGAAGATCGCCCTTTGGCCTGGGAACCTGGTGCCCCGGCGGACGGCTCGGACGCCGCGCCCAGGACCGAGCTTCCTTTTCCGGCCGACGGTGGGCGTGTTCCTTGGGCTGTGGCGGTCGGAGCCGAACCCCGTGCCGCCAGGCGACCCGAGGACCCTCCCGACAGCAGGGGTGTTCCCACCATGTGTCCGCGCGGGCGGAGCCAGTCGGCCAGGGCCTCGGCCACTTCGCGGGCCGAAGGGTACCGCTCCTCCGGCTTCTTGGCCATCATCTTGCGGCAGATGGCAATCAGATCCTCGGGAGCGTCTGGGCGGAGTTGGCGGAGATCTTTCGGTTCCTTGTGCTGGTGCGCTGCCAGCCGTTCCGCAAGCGTCCCTTCGGCAAACGGCGCCTGCCCGGCGAGGAGAAAGTACAGGGTGCAGCCGAGGCTGTAGATATCGGCCCGGGCATCGACGCGGTGGCTATCGACGGCCTGTTCTGGCGCCAGATAGTCGGCCGTTCCCAACACGTTCTCTTGATAGGCCAGCGTCAGCGAGGCCATCTCCTCTTCGCTGAACCGCGCCAGCCCCAGGTCCAGAATCTTCACGACCTCATTGCCGGTCAGGAGGAGATTGGCCGGTTTGATGTCGCGGTGAATCAGGCCCGCCTGATGGGCGTGCTCCAGGCCCAGGGCAGCCTGGCGGATGTAATCGGCCGCCCGGGCATAATCGAGCGGTCCCTCGCGCCGGACGATCTCTTCCAGGTCGCGCCCCTCGACGTATTCCATGACCAGGAAATGGTTGTTTCCCTCGTTGTCGATGTCGTAGGCCCGCACGATGTTGTGGTGGTCCAGCGCGGCGGCTGCCCGCGCCTCCCGATAAAACCGCGCCAGATAGGATGAATCCTGCACCCGGTTCCGCGGCAACACCTTGATGGCCACCCGGCGCCGCATCAACAGATGTTCGGCCAGATACACGTTGCTCATGCCCCCGGAACCCAACAGTTCGAGCAACTTGTATTTCTTGACGAAGAAACCTTTGTAGCGGCCTTGGAGCAGTTGGTCGGCCTGCCAGCGGGTGAGCAACCCCGCCTGGACCAACTGGCCGGCCAGCGCGGCAGCCCCCGCCGAGGTTTGCCACTGGCCTGTCCTCTCCAGGGACTGCACGGTCCGCTGGAGCTGGTCCGGCTCGACCAGCCCGCTGCGCCGCACCAAGTCCAGGAATTGATCGACACTGGGCTTTTCCATGCCGGCCCACACCGCGCCGGAAGAGGCATTATTTCCAGCCTACCACGGCCGGCGCCGAAGGGCCAGGGCCCCCTGGGTCGTTCGCCGCAGGCCCAGCCGATTGGCCAGGCCCCAAGCCATAGATGCTGACCAGCGGCACATCGAGGCGCCACGGCCCGGCGCCGTGGGCCCGAATCCGCTTTTGGAACGCCGGCTGGGCCCCGGCGAGCCACCGGCGATGGCGTGCAGTCCACGCGCTGGGCCGGTGCTGAACCACATACCAGCGTGGCCGGCCCGGCCCGCTGGCCCGATACTCGCACCGCAGCAGCCCAAAGCGATGCAGCAGAGCCAGGTTCTCGGCGGGGGGCGCTGCGAAGACCACCTTCTCGTCCGGACCGGTGTGCGTATTGAGCCACTCCAGCACCTCGCTGTCCAGGCCATCCCAATAATAGGCCGGCTCCATCCCTGCAGCCGTCGCCCCACGCAATCCTCCGATCAGCAGGTTGTAGTAGGACAGCCACTGCGGCGCATACCAGAGGAGACTGGTTGCGGCGGTTGCCAGCGTAGCGGCCAAGGCGGTCATCGCCGTCCGGCGCCGGCCGGCCGCAAGCTCCACAATCCAGCCCCCACCCACACCGGCCAGGGCGGCCAGAAAGGCGAAACTGGGCAGGATTAGCCGCTCGGCATCGTGCGGTGGAGTCCCTGGCACGGCCCGGACTACCACCAGCACAGCCCAATGAAGGGTCAACAGCACTCCGGCCGGCTCTCGATGCCGCCGGACGATCACCCGGCAAAGCCCCGCCCCAAACAGCGCCAGAATGCCCACCGGAACGGTGATGCCCACCCACACCAGCGTGTTGTACCACGGCAAAGGGTGGCCCAGGTCGTAGATCCGGCCGAAGAACTGGGTCGCGATATTCAAGCCGGGCTGGTCGGCCCGGTTTAGGTTTAGACGCAGAAACTCCAGTGTGCCTGCGACCGGCCGATGCCACAGTGGGGGGTTCACCAGCCAGAAGGTGGCCAGGGCTACGGGCAGTGCCACGGCCAAGGCCTGTCCAACCCTTCGATCGCGGTACACCAGTCCCCAGACCGCAAAAGGAACCGTCGCCAGCCAGCCGGTGGCTTTGGCACTCAGGGCCAGCCCGAGGGCCACACCCCAAACGACTGAGCCACCCAACTGGCCGAGCGTTGCGATGGCCGAGCTTCCGGCCGGACCGTTGGGTGCCGCCGAGGGGCGGCTGGCCAGCGGGGGAAACGTGGCCCACGCCAGAATCCACGCACTGACCAGGACCCCATCGAACGAGGCAAATCGAAGGTGGGCGAACAGGCGGGGCTGCAAGAGGAGGGCTGCCACGGCAACGCAAGCCGCCAAGGGGCCGTATTGCCGGCCCATCCGGTAATACATGGCCGCGGCGGCCAGGCCAAAGAAGAGCATCGGTCCCAGCCGGGCGGCGGCCAGCGGCGGCAGCCAAGTCCCGGCCAAGGTCCGCCCAGCGCGTATCAACACCGCGACCAGCGCCGGGTGCCCTTCGCGGCAAGTCGTAAACGGCCAGTGCGGCGACTCCGAACGCACGATGGCGTTGCCTTCGTCCCAGCCCATCGGCAAATGCGGTGCCAGGCGACCAGCCAGGGCCAGCCAGACCGCGGCCGCCCCGCACGCCCCAAAAGCCAGGGCCAACCCCTCTTTGGTGTCTTCAGGCCACCTCGCGCATCGCATGAGCCCATTGTACCAGGCCCACCAGGGGGCAAGACTCTTTTCTCGATTTGGCCGGGTTGGTATGCTGTTGGCCATGCCCAGTGCAAGACGTACTCGCCCCGCCGGAGAGGCTTCCGAGGTGCGCCACGACGTTGTCGGACGGCTTACCCTCTTCGAGAAACCAGAGCATTGCGAGGCGTTCTTCCGGGTCCTCGACGCAACCTGGGCCCAAGTCTCCTCGCTGCTTTTCCCGACGGCCGTGATGTCCAAGCACCGGCATTTCGCGGTCCATCGCACGGTCGGCGGCCGGGTCAGCACCTTTTTCCGCCGCCTGACCGTGACGCACCCCGTGTGTGGGCACGGGCGGTGTTGCGCCGGGGGAGGAGGCATTTGTACCGGGGCCACTTCAAGTCGTTTTCTATCCGGGCCGCGGCTCCGTCGTTTTGTGATCCGGCGCCGAAACGATTGGCGGTCCCTTTTTTCCAAGGAAGGTGAAACATGCGTACAGTCCTGGTGACGGGGGGAGCGGGGTTTATCGGTTCGCACCTGGCCGAGGCCCTGGTCCAACGTGGCGAGCGCGTGCGGGTGCTGGATAACCTGAGTACGGGGTTTCTGGCGAATTTGGAGGGGATTCTGGATCGCATCGAGTTCATCGAGGGAGACGTGGCCGACCCAGCCTGCGTGGCCGAGGCCGTGCGGGGCGTGGACTGCGTCTTTCACCAGGCTGCGCTGGCATCGGTTCCGCGGAGCATGGAGTATCCTTTGGAGACCAATGCCGCTTGCGTGACGGGGACGGTGGCCCTTTTGGATGCGGCCCGCCGGGCCGGCGTGCGGCGGGTGGTGTACGCGGGCTCCAGCAGTGCCTACGGCGATCAGCCAGCCAGCTCGAAGCGCGAAACCGATCCCCCCATGCCCATTTCGCCCTATGGGGCGGCCAAGCTGGCCGGCGAGTTCTACTGCCGGGCCTTTGCCGCTAGTTTTCCCATCGAGACGGTGACGATCCGGTATTTCAACGTGTTCGGCCCACGCCAAGACCCCGAGAGCCCCTATTCGGCGGTTATCCCGCGGTTCATCACGGCCATCCTTTCGGGCCGGCAGCCGGTGATCTATGGCGACGGGTTGCAATCGCGGGACTTCACCTACGTCGCCAATGTGGTGCACGCCAATTTGCTGGCGGCCGAGGCCCCGAATGTTTCCGGGATGGTATTCAACGCGGCCAATGGTCGGAGCGTTACCTTGTTGGAGCTGCTCGATGCGTTGAACCGCCTCTTGGGGACGCAGGTCAAGCCGGTGCACGAGCCGCCCCGGCCGGGCGACATCCGCGAGAGCATGGCCGACATTACCCTGGCCCGGCGCATGCTGGGCTACGAGCCGCAGGTCGATTTTCTGGAAGGTCTGCGGCGCTCGATCGACTACTACCGGGCCATCGCGGGGCGCCCGAGGGCGAAACAACGCGCGCCTTCAGCCCGATGAACATGCCGCGTCCGCAAGGGGCAGGGGGGCTGCGGGGGACCCGTCCGGTCATGGCCGGGACCTGTTTCCCCGCGGGTTCTCCGACGACTTGCTGCCCTGGGGTACGCGGCGCCTCGGGGGTGAAACGTCAAACCGGACGCCATGGGGGCTGCGGTGCGAAAATGTTTCGGCCACGACAGTGCCTGCCCTTTCTCGCTCTGCCGCCACTTTCGCCCGGCGCGGCTTTTTTGGCTTTTTCAGCCGTTATGCCGCCGGTTTGAAACGGGGTCGCCGGCCAGAGGCGTGCGACGGCTCGAGCCCGGCAGATGCGTGCGACGGCTCGAGCCCGGCAGATGCGTGCGACGGCTCGAGCCCGGCAGATGCGTGCGAGGTGCAAGGTTGGCAAAACGAACGAAGGGTCCCGCTAACAACAATAGTGTCCACGCTGGCAAGCGGGGCGACTCGGGCCCCGCAGCCCCGCGGCCTTTCGGGGGCCTGGCCCTTTCGCCGGTTACGCTGGCGGCCCTGGAACGTGCGGGCTATCTGGAACCGACGCCGGTCCAAGCCGGCGTGATCCCGCGAGCCCTCGCCGGGGCAGACGTGATGGCCCAGGCCCAGACCGGCACGGGGAAGACGGCGGCCTTTGTGATTCCCATACTTGAAGGCCTGGAGCCGCCGCATTCCAAGGCCGGGCCCAGGGGCGTGGTGCTGGTCCCCACGCGCGAGTTGGCGGTGCAGGTCCGCGACGAGTTCACCAAGCTGGCTTTGGGCCGGCGCACCCAGATCGTGGCGGTCTATGGCGGCAAACCCATTCGCAGGCAGATCGAGCAGCTTCGCGCCGGGGCCGACGTGGTGGTGGGAACGCCCGGCCGCGTGCTCGACCTCTTGGACCGGACGGCGTTACCATTGGCCCAGGTGCGCATCGTGGTGCTGGACGAGGCCGACCGCATGCTCGACATCGGCTTCCGCCCGGATATCGAGAAGATCCTCCGTCGGTGCCCGGACCGCCGGCAGACGCTGTTATTCAGTGCCACCATTCCACCCCCGGTACGGCGCCTGGCCGAGCGGTACATGCATGCGCCGGAGGTGCTCGATTTCTCGCCCAAGGAACTGGCCGTCGAAACGATCGACCAGTATTACTTCACGATCGATGCGGAGGACAAATTCGAGCTGTTGGTCGCCCTGTTGCGCCGGGAGAAGCCGCAGCAGGCCATCGTGTTTTGCCGGACCAAGCGGGGCACGCAAAAAGTGTTCGAGCGGCTTCAGCGGCGATTCGACGCGGTGGGCGTCATCCATGGCGATCTCCCGCAGCGGATGCGCGACCGGGTGATGGCCCAGTTCCGCCAGGGGACGATCCGGGTGCTGGTGGCTACGGACGTGGTTGGCCGGGGGATCGATGTGACCCGCATCTCGCACATCATCAATTACGATATCCCCGAGTTCTGCGACGACTACGTGCACCGTGTCGGCCGCACGGGGCGCATGGGGCGGGAAGGGGTGGCCTATACCTTCGTGACCCCGGAGGAAGGGCCGGAGCTGACGCGGATCGAGATGCGCATCAACCGGCTGCTCCAGCGGCGCGAAGTCCGCGAGCTGTTGCCGGATTATGTGCCGCGGCCGCGATTGGAAGCGGTGGCTCCGGCCCACGTCGCGGCGGCCTCGGGCCTAGGGAGTCCGGCCCCCGGAGCACCGGCCCCCGCAGCCGGCGCAGCGGCCCCGGGCACCGCCGGCCGGCCGGCCGCCGGACGGGCAACACCCATGCCGCCGGTCCGCAAGCCGGTATTCGGCCGGCCGGTTCGACGCATTCGCAGGGCCCTGTAGGGGGCACGAAAGGCTCGGCGCTCCCCCTGCGGCAAGAGCCTTTGGGCCTTGGGAGAAACAGGAGCGGCGTATGGCCCGGCCCACGGTGTTCGGGCGAATCCTCGCTGCGCTGGCCACATGGTGGCGCGGTCTGCGCCAGCCGCGCCCCCTGGGCTTCCGCGGCGAACGAGCGGCTGAAGAATATCTCCGCCACCTGGGATGGAGCATTCTCGCTCGCAATGCCCGCGATGACCTGGGCGAGATCGACCTGGTGGCCCTGGACGGCCGCACCGTGGTCTTCGTCGAGGTCAAGACGCGGCGATGGGACGCACCGGGCCGGGTGGCCGAGGCGGTCGACCCGGCCAAACAGCGCCGCCTCACGCGGCTGGCCCTGGCCTGGCTCAAGCGCCGCGGGTTGCTGGAGCAGGGCGCCCGCTTCGATGTCCTGGCCGTGACCTGGCCCGCCCAGGGCGGCCCCCCTGCGGTCAAGCATTATCGCAACGCGTTCGAGCCCACGGGTTTGTCAGGCATGTACTCATGATGGCGACTCGGCTCCGCGGCACGATCGCCCGAAGGGAAAACTGCACACCATCCCCGCCGGCTGGGTCCCTTTTGGTGCGACCCAGCGGCGCAGTCGGAGGCACAGGGAGGGCCCCGTCCGTGCCAAGGGAAAAGGGCCACCGGGGCCCAGCCCACCCCCACCGCAAGCCGCACGAAGGGCATGGCCCCGCCGGTCGAACGCCAAGAGAAGCACCGCCCCAAAAAGACCAGGCGGCCAGCCAGGCGACACACTCCAGAATTGTCCCACCATGGCAAGGCATGTTTTTTCAACGCATCACCCCCTATTCCTTTGCAATCGGAGCGTTTGCGATGCTGTTGCGAACCTCGTGCATGGCCCTTTGCCTGATCGCATGGATCGTTGGAGCACCAAGCCGGGGTGGTGAGTGGTTCGTGGCGCCCGATGGGCGGCCCGACGCGGCCGGCTCGGCCGACGCACCCTGGGACCTGACCTCCGCGCTGGCCGGCAAACACAAGATCGCCCCCGGCGACACCCTCTGGATTGCCGCCGGTACTTACAAGCATCCCAACCGGCAATTGGGGAGCGCCGGGTTCGAGGTCCGACTGGCAGGCGCCGAGGGCCGGCCCATCCACATCCGCCCCCGACCTGGCCAGCGCGTAACCCTCGATGGCGGGCTGACCGTGCAGCGCCCGTCGGACTGGCTCTGGATCTGGGACCTGGAAATCCTCGTCTCCGAGAACTTCTCGATGCCCCGCACGGTCCGCGAGCCGGGCTCACACCCCAAGGACTACGGCCGGCCATGGGGCGGCTTGAATGTCCACGCCGGCCGGGGCTGCAAGTACATCAACCTCGTGATCCACGACAACGCCCAGGGCGTCAGCTTCTGGAGCGGGGCCACCGATAGCGAACTCTACGGGGCGATCATCTACGACAACGGGTGGAAAGCCCCGGACCGCGGGCACGGCCACGCCATCTACACCCAGAATCAAAAGGGCGTGAAAACCATTGCCGACTGCATTCTGACCGGCGGCTACAGCTACACAATGCATGCCTACGGCTCGTCGCGGGCTTATGTGGACCATTACCGGATCGAGGGCAACGTGGCTTACGATGGCGGGCCGTTTTTGATCGGCGGCGGCAGGCCCAGCCAGGGGATCCGCGTGCTGGAGAACTATCTCTACCGCGTGCCGATGCAGCTCGGCTATAGCGCGCCGTGGAACGAGGACTGCGAAGTTCGGGGGAACGTGATCGTCGATGCCGGGTTGTCGATTCTCAAGTTTCGCCGCGTGGTGCAGAAGGACAACCTGGTGCTGGGCCGGCAAGACCCGCGCCCCGCCGAGCCCGCGCGGGTGATCGTGCGTCCCAACCGGTACGAGCCTGGCCGGGCTAACATCATCGTCTTCCGCTGGGACCGCAAGTCCACGGTTGAGTTCCTGCCCGACAAGGTCCTTCGGCCGGGCGACTCGTACCAGCTCTTGAACCCGCGCGACTTTTTCGGGAAGCCGGTAGCGGCCGGCCGCTTCCAAGGAAAGCCCATTCGCGTCCCGGTGGCTGGCGAGTTCGGCGTGTTCGTGCTCTGCCGGCAGGGTGCGGGGGCCTGAAGCGCCCCGGTTCCATCGGTCCCGGGTGGGGTGGCCCCGGCTTGCTGAGGCACCTGGGGGCAACTATACTCGCCCCTGTTTGTTTTCCGACCTGGGCCCGATTCGGGCGGCCCCCGGAGGATCACCAATGACCGGACTGGACTGGACCATCGTGGTGGTGTATCTGGTCGGATGCACTGCCGCCGGCCTGTGGATGCGGCGCTATGTGCGCAATGTGGACGACTTTGCGATCGCGGCCCGGGAGATGGAGGTCAACCTGGGTGTGGCCTCGCTGGCCGCCACCGAAGTGGGCATCGTCACCGTGATGTACACGGCCGAGATGGGCTTCAAGCACGGCCTGGCCGGCGCCACCACCGGGGTGTTGACTGCCCTGGCCATGCTTCTCGTAGGGATCACCGGGTTTGTCATCGTCCCCTTGCGCAATGCCCGGGTGATGACGATTCCCGAGCTATTCGAAAAACGCTTCGGCAAACGGGTGCGGTGGCTGGCAGGGCTGGTGGTCATCCTGGGCGGCGTGCTGAACATGGGCGTGTTCCTGCGTGCCGGCGGCGACTTCCTGATGCACGTGACCGGCATGGACCCCACCGCCAGCCTGACGATTCCCGGCACCGGCTGGTCCCTGAGATACCTGGAGCTGGTGATGACCGGCCTGTTGGTCATCGTGCTGGTCTATACGGTGCTGGGCGGGATGTTGTCGGTGCTCATTACCGATTACCTGCAATTCCTGGTGATGGGCGCGGGGATCGTTGTGACCTCGGTGCTGGTGCTGCGGAGCGTGGGCTGGACCGAGTTGCCCGCCCGCCTGTGGGACAGGCACCAGAAGGCGGAACGGTACGGTCCGCCGGAGCCGGCCAAGGTGGAAGAGATCGGCCGCCGTTACGAGGCGATCCGCAAGGCCCAGGATCCGCAACAGGGGCGAGAACAGTGGCGCGCGCTGGTGGAACCGCTGGCCGAGCGGGGTGCCCTGGTGGGCACCGCCCCGCCGCGCCCGGGCCGGCCCCCCGAAACCCCAAAGGTTTTCCGCCTCTCGCACCCCTTCGATCCTACCCAAAACGCAGGGATGGGGTGGGGGTACGTCATCTGGCAGGCCATCACCGCCCTGGCCGTGGTCACTACCTGGCAAACCACGATTGCCCGGGTGCTGGCGGCGCGCGACGCCCAGACGGCCAAGCGCGTGTACCGCGGCACCTGGTTCTACTTTGTGGGCCGGTGGTGCCTGCCGGGATTGTGGGGCGTGGGAGCCCTGTTGTATTTCGCCTCGCACGGCGGCCTGGAGCCAGGCGTGAGCAGCAACACTGCCATGCCCCGGTTCTTGCACACGGTGCTTTCGGGGACCTACGGGTTCATGGGCTTGGTAATCGCCGCCATGCTGGCTGCCGAAATGTCCACCGACAGCGGCTACCTGCTCACCTGGTCCACCGTGATCTACAACGACCTGATCTGCCCTTGCCTGCGCCGGCCGCTTTCGGAACGGGCTCGCCTGGTCATCATCCGCCTGGTGGTGCTGGCCATCGGCCTGTTTTTGGTCTTCTGGGGGCTATGGTATGAGCCCCCCGGCAGCATCTGGGACTATCTGGCCATCACCGGCAACATCTACCTGGCCAGCTTGTTCGCCATGCTGGTCGGCGCGCTGTATTGGCGCCGGGCGAATAGTTGGGGAGCCGTGGCCGCCATCGTGCTGGGCGCCGTGGGGCCGATCACCTTTCTGATTGTCAACTTCTTCCACCCCGAGGGCACGCCCGGCCATATCCCGGCCGAAGTGAGCGGACTGAGCGCCTTTGCACTGGCGTTTTTCGGGATGTTTGCCGGCTCGCTGCTGGGCAACGCCCTGGGTGCCGGCCGGGGGACTCCAAGCACCCCCGATTCGACGTGAGGAGGCCTGCCCGTGATGCCCGACCCCTTTGCGTGGTTCTGGATGCTGATGATCCTGGCCTCGGTCCTGTGGTACACCGTGCTTTTGGGCTGGCTGGGGGTGCGCGGGGGCCGAGAGATCGTGCGTATGGCCCGCGTGCTGGGCAGCCGGCCGCAACCGCAAAGCGGCCAGCCGCCGCGTGCGGCGGAGCCCTGACGGGCCGAATCGAAATCGAGGAGGGCCCTCGCTAGCAAAGATTCTTTAAACCGGGCGGATGGATTCA
>FWPU01004868.1_pt1 | contig 30441 bp, 26 predicted proteins | sample 2228361 | NCBI WGS metagenome assembly FWPU01 (sample SAMEA103939777, study PRJEB20133) | metagenome | reverse complement strand
GGGCGATTTCGATCCTGACCACGATTGGCATTGTGATCTTCCTGGGCGAGGAAGCGTATCACTTCTTTGCCTCGCCGGAAGTGAATCTTCTGGAATTCTTCACCGGCACCACATGGCAACCCCAGATCAATCAGTTTGGCATCTTGCCCTTGCTCAATGCTACCCTGATCACCTCGGCCATTGCCATGCTGGTGGCGCTGCCCATTGGCTTATGCGTGGCAATTTACCTCAGCGAATACGCCTCGGCGCGCCTGCGTGGGGTCGTCAAACCCACCCTGGAGATACTTGCCGGCATCCCCACGGTGGTGCTGGGCTATTTCGCCCTGACCTTCGTGACGCCCTTGTTGCGCTCCATCCTGGGTAAGGATGTGGTGGAGATCTATAACATGGCTTCTGCCGGTCTTGTGATGGGATTATTGATCCTGCCATTGATCAGCTCCATGTGTGAAGACGCCCTGAGCGCCGTACCCAGAAGTTTACGTGAAGGCGCCTACGGGCTTGGCGCTACGAAGCTCGAGGTTGCCACCCAAATTGTCGTTCCGGCGGCATTTTCTGGCATCAGCGCGGCAATCATCCTGGGGATTTCACGGGCGGTGGGAGAAGCGATGATCGTTGCTGTGGCTGCTGGCGCCGGGCCGAACTTCACCTTCAACCCGTTCCGCGCTGCTGAGACCATCACCGGGCATATCGTCCGCATCAGCGGCGGCGACTTGAGCTTTGCCTCCCTCGATTACAACAGTCTGTTTGCTCTGGCATTGCTGTTGTTCTTCGTCACCCTGCTGCTGAACCTGATCAGCCAGCGCATCATCCATCGCTTTCGTGAGGAATACGAATGAGCGCCCGGCTAAATCAACCTTTCTCGTCGCAGCCTGGAACGTTTCATCCTGGCGGAGCGAACGGAGACCCGCAATTCGTCGCCAACCTGCCTCGACGTCACCTTTGGGGGCGCATTTGGGCTTCTGTCTTTCTCGCCTCTACCATTGTTGGGGTGATAGCCCTGACCGTGCTGATCTTCACCATCCTCAATCAATCGTTTGGCCTGGCGGCGATCACCTATAAGCGTGACCCGGCAAGCCTGACGCCTCCTGGCAAGGATTTCGAAGAGCTCACCTGCCCGGAATACCTCGCCATCGTTGAGCAATACGTCAATCTTAACCGTCTGAAAGTCCTCAAAGCGCAAAAACCCTTCGACCAGCTCTCCCAGGCAGAATGCTATCAACTGGCTATCGCTGAGGTTGCGCAGCCATCGGCTAAAGAAACCTGGTTCTTGCTCGATTCGTTGCGCAAAGGCGATGAAATCCGCGACTACGTGGCAAAAAAGTATCCCGCTGGCAAACTGGTATTCCGGTCATGGCTCAACGTCACATTCCTGACCACCACCATGTCCGACAACCCGCTGGTTGCAGGGATTCGCACCGGCATCTTGGGTTCGCTGTTTGTCATTTTGATCGTCATTGTGGTTGCCTTTCCCATCGGTATCGCCGCAGCGATCTACCTGGAGGAATACGCTTCGGAAAATCGCCTCAATCGCCTCATCCAGACGAACATCAATAACCTCGCCGGCGTGCCCTCGGTTATCTACGGCATGCTTGGGCTGGCTTTCTTCGTTCGCGCCCTGGAACCGCTCACCAGCGGGGCTGTCTTTGGCTTGTCCGACCCAACCACAGCCAATGGGCGCACGATTCTCTCCGCCGGATTGACCCTGGCGCTGTTGATCTTGCCGGTGGTGATTATCAACAGCCAGGAAGCCATCAAAGCCGTTCCTAATTCGTTGCGCGAAGCCAGTTACGGCATGGGCGCCACCCGCTGGCAAACCATCTGGCACCATGTCCTGCCCAACGCCCTGCCCGGCATCCTCACCGGCACCATTCTCTCCATTTCTCGCGCCTTTGGCGAAACCGCCCCCTTGGTGATCGTCGGCGCGACAACCTATATCACCACCGACCCCAACAACCTGTTCTCGAAATTCACCACGTTGCCCATCCAGATTTATCAGTGGACGGCGCGACCGCAGGACGCCTATAAGAATATCGCCGCCGCTGCCATTATCGTCTTGCTGGTGTTGTTGCTTTCTTTGAACGCTGCCGCGATTCTGCTGCGCAATCGGTTCAGCCGGAGGCTTGCATGAGAACGAACATCCGGATCGAGACTAAGAGTTACCATCCATTTCAAGAGTCCGATGTCGAAGAGAACATCCTCGAAGTGCGCAACTTGAGTGTGTATTACGGCCAGTTTCAGGCGGTAAAAGATGTGAGCATGAATATCCCTGCTCGCAAGATCACTGCCATGATTGGCCCATCAGGCTGTGGCAAAACCACCGTTTTACGCGCTTTCAACCGCATGAACGACCTGGTGCCCATCGCCCGCACCGAAGGCGAGGTGCTTTTCTGGGGTCAGAACATCTACGCCGAAGGCGTCGACCCGGTGGAAGTGCGCAAGCGCATCGGCATGGTCTTTCAGAAACCCAATCCATTTCCGAAGAGCGTGTATGAGAACGTCGCCTGGGGTGCCCGCATCAACGGCTTCAAGGGCTCCAAAGCCGACATGGACAATCTGGTCGAAGAAACGCTAAAAGCGGCTGCGCTTTGGGATGAGGTGGTTGACAAATTGCATCAATCCGGGCTATCGCTCTCTGGCGGGCAACAGCAACGCCTGTGCATCGCCCGCGCCATTGCTGTGAAACCCGATGTCATCCTCATGGACGAGCCTTGCTCGGCGCTCGACCCGATTTCCACCCTCAAGATCGAGGAGCTGATGCGAGAGCTCTCTCATCAATACACGATCATTATCGTTACCCACAATATGCAGCAAGCCGCCCGTGTTTCTGATTACACCGCTTTCTTCACGTTGAACGAAAATCGCGCTGGTTTCCTGATGGAGTACGGCCCAACCGAGCTGATCTTCACCAACCCCAAAGAGAAAGTGACCGAAGATTACATCACCGGGCGATTTGGCTAATAATAGCGGAGAGGAGCGGCGCATGCCAAGAGAAACTTTGGATCGAAAAATTCAGAACCTGCGCGAGGAAATCCTCATCCTGAACAGCATGGTGGAAAATGCCATCATCGAGTCGGTGCAAGCGCTCAAAAAGCGCGATCTGGCTGCTGCGCGACGCATCTACCTCGAAGATATGGCGATTAATCAGAAGCGCTATGAGCTGGAAAACGATACCATTACCACCATCGCCCTGCAACAGCCCATCATGGGGCGCGACCTGCGTCTGCTCGCTTCAATTTTGGAGGTTGTCGGAGAGCTGGAACGGATGGGCGACTATGCCAAAGGAATCGCAAAAATTGCCTTGATACTCGGCGATCAGCCGCCGGTGAAACCATTGATTGACATCCCACGCATGGCTGAATTGACCGTGAGCATGCTCCATCGGGCGGTGAGCGCTTTCATCCGGCTGGATGCAGAACAGGCACGTCAGATTCCGCCAGAAGACGACGAAATTGACAACTTATACAACCAGGTTTATCGCGAGCTGGTGACCGTGATGTTCAATGACCCCAGCACCATTGACCGGGCTAATTATCTGATGTGGGTTGCCCACAACCTGGAGCGTGTTGCTGACCGGGTTACCAACATCTGCGAGCGCACCGTGTATGCGGTATCGGGGGAGATGAAAGAGTTCAGCGCTTCCGACGATGAGATCAGGTTCTCGATGTGACAAATTCAGGATATATATCATTTGCTGTAACTTCAGAAAGCCATTAAACTATAACCATGCTGGTTTCCAACTCGGCAACAGGTGATCGAGCCTGTTTCAGATCGCCGAGATTATATCCAGCGGCGAGGTGCGTATGTCTGCTCTGCGCGTGATGGCTTTTATCGGCGCAGCCATCCTGATCTTCTTCGGGGTGCTTTTCATCTGGGCTACCTTCACGCCCGACGGCTCTACCGGCTGGCTGATCACCGGTATTGTCAGTGTGGCGATTGGCTTTGGTTTGATCTGGCTGGGTACGCGCATGAAACCCACTGCAACCGCCGGCCAGAATGTCACCCTCAAGGTAGACCTGCCGGCTAATGTCAACCTGGACACGCTCAAATGTCAATCTTGCGGTGGGGTGCTGAAAATGGAAAACATCACCATGGTTGCCGGCGCGCCAGTCGTCAACTGCCCCTATTGCCACACCTCCTACCAGCTTACTGAAGAACCCAAGTGGTGAGGCATACCGATGAAAACCCGACTCCTGGCGTTGCTCTTGCTCCTTTTCATCGTCCTCCTCGCGCCAGCGAGCGCTCTGGCGCAGGCGTATTCCTTCCAGATACCCGATTACCGCGTCGACGTATACTTCAACGAGGATGGCACCACCTCGCTGAGCTACAGCATTACCTTCATCAACGACCCCAATGCCCATCCGATCGATTACGTCGACCTGGGCTTGCCCAGCCCATATTACGATGAAGGCAGCATCACCGCCAACCTGAATGGCGTAGAGCTATACGACATCTCCAGCGCTGGCTTTCAGGGCGGCGGTCCGGGCATTGACGCCGGCGTGGCAATCGGCTTGGGAGCTCACACCATCCCCCCGGGCGGCAAAGGCACACTGAATGTCTTTGTCCCCCGCATCGAGCGCAAGTTGCAATACGATACCCAGGGCGATCAATATGCCAGCGCTGTCTTCTCCCCTGCCTGGTTCCAGACCGTGCGCGGCACGACTAACCTGACCGTAACTTTCCACCTCCCGCCAGGCGTCAAGCCGGAAGAGCCGCGCTGGCATGAAGCGCCAAAAGGATTCTCCGCCTCACCCGTGACCGGTTTCGACGACCAGGGGCGCATCACCTATACCTGGAATAACCCGACAGTCTCCATCAATCGCAAATACGATTTCGGCGCATCTTTTCCGCTCACCTATGTCCCCGCCGAAACCATCTACCGCCCGGGGGTGCTGGAAACCCTGGGCATCGCCCCTGAAGACCTGATCGGATTTTGCATTTGTTTCGGGATTGTGGGGTTCCTCGCCGCCATGACGGCGGTCTCGATCCGCGCCTCCCAACAACGCAAGCTCCAATACCTGCCGCCAAAGATCTCCATCGAAGGTCACGGCATCAAGCGCGGCTTAACCGCGGTGGAGGCTGCCATTTTGCTTGAGCAACCGCTGGATAAAGTGCTGACGATGATGCTCTTTTCCACGATTAAAAAGAATGCCGTCGAGGTGATCTCCAACGACCCACTGAAGATCAAGGCCCTGAAGCCGCAACCTGCCGGATTGCACCCCTACGAGATTCAGTTCATCGAAGCGATGGAGCAAGAGAACCTGGCTGCCAGGCGCAAGGCATTGCAGGAGATGATGATCGCTCTGGTTAAGGGGGTAGCTGAAAAGATGAAAGGCTTCAGCCGTCGCGAGACGGTGGCTTACTACCGCGATATCGTCGAACGTGCCTGGAAGCAGGTGGAAGCCGCTGAAACCCCCGAAGTGAAGAGCGAAAAATTCGCCGAAACCCTGGAATGGACAATGATGGATCGTGATTATGACGACCGCACCCGGCGCGTCTTCCAGAGCGGACCGGTGTTCGTCCCCACCTGGTGGCACCGCTACGACCCTTCCATTCCACGCGGTGTTCCCCATACGGCTGCGCCAGCGCCAACCGCTCCCGCTGCTCCGGGCAGGTCGGGTGGACTCTCCCTGCCCACCCTTCCTGGGGCGTCGTTCGCTGCCTCGGTGGTGCGCGGCGTCGAAAACTTCTCCAGCTCGGTTGTCGGCAACATCGCCGAGTTCACCAGCGGGGTGACCAGCAAAACCAATCCCATCCCGGCTTCTACCAGCAGTGGGCGCTCGTATAGCGGACGCAGCAGCGGCGGCGGATGCGCTTGTGCCTGCGCCTGCGCCTGCGCCGGTTGCGCTTGCGCCTGCGCCGGCGGTGGGAGGTGAAGGGATGGACCCCCTGCGAGCCCTGCTGGGCAGGTTCAAGCGCCGGCAGGATGCCAAAAGCCCACTGATCCCCCGCTATATTCCACCCAAGCCGGGCATCTATTCCTATCAACGCCAGGCCGATGGCGAACGCAGCCGCATTCACTTGCGCATTGATCCGGATGGGCGCGGCTTATTGCTGGTGAACGCCAGCCGCATCCTGCATCTCAATTCCACTGCGGCTTGCATGGCTTATCTCGTGCTGGAAGGCGAGAATACCGATGTCGCCAGTCATATCTTGACCCGCGTTTACGACGTATCCGCCGTTCAAGCCCGCCGCGATTACACCGACCTACAGGAAAAAATCGAACAGCTCATTCGTCCGGATAGCGCCTGCCCCATCCACGACCTGGATATCGACACCATCCCACCCTTCAGCGCCAGACTTTCTGCCCCATACCGAATGGACCTTGCGCTCACCTATCGCTGCAACAATGACTGTCCCCATTGCTACAACGCCCGCGCCCGCGACTTCCCCGAATTGCCTGCCGACGCCTGGAAACGCATCCTCGACCGTTTGTGGGAATTGGGCATCCCCCACGTAGTCTTCACCGGCGGCGAACCCACCCTGCGGGACGACCTGGCAGAGCTGGTAGCTCACGCCAGCCGCATCGGTCAGATCACCGGGCTGAACACCAACGGCAGACGCCTGCGAGACCGCACCTATCTCAACCGGCTGGTGGAAGCCGGCCTGGATCATGTGCAGATCACCCTGGAATCGCACGACCCGCAAATTCACGATGCCATGGTGAAAAGGCGCGGCGCCTGGGAGCAAACCGTCGCCGGATTGGACAACGCCCTGGATACGCCGTTGTATGTGATGACGAACACCACCCTGCTGCGGCAAAACACGCCTTACCTGGCAGAGACGCTGGATTTCCTTGCCTCTTGCGGCGTGCCAACGGTCGGCTTGAATGCCTTGATTTATGCCGGCCGCGGCCGTTCGGTGGAGACCGGCTTGCACGAGCACGAACTTCCGCCGCTCCTGGAGCTGGCGCGCCAGCGCACCGACCTGGCTGGTCAACGCCTCATCTGGTACACCCCAACCCAATATTGCCACTTTGACCCCGTGCAGCTTGAGTTGGGCGTCAAAGGTTGCACTGCGGCGCTTTATAACATGTGCGTCGAACCAGACGGTGCTGTGCTGCCCTGCCAGTCTTACTATCAACCGCTCGGCAACCTGCTTCACGACCCGTGGGAAAGTATCTGGGAACATCCCCTGGCTATCCAACTGCGAGAAAGGCGCAACCTGCCCGCCAGGTGCCTCCAGTGCGTTCTGCTACCCGAGTGTGGTGGCGGTTGCCCGCTCAAACATTCCCTGGATGATTGATTCAACCGGAGCTGCATGATGCTGAAACGACTCCAAACCCAGCCCAGACGCCAAGCCAAAGTCGAAAAACCTCTGCCAGGGCTTTACCATTACATTTCCCCGCCCGACGATCCGCGCAACTACCGCCTGCACCTGCGATTGGAGGAAGATGGTCGCGGCGTGCTCATCGCCAACGCCGCTACCGTGCTCCACTTGAACGAGACTGCGGCTGAGTATGCCTATTACTTCGTCCATAATCTACCCGCCGACCAGGTCGCTCGCCGCATGGCGCAGCGCTATCGCGTCTCCAAAGATCAGGCGCAGCAGGACTATCGCGATTTCGCCGACCGCATCCTCACCCTGATCGAGATGCCTGACCTCGATCCGGTGACTTTCCTGGATTTTGATCGTCGCCCGCCTCACAGCGGCAAGATCAGCGCACCGTACCGCCTTGATGTGGCGTTGACCTACCGCCTGCCGCAAGACGCCGATGCAGAAGCCGCGCCGCTCAAGCGCGTCGAACGCGAGCTTGCCACGGACGAATGGAAAACCGTGCTGGATAAAGCCTGGAAAGCCGGCATCCCCCACGTGGTCTTCACCGGCGGCGAACCCACCTTGCGCGCCGATCTGCCCGAGTTAATCGCCCACGCCGAGGCTAATGGGCAGGTGAGCGGCTTGCTCACCGATGGCCTGCGCCTTGCCGATGCCGATTACTTGAACACGCTCCTGGCAACCGGGCTCGATCACCTGCTGATCGTCCTCCAACCTGGCCGGTCAGCGATTTGGGTGGCATTGGAAAACGCTCTGGCGGCAGATGTATTCGTGGCTGTGCATCTGACTGTGACACCGGAGAACAGCGCTCAGGCAGATGAACTGCTGCGCCAGTTAGCCAATCGCGGCGTAAAAGCGGTGTCCCTCAGCGCCAGCCAGCCCGATCTTTCCAATCGCCTGAACGAGCTGCGCGATCTGTCGGCAATCCTTGGATTATCCCTGGTTTGGGATCTTCCTGTGCCATATTCGGAGCTCAACCCGGTCACCCTTGAGACGCAGACAATTGTCGGCTCAACCGGCAGCCAGCCGACAAGCCTGTACGTCGAGCCAGACGGGGATGTCCTTCCCGCCCAGGGTGACACCCGCCGATTGGGAAACCTGCTCGCCGATCCCTGGGAAGTGATCTGGAAAGCCCGCCTCGCCGCTCAACCTTCCGCAATGCCCGCCAGGTGAGCCAGGTAATGGGCAGCGATGCCGAAGGCTACCGCTACGTTATAGGAGCGTTTGAGCCCGCGCATGGGAATATACAATCGCTGTTCGCAAAGCTCCAGGATGCCTGGATCCACCCCGCATAATTCATTCCCGACAACCAGCGCCAGCGACGCATTCCCGCCGGGGAGCTGTGCCCGATACAGACTCACCGATCTGCTCTCGGTCTCCAACGCCCACAAATGGACGCCAGCGCGCAAAAGCTCCTCGCAGACAAGCACGCCGTCCGGGTGTTGCTCCCAAGTGATGCTGCGCTCTGCGCCTAGTGAAGTCTTTAAAACCCCTGGATGAGCTGGCGTCGGGGTGATTCCGCACAAATGCAGGCGGGCAAAGCCGGCGCCGTCGGCGCTGCGGAATATAGAACCGACGTTCCAGGCGCTGCGGATGTTGTCCAGCAATGCTTCCAGGCGAAAACCGATTTCACCCGCGTTCGATGGACTGGGCAATGGCCGATCGCCATGGCGATCCCGCTCTGCAACCAATCGGGTTGGACCACCACAGCGCGGACAGCGCTCGCGCACAACCGGAAGCACCAGTGGAAAGCGCAATCCGCAATCGGGTTGTTCACATTTGCGCACCTGGTAGCCGGAAATGTTGTTCATTGATAGGTTTCTCTCCACACCCATACTCGGGCTGGTAAAATTCAACCGCCAACGCATATTTTAACCGCCCGCCGACCAAAACGCATTGCATCACCCCGATGAGTTGAACCGGATGGCATACTCCCTGGATGATTGGCACGCCCGCTATCAAAAGCAAGCAACCTGGACCGCCGAACTGCGTCGCTACCTGTTCTCGAACGTTGGCGTGAGCAGCGCCAACCGCATTCTGGACGTGGGTTGCGGCACCGGCGCGCTGGAAACTGATTTGAAACCAGAGTCAACGCTGGCTGCTTTGATCGGCCTGGACATCCGTGGCGATGTTCTTGGCTATGCGAAAATTCACACCCCACATGTTACCTACGTCCAGGGGGATGCCCTGTCTCTGCCCTTCCCCAACGGCTGGTTCGACCTGGTCTTCTGCCATTTCTTGCTCCTTTGGACTGCCAGCCCTTTGCACGCTCTGATGGAGATGGCCCGCGTCACCCGCGCCGGCGGCGCGGTGCTGGCACTTGCCGAACCCGATTACGGCGGGCGCATAGACTACCCCCCTGAGCTGGAAGCGCTGGGCACCTGGCAGAGAGCCTCCCTGCGGCAGCAAGGCGCCAATCCCGAGTTGGGGCGTCGCCTGCCCTGGTTGTTTCGCCAGGCTGGCTTGCAGTTGGTCGCCGCTGGCGTGCTCGGCGCACAATGGCGCGGCGCCGCCGACCCGGCTGAAATCGCCTCCGAATGGGAGATGTTGCGCTACGATCTGGATGTCCTCTTTGGCCCCGCTCCCGCCGATAGCCGCCAGGCGCAGGTGCAGAAGCTCAGACGCCTCGATGAGACCGCCTGGCAAAATGGCGAGCGAGTCCTTTACGTGCCCACGTTCTATGCCTGGGGCATTGTCCCAAAATAACCGGCTTCCCTTCTCCGATCTGTCTCCATCGTGGTACAATTCACCTCGACCGCCGCCCCCATAGCTCAGAGGATAGAGCGTTGCCCTCCGGAGGCAAAAACCCGCGTTCGAGTCGCGGTGGGGGCATAGAACAGAGCGCCTCGTCAGGCTGATTCGCCCGACGAGGCGTTGTTTTTATGATGGGGTGCGCTTACCCTGAGCGCAGCGAGATCTTCTGTTGCAATTGGCGAAGCGACGCTCCCGTTCTTAAACAAGATGCCTGGCTTCTCTCGGTGCATTCCCAAAGCCAGGCAGCCCAACCCAACATCCTGTTCACTCAACCATAAAGCTCTCGCATCAACGCGGCAAATCGCCGGTACGATTCCTGTTCTCCCGCGTCCATACCTTCGGGGTAGAGCCGCTGCGCTTGCGCCGCATACCGCTCGAAGTGCTCCAGTTTGCTGCCGCCATCGCACAGATGGATGGTGTTGCGCCTCAACCACCAGGCGCGCAACCAATCCGCCGGCTTGAAGCGCACCTCCGCCGAATACGCCTCGGGCGCCAGGATGCCTCCCCCATAACGGGCGGCGCGTTGGTGATAACTGGTTGTCTCCTGCACGCGCCAGGTCTCTTTTGCCGCAAATGCTTCCGCCAGCATCGTCATCGCGCCGCTGAGCTCCTGGCGGGCATTCTCCAGTTCCGCCAGCCGCCTCGCCTGCCGGATGGACTGCTGATAAGCCTGCAGCGCCTTTCTCAGTCCGCTGAATTGTCGGCGCGCTTCCAATAAAACCTCGCCAAAGGCATTCAGCGAAGGCGTGCGCTCCAAAACCAGCAGCGTAAAGGCTGGAATAGCCACCTCCAGCGGCGCGCAACTGCGCTCCAACTCCTCCGTTGAGATAAAAAAAGCCTGAGCGATCGCCGGAAATGCGCCTAGTCTCAATGATTGCTGGAGATGATGGGTGATGTGCGCCACAATCGGCTGCCGGGCTATATCAGGATAGAACGAGATATTCATCCGATCGGCAACCGCCCAATATACCAGCGTCCGCACCAGGAAAGCCTGCGCGGGACGGCGCGCCCAGGCGTTGTTTTTTGCCCACATCTCCACCAGGCTGAAACAATAGTGCGGCAGGGTAGAGGCGTGCGCCTGCCCATCCACCGGTGAGCGATCGAACAACGGCAATCTTGCCGCCAGGTCCAACTCAGCCATCATGGTGTCGATCCGCCCGGGAGAGAAAAAATCGTAATCGCCATAATACGGCAGCACGCTGGCGGCAGCCGCACGAGAGAATACCGGCGAAGCGCTCACTTTGTCGTAAGCATCGGGAATGCCAAACAAGCGGTAGATGCTCTCTTGCACCTCCTGAATGGAAAGCGGTGGCACATAGCTGGCAATGACCCCCTTTTTCAGGAGCAAATTCGCAATTGGCAACGAACTGAAATCGAATTGTGAGGCGCTTTCCAGGAAGAGCAGGTGATCATGGAGAATCACCGCTTCGACCAGCGCGGCAAGGTCTAGCAAACCGCCTAGCGTCAGAGATGGCGCATCCAGAGCGCGCTGCGCCTGCAACACCAGGTTGTTGGTCGTAATGACATCATTTGCGCCAACCTGGCGAATCGAGCGGGCATCACGGTGGGGCAAACGGCGGTTCATCCTCCAGCGTCTTTGGCAATCCTACGCCTCGACTATAACAGATTCCCCGGCGAATCTCAAGCACATGGACGGTTGCCCCATTAAATGGTCCGAGCAGCCTTGCGGGCTGCCCGGCGACACTCGCCCAAGTGTCTACGCTCAAAGTGTACAACAATGCTGCCCCAGGCGAGCTATCGCTCCTGTAAGGAATGCTCAGCTTACAAGAATGAAGGTTCGTTGTTCAACCGAGCATCAAACCCCTTACCTGTTCAGGACGCAGCACATGGGCAATGCCAAATGGAAGCTCATGCGCTCGACAATAACCGGGCAGTTCAACCAGCGTCTGTTCTACAACCCGTTCCGGAATGCTGCCAAGCCGAATGGAGCAGGCTTCCATTGCCCGGCGCAGCGGGCGAACATCCTGCCCTTGGGCATGCGCCATCAACAGGATACCCGGGCAAACCAGCTCCGCATGCGGCCAGCCAGAGCCAACCGCATTTTCTACCGCATAGGCGAAGTAGTGCTCGCTCCCCTCTTCCGGACGGGCATGGCCAATTTGATTGGTGAGCTGTACCTCCAGAGCCAGACAATCCAGCAGTTGCTTCAGCCCTTGCAAATCGCCCTTGCCGGCAGCTTCGGCGCAATCCAGCGCTCCCTGCAATATTGCAACAGCCGCCTGGTCAATATAGGAAATATATTCCATCCCGGGTGGGTTTTTGGCATGCTCCTCGGCAAATTTCCAATCCCAGCGACCGGTAGCGATGGAAAACACATCGCAGACGCCAGCCGCCCGAATAGCTGGCGGCGCTGCGGCGATCGCCTCGAGATCGACGATCAGCCTGTCGGGCGGTTTTGTCTCCAGGTAACGCACGCACCCCTGAACGCGCACACCAGAAGCGCTGGTCAGGAAAGCATCCACCGAAAGCGCCGTGGGCACACAAACCAGCTCCAGACCTTTCTGCGCAGCCGCATACTTGGCTGCGTCGGCTGGTAGACCGCCCCCTACAGCATAAACGACCTCGCCGCTCAGGTTTGCGATCTGCGCCTCCCATGCCTGGACCGTGCTGGCGATCACCTCCGCCCGCCAGGTAATTTTCAAACTGAGCTTGCTCTCCACTGCCTGCCAGGCTGGGGCGCTGGTGAACAAGGCTACCTCCCGCCGTTCATCCAGCTCTTCGAGCGGCATCAAGTGGATTTCAGGCAATGGCCAGATTTTCCGCATCGCCATCCTCCTTTTTCATCGCAGTGAGATCACCGCCAGCAAGTCATAGCGGAAATCGGGCAGACGCAGATACAGGCAATTGCCCTGGACGGTTGCCTCGGGCGGGCTTGCAAAACCTGCAATCTCGACTGCCTTGACCTCCGCTTCTAAATCCACCGCCAATATCACGCCTGTGCACGGCGCGACCTCTTCAATGGGGCGGATGATCTCCTCCTGGACGCTGTTCACCAGGTGGACGATCAGCCGCCGATCCGCCGGCTGGCGATAGGCGGTCATCGCTGTTGTGAGCGGCGCGTTCAGCGCCCGCACGGGTGGCTCTGTGCCGGCTGCCCAGCGCACCGCGCCCGCCAGCAATCGGCGCTGGTCCGGCGCCCCAAACTCTAAATAGCGCACGTCCAACGGTGGAGCGAAGTACACCCGTCGCCCGCCGTCGGCGCCCTCCAGGCTCACCACCGAGGGTGGTCCGTACTCCTGCCCAAGCGGGCCATAATGCACGGATGCGCCACCCATCAGGCTGGCGACGACCTGCGCGCTCTCCGGGGATATTTCCACCTGCACGCCACCCGTCGGCACACGTTTCCCCGCCGGGATTTCGACCCCTAAGGGAGCTTCCTCATGGATGGTCATATACACATCGAATCCGGTAAAAACTGGCTCCCGTCCACCGTATGAGACGCCAAACAAAGCCGAGAAATCGTCATCCGGGGTGCGCTGGCCGTTTTCATCATACATACCAGATTCGTAACTGGCAACCAGACCTCCCCCCGCAGCCACAAAGCGGCGAATGGCAGCTTTGGCAGCCGCGCTCAAACAGGCGACGTTGGGCAGCACCAGCACTTTGTAGTAGCTCAGCTTCTTCTCCAGGTCCGCCTCGGTGAGGATATCGAAGAGAATTTGTGATTGTAGCATAGCCTTGGCAAAGCCTTTCAGGCAACCCAGGTGCTCCGGCTTTCCAGGTTGGTGATCAAAGGTGCGCAGCGTGGTCTCGGAGAACAGCAACGCTGCATATTTCAGCCTCTCACGCTCCTGTAAATACGGCTCGATCTGGCGCGCCTGCTTCAGGCAGGCATACACCAGCTCCCACGCAGGTTGATCAACCCGATCCGGGTAATAACGAGCGAAGAGCGGCGAGCCAGAGTTAGCCAGGATTTCTGCCACCGAAAGGCGCAATTCTGCCTCTGGCAAGCCATACAGGTCGAAAGGCGTCTGCGCCATCATCGAAAGCACCAGCATTTGCTTTCCCCGCCCCAGGCTCTGCCCATAGCGCAAGGCAACGCCGTACCACCACAGCGGCTCCTGCACCGAGCGCCGATAGAGTTCGAAATGGAGCAAATCTGCCAGCCGGGCGTCATGCGCCAGGTCGGCGGCGTGCGCCATGGGGATGTACCAGTCCACATCGAAGCGTTGCTGATAAGGATTGGGGAACTCCAGGCCCGAAAAACGCAACGGTTCGGCGGAAAACCGCGCCAGCGGAAACGCCCCCTGGAAGAACACCCCGCGCTCTTCCGATTTCACTGCCTGATAGAGCGCCGCCCGCCATTCGCTGATCTGGCGGGAGCGCCAGTCAATGAAGGCGCGAAAATGGTCATCCTCCCAATTGGTTTTCGTGGGCAGCGGCACATTGTACTCCGCCTGAAATTTCTTCTGGCAGTGCTCGCAAGCGCACCAGCTTTGAAAGCTTGGCTCATCGAAGTAAAACCCATCCACCGGGTAGCGGTTGCAAATCTCCTCCAGAATTGACTCCAGATAAAAGCGATAGGGGCTGTTTGGGCAGAACGCCAGCGATGTAAGCTCCTCGTCCCACGCGGTAAGTCGTCCATCTGCCTTGCGCTGCGCCCAATCTGGATGCTGTTCGTAGAGTTCGCGCCCGCCCCATATGCTGGCGATGTAGGCTACCACTTTCTGGCCATTTGCATGTGCCGCTTTCAGCGCCTCAGCCAGCAGATCCCGTTTGCCCAGGCTGGGGAAGTGCGGAGCGATGGCGCTTTGATAGAAAGCCGTCCCGCCGGGATAATAACCGGTCGCGAACACGCACAGGGTATTCACTCCCCCCTGCGCCGTCTCATTGACAATGCCTTTGACATCAATGTGTGCCACATCAGCAGCGGGAAATTCCAGCGTCACCGCCCGCAAGGGTTTTTGCCACCACTTCTTGGTCATAGCCCCTCCAATCCACACCAGTCAACCGCCAGGTTCGCCAGCACCTTGGCGCAGGCGATCACCTGCTCGAACTCCACATACTCATCAATGCTGTGAATCATCCCCCCTGCTGGCCCGAACAGCACTGCTGGCGTGTTGCCGTAGAGCACCGGCAGGCGCAAATCGCATCCACCCGCGCCAACTACGAGCGGCTGAATGCCGGTGACCCGTGCCGCCGCCTCGGTCAGCGCCGTCACAAAGGGCGAAGTCGGGTCGATCGCAGCGGAATCGAACCACAGTCCGAACCACTCCAGTTCGATCGGATGGTCTTTGAACCAGCTGTCTTTGCGGCTCCATTCCATCAGATAGGCTCGAAACCCCTCCTTCACCGCATGGATATCCTCGCCTGGCAGGCATTCGATGGTGCCTTCCAGCGTACATTCCTCGGCGATGGTTGATGGCCAATCGCCCCCCTGGATGCGACAGATTGCCAGTGGAACCTTGGTGTTGTAAAACGGGTCATACAGTGGATGCGACACTGTGGACTCCCGCCATATCGAGTATGCCTCCACTGCCTGGTACACTTCAAAAGCCTTGGCAATTGGGTTAACCAGATCGTGCTTGTATTCCACGCCACCTTCCTGGCCCTTGACCTTGATGCGGAAGAACTGCGCCCCGCGATTGGAAACCGCCACCAGGTTGAGCCCGCTGGGTTCGGTGAAAATCATGCCGTCCCCACGATAGCCGCGCAGGATGCACGCCAGGGTGCCGTTGCCGCCGGTTTCCTCATCAACCACCGACTCCAGGATCAGGTCGCCTTTTAATCGAACCCCTGCCGTCTGCAGCGCCCAGACAACCAGCAGATTGGTCACCACGCCAGCTTTCATATCGCAGGAGCCTCGCCCATAAACCCGGCCATCCTCGAAATGACCACTCCAGGGAGAGCGCGTCCAGGCGGTTTCCGGACCGGTCGGAACCACATCCACATGCCCATTCAGGATCAACGAGCGCCCCCCACCCACGCCCTTCCACACTCCCACCACATTCGGTCGCCCCTGATAAGACAGCTCCACCGGCACATACGCCGGGTGTTGCTTCAGCTCCTCATCCGGCGGATCCCAAACATCAATCGTCAAACTGCATTCTTGCATCTGCGCCTGAACGATCTCTTGCACGGCTTTCTCCTGGCCGGCGAGCGAGGGAATTCGCACCAGCGCCTGGAGCAATTCCAGTGCCTTCTGGCGATGGGTCTCGACAGCCGCTTCAATTTGTTCTCTCATAGCAGCTTACCTCCTTATCAGTGCCTCTATCCTTTCACTGCGCCCAGGGTCAGAGCGGAAATAAAGTATTTGCGCACGATCAGCGCAAAAACCACCACCGGCAGGGTACCCACCACCGCCGTAGCAAACATTGGACCCCATTTGATGCCGGCATGGGTCAGGAAAAAGGCGATGGTCGTTGGCATGGTGCGCGCCTGCGTTGAAGTGAGGAAAAACGCCAGGGCAAACTCATTCCACACCCCGATGAAGATCAAGATCGCCGACGCCGCCAACCCACCAGCCATCAGCGGCAGGGTGATCACCAGGAAGGCGCGGAAGCGTGAGCTCCCATCCACCATTGCTGCTTCCTCCAGCTCCACCGGAATGGCTTCGACAAACCCCCGTAGCATCCAGATCGCGTACGGGATATTCCAAAGCAGGTAACACAATGTCAGGAAAAGATAGGTATCCACCAGGTTGAAGCGCCGCGCCACGTAGAACAGAGCAAAGACTATCGAAATCCCCGGCACCATCTGCAGGAACAAGAAACCATACGATATCGGCTCCTTGCCAGGAAAACGATAGCGCGCAAAGCTGTAGGTGGCAGGGATGGCAATCAGCATGGTCAGGAATGTGCTTGCCACAGCCACGATTGTGCTGTTCTTCATATAAAACATGATGTGAATATCTTCGAAGATGATACGAAAGTTTTCCAATGTAGGCGTGAAGAACCACACTGGCGGATAGGCAAAAACCAGCAAGCGACTCTTGAACGCCGAAGACAGCATGAAGAGATATGGAAAAATAAATGCGAATACGGCAACAAAAGCCAGCAGGTTGAGCAACAACTGACGAAATCGTCTCGAAAAGCGGTATCGGCTCATGGTCGGAAGCTCAATTCAGCTCATCTCGAACTTGGAACGCTCGAAAATGCGCACCAGCAGGTAAGTCAGGGCAACGATCAGGATGATCAACATCACACTGACCGCCGAACCTCTACCAACATTGCGCGCCACCATCGTCAAACGATACACCAACAATGGCAGGGTGGTCGTGGCAGTCCCTGGTCCACCGCCGAACATGGCGAAGATCACGTCGAAGATGCGCAATACATCCATGAAACGCAGGATCAGGGTTGTAATTACCAGCGGCATCATCATCGGCAGAGTAACATGGCGGAAAACCTGCCAGCCCGAAGCTCCATCTACCACGGCGGCTTCGTAAGGTTCACGCGGCAAGGCTTGCAACCCTGCCAGCAAAATCAACACAAAGAAGGGCGTCCATTCCCAAATATCAACCAGGATGACCGCCCACAGCGCCAGTTCTGCACCATACCAGTTCAACTTCACCCCGAAAAGACTCTCGATGAAGAAGTTCACCAAACCATCGTAATGGAAATACAGCCGGAAGATCATCCCCACCATGGACGGCATTAACACAATTGGGATGATCAGCAGAGCGGTATACAACGATCGCCCCAGGATTTTCTCATTGAGCAATAACGCCAATCCAAAGCCGAGGATCAGCTCCACCGCCAGCGTAACGCCGACGAAGATGCTTGTCACCCGCACCGACCCCCACAGCAGGCTGCTCTTATCGAACAATAACCAACGGTAATTCTCCAAACCCACCCACACCGCTCTCTCCCAGCCCGCCCCAAAAGGCCAGTTGGTCAGGCTCATCCGCCCCAACCAAACCGCGCTATACACTGCCAGCGCAAAGACCACCAGAAACGCAGGCAGGATGAGCAGATATGGCAAAAGAGGGATGCGTTCTCTCATGCGGACCTTTCGCCGTTAGAGAGGCGGCGGGCGAAATCCCTTGCCGCCCGCCGCCCCTTGGTAGCATCAACCATTCTACTGCGACAGAATCTCCTCTACCTGCTTCTGCATACTTTCCACCGCTGTCGCCGCATCAATCTCGCCGGTGAGCGCGCGCGAGCCCTCCGTGCCCATCACCTCGCTGATCATGGACCACAATGGCGTTGGCAGCACCACGCCCAAGCCCTTCGCCTGCAAGTCTGCCGCCTGCTCCAGGGTATCCAGGATGGCTTGGTAATAGGGGTATTGCGCCTGTTTGGCTGGATCTTTCAGCTCAGAGGCGCGGGAGACAATCCCACCGTTGCGGATGTAGTCTTCCTGGGTGGCTTTGCCGGTCATGTAGGTGATGAACGCCCAGGCGGCGTCCTTCTTAGCGCTTTGAGCTGTCATGGAGAAGCCCCATCCCCAAACACCGGAGTAGGCGCCTTCTGGACCGGCTGGCATAGGTGCATAGCCCACCTTACCGCTGACCAGGGATTTCTCCGGATTCTCCACTTCCGGCGCCGCTGCTGAGGCTTCAACCATCATCCCCGCCTTGGCTTGCATGAAGGCGTCCCAGGCTTCCGGGAACGAGTATGAGGTGATGCCCGTGGGTCCGTACGATGCCAGGCTGTTGAAGTACTCCAACGATTTCAAAGTCCCTGGCGAATTCAGCATGGCTGTGTTGGTCTTGGGATCGACAATCATCCCGCCAAAGGGGAAGATGAACACCGACCACATATAGGTGAACTCCCATCCCAGGCGGGTGCGCATGGAGATGCCAGCCATGCCCGGCTCCCTTTCGGTAATCAACCGGGCGGTTTCGAGCAACTCATCCATCGTGGTTGGCACTTTCAAGCCGTGCTTGTCGAAGATCTCCTTGTTGTAAAACAGGAAAACCGTCTCACCGGCAAAGGGGATGCCCAGATGATTCCCCCCATACGAAAGCATGTCGCGGTAAGCAGCCATGATGTCCTGGTAATCGAACCATTCGGGAGTTTTGGCAGCGTCCTGCAGATACGGATCAAGGTTTTCCAGATATCCCAGGTCCGCCAGAGCGGGGGTAAATTCGGGACAATTCATCAGGGCGTCATAGCTGGTTGTTCCCGAAGAAGACTCCAGCAGGAGCTTATCAGCCAGCGCGCCTTCTTCCATTTCATCCCAGACCACCTTGATGCCGGTTAGCGCTTCGAAATCGGGAACCATTTTCTTGAAAGCCTCGATCGACGGGTGTGATGCTACCGCTACCTTGATTTCGGTTCCGCCATAGCGCGCCTTAATCTCAGCGCCCCATGCCTCCAGCGAGCCTGGCGCAGGCGGCGGCTGGGTCTCTTGTGGCGGCGGCGTAGCCGGAGCAGTGGTGGGTGGCGCAGCGCACCCCCATAGCATGGATAGCGCCGTCAATAACACCAGTAACCGGAATAAACTGTGCCTGTTCATCTCTCCTCCTGTTGAATACAAGGGGTGGAATTAGCAGCCATCATCTGATCCATGGCTTTTAGCCGAACTAAAGCAGTTTCCTTGTCAATCACCTCCTCCCATGCAGGCGGTTATCCCATTCGCGCCCAATCCGGTAGGGCGGCGTCCACCTCCGCCAGCTCTGCCGCGGTGATCGGACGCACCTCCGTATCGTACAGATGAGTATCGCGATTTTCCACGATCAGAAACGTCGCCTCATGGTCTGCCACCAGGGTATGCCAGACTCCAGCCGGCACATTGTAGATCACCCCAGGCTGGCAGTCGAACGCCCGCAATGCACCGCCTTCTTTTTTAACGAACAATGCCGACCGCCCCCGCAGGAGGACAAACACTTCGTCGGTTTGGTTATGCCGCTCAATTTCCTTCAAGTTCGCCCGCTCACACGCTGGCTCCCAGTTGAGCAAAGCCACCTGCCAGCCCGGCTCTAACAAGAGCGGCGCATAACCCGGACCGTTGTAATCATAGATTTCTATCGGAACATCCACCGCTTCCACCTCATCGATTGACTTCATCTGGTAGCTCGTACCATTCCAGCCGCCGACCAATCCTTGCCCGCAAGCGCCATGCTGGTGTCTTTGGCGTAGTTTCCATCGCCTCCAGGATCGCATCAATCCGCCTGCTGACAATATCTCGCTGTGGCTCAGATAAATAATCTTGCAGCTCATTCCTTGTCCGCCGCAGGTTGTCACTCATGGTGGTGAATAAACCCCAATCCCCTGCAACCAGGTGAGCCAGATACTCGAGATCGATCTCCCGCAGCGATTCTCCCCTCCCTACCTCATGATCCAGTAGAATCGCCAGAATATCCATCAAATCTTTTTGATTCATCTGCACCACCTGTAGCTTGGTAACCAGTAAATCCGCCAGGCTCAGGGTTGAGTAACCGGCGAATAGTCGCTGGCGCAAGTCGAGCAGATGACACATTTGAAATCTGTCCAGGAAGATGTCAATGTGGCGTTGTCCGTCTGGCGGGTAGAAGATCAGGCGCGTCCGACCATGCAGCGCATTGAAGCGATCATCCGGAACATATCCTAAATCGAGGAAGATTTGCTTTATCTTCCATTTATCCTTTCCCAAGCCAACAAAATCAATATCGGCATATTCCCGCTGCAGTGTTTTCAGGCTCGCCGCCGAGGGCGAAACCACCCAAACAGCTAAACCGCCCAACAAGCGCAGTCGAACGGCGCGCGCCTCGGCTTCGCTCAGGATTCTTTGCGCTTGCTCTAACAGGTTCTGGTTGGACACCAAAGGTCTTGCTCCGCTTGGTTAGCCGCTGGTAAGCAGGTAATCGCGCACACCTTTCCGATCAATCAAGAGCAAACAACCGCGTAAGATGCCTTCAGTATATTCGCTACCTGGATTCACGCACAACGTCCGACCAATTTTGACCACGCCACGCGATTCGTGCACATGGCCATGCAAACCAAGCATGGGCTGATAGGTCTGGACTGCTTTTAACACAGCCCGGCTACCAACCGGTCCCATCTCCACACCGCCAATGCCCGCAATCGGTTTCAACGTTTTATCCAGTTTGGCAGCGATATCCAAGCCATAATCATACGGCGGACAATGAAGGTTGAATATTGAGCGCTGTGGGTTCACCAACTGTTCCGCCATCGCTTGAATTCTTTCGTACAATGCATCTTCTTCAAGCTCGCGCGGGCTGTGCCAGGGCGTGATGTTGCTGTAACCGGTTGAGATCATTTCAATCTCCCCGCGAAGGTGAACCACCTTTCCCTCTGGATTGCAGACAGCATTCTGCCCGTGGAAAACCTCATCCAAGGCAAGATCGTCATCGTTTCCCGGCGTGATGTAACATTCGACGCCATTTCCTGCAAGGCGTTCCTCTGCCAGCTCCAGCCAATCCGCCAATGATGCTTTTAATGTCCGCCGGAAGACATCCTTCACCAACTCCGGATTCTCTTCCAATTGTTGCATCTCTTCCGGGTGAGTCAGGTAAGCATACGCCCCCGACATACGAATCTGGCGGATATGCTCATCCAGCTCACTGGCAGATACAGTATAAGGCTTGCCCAGCCACTCAAAGCTGTACTGTCCCCGTCCGCTCTGGACAATTGGCACAATCAGCTTGCCGGTGATGTCGCCGCCCATGATTAATACATTAGCCTGGTAAGCCCTGGCTGCGTTCAAGAACTTGCGGAAACACAGTTCAGAGCCGTGGATATCGCTGGCGAAGAATATTTTCAAATCAGCCAATTGTCTTGCCTTTCAGGGATGGCCTGGAAAGCTGCCAATCTCCAGGCCATCCCTTTATCGAGTTGATTTTACTCAGGCGGCAGCTCTTTGTAAGCCAATGAGGTATCAAGACCGCGTCGCCTGTTGATATAATACGGGATCAGGTACAGCGGGAATGCAATGACGAAGACAGCCACGCTGGAAAGCAGAGAAACCATGCTCACCGCTCCCCCAATCGCCGGTGTGGTGAAGGCAATGAAAGTCAAAAATCCCTGGGTGATCAGGGTGAAAATGCCTGCCCAGGTGAGCCATGGCAGGTTGAGGAATTTCCTTTTGACGATAGCCGGCGCTTTCTCGAATATGTCTTTGCGGCGATACGGGAAGATAATAGCCGAAATCGCCACCAGCATGCCCACCATCGCACCCACTCCCGCCAGGTTGACCAGATAAGCCCAGAACTGGGTCAGCAGGGTAATCAACAGCATAATGTAAATCAGAATCCCCGCAATGATCGTCGCATTTACCGGTGAATGGGTGCGCTCGTTGACTTTTGCCACCCAGCTCGGTATCAGGCGATCAAATGACCAGGCGAACATGTTTCGGGTGATGATCAGCATTTGCGGCAGCAGAATCCAGGTGATCGTCGCCAAAAAGCCCAGCGAGACAATTACCTGCAGGAACCTGGACTGCGTCATGTAGATCACCATATTGGAAATGTAAGCCCCCAATGGCAATCCAAGCTGATCCGGAGCTGCGTTTGCCAGATACGCCACAGCGCCTAGAAATTCAGCGCCGAAGTAGCGCACCACAATCAACGAACCGACGATGAAGAACAGCGCCCCCACCCCTAGAGCGGTCATAATGGCTTGCATGGCGCTCCTATGAACACGCTTGATCTCGCCGGCAAAGTATCCGATCATCTGGAACCCGCCATACATCTGGAACGCATAGATCATGGCATAAAAGCTGTTGCGTCCAGTTTGAGTCGGGTCAATGGTGCGCCCTGCAGCAGCGGCGGTTTGAATCATGTTCTCATATGCGTTGGCGCCTAACACGCTCTTGAAACCCGCAATGAAGCTGGCGTTGTTGCCAAAGACCATGATCAACAACCAGACAATTGTGCCAATTCCGGTGATGATGAACAGCACCAGCATCACCCGCCGCACCACATTTAATCCAGAGGAAAAAAGCAATATCAGGATGGCAATCGCTGGTATGCCCAGGATAAGGGCGGCTGGACCACTGGCGACCCAGGTTGCCGCATTCTGAAACCCCAACACGTATAGCACTGGCGCCAGAAAGTTCGATGACATGTACCAGATGTTCACAGCCGCTGCGGCGATCACGCCGAATGTGGCGAAGAAGTTGACCGCAAAACCAACCACCGGGCTGAGCGAGCGGCTGACCCATACATAATCACCGCCTGAGCGCGGCATGGCTGCAGTGAAAAGGGCATTCAGCAATCCGATGAAGAACGCGCCAGGTAGGGCGATCAGGAATGCCACTGCCATATTCGAACCAGGAAATACAAATGGCGCGTAGGCAAAGGCTTGCACCAGACCCAGGGCGACGTTCAGAATTCCGAAGCCACACAAGAAGGTGTCGAACCAGGACAATTCTCGCACCAGGCCCGTGGCATCTCGGACGAAGAAGGGACGACTGACTTTGGCTTCTTGAATGGTAGCCATTTTGCATTCTCCTTGACTATTCACGAAATCAATTCCCGGCCAGGAACCCAAGGCCTTTCGGGTAAACGCAATTCGCAAGTGTCAAAGCGTCAACCCAAGCAGACTACCAAACTGAACAAAACTTTTGTTTTTTCCGTTGTCAAATCCTCTCACCTCCATACTTATTAATTGAATAGCCGCCCGGCGCGTTCTGGATCAAAACATGGGCGGGTGTGCATCTCCGTCGGTTCGCCTGGCAGGGGCAGGCTGCGCTCCTGGACAAAAGCCTCAAACGCGCCAAATCGGTTGACCCTGAAGACCTCTGCATACCTGCCTTCTCCTAATCCATACTTTTGGGCGATGTAAGCAGCGTTGCTGCGCAGAAACTCCCCCACTAATGGCTTCAGGTCTCCAGCGATAGCCGCGTCTACTTCCGGCACATACCGACCCCAGGTTTTCAACTGCAACTGAAGCTGATGCAGGGTGTTGCGCACCATCTGGTCATGCGCGCACATCGCCTCAACCTTGCGCTCCATGTATGGGGTGATGTCTTCCACATGGTTTGCATCAATTGGGACGCGAGCGAAGTACCATCGCTCGCAAACAGAGTGCGGCTGATAGCCAAGTTCCAGATGTTCGGGGTAGTGCAGGTGGAAATTTGAGACCCAAGTAGCCTCCTCTACCGCCTGTGCTACGCGCCGATGGTCAAGATTGGGCTCGTAAGGGGTGTAGGGATCAAAAGTGAATATCGCGTAGGGTTTATATTTGCGGAAGTTATACACAATTCGCTCCCGCAACGCCACCATCGACACATCCCCCAGCACATCGGTGACAAACCCCAACTCAACGATCTCCGTGATGCCCATAATCGCCGCAGCCTTACGGAATTCGGCTGTATTGGCAAGCTCTGTTTCGGCTTTGCTCGGCAGGATCATCGTATCCTTATCGTCGTTAGTGACCCGCACCAGGACCACCTTCCACCCCTCGTCAACAAACTTCATCAGGGTGCCACCGCACATTCCGGCGACGTCATCGGCGTGCGGGAAAATTGCCAGGATCACTTTATTCACTGCAACACCTCCTCCCCGGCTACAACAGCTCTTTTGCCTGCGCCTGGATTTTGCGAATCGCTTTGACTACCAGATGCATATCCTCTTCGCCCCCAAGCAACACCGGTTGCGGCAGCCAGACGGTTTCCCAGGCAGCTTTTTCTGTATTCGGGAACTCGCCTGCAAGAAGGGCGTGGGTTTCGCTGCGTTGCGAACCGCACAGGCGGGAGCGGTAGGCGCCTGAGGTGAACAGGTCAAGTTTGTGCAGAGGCGGGTAACTTGCCTGGGTAGGAAATCCTTCTGCATTCAACGCCTGGATGAAGCGCTCGATGGGCAAGCCGCTGAAAGCGCGCCTGTCGTAATGGAAAATGTAGGCGTAATGCCCGTTCAGGGTGCAGCGGGGGTCTTCCGCTTGTGGAGTGATGCCCTCGATTTGGGGCAACTCTGCATCCAGGATGGCGGCGTTGCGGCTGCGCACGGCTGCCTGCTGCGGCAACCGGCTGAGTTGGGCGCTCAACACCACCCCCTGCCACTCGCTCAGGCGGTAGTTGGATCCATAAATGAAGTGCGAGTAAAACCATTCGCCGGGCATGCGCCCGCAATCGTGTATCGAGCGTGCCAGCCGTTCCAGCTCGGCGTCGTTGGTGATGATCATCCCGCCTTCGCCGGCAGTCATCAATTTGCTGGATTGGAAGGAAAAGGTGCCAATATCGCCGATGGCGCCGATCTTCCGCCCCTTCCACTCCGAGCCGTGGGCGTGAGAGCTATCCTCCACCAGGCGCAGCGAATAACGCCGGGCAATCTGCATTAGCGCATCCAGGTCTGCTGGATGGCCGCCCATGTGGACGGCGATGATGGCGCGGGTCTTCTCGGTAATTGCTGCCTCTGCCAGCTCAGGGTCAATACAATAGGTATCGGGCAGCACGTCCACCAGCACCGGCAGCGCGCCCGCAAACAGTACCGCGCTGGCAGTAGCAACGAAGGTGAAGTCCGGTAAGATCACCTCATCCCCCGGCCCGATTCCCAACGCCGCCAGGCTCACCTCCAGGGCGGCGGTGCCGTTCGTAACTGCCACGCCGTATTTCGCCTGGTGATAGGCGGCGAAATCCTGCTCAAATTTCAGCGTGCGGGTGCCCGGGGTGCGCCACCAGATGCGACTCTCGAGCACCTCCAGCAATCCCTGGCGCTCCTGCTCGTCATAATACGGCCAGACAGGCGTGGGGGTGGTTTTGGCGGGTCTACCGCCTAACAGGGCTAATTTTTCCATAGACGCCTCGCTCAAAAGGTTGATAGGGGCACGTCCACCCAACGCCGCTCAGTAGCGCTGCGCTGGATGGCTTCGCAGAGCACCAATTCACGATGACCGGCTTCAAACGTGGGCACCAGCGTCCTGTCCACGTCTTTCCCCGCCTGCAAAGCGGTGTACACCTGGCGGAAAAGCTGGTAGAAGGTATCCGGATACCCCTCTGCGTGACCGCCGGGGAAGGCAGCAAAAGCGCGCGCCTGCGGCTGCATCAATGCGGGGTCTTTCACCAGCACCTGGTTCAGTTGCTGGCGAAAACCCAACCACAGCAGATTGGGATTTTCCTGATCCCAACGCAGGCTGGCCTGCGCCCCGCTTATCTCCCACCAGAAATAGTTCTTTCGCCCCGGGCTGATTTGAGAGAGCGCCAGCACGCCGCGCCCGCCGTTGTCGAACTGCAATAGCAGGGTAGCCACATCCTCGGTGTGGATTTCCACCGCCTGGGATTCGGCAGGGGTTTCCAGCTTGCCGGTGAAGGTGCTCACCTCTCGCAGCGGCTTCTGGCGCACCGGGATGAATGTCGCCAGATCAGCCAACAGCGCTTTGACCTGCAAACCGGTGACAAAGCTCACCATATCCAGCCAGTGGGTGCCGATATCTGCCACCGCCCGCAGTGTTCCGCCTAACTCAGGTTCCAGCCGCCAGTTCCAATCGCTGGGCAGCGCAAGCCAGTCTTGCAGGTACGCCCCCATCACCAGGCGGATTTCACCGGCTTCCCCGGCACGAATGCGGGCGCGCGCCTCCTGGCAAACCGGGTAAAAGCGCAAATTGTAATTGACCACGCCGATCAGACCTGCCTGACTCGCCAGCGCAACCAGCTCTGCCGACTGATTGGAGTTCATCGCCAGCGGTTTTTCGCATATGACGTGCTTCCCAGCCTGTAAAGCGGCTTTTGCCATCGGGTAATGCAGGTAGTTTGGAGTACACAGGTGGACAACACCCACTTGGGGATCTCTTAACAATTCATCGAAATCGCCGTAGACATGGGCAAAGTTCCATTCTCGCGCTGCTCGCTCCCCTTCTTCACGGTCAATACCCAATATCCCGGCAATCGGCACGCCCAACCGGCGCAGCGCCTGGGCGTGCGTCGGTCCCATAAAACCCAATCCAACGATTGCGGCTTGCGGATATGACATGGATGCGCCTCCTCCCGATCGCGCAATTAGCGCGCGTTGACCACCGAGTAATCCAACACCTCCCGCAACACCAATGTCACCGCCCCTAGCAGAGCAGCGCGCTTTTCCAGCGGCGAGGCAACCAATTCGGGCACATATGGGATTACCCCATTCAACCTCTTCAAAATTGGCTCGACCAATAAATCAGCAGAACGACCAACCCCTCCGCCCAGGATAACCACCTCCGGATCCAACACACAGGCAATGCTCGCGACTGCCAGCGCCAGGTAATCTACCGTCTCATCAACTAATGCCTGCGCCCAGGATACGCCAGAGCGCGCCAGTTGAAAGACCTCCTCAGTGGTAATCTGAGGATAAGCCTCTGCCATGCCATGCTCTTCAAGATAGCGCCAGGCGCGCTCCGCAATCCCGGTGCCAGAAGCCAGGCTCTCCAGAGCGCCAAAACCTTCGTAGCGCCGCCCCAGGTGCTCCACGCCAGGGGGGAGATAGCCCACCTCTCCTGCTGCCTGGTGCGCCCCGCGATACAGCACGCCGTCAATGATCACTCCCGAACCAATCCCGGTGCCAACCGCAATGCACACCAGGTTCTTCTTGCCTTTGCCTGCCCCAAAACCGAGCTCGCCCAAGGCTGCCAGATTGACATCGTTCTCCACGAATGCTGGCACACCGAAACGCGCGCTCAGCAGGGATTTGAGCGGAAAATCTCGCCATCCCAGGCTGGGCGCCCAGGTAACCACGCCCGATTCCGCCAGGGTGATTCCCGGAGCGCCAATGCCAATTCCCAACAGGCGTTGCCCGGTAGGGCGCGGAAATGCCAGCAGCCTTTCGATCAGCTCACAGGTCAGTTGATAATTCTCTTGTGGGTTGTACAGGGATGAAGGCAGGCTAATCTCCTGCAGTAGCTCGCCGGATAGGTTCAGCAACGCCCCGAGCAGCTTCGTGCCGCCCAGGTCCATCCCGATAACAAGATGATTGTCGCCATCGAACTCCAACAACGTCCGCGGTCGTCCTGGCCGTGCATCCCGGCTGGCGCCTGCTTCGCGCACCAACCCCATGGCGCACAATTCTTCCACAATCCGCAGCGAGGTGGGATTGCTCATATTCAGCCGACGGGCGATTTGCGAGCGCGAGAGCGCCCCTCCCTGGCGGAGTAGATCCAATACCTGAGAGCGGTTGATATCCCGTAAGAGGCGGACGGATGCCGCTTTTCGCTGGGCGCCCATCTTCGGCGAAAAGAGAAAATTTGTAGATTATGAACCGAATGGAAAGCAGACAATTAGTTTCAGTCTGTAAATAATTATAGCAACGTTTTTCAAAAAAACAAGTATTAACCCATTGCACCTCGCCGTTCGACTATTTTCGATTCATAATTTCCCCATGGCACAGGTGAAACCTTAGCACATCTCAGTCCCCAAACCACTTGACGCGGAACATAAAAATCTATATACTAATAAAAAGTTAATCATTAAACATTATACCTATAAGTTTAACTGTCTATGAGCGATTCCACCGCCATCTCAAATCTGATCTTCCAGAGCGAAGCTCTCCAGCCCACCAGCCTGTCCGAACAGACTGCCAATCGCATCCGCAGCATGATCAACACCCGCAAACTACTGCCCGGCTCACGCCTACCCAACGAGGTTGAGCTTGCAGAGGCAATGGGGGTCAGCCGAGGCACCATGCGCACCGCCCTGAACATCCTGCAGGAGCAGGGCTTGATCTGGCGCCGACAGGGGATTGGCAGCTTTGTCAGCGAACAGCCTATCTTGGAGAACCGCCTGGATATCAACAGCGGGGTTACCGAGCTGATCACCTCCATGGGGCTGAAGCCAGGCAACCAGATATTGGAGGCCAAGATCATCCCCGCAGACGAATTCCTCTCCGAAAAGTTAGCCTTGCCGACCGAAAGCCCGCTGGCTTATATTCGACGCATCCGCACTGCCGATGAAAAGCCGGTGGTTTCATCTGTAGACATCTTCCCAGCTACCATCCTCCAACAAAGCCCGCAGATCAACACGCTAGAAAAGTTCGTCGAAGTGTTGCTGCAAAACATCTCCATTTATCGGGTGTTCGAGCAATATTTCGGCTTGGCAGTCGAGTATGGCATCAACCGCTTGAAGCCGGTAAAAGTAACCGCTCGCTTGAAAAAACAGTTGGGGCTCAGCCTGCAATTGGGAGATGTGATGTTATACATGGAGCAACTGGATTACGATCGCAATCGCAATCCCTTTTACCTGTCTTACGAGTATCACGTCGCAGAGTTTTGTAATTTCACCATCTTTCGCCGGCGTTGAGGTTGGTGCATCGCGGCGGCAACCATTTGGGTTTCTCCAGAAAGGAGGTGACTGAGGGAGTACCGGTACTTCCGGTGTACATGCTGAGCCGTCCCCTGTTGTCAATTAGAAAATCTTTGAGCCTTTTTGGAGGACACGATGAAGAAAAACCGATCTGCTCTGTTCAGTGTGATCATTATCCTGACGATGGCGTTGACTGCCTGCGCCCCGCAAGCCACGCCTGCCCCACAGGTGACTACCCCGGCACCAGAAAGCGTTGGCGAACAGCCCGAAGGAGAATGGTCCCTGGCGAAAGCAGCTGAACCGTGGAAGGGGGAGACGTTGCGTCTGATCGGAGAAGCGCTCCCACCGCTGGAAGCCCTGACCCAATTGAAAGGGGAGTTCGAACAGATCACTGGCGTGCAAGTGGTCATCGAGGGCCTGGGTCATGAGGAGGCGGTTGAAAAAGTCACCCTGGACTTTGCCGGGCAGACCGGCGTATACGACGTTGTGCTCCAGCCGCACCGGGCGCTCGGCAAGCTGGTTTCCAATAACTGGGTGCGCCCCATCGAGGAGCTGTATAACGACCCGGCTTTGAGGGATCCTAACTTCAGCTTTGAGGAAGACCTTCTCAACCAGGTCTGGTTCCGCGAGACCAACACCTACCAGGGCAAAACCTATGCCCTGCCGTTCCATTTCATCAGCATGTACCTGTGGTACCGCTACGACTGGTTCGAACACCCGGATGAGCAAGCAGCTTTCAAGGCAAAATATGGCTACGATCTGCCTTCACCGCCGATCACCTGGGACGAGTATCGCGATGTCGCCGAATTCTTCACCCGCAAGAGCGGCGAGACACTGGCTGGCGAGACCCTGGATCACGACGTGTTTGGGCACGCTTGGGGTGCGGCGAGGCACGTCTCCACCTGGTATGACTTCCTGAACGTGTTGTATTCCTTCGGTGGGCGAGACATCACCTTGCCCGATAACCATGGAGGCAACTACGGCCCGGTGACGGTGAACTCACCTGAAGCCCTGGCAGCGCTCAATTACATCATTGATTTGATCCAGTTTGCGCCTCCGGGTGTGTTGAGCTACACCTGGGATGAAAAGCAAGCCGCCCAGCAGTCTGGGCTGGTGGCTATGGCGATTCAATGGGATGATGCCACCTTCGCCGTGGAAGACCCATCACAATCCACCGCAGCTGGCAAAATCGCCTATAGCGGCGTGCCCATCGGAAAAGAGAAGATGACCCAGATCGAAGGCTGGAGCTACTTCATCCCGCGCAGCTCCAAGAAGCCCGAACTGGCCTGGCTCTTCATCCAATGG
>FWPU01004704.1_pt1 | contig 30456 bp, 19 predicted proteins | sample 2228361 | NCBI WGS metagenome assembly FWPU01 (sample SAMEA103939777, study PRJEB20133) | metagenome | reverse complement strand
GCTACCAGTGCGTTTTCCCTATCAAGGTCAACCAGCAGCGGCAGGTCGTCGAAGAGGTGATGGATTACGGCCGGCCTTACCATTTCGGCCTGGAGGCTGGCAGCAAGCCGGAGCTGCTGGCCGTGATCGCCTTGGCCTCCAACGACATGCCCATTGTGTGCAACGGCTTCAAGGACGAGGAGTTCATCGAGATGGCGATGCTGGCCCAGAAGATCGGGCGGCAGATCTTCGTGGTGGTGGAGAAATACACGGACTTGGAGCTGTTGCTTCAGAAGTCGGAGCAGGTGGGGGTGCGCCCGCAGATTGGCATCCGGGTGAAGCTGGCCACGCCGGGTTCTGGCCGGTGGCAGTCGTCCGGAGGCCACCGCTCGAAGTTCGGCCTTTCGGTGGCGGAGATCCTTCGGGCGTTGGGCGAGCTGAAGTCCCGCGGCATGGAAGACTGCCTGAAGCTGCTGCACTTCCATCTGGGGAGCCAGATTACGAACATCCGCCACATCAAGCGGGCTATTGTCGAGGCCGCCCGGGTGTATGCCGAGCTGGTGCGGCACGGGGCGGGGTTGGAGTACCTGGACGTGGGGGGCGGGCTGGGGGTCGATTACGACGGCTCGCAGACCAATTTCGAGTCCAGCGTCAATTACACGCTCCAGGAGTACGCCAACGACGTGGTGTATCACATCCAGAGCATCTGCGACGAGGCGGGAGTCAAGCATCCCACCATCTTTTCCGAAAGTGGCCGGGCCGTGGTCGCCTACCACAGCATGTTGATCTTCAACGTGCTGGGGGTCACGGGGCTGGGCGACAACGATATTCCCGAGGAGTTGCCGGAGGATGCCGAGCAGCCGTTGGTGGACCTCTTGGAGGCGTACCGCGGGCTGAATGTCCGCAACGTGTTGGAAAGCTACCACGACGCCCAACAAGCGCTAGATACGGCGATGAACTTGTTTGGGGCGGGCTACTTGCCGCTGGAGCAGCGGGCGTGGGCCGAGAACCTCTTCTGGGCCATCTGCCGCAAAACCCAGCGCTTGATCCGCCAGCTCGAATACGTCCCCGAGGAACTGGGCGTGCTCGACTGGCTGCTCAGCGAGACCTACTTCTGCAACTTCTCGCTGTTCCAGTCGCTACCCGACAGTTGGGCCATCAAGCAGCTCTTCCCCATCATGCCGATTCATCGGCTCGATGAGCGGCCAACGCGCCAAGCGGTGTTGGGGGACATCACCTGCGATTCCGACGGCAAGCTGGACCGGTTCATCGACCGGCGAGACGTGAAGCGGACCCTGCCGGTCCACGCGCTGGACGACCGGCCGTATTACCTGGGGGCCTTCCTGGTGGGGGCCTACCAGGAAATCCTGGGCGATATGCACAACTTGTTCGGCGATACCAATGCCGTACACGTCTGCATGGCCGAGAACGACGAGGTGGTGGTCGAGGCGGTCATCAAAGGCGATACGGTCAGCGAGGTGCTCCAGTACGTGGAGTTCGATCCTCGGGCGCTGGTGCGGCAGATGCGGGCCTCGGTGGAACAGGCCATCCGCGAAAACCGCATCGACGACCGCCAGGCGGGCCGGCTGCTCCGCTTCTACGAAGCGGGGCTGGAAGGGTACACCTATCTCGAAGACGGCCGGGAGCGATAGCGCCGGCGACGCCACTGCCGAAATGCAGCCATGGGGGGACCGCAGGGGGCGTGCCTGGTATGCCCGGCGAAGCGTCCACGCGGGGTTCAAGCTCCCCCCTTCAATTGGCTCTATTCACGCAAGGCCGTGGGGCCATCCGCGCAGCACTGCTTGCCGGAGGCCGCTGAATAGGGGCACACGCGCATAGCACATACGCGGGGCCTTCAAGCGATGATGGCCAAGATGTCGCGCTCGTCGAGGATTAGCAGCTCTTCGCCCTCCATGACCACTTCGGTCCCCGCATAGCCGGGGAAGACCACGCGGTCTCCCTCGGCCACCTGGGGCTTAACGCGGCTGCCGTCGGGCAGTTGCAGGCCGTCACCCACCGAGAGCACCCGCCCCTGCTGGGGCTTTTCGCGGGCCGTGTCGGGGAGAACGATTCCCCCTGGTGAGCGCTCATCGGCGGGGGTTCGCCGGACCACCACCTTGGGCCCCAAAGGTACCAATCTCATGATCCCCTCAGAATACGTTTCGTTTGGGCCGATGGTGTGATTGTCGCACGGCTTTCCGCGACTGGCAAGTGGCTGCCGGCACGCCGCGCTCATTGCGGCCGGCGAGCGTGGCGAGCGTGGGTTGGGGGGCCCCGCGGGGGCAACGGGGTGCCAGGAGCCACTCCGTCTTGCCGCACGACATTTTGGGGGATACGATGAACTGGCTTTGGCCAGCGCCGTGGCGGCAGGGCCGGATGCCTGGGGCCATCGACCCATTCAGGCCAGCATGATTCGGGCTTTATCGGTTTGCGTTGTGTATGCATGATCTGCCGGTTGACGTGGCAGCCAAGCGGGATCGGCTGCTGGAGTTGTTGCGAAGCTTTGGGAGTTGCGCGGTCGCATTTTCTGGCGGCTTGGATAGCACGGTGCTGGCCAAGGCGGCCTATCTGGCGTTGGGCGACCGAGCCGTGGCCGTCACCGGTGCCAGCGAAAGTCTGGCGGCCGGGGAGCTGGAGGAGTGCCGCCGGCTGGCGGCGGAGATCGGCATCCGGCACGAGGTGATTTACACCCAGGAACTGTCCGATCCGGAATACCGCAAGAACGACGCCAACCGGTGTTACCACTGCAAGACGGAATTGTTCCGTCGGCTGGAGGCCATGGCTCGGCAGATGGACGTGGCCGTGGTGGCCGATGGTTCCAATCGCGACGATCACGGCGAGCACCGGCCTGGGCTGCGTGCGGCGCGGGACTTGCGGGTCCGCAGTCCCCTGGCCGAGTGCGACCTCACCAAGGCCGAGATTCGGCAGCTCGCCGCCTTTTGGGGGATTCCCATTTGGGACAAGCCGGCCACGCCGTGTCTGAGCAGCCGCGTGGCTTATGGGGAGCAAGTTACTGCCGAGCGGCTGGCCATGATCGACCGGGCCGAACGGTTCCTCCGCAGCCGCGGCTTCGTACCTCTTCGCGTGCGATATCACCGGGGCGATGTGGCCCGGATCGAAGTCTCGCCCGAGATGCTCCCCCGGCTGGTCGAGCCGGAGTTCCGCCGCGAGGTCGTGGCGGAACTCAAGGCGGCGGGCTTCAAGTACGTGGCATTGGATCTGGAGGGCTTCCGTTCCGGCAGCCTGAATGCCTTGTTGCCGGTGGAAAGCCTGCAGATTGCGCGGTAAGCGGCGTGGCCCTCCAGGCCGAGGGCGGTCAAGTTGCGGGTTGCCAAGCGCCGGCGGGCGCGGTTTACTTGCCGTTTTTCGGTCCTTCTGCGGAGGGGTCCTGGTTGCCATGTTTCCGCCGGTTCAAAGTCCGGTCTCGTTTCCACGGCTGGAAGAAGAGGTCATCCGCTTTTGGAAGGAGCGGCGGATTTACGAGAAATCGCTGGAGGCGCGGCGCGACGGGCCGGCGTTCGTCTTCTACGAAGGGCCACCGACGGCCAATGGCTTGCCGCACCCGGGCCACTGCCTGACCCGCGCCATCAAGGACCTCTTCCCCCGCTATCGCACGATGCGCGGCTATCGATGCCTGCGCAAGGCGGGGTGGGATACGCACGGCCTGCCGGTGGAAGTCGAGGTCTGCAAGGAATTGGGCATTCACGCCAAGGAGGAGATCGAGCGCTACGGGGTCGAGCCCTTCGTCCGCCGGTGCTTGGAAAGCGTCTTCCGATATACCCGGGAATGGGAAGAACTCACCGAACGCCTGGGCTTCTGGATCCATCTGGATGACGCCTACGTCACCTACCACCAAAGCTATGTGGAAAGCGTGTGGTGGGCACTGAAGACCCTGTTCGAGCGGGGCCTGCTGTACCAGGGGCACAAGATCGTGTGGTGGTGGGCGCAAGGCGGCACAGCCCTTTCTGCCGGCGAGGTGGGCCAGGGCTATCGCCAGGTGGCCGACCCCAGCGTCTATGTGCGTTTCCCCCTGCTCGACGAGCCCGAGACCGACCTGTTGGTGTGGACCACCACGCCTTGGACCTTGCCCAGCAACCAGTTCGCCGCGGTCAAGCCCGATATCGACTACGTCCTGGCCAGCGGCCTGGACGGGGGAAGGAAGACCATCGTCGCCGCCGCGCTGGTCGAGACGCTGGCGGCCAAGCTCGGCCGGAAGCTGGTCGTCGAGCGGGTGTTCCGCGGCCAGGCCCTGGTGGGCAAGCGCTATCGGCCGCCGCTGGACTGCTATTATCGCACGCTGGGCGAAAAGCAGGGGCGGCTCAAAGCCGGCGGGCGCCAGCACGTGGCCTGGCGGGTCGTGGCCGCCGATTTCGTCACCACCGATACCGGCACCGGCGTGGTGCACCAGGCACCTGCCTTCGGTGAGGTGGATTACGAGGTGCTCTTGGCCGAGCAAGCCCGATTCGTCGAAGGCGAGGGGCCGACCTTGCTGTGCGCCGTGGGGCCAGACGGCAAGTTCACGTCCGACGTGCCGGAGTACGAGGGCCTGTGGGTCAAGGATGCCGATCCGAAGATCATCCGCCGCTTGCGCGACGAAGGCACGCTGGTTCACCAGGAGCAGTACCTGCACGAGTATCCGTTTTGCTGGCGGGCCGAGGAGGACCCGCTGATCCAGTATCCTCGCAAGAGCTGGTTCATCCGCACCACGCAGTTCAAAGAGCGGATGCTGGAAAACAACCGGCGGATCGGCTGGTACCCGGAACACATCCGGGAGGGGCGCTTCGGCAACTTCCTGGAAACGAACGTCGATTGGGCGCTGTCGCGCGAGCGGTTCTGGGGCACGCCCTTGCCCATCTGGGTGTGCGAAGAGACGGGGTACATGGAAGCGGTGGGCAGCTATGCCGAGTTGCTGGCCAAGCCGGGGGTGCAGGGGGTCGAGGTGTGGGAGGAGGCCAGGCGGGCGGATCCCTCGTTGTCTGAACACCTCAAGGTGCACAAACCGTATCTCGACGCCATCACCTACGATTCCCCGCGGGCCCCCGGCAAGCGGATGCGGCGGGTGCCGGAGGTGATCGACTGCTGGTTCGACTCGGGGGCCATGCCGTTCGCCCAGTGGGGCTATCCCCACCAGCCGGGGTCGCGCCAGCGCCTGGCCGACCAGTTCCCCGCCGACTTCATCAGCGAGGCGTTGGACCAGACGCGGGGATGGTTCTACAGCCTGCTGGCCATCAGCACGCTGTTGTTCAGCGGCGAGGAGGGCCAGGCGGCGGCTGAGCCGCGCGAGGGCTTCGGCCAATGCGATACGCCGAAGATCGCTTACCCCCACCCCTACCGCAATTGCGTCGTCCTGGGGTTGATGCTGGGCGAGGACGGGCAGAAGATGTCCAAAAGCAGGCGCAATTACCGCGAGCCGGACGAGATCTTCGCCCGCTACGGCGCCGACGCCCTGCGGTGGTACTTCTTCGCCAACCAGCCGCCGTGGAGTTCCATCCGCTACAGCGAGCAGGCGATCAAAGACAGCATCCCCGAGTTCCTCCTCCGCCTGTGGAACGTCTACAGCTTCTTTGTGATCTACGCGAACATCGACGGGTTCGATCCGGCGGCGGCCATTGCCGGCGCGCCCGGCGAGCTGGATGCGGGCGTGCTGGCCACGGCCGCGGGTTACCGCCTCATGCGGGGCGGAGAGGGCCAGGGGGGCCAGCCCCTCGAGGTGGCCGGCTATCGACCCGTCGGCCTGCGCGGCGAGCTGGACCGCTGGGTCCTCAGCGAGCTGAACCGCACAGCCGCCGCCGTGGTCCAGGCCATGGATGCCTACGACAATTACGCGGCCTGCCAGCGCCTGAGCGAGTTCGTCGATGCCCTCTCGAACTGGTACGTCCGCCGCAGCCGCGACCGGTTCTGGAGCGGAGAGGCTTCGGTCGCTAAATGGGATGCCTACTGGACCCTGTACGAGTGCCTGCTGACCACGGCCAAGCTCATCGCGCCGTTTGTGCCTTTCTTGGCCGAGACGCTCTGGCAAAACCTGGCCGTGGCGCCGTTCCAGGAGCGGCCCGGCGCGGTGGAAAGCGTCCACCTGTGCAATTATCCGGCGGCCGATGCGGCGGCGGTGGACGAGGCGCTCTCGCGCCGCATGGCGCTGGTGCGGCAGATCGTCTCTTTGGGCCGCAGTGCCCGCATGGCCGCCCGCCAGAAAGTCCGCCAACCCCTCCCGCTGGTCGAAGTGGTCTTGAGCAACCCCGCCGACCGGCCTTGGCTGGAAGAGCACGCCGCGTTGGTGCTGGACGAGTTGAACGTCAAGCGTCTGGAGTTTGCCGATCACGCCGAACAATATGTCGAGTACACAGTGCTGCCGGATTTGAAGCGCCTGGGGCCACGTCTGGGCGGGCGGCTCCCCGAGCTGCGGCAGGCCCTGGCCCAGTGCGACCCGGCCGCTTTGCTCCGCACCCTGCAGGCCAAGGGCCAGGCCACGTTCCAACTAGCCGAGGGGCCAGTCACGCTTCAAGCCGAAGACATCCAGGTACGGCTCCAGGCCCGGCCCGGGTGGACCGCCGCCCAAGGGAAGGACGTGGTCGTCGTGCTTTCCACGGAGCTGACGCCGGAACTGGTGGCCGAGGGGCTGGCTCGCGAAACGGTCCACACCATTCAGAACCTGCGCAAGGAGATCGGCTGCCAGTACACCGACCGGATTCGCATCACCGCGGTGAGCCCTTCGGAAGAACTCCGTCAGGCCCTGGCGGCGTTCGAGGGCTACGTCAAGCGGGAGACGCTGGCGGCGGAGTTCCGCCTGGCGGCCTCCGAAGATGCCGCGCAGGCCTGCGGGGACCACCGCTTCGAGGCCACGATCGGCACGGCGCCGATGGTGGTTTACCTGAGCGTGGCGAAAACGGCGTGAGGTGACCGATCGGATGGAGTGGAGCGGGCGGGCCGGCGCCTGCTGGTCCGGGCCGAGCCGCAGCCCGGCGTGGCCTAGGGGCGGCGGGCAGGGCGGCCATTGGCCCGGCCATTGACCCGCGCACTCCCCCCGGGGCCGGGTAACGCCGCCACCAAGCGCAGGTTTCCCGGCCCCAGCAGCTCTTCGACCCGGGAACGCATCTGGGGGTTGACGTCGACCCGGAAGTCGTCGCACACGCAGGTCACCCGGCTGCCGTCGGCCAGATAGAGCACCAGTTGCAGCTCGCACGTTCCCGGATAGCCGCGCAGGATCTCGTGCAGCTTTTCCACCGCCGCCACGCCGTGCGTGCTTTCCATCAGCCGCACAACCACCCCGCGAGTCAGACGCTGCGGCAGTTCCTCGATGGGCAGCAACTGGTTGACGATCAGTACAGCTTCGTCGGAGCCGGCCCGCTTTTCGATGGTCCCCTGGACCGCCACGACCGCATCGGGTTGGACCAGGTGGCCAAAGTGCAGGAAGGGCTCGGGCCAGAGGATGCAGCGGACGATCCCGTGCATATCCTCCAGATCGAACATGGCGTACCGGGTCGGTGCGCCGGGCTTGGCAGTCTTGGTATGGGCGAACTTGATGGCCGAGAGCATGCCGCCCAACAGCACCTCGCTGCGATGGGGCAGGCTGGCGGCCTCGGCGGTGCTGTGCGAGGTGTATGCGGCCAGCAGGCCGGCGTGTTCGGCCAGGGGATGGCTGGTCAGATAGAAGCCCAGCACCTCTTTTTCGTAGGCCAGTTTTTCGCGCTCGCTCCAGGGGGGCACGGTGGGGAGGGCAGCCGCTGCATCGCCCGGCGCGTCGTCCTCGTCGCCGAAGAGACTCCGCTGGCCGGCCCGGCGGTCGGCAGCGGCCTGGGCCCCGGATTGCATGGCCTTGTCAATCACGGCAAACCACTGGGCGCGGTGCCCCCCCAGACCGTCCAGGGCCCCCGCCTTGATCAGCGACTCGATGGTGGCCCGGTTGACCGCCCCCGTATCCAGCCGGGCACAGAAGTCGAACAGGCTCTTGAAAGGCCCGCCGCGCGTGCGGGCGGCCACGATCGCTTCGGCCGCCGCCCCCCCGCAACCCTTGATCGCCGCCAGGCCAAACACGATCTTCCCCCCCTCGACCGAAAACTCGGCCTGCGAGCGGTTCACGTCGGGAGGCACCACCTCGATCCCCATGCGCCGGCAATCCTCCAAGTGCTCGACCAACGCGTCCTTGGTCTTGAAGTTCCGCGAGGGGATGTCGCTGGAAAGCAAGGCGGCCATGAACTCCACCGGCCAGTGCGCCTTCAAATAGGCCGTCATGTACGCCACCAGCGCATAGGCCGTGCTGTGCGATTTGTTGAACCCGTAGCCGGCGAACTTCTCGATCAGGTCGAAAACCTCCTCCGCCTCGGCCTCGGAGAGCCCCTGGGCCTGGGCCCCTTCGACGAACTCGCCGCGGAACTTTTCGATGATCGGGAGCTTTTTCTTGCTGATCGCCTTGATGCAGGTGTAGGCGCTGGCCAGCTTGATGCCCCCCAGGCGGTTGAGGATCCGCATGACCTGCTCCTGGTAGCACATCACGCCGTAGGTCTCTTCCAGGATTTCCCGCATCACGGGGTGCTTGTATTCGGCCTGCTTGCGCCCGTGCTTGATCTGGATGTAGTCATCGACCATGCCCCCTTCGAGCGGCCCGGGGCGGTAGAGGGCGTTGGTCGCAATGATGTCGCGGAAGTGCGAGGGTTTCATCCGCTGCAGCAGGTCGCGGATGCCGCCGCTTTCCAGTTGGAACACCCCTTTGGTCTCGCCGCGGGCCAACAGGGCGAACGTCTCGGGGTCGTCCAGGGGGAACTCATAGGGGTTGACCTCCTGGCCCGTGGTCTGGCGGATCAGGCGCACCACCTTGGAAAGGATGGTCAGGTTGCGCAGGCCGAGGAAGTCCATCTTCAACAGGCCCGCCTTTTCCACGTCGCCCATGGCCCATTGGGTGATGACCTCTTCCTTGTTGGGCAGGCGCTGCAAGGGGACGTACTCGACCAGGGGGCGGTCGGCGATGACCACGGCGGCGGCGTGGGTGCCGGCGTTGCGGGCCAGGCCTTCGACGGCCATGGCCAGGTCCAAAAGCTCACGGACCTCGCCCTCGGTGTCATAGGCCCGGCGGAGATCGGCGCTTTTCTCGAGGGCCTCGCGGAGGGTGATATGGAGCTGCTCGGGGACCATCGCCACCACCGCATCGACCCGGGGGATGGAAAGGCCCAGCGCCCGGCCCACGTCGCGGATCGCGGCCCGCGCCCCCAGCGTGTTGAACGTGCCGATCTGCGCCACGTTCTCCTGACCGTACTTTTCCTTGACGTACTGGATGACCTCGCCGCGCCGTTCCTGGCAGAAGTCGATATCGATGTCCGGCGCTTCCTTGCGATTCTCGTCCAAAAATCGCTCGAACAGCAGATCGTATTCCAGCGGGCACACATGGCTCAGATAGAGAGCATAGGCCACCAGCGATCCGACGCCAGATCCCCGCGCCGTGGCCTCGATCCCCCGGCTGCGCGCGTAATGCACGAAATCCCACACGATGAGGAAGTAGTTGGCAAACCCCAGCCTGTTGATCACCCCCAGCTCGCGATCCAGGCGCTCCAACACTTCGGGGGCCAACTGGCCATCCACCATGCGCTTGGGATTGTTGCGGTAGCGCTGGACGAGCCCGGCCAGGCATAGCTCGCGAAGAAACTCCTCGGAGGTCTTGCCGGCAGGCGGCGTATAGACCGGAAAATGCCGCGCGCCCAGTTCCAGGCGGATATCCACCCGTTCGGCGATGTCCCGGCTCCGCCGCACCGCTTCCTCCAGGCCGGAAAACACGCGATACATCTCCTCCGGGCTGCGGAGATAGAACTCGCGGCTGTCCATCCGCATCCGCTTGGTATCGGTGCGGAACTTGCCCGTGTTGATGCACAACAGGATGTCCTGGGCCTCGGCCTCCTCGGGCAGGACATAATGCACGTCGTTGGTGGCCACCAAAGGCACGTTCAGCCGCCGCCCCACCTCCACCGCCCCCGGCAGGATCACGCGCTGCACCTCCAGCGCGTTGTTCTGGATCTCGATGAAATACCGGTCGCCGAAGACCGAGCGGAACCAGTCGGCGACCTCCAGGGCCCGGGCGAGCCCCCGGTCGCCCCCCTCGAGCAAGGCCCGGCTCAACTCGCTCGATGCGCAGCCGCTCAGACAGATCAGCCCCTCGGAGTACTGCTGGAGCACCTTCTTGTCGATCCGCGGCCGGAAGTAGAACCCCTCCAAAAACGCCGTGCTGGCCAGCTTGAGCAGGTTCTGGAATCCGATGCGGTTCTCGGCCAGGAGGGTCAGGTGGTAGTTGTTCTCCTTCATGCTGCCCCCCTCGCGCTGGAACCGGCTGCCCGGAGCCACGTAGGCCTCGTACCCGATAATGGGCTTGATGCCTGCCGCCTGGGCCTTCTGATAGAACTCCAGCGCCCCGTACAGGTTGCCGTGGTCGGTCAAAGCCAGGGCGGTCATGCCCAGGTCCTTGGCCCGCTCGACGAGCCGATCGATCGTACCCGCCCCGTCCAACAGGCTGTAGTGGCTATGACAATGCAGATGCACAAAGGGTGAAGTGGCCATGTTTGCTCCTGCTTGGGATGCCGCCGCGTCGTGCGGCGCGGGATGTGGCGAGCGATTCTACCACGCCCTGGAGAGAATGGTAGGGGACAGGAGACGACTGGCGCCGCGGAGCCGCCCGACATGCGGACCGCCACCTTGACACGCGGCCAACCGCAGCTTCCGCGCGTCGGGGGCCAGGGGTTCCCCTGGCCGAGCACTCCGCCTCGATTCGGCGGACCTCGTCAGCCAATCCGACGGTTTGCCCGGGGCCACGCCCCCCCCACCCCCCGGTTCCTGGGCCCCAGCGGGCCCGGTTCGGCAAACGTTGTCAATCCCGTACGTGCTGGCCGTCGGCAATCTGGGCCAGGCTCCGGAACACGGCTGGGTGGATGCCTTGCAAAAAGAACCGGACCGAGCCATCGCACAGGGCAACCAGGAACCCGCCGGGATGGGCCTTGCCCAGCCCTGCCAGGGGATTATCGGGGTCAAAAGCCAGGTCGTCGGGCTTGGTCCAGATGACCGCCCGATCGGGGTTCACCTCCACCAGCAGTATGGTGTTCGCAGTGCCATCGGTAATGTCTCGGAACGAACGGGCTTTGTTCCCCTCGAACAACGTCCCCTTGCCCACCAGTGCGACGTAATGGGCCATGCCCGGCCTGGCCGGTGCGCTGGGATTCTGATAGACGTTCGGCATGCGGGGGATGAGCTTGCGGTTGTGCGGGCTGTCCCAAGGCTCGTCCAAATGGAACTCCTTGTAAAGCGCCTGCTCTCCCAGGAAGGGCAACAGGTGCACGCGCCAGCTCAGCAAAGGCTTGCCCTGGGAATCGAAGCTGGCCCGGGCGGGAAAATGCTTGTAAACATCGTGATAGTTGTGCATGGCCAGCGCCAGTAGCTTGAGATTGTTCGACGACATGGCGCGGCGAGCGGCCTCGCGGGCGGCCTGCACGGCCGGAAGCAAAAGGGCTACCAGAACGCCAGCGGTGGCCACTTTGGAATCGCCGCCAGCGTCGAGTTCCAACCGGAGGGTATCGCCGGACCGCTTGGGACGCAACGCCTCGAGCATGCGGTTGCTGACGCGCCGCATATACTGGTCCGTGGCTTGGGCGACCGGGTCCTCAGCATCCAGCTTGCTCCGCAGTTCCTGCTGGATCATGGCCTTGGCGGCCTCCAGCAGCTCGCCGATACAGGCTTCCAGCTCCCTGGCGGCCGCCTCGTCGTGGGCCCGCACTGCTAGCCACAAGGGCCCCTGCCCCGTGAGGTTCAACCCGGCCTCGGCCGAGGACACCAGCCGCGGAATCTTGCGCACCGCCTTGAAGGCGGGGGGCAGAGGCGCCTTGGCCACCTGGGCCCCCACCAGCAAGCGCAACGGCTCGAAGTCCACCGCTACGGCGATGTCGGGAAGCGGGGTGACAGCCCGAAGCATCCCGCTAACCTTGCCCGGCTTGGGAACGCCCGACACCGTGCGCCGGATCAAAGCGTCGGTTCCCAGCACCACCGTGCGGGGGTCGGGCAGATAAAGGCCCGGCTCTTCGCCTTGCGATGGCCGGTAATAGGGCTTTCCGCCTAATTGGTCCTTTACCGTTGTCGGCTTTAGCGCGGGGAAAATGCCCTCCTCGTCGACCGCCGCGATGAAGCGGAACAGGATGAGCGCCTCGGGGGGCCGGCCGGTGGGCATCTCGACCACCACCAGAATGCGTTCTATTTGAAGGGGGTCGATCCCAAGCTCTTTCTTGGCATGGGCGGCGATGATTTCGGTGGGAATGAACTCCGACTCGGGGGCGGTCAGCACGCGGCGGGGGTGCAGCACCACTGCGGCCGCCGCATCGCCGGTTACATACCGAAGCTCGTCGGCCGAAAGGGACGCGCTGGCCGGCGAACCCGGCGCGGCGGCTGGCGCTTTGAGCTTCGCCCCAGCTTTGCGAAGTGCGTTGGTGCTGCCGGCGGAGAGGGCCGGTTCGCCGGCCCACGCCGTGCTCCACCCGCCACCCGGCGCAAAGCCAGCAATCACAGGCGCGTGGATCATCGCGCCCACGAGCATCCACACAATCGCTGGACGAAGGCCCGGCTTCATGGTAACCCTCCTTTCCGAGCTCGGACATTTGGGGGGAATCGCACCCGCAAGCAATCGGATCCATTCTATGACGCGGCCAAGCGCTTGACCATGAGAGCCCGGAAAAGACTTTGCCTTAAGCAAACCGATCGATCGAATCTTCTGGCCACCTGGCAACGGGCTGGGCGCACCAGCTTTTGGTCCGCTCGCGGGGGAGGAGGATGGCGACGGCAACTTCCCGGTGGCGGTGGCGCCATTTCGCGCAACCGAGCGCCGGTCCATCAACGGGACTTTCGCGGAAGAATACCGGCCCCACCAAGCCTATCAGGAGCCTGGCTTGCCGTTGGCGTTGCGCCTCCTCCGAGCGACGTGCAGCCGTGCGGCCCTTCACCGGGCCCTTACCGACCCGGGAGGCCGCGACGGGCCGGGCGCAGGAACCATAGGGGCTTACACCGCAATGGGGCGCTGGTAGGCCACGTCGGCCACGCGAGGTTTTACCAGGCGTTCGAAGTCCCGGTAGGCGACCTGCACCAGCTCGTCGTGGGTGCCGGCGTTGAAGGCAATGTGCTCGTCCTCGGCAAGACTGCGGTCGACCAAGACGGGCAAACCATACAGGTTGCCGAACGGGGGCATGGCCCCCACGTCGCAGTCGGGAAACAGGTCCTTGAAATCGCGTTCGGTGGCCAGCGCCACCTCGCGGGCCGAGGTCGCCTCCTGGAGGCGGGCCAGATCCAGCCTTCGCGTGGCGGGGAGGACGACCATGGCCAGGCTGCCGTCGATCTTGACCATCACGGTCTTGGCCAGCTCGCGGCCGCGGACGTGGGCCGAGGCCGCGGTCTCCTGGGCCGTGTAGGTGGTGTAGTGGGGGATCGAGACGTACGGGACGCCTTGTTCTTCCAGAAAGCGTTTGAGTCGGGCGGCGGGCATGGCAAAGTCCCCTGGCAAAGCGGTAGCCCGCGCCCTGGCCGGCACGCCCGGCAGGTCGGGCCGCCGCGGTTTCCGGTCCAGCGCTGGTATTTTAGGCAGCCGATCCCCCGCCGCAGTCCCTCTATACGGGGGGGAGTGTGGGCTTTCTGCCAGCCGCGATCGGCTTGCCCCGTAGCGAGCAACCCGGTGGCTTGGGACGGCTGGCGGCGGCCCGGCTTAGCGGGTCCACTCGAAGCCCGCCACCAAGCCGTGGAAGAACAACCCGCCATCGAGATTGACCCAGCCGGGCGACGCCGCCTGGTCCGGTGCCAGCGCGATGCCGGTCAGCCAAGCAAGGTCATAGGCCGCGTGCACGGCCAGATTCGGCCGAAGCTTGTAGCTGCCCATCACGCCGAACTCGATAAGACCGGCTAATTCGGTCCGCTGGTCCCGAAAGGCCGCCGCGCGGTCGCCAAAGACCGGATCGACGGTACTCACGGCGAGGTCTTGTTCGGCCAGGTCGGCCATGGGTGCCACCTTGAACCGCAATCCCCACTCCCACGTGCATTGCCGGAACACCAACTCGGTTCCTAGTTGCGGGCCGACCATGTCGTTATCGGTCCGCAGCAGGTAGGTCCCCGTAGCGATGGCCAGCGGCGTATCGCCGGGGTCGGCCACGTCTCCATCCCGGTTGGCGTCGATGGCCATGATGCTCCGGCCATTCAACTCGAATCGCTCCCGCACGTCGAAGTACCGCACGCCCAAAAGGAACGACCAATACTGGCCAGGTTGACATTCCCGCTGCCACCGGCCGCTGGGATGCAGCACCAGACGGTCGGGTCTGCCGCGGGGCCGGACCACCAGGTTCACCTCGGCGCTATGGAAGCGGGAGTTGTAATGGCCGGCCAGCGCATTGGCCCAGTCCAGCCCCACAAAGGCCCCGCCGAACGGGCTGTTGAGCGGCCCGTGGGCAATCCAGCCTAACGAAGTATCTTCCACGACGAGCGTATTGCTTTGCACCCGCCGGTCGGACACCCAACTATTGAATCCCCAAAAGCCGGCCTGGGCGAACCAGTCCATGTTCCGGGCGTCGCGCCCCAGATGCCGGTCAAAGCTCATGTAGTACCCCGGCGCGATGTCGAAGCTGAACGACTTGCCGTTCATCACCACCTGCTGGCCGCCGGGAATGGACTCGGTGGCCAGCCCGATATCGCTGGCGCGGGTCCGGGCGAGGATCCGCACGGCTTGCACGGTGCTCCACAGGGGAGGGTCTTCTCCCTGACCGCAGTAGGCGCAACCCGGCCCGAACGCATCCAAACCGGAAACGGCGGGGCCAGGCGGCGACTCGACCGCCGAGAGCCCCAGCGAAGGCGCGGTGCCCAGAGAGCCGTTTCCCTCGGCCAAGGAATCCACCGTCCAACCGGAATCGAGGTAGTGGTTGCTCTGGCCTCTGGCAGGCGGCGCGCTGAAGACCAGCGACGACAAGGCCACCGCCAGGAAAAGCCGCAGGAACCTGCTGTCCACCGTGTTGCCTCCCAACGGTTCGTGGGGACTCATTGAACCCTAATCGGCCGGTGCGGGCTGCTACGCTAGGAATAATCGGAAAAACGCGCGCCACCGGCACGCGCGGAATTGGCAGAAGGGGCCGATTGTTCCCAAGAGTCCCCCTAACCTGCCCAGATTGCCTCAATGGGCACTCTCGCTTGGGCCTATTGCCAGTTCCCCAAAAACCCGACTTGAGGGTTTGGGACGTGGTCCTTGGGATTCGGGGCTTGGAAGCGGGTCGTTGGGATACACCCTCGCCGGGATTTGGTCCTTAAGACTTGCTGGGCCCACCAATCAGCCCCGCTGCCGCAGCGCTTCGTAAAACAAGATGGCCGCAGCCGCCGACACGTTCAAACTATCGGCCGCACCTCGCATCGGCAGGGCGATGGACTGAACAGGCTCTCCCTGCCAGCGACCCGAAAGCCCCTCAGCTTCGCTCCCGAGCACAATGGCAGCGGGCTGGCGGAAGTCGGCCTGGGTATAAAGTATGGGGGCATCGACCCGCGCGGCGTACACGGCCAGGCAGTGCCGGCCAAGGAACGCTAGGATTTCCGCGGCCGAGGCCACCGCCACGGGCATGGTAAACACCGTCCCCAGGCTGGCGCGGATCGTGTTGGGGTTGAACAGATCGGTCCTGGGGTCGGCCACGAGCACGGCCGACAGCCCGGCGCCGTCGGCACTGCGGAGCACCGCCCCGAGATTGCCGGGCTTTTCGATCCCTTCGACTACGGCGACCAGGGGGCAAGGGGGCAGGACGATGTGATCTAGTCCAACCGGGGGCGTCTGGGCGACTCCCAGCACCCCTTCGGCCCGCTGGCCGAAGGCCAGGCGCTCGAACAGCGACGGGCTGACCTCGAAGCACGCGGCGCCGGTTTTCTCGAGGTCGGCGGCCACGCGGCGGGCCCCTTCGCTGCGGCACAGGGGCAAACAGATGAAGGCCTCGAGCATGTTCACTCCCGCCTGCAAAGCCCTTTGGAGTTCCCGGACCCCGTCGATAAGGATCCGCTTCTGTTTCTGCCGTGCGCGGCGGTTGCGGAGTTTCAAGGCCGCTTTGACGTGCGGGTTCCGGGGGCTGGTGATCCGCAGCACCGCTTGGGCCCTTTGGAATGCAATCGGAGGGGGCAAGGCAGTTAGGCCACCAGGTCGCCTGTGCCGGAGGGGCCGACTCCGTCCAAATGCGCGGTCTGATCGATGGCCAGGATTTCCAGCAGCCCGTGCTCGGGCCAGCGGACCGTGGTGATCGAGGCGTTCCGGAGCGTCTGGGGGGGTGCGCCCAAGGCCAGGCCGGCCAGGAGTTTGATGGTGCCGAGCAGGATCGTGCCATGGGCCACGACGACCACGTGGTGGTAGCCGGCGCGGCGGATGGCCTCGAAGGCGGCTCGGCCCCTTTCGGCCGCCTGCCGCCGCGACTCGCCGCCCGGAAGGCAGAAGTCGGGGTCGCCGGTGGCCCAGCGGGCCAGCACTCCCTCGGCCTCGCGCTCCAGCTCCCGCAGCAGCCGGCCTTGCAATCGGCCGACATCGATCTCCTTCAAGCGATCGTCGAAGTGGATAGGCACTCCCAGGCGCCGGGCGATGATTTCGGCCGTCTGGCGAGCCCGGCACAGGGGACTGGCGTAGATGGCCTCGACAGGCCGGCCTGCCAGGGCCTCGGCCGTGGCTTCCGCCTGCCGCACGCCCCGGGCGGACAAAGGCACTTCCAGATGCCCTTGCAGGCGTCCTTCGGCATTGTACAGGCTTTCGCCGTGCCGGATGCAGTCCAGGATCATCGCCTTCAGTCGATGGTGCCGAACGCGGCACGCAACTCTTGCCGCTCGTGCTCCTTGAGCGCTTCGATCAGCGGGTCCAGCTCGCCGGCCAGGATGCTGTCGAGCTTGTACAGCGTGAGATTGATGCGGTGATCGGTGACCCGGTTATCGGGGAAGTTGTAGGTACGGATCCGCTCGCTGCGGTCGCCGGAGCCGATCTTGCTCCGCCGTTCGCTGGCCCGCCGGCTCTCTTCTTCACGCCGCTTCATCTCGTATAGCCGGGTCTTCAACACGCGGAGCGCCTTGGCCAGGTTCTTGTGTTGGCTTTTTTCGTCCTGGCACTGCACGACGATGCCGGTAGCCAGATGGGTGAGGCGCACCGCCGACTGCGTCTTGTTGACGTGCTGGCCCCCCGGGCCACTGGCCGAAAAGCGGTCCAGGCGGTAATCCTCCGGGCGGAGTTCGATTTCCACATCTTCCGGCTCGGCCAGGACGGCCACCGTGGCGGCCGAGGTGTGGATGCGGCCTTTGGCCTCGGTCTCGGGGACGCGCTGCACCCGGTGCCCGCCGCTTTCGTACTGCAATTGGCCAAACGCCCCTTCCCCCTCGATGCCCAGGATGATCTCTTTGAACCCGCCGAGTTCCGTGGGGTTCATGCTGAGCACTTCCACCTTCCAGCCGCGGTCCTCCGCATAGCGCTTATACATCTCGTAGAGGTCGCGGGCGAACAAGGCCGCCTCCTCGCCCCCCGTCCCCGCCCGAATCTCCAGCACACAGCGGTTGCGGTGGGCATCCTCGCCGCCGGCCGTCAGGTCCAAGAGGTCGTTCCACAGTTGCTCGCGGTCTTCTTTGAGGCGGGACAATTCGGCCTCGGCCAACTGGCGCATCTCGGGGTCTTCCCCCTCGAGCATCTCCATGGCCTCGCGAATCTGCTCGTTGAGCTGCTTGAAGCGGCGGTACTTGGTGGCCACCTTGGCCAGCGCGCCATGCTCCCGGGCCACCGCCGACATCCGCGCCGGCTGGGCGATGACCTGCGAGTCCAACAGCAGCCGTTCGAGTTCCTCGAACCGCGCCAGTTTCTCGTCAAGCTCCTTGCGCATGCTGCATCGCAACGACCGGGATACGCGGCTACGAACACCGAGGGGCCCACGAGACCCGCGGCCTCCAACCGCGCCTCGGCGTCGGGGCTGAAGCTGGCGCGCACCCCCTAAGGGGAGCTGCCCGGCATAGCCCCGCCCCGGCCCTAGCCCTGGCTGGTATCGGTCTCGGGGGAGGCCGCCTTCTTGCCCCCCTTGACGCTGCGATACCCCGATTCTCCAAACTTCGTCCGGAACCGCTCGATCCGCCCCGCCGTATCGACGTACTTCAACTTGCCCGTATAGAACGGGTGGCACACGTTACAGATATCCACCTTGATTTCGGGCTTGGTGCTCCGCGTGACAAACGAATTGCCGCAACCGCAGGTCACCTTGGTTTCGACGTATTTAGGGTGAATGCCTTCCTTCATGCAATACGCTCCTCGGGCAGTGTGCGGGATTGGAGGTGGCGAAGGTGGCCGTGTCAGCGTCGCCCTGAGGGCCAGACCAAACACCCCGGCCGACCGATGCGCGTCGAAACGATGCCGTCTCTAGGCCCCACCCCCCGATCGGGCCAGCATTGGATATCAACCATCCAAATCATATCGGCAGAGGGTAGCGGTCGCAAGCCGTGCGGCGCATCCCCCGTTGTAAGACACGATCTGCGCCCGTGGGGGCCAACGGCATCCCCTTCTAGGGGCGGTGCCAGTCAGGCATCCAACGGGCGGGATGAGCAAACCGGTCCAACGCGCTGACAATCCGGGGCATTGGCGCAAGGGGCCGGGCGGGGTATCCTCGGCCCAGCGGCACCCCCTCCAGGCGGTCGGCGGGCGATGCGGCAAGCGGCATCCCAGCCCACCGCCAGGTTGCACAATTCGGTGACTTACTCGCTTCTGTGCCTGGGAGAACAGTTTATGATCGTCCGACGGGTATTGGTGTGCTCGGCGTTGCTGGCCTCCTTTTTGGTTCTATCCACTGGTCTTTCGTGGGCGGCCGAACAACGTGTCTTTACCGACCCCGAAAAGGCGGGGATAGAGTACGAGTTGCAGGGCGAGTACGTGGGGAACGTCTCGACCGATGTGGGGCCGCAGCGCTTCGGCGTGCAAATCGTAGCCCTTGGCGGGGGCAATTTCCGCGGGGTCGGCTACCGGGGCGGCCTGCCGGGCGCGGGCTGGGACAAGAGCGATAAGTTCACCGCCGAGGGAAAGCTCGAAGGGACCAAGGTGCGGTTCACCATGCCCGACGGCCCCCAGGCCGTCCTCGAAAAGGGCCGCATCACGGTGACCGAAGGCTCGACGACCCTGGCGGTGCTCGAAAAGGTGCATCGCCAAAGCCCCACCCTTGGCCAAAAGCCGCCACCTGGGGCGATCGTGCTGTTCGACGGCACCTCGGGTGAGCACTTTACGCCTGGCACCACCGATGGCCCTTTCTTGACGCAGGGCAACAACAGCAAGCGGAAGTTCCAGAGTTTTCGGATCCACCTGGAGTTCCGCACCCCCTTCCAGCCCTTCGATCGGGGCCAGGCCCGCGGCAACAGCGGCTTCTACGCCCAGGGGAGGTACGAGGTGCAGATCCTCGATTCGTTCGGCCTGGAAGGCGAGGACAACGAGTGCGGCGGCATCTATCGGGTCGCCAAACCTCGGGTCAACATGTGCCTGCCGCCATTGGTGTGGCAGACATACGATATCGAGTTCACCGCCGCCGAGTTCCAGAACGGCAAGAAGGTGAAAAACGCCCGCATGACCGTGCGGCACAACGGCGTGCTCATCCACGAAAACCTCGAGGTGCCGCACGCCACCGTGGCCGCCATCCTCAAGGAGGGGCCGGAGCCCGGGCCAATCCATCTCCAGGACCACGGCAACCCGGTGCGGTTCCGCAACATTTGGGTGGTCGAGACCCAATGAACCGCCGTTAGCTCCCCTTGCGCTTCAACTGGTATTCGTGCTTGGCGATGAAGTTGCGGATTTCCTCGCCGTAGTCCAGCAGCCGCAACCACTGTTCCATGTACAGGGTTACCGGCATGCGCTGGAGGCCATAAAGACTGACCGCCCCTTTGGGACTGACCTTCAGATACAACGTCCCACGGGGCGGGCGGTCGCATTCGTCCAGGAGCCGTTTGGCCTCCTCCTTGGTGATTTCGCCGCGGCTGAGTCTGTCGAGAATCTCGTCTTTGTCCATGCGAACTACTCCGGAAGAGGGGGAAGTGGGCCGGTAGTACATAGGGGAGCTTCATCGGCTAACGCATAGGATAGAGGACCTCGTGATGGGGTCAAGAGAAGGAGCGGTCCGCCCCTCATACCATGCCGCCGGGATGTCAAGGCTGGCAGAATCGGAGGCTGGCCACCGGTGCCCAGGCCATTAAAGGGCGTGCCGCTTGAGCCTGTCTCCGGCGGCTTGCCATCCGCCCCCGCAGCCCAGTAGCATGGGCCCATCGGCGGCCGCTTTGCTCGAGGCACGAGAACCCGAACCCGAGGAGGATGAGCCATGAAACCGTTTTGGCTTTTGTGCGGGCTGGTGGCGCTATGGCTGGGCGGCGCAAGCCGGGTGGCTGCGGCCGAGCCGGACCTGCGCCATGTGGATGTGTTTTGTTCCGGCACGGAGGGGTACCACACCTTCCGCATTCCGGCGATCGAGGCGGCTGCCGATGGGACGCTGGTGGCCTTTGCCGAGGCCCGCAAGTACAACGCCGCCGATCCCGGTATGGAAAACAACGATATCGACCTCGTGATGAAGCGGAGCACGGATGGCGGGGCGACATGGTCGGCCATGCAGGTCATCGAAGACCCCGGCGAGCGGTGGTCGGCGGCCAATCCGGCGACCGTGTTGGACCGTATCACCGGCCGATTGTGGCTTCTGTACCTCCGCGGCAAGCCGGGGTGCAACACCTACTCGGCCCGTGCGGGTACCGACGACGTGCAGACCCTTGCCCGCTGGAGTCGCGATGGCGGCAAGACATGGTCGGCGCCTAGTGATCTGACGGCAGTGGCCCGCGATCTGCACGACCCAAACTGGAAGGTCAGTGTGGTGGGCCCCGGCGGGGGAATCCAGGACCGCCAGGGCCGGCTGATCTTCCCCGTCTGGAAAAACGCACCCATGCAGGTCTTCGTCATTTACAGCGAAGACCACGGCGCCACCTGGCATCGAGGCGCGGTGGTCCCTGCCAAGGAGCCAGGCGACGAGAACCAATTGGTCGAGCTGAGCGACGGGCGGCTGTTGATGGACTTCCGCCAGGGGCGGGGACCCCATCGCTGGCTGGCTGAAAGCACCGACCACGGCAAGACGTGGTCGGCTCCGCGGCCGGGCGTCCCGGTGACGCCGGTGTGTTGTGCGATCGAGCGTTACTGGAGCCGGGCGGCGGGCGACCCCGCCGATGTGATCCTGTGGACAGGCCCCAAAGGGCCGGGACGCACGAACCTGGTGGCCCGGCTGAGCTACGATGAAGGCCGGACGTTTCCCGACGAGCGGCCGATCGCCGCCGGCCATGCCGCCTACTCGGACCTGACGCGGTTGCCCAACAAGGCTGTGGGCGTGCTCTGGGAACGGGGCGTCCAGCGCGGCTACCAGTTCATCACCTTTACCCGCCTGGACCCAAACTTCCTTGCACCCAAGCCGCGGTGACGTGGCAACACCGCTTTGAAACACGCCGAAGTGTCAAATTGACATCCGGGGCCTACGCTGTGCAGGGCCGCGACTGTCAATTTTGCACACAGGCTAGCAGGCGGCAAACCGCGGCGGCAGACGCTTGGGGATGCTATTCCTAACAACTTTTCTATCAAGAAGTTACGCATACCAGCGCGGCGCCGTTGCGGAGTCCAGAATTACAGTTGTGGCACACTCTTTGCAATCTACTCCTTCGGGTTTGCAGGAATCTGCCAAGCCCAATTCCCACGCTGGCTCGCCCCAGCGATCCGGAGGTTCGGGGTGATTGGCAAGGGGCAGCCGGGGCAGCGGGTCCCGGCGGCCGGCGTGGTTCGGATATTCGGTCGCATTTCCATACCCTTTCGTCAACTCGACTAGGAAGGAGGTGGAAGTATGGCACGAGCGTTGATTCCTTGGGACGTTCGCACGCCCCAATTGTTCGAACGGCTGCGTCGCGAGATGGACGAGCTGTTCGCGGATATTTTCGGGCGCGACGGTGGCACGGAATGGCTGCCTGCCTTCGCTCCGCGGACCAACATCGCCGAGACCGATACCCATTATGAGATCACGGTGGATCTGCCCGGGATGAAACCCGAGGACTTCTCCGTGGAACTCAAGGATGGGCAACTGTGGATCTCCGGCGAGCGGAAGCAGGAGACGGAGGAGAAAGGCAAGACCTGGCACCGCATGGAGCGGCAGTACGGCCAGTTCCGTCGGGTCTTCACCCTGGGTTCGGAGGTCAATGCCGACCAGGTCCAGGCGGAATACAAGGACGGCGTGCTGCGGATCATGGTGCCCAAGAGCGAGAGTGTGCGTCCGAGGCGGATCGCGGTGAAAGTGTAAGCCTGCGCAAACGGGTCTTTCCGGTGCGCGGCCCGCCTAGGCCGGCATAGGAGGCCATGGCCTCTCGGGCGGCACACCCAGGCTCCGAGAAAGCGCTCTGGCGGAAGCGCTGCGGGTCGGCATGGTCCGCAGCGGATGGATCCGGCGAACACGGCCGCAAGGCTGCCGCTTCCGCACCTCAAGCGGCGGGACTTGTTCCGCCCCGATGCGGCACAAGCCCCGCCGCTTTGGTTTTGTCGCCCGGGTGCTTCGCGCCCCAAAGCGGCCACCCCTACCCCCCATAGAATCCAAACTCGTAGGCGGCATCGTACAAGGCGACGATGTTCTCCGGGGGGACCGCCGCCTGGATGTTGTGCACATTATTGAATACGTAACCCCCGCCGGGCTTCCACACTTCGAGGTTGCGGCGCACCTGTTCCCGCACCTCGTCGGGCGAGGCGCTGGGGAGCACGTGCTGGGCATCAATCGCCCCTCCCCAGAACACCAGCCGGGTGCCGTACTCGGCCTTGAGCCGCGCGGGCTCCATCCCCTCGGCGCTAATCTGCACCGGGTTGAGAATATCGATGCCGTTGTCCAGCAGGTCTGGAATGAAACCGACGCAGGCGCCGCAAGTGTGGTACCAGATCCTGGCCTGGGTTCGTGAACGGATGTACTGCACCAGTCGTTTCTGCCGCGGCTTGACCACCCGGCGGTAGAACTCGGGGCGGAACAGGGGGCCTTTCTGACCGGCCAGATCGTCGCCAATCATGATCACATCGACCAGGTCGCCCACTTCGTCGAGGAACGCCCGGAACCAGTCGAGCCAGAACCCCAGTACGCGGTCCAGCAGCGTTTCGCACAGCTCGGGCTGTTCGATCATATCGATAAACCACTGCGCCAGGCCACGCAGATACCAGCATGTTTCGTACACCACGCCCGAGATGCCGCTGACGACGGCATAGGGGGTGTTACGGCGGAGTTCCAGGGCCCGCTGGCGCAGGCCGGCGAACCGCCCCGGATCATCGCCCCGCGGAAACGGATACGCCCGCACCTCGTCCAGCGTGGCGCCGGCCAGTGGATGATGCGTGATGTCCATATATAGCCCCTGGTCGTCCGGCATCGACCAGCGCACGCCGAACTCATCGACCAGGTCGTGCCACAGCCGGCCGTCGCGATGGACCTGTACCACGCCCCCTTTCCAGTCCGAAGCCGGCCCGGCGGCGATATACCGGGTATCGACATGAAACCGCTGGAGAACCGCCTCCGAGGGGCGGGCGAGCTGCTGCACGGGGTCCATGATCTCGACCGGCTCGTCGAGCCCAAGGTGCTTCAACAGCGCCTGGTACGCCAGGCGGTGAATGCCCGTCTGATTGCCCCCCAGGTCGATGGGCACCCGATCGGGCTGGCGGTGCTCCAGGGCGGCCAGGAGGCGCTGGCGCGGGGTCATGGTTTCGGTGGGCATCGGTCGACTTCCGCTAGCGATCCACATTGCCTCGCAAACACGCCAGGCTGCCGGTCCAATACGAGGTACAAAGCCCCGGCACCCACTCCCTGGCCACCCGAGCCGGCCTGGGACACAAAAGATAGCGGCGGAGCCGTGCAAGCGGCTTTGGCCTTCTAAGCCGACGGAACGTGGGGAACGGCTCGCACCACGGCAGCCCGAAAAACGCTCAACGCACTTTGAGTTTGCGGGCGGCCTTGGGAGCGTCGCGGAGCACGGGCTTGGGGGCGGTGATAGGTTCCTCGGACACTTCCACGTCTAGACCGCGCAGGTGTCTATCCAAAAAGGCCCGAACCCGCTGGCTGACCTCCGTGCCCCCGATGCCGTGCCCACCTCCCTGGATCTTGACCAACAGCGGCTTGGCCCCGGCTTTTTTGAGGGCTGCGTAAAGCAGTTCCGCCTGGCTGAAAGGCACCAGCGGGTCGTCGGTCCCATGCACGATGAGAAACGGCGGGTCATCGGCCGAGGCATAGGTGACCGGCGACGCCTGGCGGGCGAGTTCCTTTCGCTCCAGCACCGGCCCGCCCAATAGCAGCGACTCGGGCGACTCGGGGCTTGCCGTAGGTGCAAGCGCGGTGCGCTTGAACTTGGCGAACTCCAGGAAATCGCTGGGCCCGCAGAAATCGACCACACATTGCACCCGGCTGGAAAAGCCCGGCGAGCCGTTTTCGCCCTCCAATTCTTTCACGTCGCCCGAGGTCCCCAACAGGCTCACCAGGTGCCCGCCCGCGGAACTGCCCCACACGCCGATCTTGATGGGGTCGAATCCGTATTGAGGAGCCTGGGCACGCACCCAACGAATCGCGGCTTTGCAATCGTGAATCTGGGCGGGCCAGATAGCTTCCTGGCTCAGCCGGTAGCCTACCGACACGCCGGCATAGTGGCCCGATGCCACCAGGGGCGCCAAGGCGGGGATGCCGACATCGCGGCTTCCCGCACGCCACGCCCCTCCATGAATGAACACCACCACTGGCAGGGGCCTGGTGGTCGGCTCGCGGGGCAACAGAAGATGCAACAACAGCGGGCGCTGCCCCGCTCGGCCATACTCGATGTCGCGATGCAACACCACGCTTTCGCGTAGTTTGGGCAACTGCGCGGGCTTACGCGGCGGCTTCTTGGCGGGCTGACCGGCTGCAACCGCCCCCCACACGACAAGCACGGCCACCGCCGCCGTGCACCGCCACGAGGCGAAACGCAAGATATGCCACATCGTTGAGCCTCCGAATTGCGACCTTTAAGGGACAGACCCCCGCCCGTCCGCGGCGTGCACTTCAGAACGACCCGCAGCGCACGCCGTCAGGCGGGGCTCAGCGAAGTTGGTTCCACGGGGGCTGATCGGCCACCTCCACGACCTCGTAACCGTTATCGGTGCCTACGGAAGGGCCCAGAATGGCCAGCAACCGCGCGTCCTGCGAACTGGTATTAAACGAGGCGTGCACGCAGCCCGCCGGAATGAATACCGCATCGCCCGCCGAAAGGACCTGCTTCTGCCGGTCCAGCCACTGCTCAACCTGGCCCTCGATGACATAGATGACCTCTTCCTGCTGGGGGTGATGATGAAACGCATGCCCGCCGCCCGGGGCCAGCGTCACTTCGATCACCACCAGTTGGCGGGCGCCGGTGGTGCCGGGGCGTGAGCACCATGCCAGCGAGCCCCAATCGAGTTGTTCGCGGACCGCCCGGCACGCAGGCACAAACATACCGGCCATAAGACGCGGCTCCTTTGGAAGGCGGGGAACTTGCCCGACGTGCTGCCGGGCAGGGCCACGGACCGGCCGGACCGAAACAATCGCTCCCTTTCCGGCTTGGACAGCCCGATGGCCGCTGGCCTCATTATGCGCGGCCCGCCTCCCGCGTCAACCGACCCCATAGTTCCGCCGCTGGTAGTCCCGCCTTCAGGCGGCAAGTGCTGATACTTCCGCCGCCAGGCGTCCCGCCGTCGGGCATCCCGCCGCCAGGCGTCCCGCCGTCGGGCATCCCGCCGCCAGGCATCCCGCCGCCAGGCGTCCCGCCGTCGGGCGTCCCGCCGCCAGGCATCCCGCCGCCAAGCGTCCCGCCGTCGGGCATCCCGCCGTCGGGCATCCCGCCGCCAGGCGTCCCGCCGTCGGGCGGGAAAGGCGAGTCCCCTTCCCGGCCGGCTCAAGGCGGAACTGCAAGCGCCGCGGGACCTTGCTAGTCCTCCACCCACGGCCCATAGAGCGCAAGCACAAAATCGTGGGCCTCGATGTGTTTGCGGTCTGTGCCCCCACGGGTCGAGAATGCCCGGACCCAGGTCAGGTCAAGTAGCCGCACCAGGCGCCCATCGGCCCATTGCAAGCGGGCCTCGTTCCCCGAAGCGGTCAACAGATCATCCCCTTCGCTGTCGAACAGGGATCCGCGCTCCCACAGGCCGCTGCCCGTGCCGTGCACGGTCACTTCCTCGAACCCACTGGTGGAAACAACATGCGTAGGCCCCACCAGCCAACTGGCCTCGGGCGTTGCGGCGAACGTATCGGCCGACGAGCTGAATCGCAGCTCTGCCGTGTCGTATCCGCCCAAGCGGGACTGCACAATCACCCGGCTGAAGCCCTGGATGGCGTATGCGTAGGTCAGGCCGTCGCTCCACGAGACCGACGTCCCTTGGGCCACCAGAGCATCGTCGCTGGCCGAGTCGAATAGTGCTGCCAGGTCGGGCGAACCGGCGGGGCTTGTGGCGGTCACCGTGCGGAACCCCGCAGCCCGGACCACAAAACCATTGCCCGCAAGCATCGCCCAGGTGGGATACGCCACAAACGTGTCGCTCTGCGCAGTGCCCTGGAAGTGGGCCTCGTCTTGTCCCCCGGCCGCAGAGTACGCATACACCGTGCCAAAGTTGTCCACCTGATGGCTGCGCCCGCCACCGACCAGGGTGGTGCGCGCGGCACCTGCCTCCAACACGTCGCGCTCTGGCGAGTCGAAGAGGAAGGCCGCATTGTTTCCCTCGGGCATACCCAGTCCCACGACCGCGGGGAAACCCGTGGCCAGCACCGAACGTCCCGGCCCGCGGAGCATGGCGAAGGCCGTTGTGCCCAGGTAGATGTCGCCGGGCGAGGCCGCATAGAGGGTCGCCACGTCGGCGGTATCGCCGCGCGACGAGGCCGCCACCGCGGCAAACCCATAGGCGCGGTTCACGTAGCCCGGACCGCTCATCACGTATTCGGTAGCTCGGGCTTCAAAGCGGTCCGCCTGCGGCGAATCGTACAATTGCACGCGGTCCGCCCCCCCTTGGGCCAAGGCGGTGATCTCTTCGGTACCGACCACGTGCACGGCGAAACCGGAACCTATCAGCGAGCCGGCACCGGGGCGGAGCAATGCCGACTCGAATCCCTCCGTACCCCCAAGCGCTGCGGTGTCGTCCCCGGCAGCTCCGTGGAAGAATACCAGGCTGGCCCCGGCCGCATCGTAATCCACCCCGGCAATGCGGATGCTGCGCGAGGGGCTTGCGGCGAACACGAACTCGTCGGCCCCTGCGGTGCCGAACACATTGAGCCGCTGGCCCGCCGGTTGCACCAGGTTGAGGATTTTGAGGTCCGCGTCGGCTGTGGTGCCCTCCAGGCGGAGATAATAGGTTTGGCCGGCCCCGGGCGCCAGCCAGTCCAGGCGCTGGCCGCTTCCCTCAGGGACCGACGTCGCCAAAGGCGCCGGCCCCAGCGCGGCGTCGAACAAAGCGAGCCGAAAGGCCCCGCTCCCGTCGGGCGAGGTGCCCACCCCGGTCAGCCAGCCCGGCCGGCTGGTTTCCAGCCGATACCAGAGTGGGCCGGCCGATGGATCTTGATCGGGCAACTCCAAAAGCTCCACCCGGCCTGAAGCCTGGGGGGCAATGACCGTCACCGTGGTTTGCGCCTGGCCGGTTGCCCCCAGCCGATCGGTCACTCGCAGCGTAATCGGCGTGGCCACGCCGACAGGGAACAGGCCGGCCACCGTGTCCCAGGGGACCTCGATGATCGGGTCGCCGCCCACCGCGTCGTCGAACAGCCCGTCGTTGTCCAGATCCCAGCCGTAGTCGACCAACCGATCGCCGAATGCCGCGTCGGGATCATACGAAGCGGAAGCATCCAGGCGGAGCGACTGACCCTCCGCCACGGTATACGGCCCCCCGGCGACCGCCACCGGCTCTTGGTTGCCCTGGTCGATCGCCACCACCACCTGCGCCGTATCGGTCTTGGGCGGCGAGTTGTCGTCCACCACGGTGAGGCTGACCGTGTATTGGCCGAAGTTCTCGAAAGCGTGCACCACCACCGGCTGCTCGGTCGTGGTGGTCTGTCCGTCGCCGAAGTCCCACTGGTAGCTCACGATGTGGCGATCGGGGCGGCCGTGGGTCGAGCCGCTGGCGTCAAACGTAATCTCCTGCAATGGGGCTGCCGACGCCGCCGAAGCGGTCACCACAGCCACCGGATGGTTATCCGTGATGTCCACGACCACGGGCAGCACTGCGATGCCGTCGTACCGCGCATCGGCACTGGTGACCGTGTGGGTGATGGAAGCCAGATGCGGGCCCTCGCGAAGTCCATCGTCCACGGCCTCCACCGTCACGACCCGCGGCACATACCAGTCCTCGGTCGTGAACGTGATGCTGGCAATGGGCTGCAATTGGTCGCCGGTCTGGAACGTCACGGTTACATCGGCCGTGGGGGCCGCCCCCAACATGACCTCGTAGGTGTCGGTCGCCCCGCCTTCGGTCACCGACGTGCCGGCCCCGGTCTCGGTCACCACCACCCCCACGGGATCAGCCGTCACCTGGTCGTACGTGGGGTGGAGATCGAAATACAGCGTCCCGGTGCCTGATTCCAGCGTGCGGAAGTCCATGTGGATCCGCTCAAAGTACGGGGCTCCACTGACCGCGATTTCCAAGGTCTCCAGATCGATCTCGAAGTTCAATCCGCTGGTCAACAGATCGACCCCCAGGACCCCCTCGATTCCCGGTGCAATGTCCAGCACCAGCACCTCCAGGCCGTACGGCTCGGGACTAGGATCCAGCCACACCAGTTCCGGACCTTCCAGCGTGGGGATTCGAAGCTGGTCGATAAGCAGCACGGGGGCATCGATCATGCCGCCCACGCCGCCAACGGTCTCCGTGCGGATTGCCTCGTCGAGAAGGCTCCCGTTGCCGTTGGTATCCAGCCCCAAGGCAAAGGCCAGATCGCTGGACATGACGGTCATCTGAGCGCCGGTATCCAGCAAGAAACCGCCCGAGCGCCGCACGCCGTTGTTCTGGGCCACAACGGTCAGAAATGGCACCGGAGCCCACACCGGGGGCAACCCCTCGCCGGGGTCGAACCGCACGCGGGTATCTACCGGCACGGTGTAACGATGGCCACTGCTGGCTGGCACCGCGTCGGCAAACGTGACCCCCATGGGCTGCAATTCCAAGAGGTCGGCCACGTCGTCCCAGGCGCTCATGTCCAGCGTGGTCACGCGGCCGACCATCACGGGCATCCCCACGATGCCGGGAATGCCGCCGAACGAGGCCGGCAGTCCGCCCAGGTCCGCGGCCGGGTCCGACAAGATGCGGTTCTGATTGGCGGTCTGCGGCAGGGTGTGCGTGAGATTGTCGCTGCCGCGGAAATTGATCTGGTAAGGGGCCGAGACCCCAAAGGTATGCTCGCCCGCCACACCCAGCTCGGTGTACGTGCCCTCGGTGCGGTAGCCGTTTGCGATCAGATCGGCCGCCGCATCGCTGACCACCATGATGCTATTGGCCCCCGTGTCCAAGAGCAGCCGGTTGTACGGATAAATGCCGAAGCCGCTCTGGTACGGACCCAGGCCCACCGTGGTCTGGTTGGGCAACACCTCGACCAGTTCGATCTCGATATACGGCTGGTCGAAAAACCCGGTCTGTGGGCCCAGTTGGACCGAGTCGTAGTCGGCCCCCGGCCCGAGGTAGATCGACAGCAGGCAGCGCGTTTCCAGCCGCTCGACTCCTCGCAATCGCGACTGCCCCCACCGTTTGCGCGACGACGAGCGCCTCGGCCAGCCCCGCAACCCCAGCAACCGGACCAAGCGGCGGCCTAATGCGTTGGCGCTAGGCATATGACCCCCCGATTTGACGAGAACATGGGGCGACCTTCTCCCCCCAACAGTAACCGATCCGAAATGGTGCGTCAATAATCGAGCGGGGCAGGCTGAAGAGGAGAGCCGCCGGGGCGTATTTGTCCGGCCTGGCCGGTGAAATTTCGGCGGGCATTGAAAAAGACCGAGCTGCAAGTCCTTGAAAATCCACAGGGGCATCGAAACAGGCGTATCGTTGATCGCCAATGTGGCCTTTTGGCTGGGGCGGTTGGGTCCGCTGCGGCTTTGACATCGATCGGTTTTCTGGCTATTTGGCTAATTAGCCATCTCGGATATTGCCTTCTCCCCCTGCGATGCGATACCCTTTTCTGGGGCTGGCCAGGCGGCACCGCCTGCCCCCAGCCGAGTTCGCTGTGGCCCGCTGCTTCCGGTCCTCCTGACAGGTTCGCAAAGGGCTCGCGGATAGGTTCGGAAGGGGCTCGAAGGGCCCGGTGATTCTGCTCCTTGCCGGTAAGATCGGAAGGGGGCATAAGGGCCCCGTGGTTTCGGCCTTTGCGACCAGGTGGGCCAGGGGCCACAAGGGCCCGGTGATTTCAAACCGGCGCCACCATGGCCGGTTCACCGTGGAGGATGGAGCCTGGTGCCAGCCAC
>FWPU01004863.1_pt1 | contig 30468 bp, 19 predicted proteins | sample 2228361 | NCBI WGS metagenome assembly FWPU01 (sample SAMEA103939777, study PRJEB20133) | metagenome | reverse complement strand
TTCCGCCGCAACCGCCCCGTCCGCCCGTGCTTGACGCAAAATGTCAAGGTCGAACGCCCAGCCTCGCGGTTGTCGAAGCATGTGGACGCTGGCCCGCACATTTTTTGTGAGTGTGCGCCCAACAAGGCTTGCAACTGGCTTACCTCTTGTGTTACAATACAAGCGGCCGGCTGCCTCGCCGCCATTTTGCACTGCCCCGCTCTGCCCCAGCGGGGTTTCGTTTTCTCGTCTTTCAAAGTTCATTTTTCTACCTCCTGTTCGGCAAGTTCGATACCCAACCGCAAAACTGCGGTCTTACTGCAGCCTAGCCGCTGCGCCAGTCGGGAAATCCGCTCTATCTCGGACAAGCGCAGCCGGTAGGCCACAAGTTTCAGTGGGTCTGATTTGGTTGATTTGGCTCTTTTGTTTAGGTTCATTTTGCACCTCGCAAAAAATTAATGCAAAAACGCGGCTGAACAATCCATTATTGGTTTTGTTCCGCCGCGTTCCTGACGCTGTAAACTGGCTTCCCCTATGACGCCGCCTCTCGGTATCTCACCGGTCGCGCCTGGCGATTTCCGGTTTCGCGCTGTGGGTACTTGTTTGTACGAACAAAAGTATAGCACGGAAGTTCTATAATTCAAGGATTTGCTACCTTAAAATTTTTCGTAGTAATCTTAAAAAATTCTTGCCTTTCCTTGCGGTTTGTGCTACCTTAACGATAGTTCTTTGCGGTTTTTCCGCAAAGCAACCGTTAGCCTCAATTGATAACCACTTCGCTCAAAGATTAAAAATTGGCTATATGTGGCGGTTTGGCGCAGGATAACCGCCATATGTGGCGGGTGTAGTTCAGCGGTAGAACGTTTGCTTCCCAAGCAAAATGTCGTGGGTTCGAGTCCCATCACCCGCTCTAAGTCAAACCACATTTTGAAACCGGCTGGCAAGTTCCTTGCACCAGTCGGTTTGTTTTATTTTTCAACAACTTAACAATAATGCAAGGGATGATGAGTCAGCCCCAAGAAAATACTATAATTTAACCGGGATTTTTCTAAATAATTTTCACATACTCTGCTTCCTCAATTTCGAAGGAGTATTTCATTTTATGACATCGGAAAAGAGTATCCTCTACATTGAAGACAACTTTGACAACCGAATGCTGGTTCGTCGTCTGCTGGAACATGAGGGGTTTTTGGTGCTGGAAGCCGAAAATGCCCATCAAGCCTTGGAGTTGCTTCAAACCCGGATTCCGGATTTGATTCTAATGGACATCAATATGCCAGAAATCGATGGGTACACCCTCACTCGACAGATCAAAGCCACTCCCCAAACCTGTGAAATACCGGTGATTGCCCTGACCGCTAACGTGATGCGCGGAGATAAAGAACGCACTTTACGTGCTGGTTGTGACGGCTATATTGAAAAGCCAATTGACATTGACACCTTCATTGAACAGGTCAATCAATTTCTGAACGGTAAGCGAGTATAAGCAACCATGAACACAACGGAAAATCAACACCCAAAAAATCCAGCCCCAACCACCGGTACAACTGGTAGTCTGCTCAAAAATATTACTGTATTAGTCGTTGAAGATAATGTGTCCAACTTCGTCCTGATTGCTCGCATGCTTGGTTTCTTAGGAATCCATTGCGAGTGGAAAACTTCGGGATATGAAGTGGTCGAATTTGCGGATACTCTTCCGCGCTTGGATCTCGTTCTGATGGACATTCGCCTTCCTTATGAGGATGGATATTCTGCCTTCAATAAAATTCGCCAATCAGAACGATTCAAAAACGTACCCGTCGTAGCCGTTACGGCAGAAGCCAGCCTTGAACAAATGAACAAAGCCCGAAAAGCTGGATTTGATGGTTTCTTGGGTAAACCACTTGACCCGGATCGTTTCCCCGATCAAATCCAACGAATTCTTTCAGGCGAACCCGTCTGGGAAATGGAGTAAGAACTTTTCTGATGAATCTTCCATCCCCCCCCTCCCACAAACCCTCCCCTGCCTTCCCCAAACGGATCAGGCAAAAAGCCTTTTTGTTTTTATTCTTGCTTGCAGCCCTACCACTGGTTGTTTCCGTCACCTCTACCTTGATTGCGGAATTTCTGCTGCCAGACGCCGCAACCGGTCAAGACCCTTTCACACTGATTTTATCGCAACCAGTATTTTGGGCTGGTTTGGGGATAAGCATCCTGATTGCAATGGGGCTGATATGGTTATTCATTCAGGTGTTTATCGTCCCCGTGGAAAATCTGTCTTCGCAAACCGAAAAACTTGCCAATGGGGATTGGAGTCAAAAATTCACCGTCCAAAGCAAGGACGAAATTGGAAAATTAGCCTTCGCTCTGAACCTTCTCCGCAATGAATTGGGACGCATGTACCGAAAGATAGAGCGTCAGGCGCTTTTACAAAAAACCGATCCGTCTTCTAGCCTGATCGAGTCGGGTTTGGATGTTGATTCGGAAGATGAAGGGCGGGAAAATCTTGTCAGTGAATTTACCTTCGAGCCATTTGAATTTGACCGCCAAGAGGAAAATCTGATATACAACGCTGCCCAAAAAATCAACCATGCCAGCGATGAGGCTCAGGTCAATCAGATTCTTGAAGAAACCCTCCTCAAAGTGGACTATGTATCGGCATTGTTTGACATTTATCCAAACAACCTACGCCTGATGCAGATACTCGACCGGCAAGGACGTTTTACCGACAAATCTCTGAAAGGCACTGCCATTCAGATTCAAAATCCCCAATCTTTATTTTCAGATAAGGATTACATCATCCTTGAACAAAAAGAAGAAATTAATGAGCTTGCTGATCTGTTCGCCGTTTTTGAAAGCCGTAATTGCAATGCTATTGCGATATTCCCCTTACAGATCAATCAGCGAGTAATTCGAATATTGGCCATCGGCTCACGAAAACCAACCCCGCTTACGGCGGTAAACTTACAACCCTTTATTCATTTATCCCAAACCATCAGTGCCACACTGGAAAAACTTGGCAATATCCGCAGCCTTCGCAATCAAATGTCTGCTTATGACACATTGGCCAGCATCACTCAAGCCATCAGCAACGAATTCAACCTTCAACCCCTTTACCATCTGGTGCATCAAAAAGTCAGCGAACAAGTTGGGCCGGATTTATCGTTCTCTATAGCGATATACGATCCACATAACCAACTTATTCAATTCCCCTATCATTTTGAAGACGGAAAAGTCACCCCAATTCCACCCCTCCCGCTGGGCGAAGGATTGACCTCCTACATCATTCAAAATCGGAAATCACTCCTGTTGCCATTAAAGTTTGAACCCAAAGATCTACCCGCCAGCTGGAATGCCTATAAATACATGTATGCAGTTTCAGATGTCGAGAGAGATGCCATGCGCTTAGGCGTAAAAATTATCGGAAAACCAGCTAAATCCTGGCTGGGCGTACCGTTGATGCTGGGTGGTCAGGTTCTTGGAGCAATCATCGTACAGGACACTCAAAAAGAAGAACGTTTCTCCGAAAAAGACCAAATTCTTTTAGAAACGATTGCACCGCAAATTGCCATTTCGATCCGTAATGCGCAATTGGTTGAGAACATGACCTCAACCTTACAAGCCTTTGATCAAGAACATACCTTGCTTAACGCACTGTTGGAAAACGTGCCGGAAAAAATTTACTTCAAAGATCAGGACGGCCGGTATTTGCGAGTTTCCAATTCCTTCCTCGCCAGTTTAGGATACTCTTCAGCTAGTGAACTGACCGGCTATACCGATGAAGAATTGGTACCCGGTGATATCGGCAACCTCCGCCATCAGACCGACATGCGGGTAATCTCCTCGGGCATCCCCGTCATTGGAGAAATGGTTGAATATCATGCGGATAATGGAGAAACTCTATGGGAACTGGTTTCTCGTGTTCCTCTTTTTTCTAATACCGATCCGGGCAATACAAATCCCTATGCTCTCCTGGTAATTTCTCAGGATATTACCGAGTTAAAGAAAACCGAAAACCTGAGCAATCGTCAAGCCCAACAGTTGCTCACCGCTGCTGAGATCGCCCGCGATGTGGCTTCCTCGCTGCAAGCCGAACAGGTGCTGGTAAACGCAACAAATTTGATTCGCGAACGGTTTGGTTATTACCATGCTTCTGTATTTCTGGTTGACCAAACAGGAAAATACGCGGTGCTACACGAAGCATCCGGTGAAATTGGACAAAAAATGAAAGCCGCTGGACACCGTCTGTCTATCGGTTCTCGTTCACTGGTGGGACAGGCAGTAGCCAAAGCCGAAACGGTTGTTTCAAACAACACCCGCCAAAACCCCCATTACTACCCCAACCCCCTCCTGCCGGATACGCGCTCAGAACTGGTTGTTCCTTTGAAAACCGCAAACCGAGTCATAGGTGCGCTGGACGTACAAAGTGACCGCATCAACGCTTTTCAAACCGAAGATATTCACACTTTGGAAATCCTTGCCGATCAACTGGCAATGGCATTGGAAAACGCCAATCTTTACAGCCGCGCGCAGGAAAATCTGGTCAAACATCGCTTGCTCCATCAAATGACCACAGCCGCTTCCACAAGCGCCAACCCCAGTGATGCCATCCAGAGAACTGTCTACAACTTGAGAACAGCATTGGGCGAGGAACGGGTAGCCTTTTATCTTGCCGATCAAGATGGTAACCTTTTCTTGCACACGGCTGTGGGATTTGAGGGACTGGAAATCAATCAGATCAACACTCGAACCAGCCCACATCTGCCGGCGATTGCAGCCAGAGAACGGCATCCGGTTCGAGTTAGCCACCTCACAACCGATCAGTCCCCCTCAACCCTCCACCCCGAAACACGTTCCGCGCTGGCTGTCCCAATTCTTTTTTCGGATGAATTGTTGGGGGTTCTGTCTCTGGAATCGGATCATTTGGAACGATTTGACGAAAACGACCAGGAAATCATCGGCGCTCTTGGAGACTCACTGGGCGCTATTCTCACCAATGCTCGACTGGTGGATCAAATCCGCCAACAAGTTGAACGCCAGCGAATGCTTTACGAAATCACCAGCAAAATTCGCCGCTCGGTGGACATCGAAACCATCCTTCGCACTTCGGTAAATGAAATCAGCAAAGCGGTCGGTGCCCGCAAAGCCCATATTCAAATAAATCCTTTAGAACATGGGCTGCTGATGGATGGCGAAAATTCCCCAACTCAAATTCCCACGAACCATAACAACGGCCATCATTCTGAGGAAAACGGCAAATGAACTTCTTCCGCCAAATTAATCCTGCTCACACCCCATCACATATCTCCCCGCTTGGTGAGTTAGCCATCTGGCGCGAGCGCATTCTACAAGCCACGCTGCTTTTGTTTGCGCTGGGGGGTTCCGTCGTCTATTATCTTGCCATTCAACGGGCCATCCAGCTTCAAGACCGTACCTCGATATATCTATACAGCGGAGCATTACTGATTGCATTCGCCTTGCCGTTCCTCAGAAAATTGTCCTTCAACCTGCGTATCCTTATTATTTTGCTTGTGCTGTACGGTTTAGCTGTCCAAAACATGGTCGTTTATGGAGTGACGCGCAACGCAGTCGCCTATGTTTTAGCCATCGTTTTCATAAGCGGCTTGATGTGGGGTATGCGGGCTGGTATTTTTGCCATCCTGTTCACCTTCGCTACGGTGGTGGGGATGGGCTATGGAATGAATTACGGCGGTATGAATCAGCCGCTACAGGAAACTCTCTTGAATTCAATGAGTTTTTCCAACTGGGTCAATGTTGCCCTTCATTTCAGCATCGTTGGTGGTTTCATGCTGGTATCCATTTACACCATCCTTAACGGTTTACAAGGTTCTTTGTTGCAGCAACGTACATTAACTATGCAGTTAAATGCTGCCCGCATAAACTTGGAAAAGAATGTTGAAGAAAGAACTTCAACCCTCCAACGGCGCTTGAATCAGATTCGCACGGCAGCAGAAATTGCTAGAGCGGTCAACACCTTTCTTGACCCCGATACGCTCTTGCAGCAATCCGTTGACCTTATTCAAAAGGAATTTGACCTGTATTATGCCGGCATCTTCCTCGTTGATGAACGGGGTGAATTTGCCGTTTTGAAAGCAGGCACCGGTGAGGCTGGTCGTCAGATGATTGCGGCGGGACACAAACTCGCTGTCGGTGGAAACTCGATGATTGGTTGGGCAACCGCACGCAAAGAACCGAGAATTGCCCTCGACACCGGCGCTGAAGCCGTTCGATTCAATAATCCACATCTACCCCTTACCCGCTCGGAAATGGCGTTACCCATCATCAGCCGCGGCGTCTGTCTTGGCGCACTGACGATCCAATCAACTCAGCCCGAAGCGTTCGATCAGGACGATATTCGCATCCTGATGGGGATTGCCGACTCACTCGCCACCGCATTGGAAAATGCCCGTCTATTTCAAGAGACCCAGCAAAATCTCGAAGAGATTCGCGCGCTCAACCGGGCGTACTTGATGCAATCTTGGGAAGAAGCCGTCAGCATACATGGCAAACTCGAATACACCTATCAAAATCCCTCTGCCGTTCAGGGGGAAAACGAGACCAATCAAATTCACATCCCGCTGACCCTTCGCGATCAAACCATTGGAAGTCTGACTTTGGATGTTGGCAGCAAGACGCTGACCCCGGAAGAAATGGAATTTGTGGACGGGGTGATCAATCAAACCGCGATTGCGTTGGAAAATGCTCGTCTGCTTCAAGAAACCCAACGGCGGGCTCTGGAAGAGCAGCGCCTCAGCGAGATGACCGCTCAATTTGCGCGAGCCAACACGGTTGACCAGATTCTCAAGGCAGCTCTCCTTGAAATTGGTCATTTGCCCAATGTAGCCGAAGTGAGTGTCCAATTAATTCCACCGGCCGAAACCTCTTTGGAGGAAGTTCAAAGATGAGCGAAAATCTTCCCACCCGCCCTTTCATTTCTTTGACCTCCGCCGAGCTGCGGCCGGAAGAAACTGTCGATCTGCGCAGCGCTCTCCAACCCGTCTTAAATCTCACCAGCGTTCTCAGTCTGGCTGCTTACCTGGGAATTGCTTTTATGAGCGCTCTCAACCGGCATTTCTTTTTTCCTGTAGTGCTTGCTCCTTTTCTCGCCCTCATCCTGTTCGTTACTTTTCGTCAGGAACTGGAAACATCCCTGCGGGCCGGTATCCTGGTTGCATGTTATTTGCTAACCGGTTTTGTGCTCTTTATGCTGCTCGGAGGATTGCAAAGCATTGGACTTCTTCTCCTCTTGGTCGCGGTTCAAATCGCGTTTTCATTCTGGAACGAAAACGCCGGAAGGATTACTTTCCTGATTAGCACAATTTTCCTCGTATTGACGGGTATTGCTCTCGAATTTGGACTGTTACAGCCATTTGGTCTCCTCACCCAGCCGATTATCCCTGAGATCTTCATTTCGGGAATTGTTGTGTTCATCGCTGTCAATTGGGCTCTGGCTGGAATCAGCCGTCACCTGATCAAAGCTTACACCAAGACCGCCGCTTCGGAAAAGGAACTTGCCAGAATCTTGGAAGAAGAAAGGAAAAATCTGGAAGCCCGTATTGAAGAACGCACCCGCTTGCTCACCCGCCAAACCAACCTGATGGAGACCGCTGGTGAAATTGCCCATCAGATTTCCATGGAAAACAATCAGGAAAACCTCTTCCGTAATACGATCCAGCTCATTCGCGATCGTCTAGGATACTATCATGCGGGTATATTCCTGATGGACGAAGCGGATGAGTATGCCGTACTGGTATCTGCATTGGGAGAATCGGGTGAGAAGATGCTCGCACAGGGACACCGTTTGAAAAAAGGTGAGGAAGGTATTGTGGGGAATGTGGTCGCCCGCGGTGAAGCTCGCATCGCGCTTGACGTTGGTAAAGATGCTGTCCACTTCAAGAACCCACATCTGCCTCACACTCGCTCGGAAATTGCCCTCCCTATCAAGATTGGGGAGCGGGTGCTTGGCGCGTTGGATATTCAATCCACTGAACCGGAAGCCTTTTCGCAGGTAGACATCCAATCTCTGCAGATTATTGCCAACCAACTGGCAGTGGCGCTGGAACGTATCCGCCTGATTGATCAGCTTCAACAAACTGTGGCTGATCTGGAAAGCGGTTACCGTACTGAGACCCGCAAATCCTGGCGCATGTATGTGCGTAGCAATCGGCAAACACGTGGTTTTCGCTTTGATCCCAGCCGTAAACAGGTGGATGCGATTCCCGCTTCAAGCCATCCCTCCGAACTCAAATCTGATCCCCAAACGATACAAGTGCCGCTACACAGTCGTGGTGAAGTAATCGGGACTCTCAGTGTAAAGTTTAAAGGTGGGCAGCCATCCCCTGAAATTCAGCGGTTTCTCAACACCACTGCAGAACGATTGGGGGGCGCTTTGGAAACAGCCCGCTTGTTGGAGGAATTACAACTTCGCGCGGAGAGGGAACATCTCGTCAGTGATCTGGCTACCCAGGTTCGCTCCAGCACCGATTTTGACCACATTCTCAAAACGACCGCCCAGCAAATCAGACAGAAACTTGGATTAAGGGAAGTCGTTGTGCAAATTCTTCCACCAGAGGAAAAGCAAGGTTGGGATTATCCAGGGGAGGTCTCATGAACATGGAGTATCCGAGCAATATAATGAGGATAATCTCACAAGAGGCAGTTGAGCCATCCTATCGTCGTGATCGCTTCGCTGCCGGTATTGCACGGCTGGCTACGGTTATTTTGGGTTTGACGAGTATTATATTCTTGCTTACATCGTTCAATCAACCGTATTGGCAAATTTTCACTCTTGCATTTTTCAGCGCGGCAGGGTTCCTGGCATCTCTGTTTGCTGCCACATTTCCCGAAAATAACATTGCCGAAAAACGAACATATCTGCTCTCACCGGCTATTTCAACCGTTGCCATTGTGTTTAGCATCCTGATCGCCAATCTTGCCCTTCCAATGGCAATCATTTTGTTTCTCGTTCTGACTCTTCTGGTCACGGGAGCATTGGAAGGTTATCGAAGGGATACAGGAATCACTCTTGCTTTCTTTTCAGCGCTTGTGGTTGTCATCGCCGGTAATTTTTTACCTGTCCAACAGGTCAGACTGCCCCAAATTGAATTATATTTACCCGCATTATTGGGTATCCTCCTAATGATCTACATCATTTTATTGATGTTGGAGGTATTGTCCGCCACCCTTCGTATCAAACTTCTGACGATTTCACTTGCAATTGCCATCGTACCATTGTTGGTGATCTCAATTATTAATTCCCGCTTCTTTCAAGACGCTCTCCGTAATCAAACCAATCAAGTGCTTTTACTGGCTGCCCAACAAACCGCTTCAAAAGTAGATTCGTTTTTTGAAGAAAACAAAGAGTCCATTGCCAGCGAGTCTTCCCTGAACGTATTTTCGAACTACCTTTCGCTCTCCCCAGTTTATCGCCCCAACAGTAACCAGGAACTGGCTGCCAGCCTGACCTTACTCTCTTTATCATCTCGCCAGCAGCGCTACCTGCGGTCCTATGGTCTGCTTGATATCGAGGGTAAGTCGGTGCTAGATATTAACCCTCTTGAAATTGGACAGGACGAATCGCGAAATGAATATTTTAGCCTTCCCATTACAACCGGACAGGTTTATTCTTCACCGGTGATCTTTGACCCAAAATATCGCAATGGATTCATCTATTTTGCCAGTCCCATCCGTAACCAGCGTCAGCAAGTCATTGGTGTTCTACGCGCAAAATTCGATGCTTTGATCCTTCAGGAATTATTACAACAGGAAGTAAATCTGGTTGGTATCCGTTCTTACCCAATCCTGCTTGACGAAAATTATTTGCGGCTGGCCGACACCCTCATCCCCAATAACATCTACAAACTCATTATGCCGTTACCTTCGGATGTAATGGGCAGACTGATTCGATCCAATCGGGTTCCCAATTTGCCCCTCTACGCGATGAGCACCAATGATGTTGCCTTATCTGCCGGTTTGGAAAATTACTTGAACTCGCCCTTCTTCACAGGGGAATTCCATTCAGATGACCCTAATCATCCGGAAATTGGTGCAATCGCTCGCTTGAAAACTAAACCATGGTATCTCGTTTTCGTTCGCGAGCAGACTACCTTTGCCGGGCTGATAGCGCGGCAAGGTCGTCTCTCTATTCTGATTTCTACCCTGATTGCCGGTCTGGTGGGTCTGATCGCCAGTGTAGTATCCGGTTCGTTTAGCCGCCCCATTGTTCGTTTGCAGCAAACCGCTGAATTGATTTCTTCCGGCGAGTTGGAAGCTCAGGCACAGGTGGAAACCGGTGATGAAATCGGGAAACTGGCTCAAGCGTTCAACTTTATGACCAACCAGTTGAAAAATTTGATCAACACGCTGGAAGATCGTGTCCGCGAAAGAACCCGCGAACTTGCCCAACAAAATGAAGCCTTGCTGTATAGAACCCGCCAGCTGCAAACCGTATCCGACGTAGCCCGTGGAATTGTTTCTACCCAAAAACTGGAAAGTCTGTTGAATCAACTTACCATTCTAATCAGTGAGCGGTTTGGGTTTTATCACGTCGGTGTTTTCTTGTTGGACGAACAGAAGGAATATGCCGTATTAAGAGCGGCGAACTCAGAGGGCGGTAAACGCATGTTGGCCCGCCAGCACCGGTTGAAAGTCGGGCAGGTTGGTATTGTGGGTTATGTTACTGGCACAGGAGAAGCCCGCATCGCTACGGATGTTGGTAAGGATGCTGTCTTCTTCAACAACCCCGACCTACCTCAAACCCGATCTGAAATGGCGCTACCGCTTAAAGCGAATAATGAAGTGATCGGCGCTTTGGATGTGCAAAGCACAATACCCAACGCCTTTACCCAGGAAGACATCGAATTATTCAGCATTCTGGCGGATCAAATTGCCATCGCCATCCTCAACAACCGCTTGTATACCGAGACACTTCAAGCGCTGGAAGAATCGCAACGAGTTCACCAGCTTTACCTGCGGCAGGAATGGAGCAAAGAAGCGGGCGAACGATCTGTGATTGGTTACCGGGCAACACCTCACGGCTTAATCGCATTGGAAGAACTGCAAGAACGAGAAGTCTCAAATGTCCTGCTTTCAGGCGAAACGGTTGTCCGCCCCGCAAATGGAGATCAACCGGCTGCCTTATCTGTTCCGGTCAGGTTAAGAGGTGAAACCGTGGGCGTTATTCACATCGAAGATGATCAAATTGCTGATCGGATATGGAGTGAAGAAGAAATCCGCTCGATTCAAGCGGTTGCAGATCAGGTCGGGTTAGCCTTAGAAAATGCCCGCCTATTGGAAAAAACCATCCGTCGTGCAGAACGTGAACGCCGCGTATTAGAAATCACCAGCAAGATTCGCTCCACCAATGACCCGAACACCATGATTGAGATCGCCATTCAAGAATTGAAGCGCACCTTGAACGCCAGCCATGCACAGGTCATCTGGAAAGAAAACGAGGAAAACCAACGCGTACAGCAAAAAAGCGATGAACCTTCATCTTCACATAAACGAACCAATGGCTCAAACGGTTCGAGCAGGAAGGGGTAGGTATGACATACTTTATTTCGATCACCAATGAAAAAGGCGGTGTTGCCAAAACTACCACAGCACTATCGTTAGGTGCCGCACTGGTCGAATCAGGCAGGCAGGTATTATTGGTGGATCTGGACTCTCAAGCCAATCTTACGCTTGCCTTGGGCGCAGACCCTCTGAACGGACATGCAACCATTCTGAACTCAGTGACGGATCAATCCCCCATTCATCGAATTTGGCGGGAAACCGGAATCCCCGGTTTATTCCTTATCCCCAGCAATCATGATCTGGGATATATTGAGCGGATTTTACCTACCCGCCCAGAATACGAATTTGCTTTGAAAAAGGTATTCACTGAGTCCCCCCTTCCATTCAATTATGTGATTTTTGACTGCCCCCCGTTTTTGGGATCTATGGTGATCAATGCCTTGACTGCCTCAAATTTACTCATCATTCCCACTCAGGCCGAGTATTTCTCGATTTATGCCCTGAAGAATATGATGAGCCTAATCCGTCGTGTTCGCGCTCAAACCAACCCCAACTTAACCTACCGGCTTTTACTCACCATGTTTGATCGCCGCAACCGTATCCACCGAACGCTCAGTGAACAATTGCGGGCAAATTTTGGCAACGGCCTGCTGGAAACCGTCATCATGATAGATACCCGACTGCGGGAAAGTTCGATTGCCGGACTGCCAATTATCTATCATGCGCCGAAAAGCCGCTCTGCATTGCAATACCGCGAATTAGCCCAGGAGATCCTGCAATATGTCGAAAAAGCAATTGCGCAACCGGCTTGATCGTCTCTTTGCCCACATCACTGAAGACACTGTTGAACATATCCCCCCATTGCCGTCTCTCCTGCCAGTGTTACCGCCATGGAATTGGGAAACGGACGAAAATGGCTGTTACACTTTCTGTGAAGAGGGCATAAGAATCTGCCTGGGTTACTTGCCAGAAGAGGTCATCGGTCAACCATTAACCTCCTTCGGAGTTAGCAGCGAATCGGTCTCTGTTTTGCAAACCGCATTGAAACAAAATCTATCCCCGATCGATTGTTCCGTTGCATTTCAATCCAAAAGTGGCAGCCTGATACCTGCCCGCCTGACCATTTTCAAAAAGCCTGCCCTCAACGGAGAAAATAGCGGTTATCGGGGGTTTACCCAGCCTCTTGTAGAGAGCAAACCTGATAAACCCGCTCTCACCGATGACCAATTGTCAGAAAAGATAGCGACAAACCAACCACCGACCATACGACCCAAAAAAGTTTCGATAGGAACTGAGGATCGGCCGAAAGCAAAAAAAATTCAGCCTACTTCTGCTCGATCTCGTCCAAAATCCATCCTCGAAAATCCAGCAATAATTGCCGTTCCTCTGAAAAAGCGGCAACAAGAGATCGGTATTCTGAAAATAATGGCCGATGAAGAAACGCGCCGCTGGAGCGAAGAAGAACTTTTACTGGTTCAGGAGGTCGCTAATCAGCTGGGTCTGGCTATCGAAAACGCCGAATTGTATGCCGCCGTGCAGCAAGAACTTAATGAGAGAGTGCGCGCCGAACAGGAAATTTTACGCCGAAACAAAGATCTAGCGGCCTTGAATGAGATAGGTCAGCAAATCTCCCGCCTGACCGATAAAAATCAAATCCTTGCCACATTGCAGCAAGCCCTTGTTCAATTGCTGAACTGCCGCAATTTGACGATTGCTTTGCTCGACTCCGATCAACAAACACTAACCTTCCCGGTTCACACCATGGATTTGAAACCTCAAACCTTGGCTCCCAGACCGCTGGGAAACGATATGATCAGCCATGTCATCCGAAGCCGGGAGGTCTTACGCATCAATCGAGATGTAGCAAACGCCCTATCTTCTCAAGGGATTACCCCTGATCAACCCCTCCCCGTTGCAGTGCTTGCTGTTCCAATGATCACTGCTGAAAGGGTGATGGGTGTTATCCGTCTGCAAGAATTTGAACAAGGCGCTGTTTTCTCCGACATTCAGGCAGACCTGCTCTCAACTATCGCATCTCAGGTTGCGATTGCGCTGGTAAATGCTAATCTCTTTCAAGAAGTTTCCAACGCCCTGCAAGCCATTGAAAAACGTGAACGATACCAAGCTAACGTTGCTCAGGCTGTTGCTACTTTGACGGAAAGCGGCGTCCGCGGCATTCCCAGCATGTTAGCCTACTTGGGCGAGGCAGCTCAATGCGACTATATTTATTTTGCCAGCGCACGAGAAGATGAACAGGGACTGCACTGGATCGTTACCGACCATTGGATTGCTCCGTCAATACGCCCCGGTTCGGATTTAGTCGTGCGGCAGCCGCTCTCAGCGGCACTGTTTCCAAACTGGGCTGCCGCACTCAAAGAAAAAGGTTGGTTTTCCGGCAAACCAGAAGATTTTGAAGGCCGGGAGCGGGAGTTCCTGCGTCAACGTGGTATTCAATCCATGTTATTACTGGCAGTGCCCGGCAATCGAGATATTCCCAGCTTCATCGCTTTAGAAGAAAGAAAACCACGCCCATGGAAAAACGATGAAATTGGTGTATTGCAAGTGGCTGCGGACGCTTTAGCCAACACCTTTGTCCGCCAAGACCTGCTGGAACAATTGCGATCTTCACTGGATGAGACCGAAACACTGTATAAGATCAGCCACAATCTGGCTCTAGCCAATGATTACCATGAAATGGTACGGGCTATTGCAGGTGGAATCACCGACGAAAAGATTAACCGCCTTGTGCTGGTTCTCTTTGACCAATCCGACCAATTGAGCACACCGCTGTTGCGAGTTGCTGCAACGTGGTATTCTGATAGAGGCACTCCTCCTCCGACCATTGATACTGTATGGGATTACTCTATATTTAACCCGCTAATTTCGATTGAAACACCTGCTTTCTACAATGACATTTATGACCTGAGCATTCAGCCTGAAACGCGCTCAGCCCTAGAGGAAATGAAAGTTCGCTCCTTAGCCGTGCTACCTCTTTGGGCTTCTCGCAAACAATTAGGCGCATTACTGTTGCTTTCGGAAGGGCTGCATTACTTTACCATCCGCGAAATGCGCACCTTCCCGCCGTTGGTTGACCAGATGGCAACTGCCATTGAAAACATGCGCTTATTTGAACAAACACAGTCAGCCCTTGCTGAAACAGAACTTTATTACCGTATCAGTAGTGGTATTGCTCAGGCGGCAGATGCCAGCGATCTGGTTGATCTGGTAATGACCGAAATTTTGCCTGCACAGGCCGAACGTGTGGCTATCCTCCAGATTTACAACGATTCGCAAGGCGTACCGCTTGAATTTGAAGTGGTTACCAGTGCCTCGCTCAGCGGTGGTGATCAACTGGCAACCACTCGCCAATCCATTCATCTTTTACCGATTCTCAAAGAATTACGGGAAGAACCGATTGTATTGACCAGTCTCGAAAATAGCCGGCTTGACCCCCTCTCCAAACAAACTTTGCAGCAGATGGGTATTGTCTCCGGTATTTTTGTGCCATTATTTAGTGCGGGGAAAATTGTTGGCCTGCTGGCTGCTACTTCAAGCCAGGTCGCAAATTATGAAATGGAAGAAGTTCGTGTGCTGAATGTCGCCAGTAGCGGTGTGGCTGTTGCGTTGGAAAGGCAACGCCTGCTTAAAGAAGCTCAACGCCGTGCCCTTGAACTTCAGGCTGCTGCCGAAATTGCCCGCGATACCACCAGCGTTCTCTCTCAGGATGAACTGCTCAATCGTATCGTCAACCTCCTTCAGGAACGGTTCGGTTTTTACCATACAGCAATCTTTCTGGTCAATGAAGAAGGAACTCATGCCATCATTCAACAGGCCAGTGGACAAGGCGCGAGAGAAATTCTGGAAAAACGTCAAAAAATTGCAGTTGGCTCCCGCTCCATTATTGGTAAGGTCACCGATACCGGCAGTCCGGTCTTAGTCAACAATGTTGCCGAAAGCCCGATCCACCTGCCTAATCCGCACTTACCAGAAACACGTTCGGAGTTGGGCATCCCCTTACGCATTGCAGACCGCGTCATCGGCGCTCTGGATATTCAATCTGACCGACCGAACGCATTTCAGGAAGATGATCTGGGGGTATTTCAAATCCTTGCCGACCAGATTGCAGTGGCAATTGAAAATGCCCGCGCTTACGAACTTGCCCAAAAGGCCTATCAGGAAATGCGCGAAGTGGACCGTCTGAAATCTCAATTCCTGGCGAATATGAGCCACGAACTGCGCACGCCATTGAACTCGATCATCGGCTTTTCGCGGGTAATTCTGAAAGGCATAGATGGGCCGATCAACGATCTACAAAGACAGGATCTCACTTCGATTTACAATTCCGGACAGCATTTGCTGGGGCTGATCAACGATGTTCTGGATCTTTCCAAAATCGAAGCCGGAAAAATGGAGTTGCAATTCGAACATGTCCACATTGCCGATCTGGTTAATTCAGTCATGTCTACGGCAGTGGGGTTAGTGAAAGACAAACCCATCAAACTCATTCATCATGTGGAACCTGATTTACCAACAGTCATTGCAGACAATACCCGTATCCGGCAGGTTTTGCTCAACTTTATTTCCAATGCAGCGAAATTCACCGATGCCGGCTCAATCACTGTTGAAGCCAAGAAGTCCATCAGTCCCGATAACAATCCTGAGGTGATGGTCATTGTGACTGATACCGGTCAGGGAATTGACGAGAAAGGACGAGAAAAATTATTCTTGCCTTTCTCTCAAGTTGACGATTCACCCACTCGAAAAACCGGAGGCACCGGCTTAGGCCTTTCCATTTCCCGCTCATTCATCGAACTGCATGGCGGACGAATTGGGCTGCTATGGAGTGAAGTGGGCAAAGGCAGTGCCTTCTACTTCACCCTGCCAGTACAACCGCCAGCCCAACAAACCAGTGAATTGAAATCGGACGAAATTCTCTCTAAAACAGAAAAAGTGATTCTGGCCATTGATGATGATCTGCAAGTTATTAAACTATACGAAAGGTTTTTACAGACCAGCGGTTATAAAGTCGTCCCACTCACTCAACCTAAACTTGCGGTTGAAAGGGCTAAATCCCTCAAACCTTTTGCCATTACTCTGGATATCATGATGCCGGAAGTAGATGGGTGGCAGGTTATTCATGCCCTGAAAAACGATCCCCAAACAAGGGATATTCCGGTAATCATTTGCAGCATTCTGGAAGAGGAAGAGAAGGGATTTAGTTTAGGCGCAGCCGATTATCTGGTCAAACCGTTCCTGCAAGAAGATCTGGTCAATGCTGTTTACAGGTTGAACCGCCAAAACCGTATCCATCGTATTTTGGTTGTTGATGATTCCCCTGATGATCAAAGATTGATTCAGAAAACGCTGGGTGATCAGAAAAATTTTGAGATCTTCGCCGCATTCGATGGTGAGAAGGCTCTGCAACTGATTCACGACACCAAACCGGATGCGGTCATTCTAGACCTCTTCATGCCAGGATTGGATGGTTTTCAATTGTTGGAGAAAATCCGCACTGATAACGAATTCCGTCATATTCCCATTATCATCCTTACCGGTGCCGATCTGACTCCCGAACAGCATCAACAATTAGCCAGTTTTAGTCAGAACATGCTCAACAAAAGTTATCTGCGAGAAAAAGATTTGCTCAATCACCTTGAGCAGGCTTTACATCGCATTCAAGTCTAATTCACTTTGAGGCTTAACCGTTGATGAATTTATCTTTTATTATCGAATGTCTGGATTGCGGTCACCAATCTCTCTTTTCACCACTTGAATCGGAATGTCCAAACTGCGGCAGTGTCTGGCGCAAAGCCGTTTATGATTATGAAGCCATCGCAAAAAATCTGCCGAACTTAATTGCTCGCCGCCCCTTTAATATTTGGCGCTATCGGGAACTCTTGCCCGTCCTCAATCCAAACCCTGACCTGTGCCTGAACGAAGGTGGAACTCCTTTGCTGCGCGCCTTGAATTTGGGAATGATCCTCAGTCATCCCAATCTGTACCTCAAAGACGAGCGGCAAGGTCCTACCGCCTCATTCAAAGACCGGCAGGCGGCGGTTACAATCTCTGCTTTAAAAGAAGCAGGAATCACCGAAGCTGTGATTGCTTCGACGGGGAATGTAGCCATTGCCTACTCCGCTTACGCAGCCCGCGCCGGAATTAAATTATGGGCATTTCTGACCAGTCTTGTCCCTGCTGCAAAAATGCGCGAAGTGGCTTTATATGGTACACAGGTCATCAAAGTAACCGGCTCTTATGATCAGGCTAAACAGGTTGCAGCTGAATTTGCCCACCAACGCGGTTTATATCTGGATGCCGGTGCCAAGAGCATTACCAGTGTTGAATCCATGAAAACCATTGCTTTTGAAATTGCCGAGCAGTTCACCACCCAAAAAGGCAATTCGTTTCTACCCGTCAATGGCCTGTCTGCTATTCCTTGGAAAACTCCGGATTGGTATATCCAATCGGTGAGCGGTGGAATGGGACCATTAGGTGTGTATAAAGGATTCGAAGAGCTTTTTCAAATGGGTATCATTGATCGTATACCCAAAATCGCAGTCATTCAGGTTGAAGGCTGCGCCCCCATGGTACATGCTTGGCGGCAACGGCTTGAAACGGCTGTCCCCGTTCGATCCCCCCAAACCCTGATTGCCACATTGGCTACTGGTGACCCCGGCCGAACTTTTACCCTTTTGCAAAAGCAGATTTTAAAAACTGGCGGCACATTCGAGATGGTCAGCGATCAGGAAGCCTTTCGCGCCATGCACTTTTTGGCAAAGATGGAAGGACTTTCGATTGAACCGGCTGCTGGTGTGGCAGTTGCCGGTTTGATTAAACTGGTGCGCGCTGGACAAATTGCGCCCAACGAAAGTGTGGTCATCAATGTCAGTGGTCACACGATGCCAATCGAACGCAACATCCTTGGCGAAGGGTGGTCAAAAGATGTTGTTCTGCCTTCAGAACAAATGGAGGAAAGCAGCGAAGAGGGTTTGTTAGCCGCGCTCAGCAAAGTAGCCATTGATCGATTCCCGCGCATCGCCATTGTGGACGATAACCCGGATGTACGCCGCCTTATTCGCAGAATTTTACAATCTCAAGGAGAATACGAACTATTTGAGGCTGCTAATGGCGTTGAAGCAATTGAACTCATCCGCTCCCAACGGCCTAATCTTGTCATTCTCGATCTCATGATGCCGGAGATGGACGGCTTTACCGTCATGGAAGCTCTGAAGGCTGATCCGAACACTGCTGAGATTCCAATCATCGTGATCACAGCAAAAGAATTGAGTTCCGGTGAAAAAGAGCGACTGCGTGGTCACATTCAAACACTGATGCAGAAAGGGGACTTTATGAGTGAAGATTTACTGGATGAGGTGCGGGCATTCTTAAAGTAACCCCAAGCAAATGAGAGTTTTCTGCCAACATGGAACAAAAACACCGCTCTCAGGGGATTAATGCCGCACTTTCCTCAGCAATTCTGCTGGGTTTATTGCCCATTTTTGGAAAGCAGGCTCTTCTATCCGGTTTTTCTCCGTTAGCGGTGGTTGCTGTGCGCACAACGCTGGCTGTCAGCCTGTTGGCAGTTTTCATGCTTTTTCAGCGCCCCTATTTGTACATTTATCCTGTTGGTTTACTTGGCTGTTTTTTGGCGGGATTTATCAACGGCATTGGCTCCATTTTTTATTATGTCGCGCTTGCTCGATTAGAAGCCAGCATCGGCCATCTTCTCTACTCTTTTTATCCGCTCTTCGTTGCCTTCTGGCTTTTGGTGGATCGCCAGACCATTTCCCTTCTGACGATCTTTCGTTTGAGTCTTGCCCTGCCTGGTGCCTACTTGCTCCTAAATAGCGATTCGGGCTCAATGGATTGGCTCGGTGCGCTTTTCATGCTGATATCAGCCGCCTTTTACGCCCTGCATCTGATCATCAATCAGAGAATTCTTTACGAAGCGCCACCCCCCACGGTTACTTTTTATACTTTACTGGGGATGGCCATTACAGTCTTGACCGGATATCTGCTTTTCGATCGGCAATTACCGGCCGGTAGCCCATCCTGGCTTCCACTGATCAGCATGGGAACGATCACCTTTCTGGCCCGCCTGACTTTATTTATGGGAGTTAAGAAATTAGGCGGGTTGCAGACAGCGCTCTTAGGACTTGGTGAACTTATCGTTACCGTTGTTCTCGCCCGCCTGTGGCTGGGTGAGACATTGAATATTCTACAGTGGTTAGGCGCGTTTTGTATCGCTACCAGCCTTTTTCTGGTCGGTTTTGAAAAACAAGCCGCTGAGAAAAGGCATCAAACGGGATGGTTGGCCTGGTTAAATCCGCCGCACATGCCTACTACTCATCTTCCTTGGCAAAAATAAACTCAACCAATCACCCCACTCTCCCGCTCTTCAATTTCCAACACATATCCTGACCCACGCACACTGCGAATCCACTGCTCACCGCCAGGCAGAGTGGCCAGTTTCCGGTTCAGGCGTGAAAAGACGGGGCGGAGAATTTTTGCCGCCTCTTCTGCACCAAGACGGTAACCGTACACCATTCGTACCAGTTCCTGATGACGCATGACCAAAGCATGATTCGCCAGCAAAACCCCCAACAACTTACCTTCGTTAGGCGTAAGGCGAATGGTTTTTTCCTGCCACGAGATCATTCGCCGCATCAGATCGATTTGTACGCCATTGGAGAGGCGCAACAGTGTGCTTTCCCCCTGCAAAGGCACCTCTGTTTGATACTCTAACCGCTGCTCCAACACCATCCCCGCCAATTGGCTGGTTTCATCGTCGGTCAGAGCCTGACGAATGCTTTTCAAGATCACTTCGGGTGATACTGGTTTGAGCAAATAATCAAAAACTCTTAAACGCAAAGCATGAACTGCTGTTTCAAAGCTCCCGTGTGCGGTGAGAATGATCACCTTCAAGCGAGGGTACTTCATCGCCGTTTCTTCCAGCACTTGAATACCGGAAAGATCGGGCATGCGTAAATCCAGCAGCATCACATCATAATGAAGCCGGGCTAAGGCCTGCAAGGCCGCATTGCCATTCTCAACCCCATCCGCATCAAAACCCTCCAATTGCAAAATTCTCAAGAGGGTAACACGGGCAGCATCCTCATCGTCCACGATCAAAATTCTGGGCATGCCAATCATCCTCGTCTTGGTAAGGTCATTTGTAATCTTGCTCCACTTCCGTGCACTGGCTCAACAAATCGAATGTCTCCCTTATGAACATCCACGACCAGTTCATAACTCACGGAGAGTCCTAAGCCGGTACCACTTTGCCGGGTTGAAAAAAATGGCTCGAATACTTTTTCTTCCAGATCGGCATCAATTCCCTTGCCATTGTCTTCGACGCTCAGAATAACTCGATCCGGAAATTTATCGTTCACTTCAAGCCAAATCTTACGGGGTAATGGCTGGTTTTTGATCGCTTCCATTGCATTCAACAGCACATTGAGAACAACTTGTTGAATGTAATCTTGAATCATCTCGATTTCAACCGGTTGAGCGGGAAAATCCTTAATAAGCTCGATCTCATTTGCATGCAGTTGTGGAGTGATTAAGTCGTTAACCAATTCGATCACCATCAACAAATCTACTTGCTTGCGCTCCAGATTGTTTGTGCGGTAAAAGGATAAGGTATTTTGAGCCAATGCGGAAAGTCTCTCAACCTCTAAGACGGCAAGGCTGAGATACTCTTGTCTTTGCGCTTCGGAAATGTCACTGCGCAGGGAAAGATGTAAGCAATTTCTCACTGCTTGAAGGGGATTATTCATCTCATGTGCCAAACTTCCCATCAATCTGCCTAATGCGCTCATTTTTTCTGCCATCAAAATCGCACGATGTGATTCTTTGGCCTGCTCAATCATCCTTTCCAAATCCCTGTAAAGCAGAGCATTTTCCATCGCGATAACCGCTTGCCGTGAAAATATCGCTGCCATTTCTAGGTCAGCCTCGCGCAATTTACCGTACTCCTTCGACCGCAAAAAATATAAAACAAACTTCGCTTTTTCCCGATATACCGGCACCAACAAAATCTCCAAATCGTTGTTAAGCAAATAATGTTTGAGAATTACATCATCCAACTGCTCGGTTTGGATAATTTTCAATCGTTCATCGCTTGCAGAACTCAAGATTCGATCCCAATCCACTTGATGAGGTTCAACCAGTAAGTTCAAATCGCAGCCGTACACCAATTTCCACTGCGAATTAGAGTTTTCAAATTTATAAACCCCTGATTCGGCTGCATAGAGTAAATCGCTGGCAAGTTCTTCAAGATAGTTCTTGAGAGACTCTAGCTCCACCCGGCTGTAAATGTTTTCCATAAAATCGAATAACGGCCGTAAAACCCTCAAGCGGCTTGCGTCGGTTTGATAACGACGGTTCTCCAGAACATGATTAACCGTTTCAATTAATTCTCTGGATGACTCAAACGGTTTAACCAATAAACCATCTACACCTTTTCGCAAGGCTTGAATGGAGGTTTCCACACTTCCAAAACCCGTGATGAGGATCACCGCCGACTCGCTATGGATCTGTCGAAATCGAGATGCCAACTCAAAACCATCCATCAGCGGCATACGGATGTCCGTAATCATTAATTCATATGTTGATTCTTCGGCCATTCGGAGTGCCTCTCGTGCACTGGTGGCCGTGTTGACTTCAAACCCATATCGCTCCAAAATTCGCTGACAAAGCCGAAGAATTGCCGGATCATCATCTACGACCAGAATCTTGGTATCATCCATTCCTATTCCACCCTCATGAAATCCCTGGTTGTTATTTATTATACTGTTTCCAACCCGAAAATGAATTTACAATTTTATCGAGAAGGAATAAACTGCTGGTAAAATAGCGCATCTGAAAAATCTTGATCCTTTGAAGAATTGAACAATGACCATTCTCACCACCCTGACTGCTCTTACGCCTATCTTGGCCATCCTTTTTTTGCTGGTCATCTTACGACTTCCGGCAAGTAAAGCAATGCCCATAAGTTTTTTCGCAACCGCAATACTTGCATTCTTTGTTTGGAAAGTCCCTTTTTTACATATTACCGCCTCGGTATTAGAAGGATTGATCATTTCTCTTTCGATTTTATGGATTTTGTTTGGAGCTATTTTGCTTCTGAATACCCTGACCTCTGCGGGTGCAATGGAGCGTATTCGGGCAATGTTTTTCAGCATTTCTCCCGACCGGCGTGTTCAGGCTATTATTGTAGCATGGTTATTCGGCGCCTTTATAGAAGGTGCAGCGGGCTTTGGGACACCGGCAGCCATCACCGCGCCATTGATGGTTGCGCTCGGTTTTCCACCGCTTGCCGCGGTTGTCCTTGCGCTTACCGCCAACAGTAGTCCAGTCACTTTCGGCGCACTAGGAACTACATTTCAAATTGGGATGACACGCGGTTTGCAACAGGGCGGAGAAATGGCTGCTCTGGTCGCCGAGGCTACGGGCGGTTTAAGCTTGCCTCAGGTTATTCATCTCGTGGCTGCACAAGCCGTCCAAATAGACCTTTTGGTAGGCTCATTGATTCCTTTGTTTCAAGTCCTGCTCCTCACCCGTTTCTTTGGGAAGAATAAATCTTGGCGGGAAGGACTGGTAATGTGGAAATTTGCCCTTTTTGCGGGAATCAGTTTTTTACTGCCTGCCTACCTGGTGGCACTCTTTTTGGGACCAGAATTTCCCACTTTGATTGGCGCTTTGATCGCCATGCTCATCGTGATTCCAGCTGCACGAAAGGGTTTTCTCATCCCCAAAAATATCTGGTATTTTGAAGATCGAAAAGAAGAAGAACAAATCCTTGAACACCCCATGTCACTCCAACGGGCTTGGTTGCCCTATATCCTTCTGACCCTTTTACTGGTACTCACCCGTTTGCCTTTTTTACCCCTGAAGGCTTTTCTACAAAGCCAATCTATCCGATTCAATGATCTTCTCGGTACAGGAATCAGCACCTCTTTAGAACCTTTGTACTTGCCCGGCACAATTTTTGTAATTGTGTCTCTCTTCTCATTCTGGTTTTTTCAAATTCAGCGAAAAAACCGTCAAACTGTCATTTCTCAATCCCTCCATCGCCTGATCAGCAGTGCCATTGCCTTAGGTGGCGCTTTGCCAATGGTGCGTATATTTATCAATTCAGGTACCAATCAGGCCGGATTGGAAAGTATGCCCATCGAACTGGCTCGTCAGGCTTCTGATCTGGTGGGCAGTTACTGGCCACTCATCGCTCCACTCATTGGCAGCCTCGGATCATTTTTAGCCGGCAGCGCAACCTTCAGCAATATGATGTTTTCCCTTTTTCAAGTCAGCGTGGCCAGTCAGGTCAACCTTTCACCATTCATCATATTAGCCTTACAAGCATTAGGAGCTAACGCCGGTAATATGATTTGTGTTTTGAATGTCGTTGCGGCAGCTTCCGTGGTTGGGCTGAGTGGGAAAGAAGGCTCCATCATTCGTTTTACCTTGATACCCATGCTTTATTACATTTTTTGGGCAGGCATTGTTGGCTTCCTTCTAATCTTAATAAATTAAAAAATTCCTAAAAAGGTTGCATTTTTGCCCAAATTGGCGCATAATTGCAAGTTAGTTACCCTTTTTTATTCCCCCAAATTTTTTTCAAAGGAGGTGATTTTTGCCAAAGATTTCTGTCCGTGTTTAAGATTGATGTCTGTTTCTGTTTTCTAAAAAACCAAGGAGGAGTAGTGATGAAAGCCAAAAAAATATTTGGAGTCTTGGCAGTTTTGCTAATTGCCAGTTTGGTACTGGCAGCCTGTCAACCGGCTGCTACACCAACCGCGCCACCTGAACAGCCACCCGCTCAACAACCAACCACCCCACCCGAACAACCGCCGGCAGAACAACCAACCACCCCACCTCAGGCTGGTTTCGAGCCGATGGTGTATGGTGTTGAATCCTGTGACAATTACAACGGAATCATCAAGGAAATCGCTGCACTTGATGAACTAACCGTGCGTTTCACTCTGTGTGTTCCAGATCCGGCATTCGAATCAAAGGCAGCCTTTACCGCTTTTGCCATTCAGCCCAAGGAATGGATTGAGGCTGCCATGGCCAACCGGCAGATTCTGGAAAAGCCAATCGGCACCGGCCCGTATGTGCTGGACTCATGGAAACGTGGCGATAGCATCATTTTCAAACGCTTCAATGATTACTGGGGCGAGAAAGCCAAAACCGAAACACTGGTCTTTCGCTGGGCATCGGAAGGGGCTGCTCGCTTACTGGAATTACAGTCCGGTACGGTGGACGGAATCGACAATCCCAGCCCGGACGACTTCGCAGTCATCAGCAGTGATCCCAACCTCCAACTGATCGAACGCGAAGCGCTCAACATCTTCTATCTTGGTATGACCAATACCTTCGAACCGTTTGACAAACTGGAAGTTCGTCAGGCAATTGCCATGGGAATTGACCGCCAGCGCATCGTGGACAACTTCTACCCCGCTGGTTCTTCGGTCGCCACCCATTTCACTCCCTGCTCCATTCCAAACGGTTGCGTCGGTGAAGATTGGTACGAATTTAATCCGGAAAAAGCCCGCGAACTGTTATCTCAGGCAGGCTTCCCCAATGGCTTCCAAACCAAAATCTATTACCGCGACGTTTTCCGCGGTTACCTGCCTGAACCCGGTTTGGTTGCAACGGATATTCAGGCCCAGTTGAAGCAAAACCTGAATATTGATGCCGAAATCGTTGTGATGGAAAGCGGTGCCTTCATTGACGAATCGACCAACGGTCGCTTGAACGGTTTTTACCTGCTGGGTTGGGGCGCTGACTACCCGCACATCACCAACTTCCTCGATTTCCACTTCGGCCGCGCTAATCCGCAATTTGGTAAACCCTTCCCGGAAATCTACGAATTGCTTGAACAGGGCGCCCGCATTGCCGATCCCGATGAGGCAACACCGATTTATGAACAAGCCAATAACAAGATTAAAGAATTGGTGCCAATGGTACCGATTGCTCACGGTGGTTCGGGGGTTGCCTACCGCGCCGATGTGGTCGGTAGCCACGCCAGCCCGCTGGGTAACGAATATTTCGCTGTCATGGATCCGGGCGGGCGCTCCACCTTCGTCTGGATGCAGAATGCCGAACCTATATCGCTGTACTGTGGCGATGAAACCGATGGTGAAAGCCTGCGTGCCTGTGAACAGGTACTTGAATCTCTGCTGGCTTACGAAGTCGGCGGAACGGAGGTCAAACCGGGACTGGCAACTGAGTGCAATCCCAACGAAGACCTGACCGTTTGGACATGCAAACTACGCCCGAATGTCAAATTCCACGACGGTTCCGCATTTGACGCCAACGATGTGGTCATGTCTTGGGTCGTTGCATGGGACTATGCTCATCCGCTCCACATCGGTAACACCGGTTCCTTCGAGTACTTCAGTTACTTGTGGGGTCTGATGAATGCCCCGGCTGAAGAGTAATTCTTCAACCAGAGGTAAGTGATGTAAGATAAACAAATCAGTGCGCGGGATAGACGATACTCCAAAATGGGCATCGCCTGTCCCGCGCCCTTCTTATTCACAACTCGGCTTGTTCAAATAGAGTAAGGGAATCCAATGATCGCTTACACAATTCGCCGTTTATTACTGGCAATTCCGGTCATGTTCGGGATTCTGGTGGTTACTTTTACCCTCTCCCGCATGATCCCCGGCGATCCCTGCAAAGCCATGCTGGGGGAGAAAGCAACTGCAGAGGTGTGTGATCGCTTCCGTGCCCAATATGGTTTAGATAAGCCTATCCCTGTCCAATTAGGGATTTATATGGGTAATGTTCTCAAAGGCGACTTTGGCGTGTCAATCCGTTTCAGCCGGCCGGTCACCATCATTCTCATTGAACGGCTACCCACAACGATTGAACTTGGGTTAACTTCCCTGATGATCGCTGTACTGGTAGGCATCCCAGCCGGGATTTTATCAGCCATCAAACGCAATTCCATTATTGATGTTATCACCATGGTTGGAGCCAATATTGGTGTTTCCATGCCGGTTTATTGGCTGGGGTTGATTCTGGCTTATGTTTTTGCATTGCTGCTAAAGGATACACCCTTCTGGCTGCCACCTACCGGCAGGCTGTCGGCTGGTGTAGTCAGTGTTCCATTTTATCAGGTCTGGGGATGGGAGTTTCCCAAAGAGTCCTTGCGATATCATTTGTTTGAGTTCATCGGCAACCTTTATATTCTTAATTCTCTTATTACCCGGGATTGGGCGGTCTTAAAAGACGCCGTTCAGCATTTGATACTCCCTTCGGTTGCCCTAAGCACCATTCCGTTAGCCATCATCGCCCGAATGACCCGTTCTTCAATGCTGGAGGTGCTGAAGCAAGATTACATCCGCGCAGCCCGCGCAAAAGGCCTGCTGCGGGGAACGGTAATTTTCAAACATGCCTTCCGTAATGCGCTCTTACCGATTGTGACCATCATCGGTATTCAGGTTGGAACTTTGTTTGCCGGCGCAGTTCTGACCGAAACCATCTTCGGTCTGGCTGGGGTTGGCCGGATTCTATTCGAAGCCATCACCGCCCGTGATTTTCCCATTATCCAAGCCTTTACAGTTGTCATCGCGGCTGGTTATGTGATTGCAAATTTGATCGTTGATCTATCTTATGTTTTTATTGATCCAAGAATACGCCTCGAGTAACGGATCATTGGGTGTGGAAAATGGTAACTGATCTCAAAGCAAACCAAAATAAGCAAAAGGACTACCGCTCCAACAGTTTATGGCGGTTGACCTTACGGCGCATCTTTCGCCAGCGTTCGGCAATTTTCGGCATGATTTTACTCGGCTTTTTGATATTCATTGCCATCTTTGCTGAAGTAATTGCTCCTTACGATCCTATTCAGCCCTTAATTGGGATCGAAAACGTCAGCAAACGCGAAGCCCCCTGCATTCATTTATTCGGCTGCCCCAAAGACCGCCCTCAGCACATCATGGGCATTGACGGCAATGTCCGCGATCAGTTTAGCCGGGTGCTTTTTGGTTCTCGCTATTCCCTTTATGTCGGCTTCACAACGGTATCCTTTGCCATTCTGGTCGGTACTTTGCTGGGAGCAATTTCTGGTTACTTTGGAGGATGGTGGGATAACATCATTATGCGCCTGATGGACGTCTTGATGGCGTTTCCATCTCTGCTCCTGGCTATCACCATTGTTTCGGTGCTTGGCCCGGGTTTACAGAACGCGCTATTGGCTATTGCAATTGTTGCCATACCGGTTTATGCACGGGTGGTACGCGCCAGTGTGTTATCTGTTAAGGAGCAAGCCTACGTAGCGGCGTCGCTGGCTTTGGGAGGCAGCCACTTTCACATCCTGCTGCGCCGTATTTTGCCCAACGCTATTCCGCCGCTGATTGTGCAAGGAACATTGGGAATTGGCACTGCCATTCTGGATGCGGCTGCACTTTCCTTCCTCGGTCTTGGCGCTCAGCCACCTACACCTGAATGGGGCACCATGCTGGGCACCGAACGCAATCAGGTATTCACTGCACCCCACTTAGTATTCTTCCCGGGAGCAGCCATCATGATTACGGTGTTAGCCTTCAACCTATTGGGTGATGGACTTCGGGATGCCATAGACCCGCGCTTGACCCATCAAAAATAACAGCCAGGTAGAACAGACCATGACCAATCAAAATTCAACGCCACTCCTGCAAGTTCAAAACCTGAAAACTTATTATTTCACCGACGATGGAATTGTCAAAGCCGTGGACGGGGTAGACTTTGAGGTCTATCCGGGCGAGGTGCTGGGGCTGGTGGGCGAATCGGGTTGCGGAAAAAGCGTCACCTCGCTCTCTATCATGGGCTTGATCGAACCACCCGGCAAAATTATGGAGGGAAAAATCCTCTTCGATGGCAAGAATCTGCTGGAAATCCCTGAGAAAGAAATGGCTCAGGTCAGGGGAAAAAACATCTCAATGATTTTCCAACAACCACAGACCAGTCTCAATCCCGTATTCACCATAGGGGAACAAATCAGCGAAGTACTCAAAATCCACAGCACACTGAGCAAACAAGAATTACAGAAACGCACACTGGAATTGCTCCAAATGGTTGGCATTCCGGATGCTGACCGTAAAATCAACGCCTACCCTCACGAAATGTCCGGTGGCCAAGCCCAGCGGGTGATGATTGCCATGGCGCTGGCGCTTAATCCCCAGCTGCTGATTGCTGATGAACCCACCACCGCCTTGGATGTAACTATACAAGCCCAAATTCTGGATTTGATGCGTGAATTACGCAATCGAACCGGCACAGCGGTGATCTTAATTACCCACGACTTGGGGGTAATTGCCGAGATGGCTGATCGCGTAGCAGTAATGTACGCTGGAAGAATTGTCGAACAAGCCGATGTCAATACCCTGTTCCACACCCCTCGCCATCCCTATACTCAGGGGTTAATCGAATCGGTACCTGTCCTCGGACAGATCAAAGAAGAATTAGCCACCATCCCCGGCAATGTTCCCAATTTGGTTGATCTACCGCCAGGCTGCCGTTTTGCGCCGCGCTGCACCGCTCGCGAGGTCTATGGTCTTGAGATCTGTAATCAATTTGAGCCGAATTTACATGCCGTAGAGAAGGCCGACCATTTCGTACGCTGCTGGCTGTATCAGGACGCAGACGGTCATACTGCACCGCTCAAACCATAAAATGAGAAAGGTATGTGGATGAACACTCTGGTGGAAAAATCTCCAGCTTCTTCTGAGGATTTGGTGGTTGTCAAGGATTTGGTGAAATACTACCCGGTTTATGGCGGTGTATTGAAACGCGTCGTGGCTCAAGTTAAAGCCGTGGATGGTGTCAGTTTTACCATTCGGAAAGGCGAAACACTGGGTCTGGTCGGCGAGTCGGGTTGCGGTAAAACGACTGTTGGACATACTATGCTGGGACTCATCAAGGCTACCAGCGGTCACGTGTATTTTGATGGGGTTGATTTGCTTAAGCTGAAAGGCAATGCGCTCAAAGAGATGCGCCGCCACATTCAAATTGTCTTTCAGGATCCTTACTCTTCCCTTGATCCCCGCTTACCGATTGGCGAGTCGATTGCCGAAGGATTGAGAATCCACAACATTGGTACGGAACAGGAACGGTTTGAGAAAGTCTTGGCCGTTTTAAAAAAAGTTGGCTTGGAAGACTACCACGCCATGCGTTACCCGCATGAATTTTCGGGAGGACAACGACAGAGAATTGGAATTGCCCGCGCGCTGATCCTTCAACCTAAATTCATTGTGCTGGATGAACCGGTTTCTGCCCTGGATGTTTCCATTCAGGCACAGGTACTCAATATCCTAAGAAATTTACAAAAAGAATTTGGCTTAACCTATCTATTTGTAGCCCATAATCTGGCGGTTGTGGAGCACATTTCTGATCGGGTTGCGGTCATGTATTTGGGAAAAATCGTCGAAATGGCAGATCGGGAAGCGCTTTTCCGCTTGTCCATCCATCCATACACGCAGGCGTTGATGTCGGCTATTCCCATTCCTAACCCGCGTGTTCGCCGCAAGCGAATGATTTTGCCCGGAGATGTCCCCAGCCCGTTAAATCCGCCGCGGGGCTGCCGTTTTCATCCTCGCTGTCCTTTCGCCCGACCCAATTGCTCTCAGGAAGAACCGCCCTTGCGTGAAATTCAACCAGCTCATTACGTGGCTTGTCACTATGCTGAGGATTTTGTCCAGTAAATCCCAGAACAAGGGTATAACGATAGTCACCTGCGAGTAACGATCCCTCCGCGGGGACAACCACCTGAAACCTCGACCCTTAAATCAAAGGGGTGGCTGATGGGGGTCGAACCCATTTCATCCCCTCCGCGGGGACAACCACCTGAAACCTCGACCCTTAAATCAAAGGGGTGGCTGATGGGGGTCGAACCCACAACCACCTGATCCACAGTCAGGTGCTCTGCCATTGAGCTACAGCCACCGTAAAGCATCCGAATTCTATCACAGCCATGCGGTTTTA